>Ga0207661_10001254_pt1 | contig 16973 bp, 17 predicted proteins | sample KBSC713LmetaG_FD_184337 | JGI IMG/M metagenome (GOLD analysis project Ga0207661, IMG submission 184337) | Corn rhizosphere microbial communities from Kellogg Biological Station, Michigan, USA - KBS C7.1-3L metaG (SPAdes) (version 2) | ecosystem: Host-associated > Plants > Roots > Rhizosphere ...
AACGAACTCGCCGGTGAGGTTGGTTCCGTTAGTTCTGATCTCGCTAACGAGCTGTGGGCATCTCGACATCACTCTCACGAGTTTCTAAAATGGCCGATGATCCGAACTTGAGCGCCCTCGACCGACTTGTTGGCGAATGGACGACGGAGGCGACGCATCCGATGATGCCTGGCGTTGCCGCACGGACGCGTCACGATCGAGTGGCTCGAAGGTCGACGGCTTTTGATTCATCGCGCGACGAGAGACCATCCTGATTTTCCGGACGCGATTTCCACCATCGGATATATGGATCAGGATCGAGCGGACGACGACTCGACGTGATCGACGGTCTCTCACAGCTCCGCAGGGATGACGTGCACTGGAAGGACGATTTAGCGATCGTCTATCGCCCGCGCGCGTGAGCTCCGACGCGGCGGCGCTTGCAGAGCGTGCGATGAAGTTTCTGGGCGAGCAGCCGTGGTGTTCGCGGGTGTTGTCGATGACACCGGCGTTCGCGCAGGGATCATCAATCGCCGTGTTTCGCGGCGCGCTGATTCCGCGACAGCCGGACGCCGACATCATGGTTTGGGTCGTCGTTGGCGATGTGCCGTCGGCCGTGGTGACGCACGAACCCGGGGATTCGTGGCAAGACGCGCTCGCGAGCTACGTGAAGCTCATGCGTAAATGGGAAAACGCGGACAAGGACTCCACTCGCCTCGAATGGATCGAGAAGGAGCTCGTCGATGTAGATCCGCGCCGCGTGAAGAACGACATCTAGCGTCGTGCCATTCGTCGAGACCGGGTCGTATCCGACTCGTGAAGGCAATTCCGTGCGTCCCTGGATCGACGGCGAGCCGGCATTTCGCCGCATCTGCGAAGCCATCGAGGCCGCGCGCGCGAGCGTCTGGACGACTGTGACCTTCATGTGGGCGTCGTTCGTCATGCCGGACGGTCGCGGATCGGCGCTCGAGTCTTGCCGCTTCGCGGCGATCAGGATGACAGGTTGAGTCCCTCGTGCATAAAGACGAAGCTCAGCGCGAGCGTCAGCACCTGATCCATCACGACGCGACGACCCGCGTCGGTCTCCGGCTTCGCGAGATCGTCGAGCACGGCAACGATCTTCCCATGATCGAGGAACGGAACGTCCGCGGCCTTCGAGCCGCGCAACGTGTCTTGCATCAGCATGTTGAGCGGCTGATCCGGATTGAGTGTCGCGGGAGGGCTCAAGAACGGATGCTTCTGTCGCTTGAAGACCGTGTCCGTGATGACGTCTTTCACCGCCTCGCGCAGAATGTATTTCTCCGTCATCCCGCGAATTTTGAGCGACACCGGTACGCGCTGCAGATACTCGGCGACGCGGTGGTCCATGAACGGCACACGTCCTTCGACCGAGTGTGACATCTCCATGCGGTCGCCAAGATTCGATAGGATGTAGTGCGGAAGGATCGTCTTCGCCCAGAGATAGAGCGCCGAATGCACGGCGTTTCTTCCCTTCAAGCGACGTTCGACGTCAAGCGACGAAAGAAGAGTTCCGACCGCGTCATTTCCGGCGTGCTGTCGCAGGAAATCGTCGCGCATCAGGTCACGCATGCGATGCGCAGTTCCGCCCATCGCCTCGAGCCATGACGGCGCTTGACCGAGGAGCGACGTGCACATCTGGCCGATGTCCCCGTCGCCTTCGGGGAGTAACAGGCCGCGCGACACTTGATTGGCGTCCGCAAGCTGCTCGAGCAAACGCTCCGCTTCTTTCGGATCCTGACCGGTGCGGTGGTAGAGGAGCATGTCGCGGCGGAAATGCGGATAGCCCGCGAGCAACTCGTCAGATCCTTCGCCGGTCAGCACGACTTTATAACCGCTTTGCCGCACGGCGTTGCTCAGCACGAACTTCGCAACGGTGTGGCCGTTGATGAACGGGATCTCCGACTGAATCACCGCCGCGCGAAAGTTCTCCGCGAGATCGGATTGCTTCATCGGAATCGGCTGATACGTCGCGCCGGCGTGACGCGCCATCTCCTCGGCGATCACACTTTCATCATACTGTGCGTGGTCGAAGGTCAGCGTGTATGCGCGAACAGGACCATCGTGATGCAGTGACGCGAGTCCGAGCACGGCACACGAGTCGATGCCACCGCTCAGGTAGCAACCGACGGGAACGTCGGCGCGCAGTCGCGTCTTCACCGCCTCCTCGAGGACTTCGCGAAAGCCGGCGATGTAGTCCGCATCGCTCACCGTGGACGGCGACGCGTCGTCGCGCGGATAATCGACGTCCCAATACTGGTGAACGCGATGGGCTTCGCGCGTCGCACGCAGATAGTGGCCGGGCGGGACAGCGTAGACGCCGTTGAATAGGGTGCGCTCGCCGGGAATGATGAAGCCACCCGCGTAGACCGACTCAGAGCTCCACGTCGCCGGAACACCCATCGCGAACAGCGCCTTCACCTCCGACGCGAGGTACAGCGCGCCGTTGTGCTCTGCGTAGAACAGCGGCTTCACGCCGAATCGGTCACGTCCCGCGATCAATCGCTGATTGCGCTCATCCCAGATCACGAACGCGTATTCGCCGCGGAGATGATGCAGGCACTCCGGCCCGTACTCCTCGTACAAATGCAGCGCGATCTCGCTGTCGGACTTCGTTCGGAATCGATGGCCGCGCGACTGTAGCTCGGCGCGTGTCTTCTCGAAGTCGTAGAACTCACCGTTCACGACGATGTGAATCGTCTTGTCTTCGTTCGAGATCGGCTGGTCGCCTGTCGAGAGGTCGATGATCGACAGTCGAGTGTGGCCGAGGGCGGCGCGGCAGTCGTTGGACATCCAGTATTGTTTTCCGTCGGGACCACGATGGTGGAGCGACGCCATACCAGCACGCATGGTCTGCGGGTCGATTGATGACCGCCGCGACAGGACCGCGGTAATTCCGCACATAGTTGTCTTGCGGGAGAAAGGAGGCGGGGCGCAATTACCAAGACGTCGAATATGCCTCTCCGAGGCCATCATGCAAATCAACGATTCGCCCTTCGGCACGACGGATTGGAACACAATCGAGCCGACACATCATTCCGGAGAAACGGGAAGTGCGATATGGCGCACTCGCCACTTCGGGCCGATCCGAGTTCGGATGGTCGAGTTCATCGTCGACTTGTTGATGCCGGGCCTTCGCGCGGCGGTGCCGTCTTGTCTCGCGACGTCCGAACGTCGCGGAACTTGGCACCATCGCGGACGCGGAGCTCGCCGACGAGACTGTCGCCTCGAACCGTGAACCGCCATGTGCCGTTCGCCATCGTGCAGGTCACTCCGTGCGCGGCGCGGGCGAACAGACAGGCTAGCACGCCCATCTCCTCTTCGGTCCCGTTGACGATCTTGCGAGCGTCCAACGAAAGGGTGTCGCCGGTTCCAATGCGCGTGATCCGATAGACGACACGCTCGTCGTTGCACGGCGACGGTCGGACGAGACACAACGACGTTCCGCGCCAGGTGCCGACCGCATCCGGCGCCGACTGGGACTGTGATGCAGCAGCGGCAAAAGCCAGCGAGAGAAGTGCGACAATACTGATCCCTCTTCCAAGAAGCCGTTTCATTCGCCAGTCCTCTCGCGCGAGTTGTAATGCATCGTTCGCTAATGAAATCGATGTGTGACCGCTGAGCAAACGGTGAGACGGCCAAAGCCGCCCACCGTTTCTCATTCCATCGTTCGTCCTAGTATCGCGAATACGACGGCATCAGCTCGTAGCCGATGATCGACGTCAATCGCTGGACGGTCTGACGTTGCGCGAGCGGCCCGCGAACAAGCGAGGTCTGAAACAGGTCGAACCCGTTGTTGTTGGATCGGGTGCTGACGAAAATGATCTTCTTGCCATCGCTCGACCACACTGGATAGAAGTCGGAGTACTTGAGCGGATTCGGGATATACCCGACCTCGGCGCCCGTCGTCGCGTTGATCGCGAAAATCCCCTTGAAGTCGTTGTACTCGAAGGCGATCTCGTTCGCGACCGGACTCCAACTAACGTCGCCACATCCTGCGTTCACCGCCGGGCACGACAGGATCATCTTTCGGTTGGTGCCGTCGGAGTTCATCGTCCAGATACTCTGCACCAGACTGTCGTTGTTCGCCGTGTACGCCATCTTCGATCCGTCCGGAGACCACGCGAAGGACTGGATATTTCGACCTGTATTCGAGACTCGGTGCGGGTTGCTGCCATCGGCATTCATTACGTGGATCTCGGGGCCCGACGTATCGAACATGTCGATGTACGCGATCTTGGTTCCGTCGGGCGAGAAACGCGGGCGAGTCAGCACCGAACCGGAGTTCGTCAGTCTTTTCCGATTCGTTCCGTCGAGATTCTGGGAATAGATCTCCGTTCTGTTCCAATCCAAGTTTCGAACCCACACGAACGACGGGCTCGCCGGCGATATGTCCGGGTACGAATCGACTGAGTCATCGGCCGTGAGGCGAACGATGTTCGTACCGTCAGCGTTCATCGCGTACACCTCGCCACGGAAATCGTCCTGATTGCCGATGAACAGGATGCCGTGAAAGTTGAATTGCGGTACCAGCTTGGTCCCGCTTGGCGCCGATGCGGCCGCGTGTTTCTGTAGCGGTTGCGTCGGATTCGCGTCCTGACACGCTGTCATTCCCACGAGCGCCGACGACATCACCGCAAGGCGCCGAATCGAAAGAGAGATGTTGTACGACATTGCTTGCTCCTGTCCGTCACGCGGACGTCACGCGATTTATTTGAGAGCCGAGTCGGTTGTGGCTCGGCCGAGTGGCGAGAACAGTAGGATTTGCGAAAACGCGCAAATCACCTCCGAGAGAGTGGCGCAACACGTTGTCGTGCAACCATCTACCGCGTCGCTCTCTCGATTCCGGTGATCACTGACATCCACGGAGTGATTCGCAGGGGATATTCGCGAGACAACTCGCGCTTGCGTGTTCGCCGAAACCAGTCGTATGTCGTCCCGTCTCAACGAGGCAGTTGTCGAGTCGATCACCCCAAACTTGTGATGCGACATCTGTCGACCTTCATGCGGGAAGTATCAGATGGCTTCTATAGAACTCCACGATGGCGATCCGCTCCGGGGAGCGAACGTGCGTCGAGTCGCCGCTCGCGCGGTCGCTCTCAACGATGAGTTGAGAGATCCGACGAAGATTGATCGCAAGGCGGCGAAGACTCGATGACGATGTTCGCCAGCGCGATGGAGCGTCGACGGGGCGTTTATGCCGCGCTGGTGATCATCGCGATCGACCTCGGACTGTTCGTCCATCGCCATCCAGCGGAGCTCGGCCGGCAGGTCAGCGACGCCGTGGGGGACGCGTTGTGGGCCGCGATGATCGTTTGGATCATCAGCCTGATTGCGCCGACAGCGAGCCGTCGGTTTCGATTTGGTGTTGCGTACGCGATCTGCGCCGTCGTCGAGACGAGTCAGGCCCTTCACGGGACGACGCTCGATGCGCTGCGTGCGAACCGCTTCGCTCAGCTCGTTCTCGGAAGCGGGTTCGATCCACGCGACTTCGTCTGGTATGCGATCGGGGTGGTCATCGCGGTGCTAATCGATCGATGGATCATCACCCGACCCACGTCATCCTGATGCGAGCGGGCGAGCGGCGGTACACGGCATCGGCGTAAATCACTCGGCGCTGAGCACCGACGCTGGATTCGATCTTCCCGCTTTTCGCGCCGGCAGACCACTCGCAATCAACGCGACGCCGACGAGCAAACTCGTAGCGACGCCAAACGAAAGCGGATCAAGAGGACCAACGCGGAACAAGAACGGTCCGAGACGCTGCGCGGCGAAGGTCGCGAGGGGAATTCCGAGAGCGAGACCGATCAACACGCCGCCGAGTGTGTCGGACATGAGGAGGCGAGTCGCTCGGCTTGGCGTGGAGCCAAGGGCGACACGAATGCCGATCTCTCTCGTGCGTCGGGCGACCGACCGAACCGTGACACCATAGAGACCGACCGTCGCGAGGAGCGCCGCAAGGATCGCGAATGCACCGACGATCATCGTTCGATAGCTCTCCTCCGCGTACGACTTCGCAACGAGAGTCGGCATCGGTGTGATCGACGCAACGCTCACCGACTGCTCGACTGCAGCCAATGTCGACCGAATAGACGGCGCGAGCGTCGCCAGGTCGGCGCGCGTGCGTATCACGAAACCGATATTCCCATACTCGTATTGGCGCATCGGCGTGTAGATCGCCGGCCCAGCGTCTCGCGCGAGCTTCGACGCTCGAACATCGCCCACTACGCCGACGATCGTACGCAGCTTGCCCTGGTACTTCACTCGACGACCCACCGGCGACTCACCGCGAAAGTCACGCTTTGCCGCCGCGTCGCTGATCATGACGACGAGCTCCGCATTGTCTCCGTCGGCGTCGGTGAAGAATCGGCCGGCGCGGAGGGGAACGCCGAGCACCGAGAAATAGTTCGGGAGAATCGTGCGCTGGTCCGTGGACGGCCCCCGCTTCCCCGCCTCGTACGAGCGGCCTTCGACTTCGACGGGAGAGCTGCTCGAGCTTCCACCGAATGGCGGGTTCACTCCGGCGCTTACGCCGTCGACGCCAGGAAGCGCGGCGAGCCGGCGAGTGGCTTCTTCGTAGTATGCGAGTCGTCGCGGATCGTCGCGATTGAACGCCCTCGGCTCCGAGACTTTGACCGTGACGAGATGTTGCGCCGTGAAGCCCGGGTCGACAGCGCTCAACCGTGCGAGGCTTCGCGATAGCAGTGCCGCGCCGACGAGCAGGACGAACGAAAGCGCGATCTCCGTCGTGACGAGCCATCGTTGAAGGCGTCGGCCTTGCCGCGCCGACTGGCCAGTTCCAACGCGCAAAAGACTGCTCTCGCTCTGGCGCGCCATCGACAGCGCCGGCGCCAAACCGAATAGAACGCCGGCGAGAACAGCGCACGTCGTAGCGAAGACCAACGCGCGGAGGTCGACGCTTGCCGAATCGATTCCCGGAATTCTGGCGGGAGCCATCGAGACGAGAGTGCGCGTGAGACTCCACGCGAGCAGGGCACCAATGACAGCGCCGGCAGCGGCAAGCGTCATGCTCTCGACGAGAAGTTGGCGGATGATTCGCGTTCTGCCCGCACCGATCGCGATTCGCGCCGCGAGCTCGCGTTCGCGCGATGATGCTTCGCCGAGCATGAGCATCGCGACGTTCACGCAGCCGATGAGGAGAAGAAGTCCCGATGCCGCAAGCAAGATGTAGAGCGGCTCGCGCGTGCTCTCCGTCTGATCGTATTGCCAATCGACGACGCGTGCGGCGACCGTCGTGTCGCCGGACGAGAGTCGGAAGATCCGCGCGGCTTCGGCCTGCGCAAAAGACGCGCTGACGTTTGGCTTGAGTCGCGCGACAGCGGTGAAGCTGCGATTGTGATATTTCGGCTGATCGTATTCGCCCTGGAGCACCGGCGTCCAGAATGGGGCCGCCGACGCTGTCCGGTCGAGCCGAAGTCCGCGCGGCAGCACGCCGACGATCGTGTAGCTGGCGTTGTCGAACGAGACCGATCGGCCGATCACCGACGAATCTCCGCCGTATCGCGAGATCCAGTTCTCCCAGCTGACGAGCGCCACTTTCGGTCCGTTGAGCACATTCTCATCCGGGAGGAATCCGCGACCGAACGCTACATGTTCGCCGAGGACGTCGAGGAGCGACGCGCTCGCCTGGACGACATGGACTTGTTCCGTCGCTGTCGGGCCGACGAGCAAGGATGACCCCTCGGTCCAGATCGCGAGACTCTTGAACGCCGTCGCGTTGTCGCGAAGGGCACTGAAGTCCTCTGTACCGAGGACGGTGTGCAGTGCGAGACGAGAGATGACTGGATCGTTCTCGAGCGAGGGCTGGGTGATCCACACAGCGACAAGCCGACTCGGATCGTCGAATGGCAGCGCCCGAAGCAACACACCGTCGACGACCGAAAAGATCGACGTCGCGGCACCGATGCCCAGCGCGATCGTGAGAATTGCCAGCGCCGCGAAGAGAGGACGTCGCCGCAGAAGGCGGAACGCGAACGCGACGTCCTGCGCGATTTCGTCGAACACGCGATTTCGATTCATATGTCGCTCCCGGCGCTTTCCGATTGTTCGGCATTCGTCCATGACGCTTGCCATGTCTCCGAGCTCGGAAATCGCGATGCGGCGGGCATCGTCGACCGATTCTCCGCGCGCGACGAGGTCCTTCGTTCGCATCGCGATGTGAAATTCGAGCTCCTTCTCGATCTCTCGCTCGACGCGCGGTCGGAAGAGCTGCGAACCGTCCGGAGATTGATGGTCCGCGCTCATGTTTGTGGCTGCAGAATGCGGGTGACGACTTTCGAGAAGGCAAGCCAGTCGGCCGTCTCCGTGCGGAGGTATTTCCGACCCTGGGCTGTGAGCTTGTAGAACTTTGCCGGCCGGCCGCCGTCGGACGATCGCCATTCGCTCGAGACGAGCCCGCGTTCCTCGAGGCGGTACAGGGCCGGGTAGAGCGAGCCTTCTTCGACGCGGACCGTGTCGCCGGATTCCTCAGCCAGCCATCGCGCGACGGCGTAGCCATGACGAGGCCCGGCAGTCAGCGTTTGGAGGATGAGGATGTCGAGAGTACCGCGGAGTCGGTCGCGAGATGGGCCGGCCATAGTCTATACCTAGATTTCTGTGTACCACGAACTCTATGCATAGACACCGGGTCCGCAAGAATGGTTGGATGTCTGGTCAACGACCTCCGCCGATCGACATCAGTTGCTGAGCGGCGACGCGAGCGCCGTCTGTCTTCACGTGGACGCCGATTGCGTTTGCTCGTGCGGCGACCGGCGGGTCGAGAGCCCTTCGGAGCGCCGCGGCCAACGTTTCCGTCGTGGGGGTCGGCGGTGAGTGCGCGACACCAACGCCAAGCTGCTCCATCCGCGCCGCGAAATAGTGTTGATCGTAGTGCTGGGGAATGACAACCTGCGGTGCTCCGGCACGCGCGGCAGCGGTGGTCGTCCCTGCTCCCCCGTGATGAACGACGGCTGCCACGCGCTGAAAGAGTGCGCGCTGGTTGACTTCGCCGATCGCGAGACAATCGGGAGCGTCATCGATCAACGAGAACTCCGCCCAGCCGCGAGACAGAATCGCGCGCAGGCCGACGGCGCGAGCCGATTCGATCATCGCGCGACTGAGCTCCCGCGGCGCCCAGACACTCCCGAATCCGAAGTAGACCGGCGGATCTCCGGCATCGAGAAACATCTCGATCTCCGGAGCAAGCGGACGATCGTCTCGGATCATCCACGCACCCGGCTGGAATACCGAATAGTCGCCGGGCCACGGGGCTAGCGTTGGATCGGCGGCGAGCCACGGACGGCTCGTGTGCACGTAATCGCGAACGTCATCAACCGGCGGCAGTCCGAAGCGGGCGCGATGCTCGTTGAGGAGCGGAGCCCAGGGCTCCATCCAGCGCACTCGGTCCTTTTCCCATGACTCGCTGTAGTCGTTACGCTGGACTGGAGTGTCACCGAGCATCGCCAAGACCGGCGGCGCGTGATGCTTCGATGGCAACACCGCGGGACAATACGCGACGAACACGTACGGGATGCCCATTCGCTCGGCGATCGACGGCGCCGCGATCTGCAACGCAGTCGCGCCGACGATGATATCGCAGCCCTGTGCGGCGGTCGCAATCGTCGCGAACTGTGCATCCACGCTACCCGCGATCATCTGTCGTCGCTGCTCGGCTGTGAGTGGAACGTCGGCTAGATTGGCCTTTCCGGCAGATTTGAGCTCCGGTCCGATCGCCGTGACGTCGAAGCCGAGTCCCTCGATCCATTCGCGAAAGTCGGGCGGAACGCAGAACAGAACGGCTTGTTCCAGATCTCTCAATTCGATTGCGAGCGCGACTAGTGGCTGAACGTCGCCGCGGGATCCGATGGTCGAGAGGAGTATTCGCATAAGGCGCACACGGTACCCCTGGTGCGAGGGCTTGCCGCAAGCCTCCTGCTGGTTGCTATTATCCGTTGGGTCGAAAGACGCCCTTTTTATGTCTGTACCCTGCCCAATTTTCGGCTTCGTCGTGCGCGCGCGACTCGTAGACGGAAGCGCCGATGCGCTCCGCGCTAGTCTCGTCGAGGTGCTCGAAGCAAACGGTCTCGAGATCGCTGGTAGCTCGCGAGACCTCGAGTACGTGATCTCGCGCGAGGGGAGCCAGGCGACACACGCGGATCGCGAGCTCATTATCGACTGGGCCCGGGGCTGCACAAGCGTTGCGCGTGTCGACGTGTCAGACCTGATCGATCTCGCGGGCACGCTCGAAACTCTCGAGCCGCCGTGAACTGGTTGAGCCCGCGATCCAGGCGCAGAACTTGACGCTCTAACGGGACTCGAACGGAGTCTCGAATGGCCAGTGTGCAAGTGAGATACATCGTTCGCGACATTGACGCGGCGATCGAGTTCTACACAAGACAACTCGGATTTCATCTCGACATGCATCCGGCGCCGCCTTTTGCGATGCTGTCGCGCGGCGATCTTCGTCTCGTCCTCAGCGCCCCGGATCCGAGCGGCGGCGGCGGACAAGCAATGCCCGACGGCACCAAACCAGAGCCTGGTGGGTGGAATCGCTTCGCCATCGAGGTCGACGACATCGACGCTCTAGTCGCTCGGCTTCGTTCGTCCGGTGCGCATTTCCGAAACGATATCGTCGCTGGCGTTGGCGGAAAGCAGATCATTCTCGACGATCCATCAGGAAATCCAATCGAGTTGTTCCAGCCGACGATCGACGAAGCACGACTGTCCGGCGCGAAGCGTTAGCCTGCCGGGCCGCTGTACTTTGAATCCATGGCAAAGACCGAGGTCTGGCAGCGCGGGCCAATCGACGGCGTCCCCGTCCCGTTTCAACCAATCGCGCACATTCTTCTACAAGTTGACGAGAGCGTTCGCGAACTGGTCGAGGGACTGACCGACGATCAATGGAACGCGCGGCCGGCAAATGTCGCCTCGGCGGCGTTTCATGTCCGGCACATCGCCGGCGTCATCGACCGACTCTTCACGTACGCGCGAGGGGAATCGCTCTCGGACGAACAGTTCGCCGCGCTGCGAAGAGAAAACGAGCCGGTTCACGGCGACGACATTGCAGCGGTCATCGATGCAGTGACCGCTCGCGTCAACACAGCGGTCACACAACTGCGCTCCACGGATCCTGCTACACTCGGCGAGTTCCGCCCCGTTGGACGCTCACGCTTGCCATCGACGGTTATCGGCTGTCTCGTTCACGGCGCCGAGCATTCGATGCGACACGTTGGACAACTGTCGGTCACGGTGAGAATCGTCAAGGCAGGAGAGCAATGAGCGATGCGTCGAGGTACGACCAACTCGACGGTCAGAACATTTTCGTCTATCGCGCGGTGAGCGAACCCGCGGGCGCTGTCGACGCAGAGTTCGGCGTCGGTATGAAAGCACCGTTCACTTCGGTCTGGATCATGGGAGATTTACGGTCACTGGACTGGCAATCCCGACGATACACGGACCGACGTTTCTATCTCCTCGGCTAGGTGTTTGCACTGAATCTTCTCGTCATGTTCGGAGGAGATCAATGATTCGCAAACTGAAGAGCGGCGAGTATCGACTGTACTCGCGGAAGAAAGACGCGAAGACCGGCAAGCGAAAGAATCTCGGAACGTTCAAGTCGCGCTCAGCGGCAGAGAAACACGAGCGCGCGGTTCAATACTTCAAGCACGGCTGACGCGTCGTCCGCGTTTGGGCTGGGCCTCTGGCCCTCGCGGCATTCGTGGACTCTCTTCAACGAATACCGCGAGGTCCGACCTCAGCCCTAGCGCGACATGCCCGCACAGAAGAAAGCGTCGCCCTCCGCCGCCGAGCAGCTCGAGTCGTTCATCGAGAAGTTCGATGCGCCGAACCAGTCGCTGATTCGCGCGACCCGAAAAGCGCTTCGCAAGCGGTTCCCGACGGCGAACGAGCTGGTTTACGACAATTACAATTTCTTTGTGATCGGCTACTCGCCAACGGAGCGGCCGTCCGACAGTCTCTTGTCAATCGCGGCACAGGCGGGCGGCGTCAGTATTTGTCTCATCCAGGGCGCGAAGCTCAGTGATCCAAAGAAGCGATTGTCGGGGTCCGGGAGTCAAACGCGCTCTTTTCGCGTGCCGTCGGTCGCCGTGTTCGAGGATCCCGATATCGCCGCCCTCATCACAGCGGCCGAGTCAGACGCGAAGATAGCAATGCCGACGACGGGCAAAGGAAGTCTGGTCATTCGATCGATATCGGCGAAACAACGTCCGCGACGCAAAGAGGGAAAATGAGATCGAAGGCGCGAGTAACCGTAGCGGGCCTGCTTTTCTCCGCGTCGATGGTTGGCGCGCAGGCGCCAGGTGGCGACACGCTGATCAAGTATTGGATCAGTCCATCGTCGACTGATCCGTCGCTCAAGCGATTCGACTTCCCACAGTACGTCGTTTTCGAGCGACACGTGAAGTCGTCGGCTCCGCTGCTCGTTTTCCTTCCTGGAACGGACGGTCGCCCCGCGAATACGACGGACTTCGCGAACGCGGCGGCTCGTCAGGGCTATCGTGCAATCGGGCTCTCGTACAACGACGTTCCCGCAGTCGCACAAGTTTGCCCGCGCGATCCCGATCCGCGTTGCTCGGACAAAGTGCGGCAGAAGCGCATCTATGGAGACGATGACACTCGGCTCATCGACGACCGAAAGGAAGAAGCGATCGTCAATCGGCTCGCGAAACTCGTAGGTACACTCGAGCGCGAACATCCCGACGACGGATGGGACGAGTATTTGGACAATGGAAAACCGAAGTGGTCACGAATCGCGGTTTCCGGATTGTCGCAGGGTGCCGGGATGGCCGCGTTCATCGCGCAGAAGAACGAGGTTGCGCGCGTCGTGCTTTTCTCGAGCCCGTGGGACAACTATGGCCGCGAACGCACGCTCGCTCCGTGGGTCCGCGCGGGCTCTGGTGCGACACCGTCCGACCGATGGTTTGCTGCGTACCACCAATCGGAACCGATGGCGCCCGTCGTCGCACGTGCCTACTCGGCGCTGAAGATCCCATCGGATCACATTCGAGTCTTCACGCTGGAGCCGGCGAAGGCGAATGCAAAGGGCGAAGTTCCATATCATCCGAGCGGTGTCGGGAACGGCGCGACGCCACGCCGTCCAGACGGAACGCCCGCGTATCTCGACGACTGGCGGTTCATGCTCGGCGATCCTCGCTAGAGGTACAGTTTCTATATCGAAAGCGCTTCGTGGGACGAGCGTTGTGAGATCTCTGTCGAGCGTTATCAAATCGCGTCGAGGACTTTGCGCCTCACTGGCGCTGCTCGCCATTGGCGGTGGTGGACTCGGCGCACAGACTGGGCAGCCCCCGAAACCGTCGGACCCTGCCGAGTGTTACGGCTTCTCGTTCGGAAAATGGACGCCGCCGCTCGATTGGCAGTTGTCGGGACACGGTGCGGTGCTCGACAGCGCCCGCGTTCCGCGAGCGCCAAACGGCCGGGGTTGGGCCGCATCTGACATCGAGGTACCATCGGATACGTCGCTCCTTCTCTTCCCGCCGTGGTGGCCGGCCGGAGTTCTCGTCGTGTTCAAGACGAAGCCTACAAAGCTCGGGGACACGGCCGCCGGCGAGGCGATGGCTTTCGTTGCGGACGCGCGAAAACAGCCGTCCACGAGCTCGATCCGAGGTTGGCTGGTTCGCTGCCAGCCATAAGAGTTGTCACGTCGTTTGCTCGCATCTGCAACTGGTCGTAGAATGGGTTTCCCAACCCACTCGCTCGAACAGTTCAGCGAAAACCCATGCGCTTTCGACTCGTCGCTCTCGCACTAGCCGGCACGGTTGCGTCCGTCGCCGTCGCCTCCAACGCCGCCGTTGCCCAGCCCGGTCAGCGGGCGGCAACCACTCCTTCTATAGAAGACCGCATTGCCGGTATTCGCAAAATCGACGGCTACTTCCCACTCTACTGGGATGACCGCGGCGGAAGTCTCTATCTCGAGATTCCGCGCTTGGACTCGGACTTCCTCTTCTCTACCGGTCTGTCTGCCGGACTCGGCTCGAATGACATCGGGCTCGATCGCGGCGGCGGCGGACAAGGCCGCGTCGTGCGATTCCATCGCGTCGGCCAGAAGGTCATGCTCGTTCAGCCGAATCAAAATTTCCGGTCGAGCAGCTCGAACCCGCGCGAGAAGAAATCCGTCGAGGACTCGTTCGCGCAGTCGATTCTGTGGGGCTTCACGGTCGCCGCGGAGTCCAATGGCCGAGTGCTGATCGACGCGACGCCGTTCTTCCTTCGCGACATCCATGGGGCCGGGCGATCGCTGCGCCCGGGAACGTGGCGAGTCGATGGGACACGCAGCGCGTTCTATCTGCCGAACACGCGCAATTTTCCGAAGAACACCGAAGTCGACATGACGTTGACGTTCGTCAACGACGCAACGGGCGGCGGACGCGGTGGGAATGCAGCGGGGCCGGCACAGGGCCCTGAGCCAATCGGCGTCGGAGGCGGCACGCCGGGCGACAATCGGGGCGGCGGACTTTTTTCAGGTAGTGTCGCGAGCGTCTCTCCGTCGGCTGACGCTGTAACGCTTCGAGAGCATGCGTCGTTCGTCGAGCTACCGGATGGGTATTACAAGCCACGCGTCGACGATCCTCGCGCGGGGTACGGTGGAATTCAGTTCGTCGACTACAGCACACCGATCGGCGACCCGATGGTCGTGCGGTATGTGCGACGTCATCGTCTCGAAAAGAAAGATCCGTCGGCGGCGATCAGCGAGCCGGTGAAGCCAATCGAATACTGGGTCGATCCCGGTGCGCCAGCAGATGTGAAGCAGGCGCTGCTCGAGGGAGCGCGTTGGTGGAATCAAGCGTTCGAAGCGGCCGGCTTCCGCAACGCGTTCAAGGTCGAAGTGCTTCCGGATTCCGCGGACCCGATGGACATCCGCTACAACATGATCAACTGGGTTCATCGATCGACGCGCGGATGGAGCTCGGGGGGAACAGTCACCGACCCGCGTACCGGCGAGATCATCAAGGCGACGGTGACGCTCGGCTCTCTTCGCGATCGGCAGGACTACATGATCTTCGAAGGGCTCGAGTCGCCGTATACGACCGGCAACGAGAAGCCCGACATCCTCTATCAGACGGCGCTAAAGCGCATCCGTCAGCTTTCGGCGCACGAGGTTGGTCATACTCTTGGACTCGGCCACAACTATTACGACAGCAAGACCGGCTGGATCTCGGTGATGGACTATCCGCATCCGCTCGAGGAGCTCAGGGCCGACGGATCTATAGACATCTCTGATGCCTATCCGCAGCACATTGGCGAATGGGACAAGGTCACGATCAACTACGGCTACCATCAGTTCGCTGGTGGCGGCGACGATCCGGCGGCGTTGCGAAAGATTCTCGACGATGCGTGGGACAAAGACATCCGCTACTTCACGAACCAGGACATCGAAGTTCATCCCCGCGTCGAGCAGTGGTCGAACGGCGTCAATCAAGCGAGCGAGCTGTCGCGCCTCATGGGCATCCGTCGCGCTGCGCTCAACAGGATCGGCGAGCACACGATCCGCAACGGCGCGCCGATGACGACGATCGAAGAGCCGCTCGTTCCGATTTTCATGTATCACCGCTACGCCGTCGAAGGCACGGCATCGATGCTCGGCGGGCAGGACTACATCTACGCGTTCCGCGGCGACGGCCGCACGCCGACGAAGTGGGAGTCGGCGGCGAACCAGCGTCTCGCACTCGATGCGCTTGCGTCGACGCTCAAGCCGTCAGAGCTCACTGTCCCGACGAAGATCCTCGGATTGATTCCGCCGCGTCCGCCGGGTTATGGCATGCATCGCGAGCTCTTCCCTCGCACGACCGGCGACGCGTTCGATCCGCTCGCGCCGGGGACGATTGCCTCTGACGTAACGATCGGGTTTGCGTTGCAGTTGGAGCGCGCGTCGCGGCTCGTCGCGCAGCATGCGGTCGATCCGACGCTTCCCGGACTCGAGGATGTGATCGATCGATTCACGCGCGCGACATTCGATGCGGCGACGGCGAACGCGTATGAAGCCGAAGTACGCCGCGCCGAGGAACGTGTACTCGTGAATCGAGTGGCGTGGCTCGCGGCGGCTTCAGGAAATGCTCAAGTGCGCGCGATCGCGACGCTCAAGCTGAATCGTCTCGCGAATCGTCTGCGCTCCGAAGCCGGGAAGACGGAAGCGGACGTTGCGCATCGCGCGCTGCTCGTCGCGGACATCAAGCGGTATCTCGATGATCCGAGCAAGGTTCGGGAGGTCATCATCGCGGCTTCGCCGGCTCCGCCAGGCGCGCCGATCGGCGACATGCCGAATGATTGGCTCGCGCCGCCAGCCTGGTTCTAACCGAATAGGTCGCAGGTCTCGGGTCGCAGGTCGCAGCAATTGTTGAGACCTGCGACCTGCGACCTGATTAGTCAGCCGCCACACGCGACTCATCGCTGTCTCTCCACGAGAGCCAGCGATGATACTGCGGCAAGCGACCATGCACGGCGTCGAAGAACGTCGCCTGCAATTGACGGGTCACCTCACCCGGACGTCCGTCGCCAATCACTCGGCCGTCGACTTCCTTGATCGGCGTGACTTCGACCGCGGTGCCAGAGAAGAACATCTCGTCCGCGGTTTCGATGTCCGAGAGTGTCATCGGGCGGATGTCGACCGTGATGCCGAGGTCGTGCGCGAGTTGGAGGACGCTGTCGCGCGTCACCCCCAGCAGGATAGACGCGTCGGCGTCGTTCGTGATGAGCGTTCCACCTTTGACGATGAACAGGTTCGCGCCAGAGCCTTCGGCGACATCGCCCTGCTTATTCGTCAGGATCGCGTCGTCGTAGCCGCGGCGAATTGCTTCCTGCACGGCGCGGACCGAGTTCGTGTAGTGACCGCATGCCTTCACGTGGGGCGGCAGCGTACCGCTATCGATGCGGCGCACCGTCGACACCGTGACGCGGCAGCCGTGATCCGGACCGCCCTGGATGTACTGACGCCCCGGCACAGC
>Ga0207661_10001258_pt1 | contig 16948 bp, 13 predicted proteins | sample KBSC713LmetaG_FD_184337 | JGI IMG/M metagenome (GOLD analysis project Ga0207661, IMG submission 184337) | Corn rhizosphere microbial communities from Kellogg Biological Station, Michigan, USA - KBS C7.1-3L metaG (SPAdes) (version 2) | ecosystem: Host-associated > Plants > Roots > Rhizosphere ...
GTCAAGATCCAATCGGACGGCTTGGTGATGCCAACGAGATGGTCGAGCTCTTCAGGCGACGCGGCGCGCTGCAGCGCGCTGGCGCGGAAAATACGCTCGGAGCCGTTAGCCACTCCTCATCCCCCTACGGCCGGACCGGTGCAGCCATCTTGCCGCTTCTCACAATCATGCGCGGCACCTAAAGTATTCGCCGATAATACATAAAAGCCATTTGGGCACAACGGATGGCTGGCGAGCCGAGCCGAATGGGCTTCCCGCGCCTTTCTGTTACGGAGAATGCGATTGAGCGATCCATTGCAGGAAGCTAAGCTTGGCCTGAGTTTGAAGGAAATTTCGCGGTCGAGGACACCAGCGCCTGACATGGGACGGCAAACGGGCAACACCTCGCGCAACGGAAGGCTTCGCGCGCTGATCGATCGGCTGGCGTGGAGCATTTTTGGCTTGTTGATCGCTACCAGCATGTGCTCGGCCGGTGTCCTCAGTCCAGCCGAGTTGAAGAAGGTCGAGGACTTGAGGCCGATGTTTGCGGGGTTGATGGGAGACCTAGTGCAGACTTCAAGGCGAACCGACATCTCCGGCCTCGACGCGGATTGCATCAAGTCGACGATCCGGGACCTTGTCGAGATCTCGCAAGAGCTCTCGAGCTATGAATATCTGATCACGATCGAGAAGGACCTGACGGATTTCGGCGAGAACAACAGCCCGATGCGGGATGTCGTCAAGTTCGCAATCGACAAATCGACGAACATCCTCGCAAGCGAGCGAAAGAAGCTGATGCAGCTCCCGGACCAGTGCGCACGGTCGCCTCTCGCCTCGGCCAAAGCCCAGCAAGCGCTTCAGGTCGTCGACACGACGACCGGGATTCTCGGTTCCATTCGCGCGCGATTCTAACGCAAGCACCTGCATTCCGCCGGCGGCGCGTGTTATGGGGTGTACCGGCCCAGCACGGGCTTCGCGAACACGTCCCTCATATACCATCCGCCAACCGAGTGAGCGGCAAGGTAATTTTGGAAGGCGGTATCGGCGCCGCCAACGACGGCGTCCAGCGCGGCATCGTCGAGCGGAATAACCGACTGGTCGTTGCGTTCCGAGGTCTTGAACTTGGTCATTGCCGTCTCCCGTTGATGATTTTGGGAAGGGACTATCCCCTCTCGTGCACGAGAGACGCAGCGAGAGGGAAACCCGTTCATTTGCCGCGTGACGCGCGTCACAAATCAGATTGAAGCCCAGCAAATAAAAGAGGCCGCCAAATGGGCTCAGCCCCGCTTCATTCAATCCGAATGTGGCATGCCGCCGTCTTCGTGATTGGCGTCACGTTGTGGGATGGGCGGGGGCTGCCGCGCCTGCGGCATTGTTTTCAGCGCAACGCGATACGACCTTTGTGGTAAGTTCCCGAGCGCGACACCGAGCAGCCGACATCCCCGACGCCATCGGCGACGTCAATCAAAGGGAGAAGCGATCATGGAGATGAAGGCAGCCACGACCTATTTCGATCTCGGCCCGTACGGCCGCAAGGTTAGCACCTCATCGCCCGACGCTCAGCTCTGGTTCGACCGCGGGCTCAACTGGTTGTTCGGATTCAACCATGGCGAGGCGATCAAGTGCTTTCAGAGGGCACTGACGCACGACGGAGAATGCGCCATGGCGCACTGGGGCGTGAGCTACGCCTCGGGGCCGAACTACAATCTGCCCTGGGTTCGCTACGACCCGCGCGGCCGGCAGATGGCGCTGTCGGCCTCCTACGATGCCATGCAGGGAGCGCTGGCGCATGCCGCGAAGGCAAGCCCGGTCGAGCGGGCAATGGTTGCGGCGCTGACCGCGCGCTATCCGCAGCGCGACATGATCGAGGACATGGCGCCGTGGGACAAGGCGTACACCAAGGAGATGCGCAACGTATTCGCGGCCTTCCCCGACGATCTCGAGGTCCGCGCGGTCTTTGCCGAATCCATCATGAACGAGACCCCGTGGCAGATGTGGGACCTGTCGTCCGGCAAACCCACCGTGGGAGCCGGCACGGAGGAATGCAGGGCGGTGCTGGAAGACGCTTTCGACAGGCTGCCGGCTGCATGGGATCACCCGGGCCTGCTGCATCTCTACGTCCACCTGATGGAAATGTCGCCGTTTCCGCAAGCCGCCCTGCGCGCCGGTGATCGGCTCCGCCATATCGTTCCGGACTCCGGCCACCTCATCCACATGCCGACGCATCTCGACGTGTTGTGCGGACACTACAACGACGTCCTCGTCCATAATCAGAAGGCGTTGATGACCGATCGGCGCTTCCTCGCCTATTCGGACGATCCCGGCGTTTATCTCGCCTATATCATCCACAACTTCCACTTCGCGATCTACGGCGCCATGTTCCTTGGCCAGTACACGCCCGCAATCGCCGCGGCCGAAGAGCTGATCGCCACCGTCCCCGAGGCGGTACTACGCATCGAATCGCCGCCGATGGCGGATTTCCTCGAGGGCTACCTCACGATGAAGCAGCACGTCCTCGTGCGCTTCGGCAAATGGCGCGAGATCATCGAGCAGAAGCTGCCGGAAAATCGAGAGCTCTACTGCTCGAACGTTGCCATGATGCACTATGCCAGGGCGGTTGCGCATTCGGCGCTGGGCAATGTCAGCGAGGCCGAGGCGGAGAAGGCGCTGTTCATGGCGGCAAAGGCCAAAGTGCCCGATAGCCGCCGCGTCCACAACAACACCGTCGTCAGTCTCCTGGGCGTAGCTGAAGCCATGCTGGACGGCGAGCTGGAATATCGAAAGGGCCACCACGACGCGGCCTTCGCGCATCTGCGCAAATCGGTCGAGCTCAGCGACTCCCTGCCCTATGACGAGCCCTGGGGATGGATGCAGCCGCCCCGCCATGCCCTCGGAGCGCTTCTGCTGGAGCAGGGACGGATCGAGGAGGCCGAGGCGGTGTACCGCTCCGATCTCGGCCTTGACGGCAAGCTGAGCCGCGCCTGCCAACATCCCGACAATCTATGGTCGCTGCACGGGCTGCATGAATGCCTGGTCCGGCGCGGACAAACGGCCGAGATGGCCCTGATCAGGCAGCGGCTCGACCTCGCGCAGGCGCGTGCTGAAATCCCGATAAAGGCATCCTGCTACTGCCGCCGGATGGAGAAGGCGGCCGCCTAGTCCCGCGGCGGCGGCAACTTCCTGCAGGGCGGCTGCGCGTTGCTGCCCTGCCCGGTTTGCGATGTTCCGGTTAATGTGCTGGGAACGACGAACGCACTGAACCTTTCTGGATGATGGCAACTTCCCTGGTCGAGCACGCCGACGGCCTGCCGCTGCCGCAGCGCTATTGGGCGATCCTCACGATCGCGCTCGGCCTGATCCTCGCGGTGATGGATGGCGCGATTGCCAATATCGCGCTGCCGACGATCGCCCGCGAACTCCATGCGTCCCCGGCCTTCTCGATCTGGATCGTCAACGGCTACCAGCTTGCGATCACGATCTCGCTCCTGCCGCTGGCGTCCCTCGGCGAGATCGTCGGCTACCGGCGCGTCTATCTCGCGGGGCTCGCGCTCTTCACCCTCGCCTCGCTGTTCTGCACCTTGTCGCAAAGCCTCGTGACGCTCACGGTCGCGCGCATCGTGCAGGGATTTGGCGCGGCCGGCATCATGAGCGTCAACGCCGCGCTGGTGCGCTTCATCTATCCGCGCGCGTGGCTCGGCCGCGGCATCGGCATCAACGCCATGGTGGTCGCGGTCTCCGCGGCCGTGGGTCCTACGGTCGCCGCCGGCATCCTGGCGGTTGCGACCTGGCCCTATCTGTTCGCCGTCAACCTGCCGATCGGCCTTGCGGCGCTGGCGCTCGGCTGGCGCTGCCTGCCGCATACGCCGCGCGCCAGCCATGCCTTTGACTGGCAGAGCGCGGTGCTCAGCGCGATGATGTTCGGCTTTGGCATTGCGGCGATCGACAGTCTCGGCCATGGCGAGGCCCTCATCGCCGGCGCGGCGGAATTCGCGGTGGCGCTCGTCGCAGGCCTCCTCCTCGTCTACCGGCAGACGCACATGGCCTCGCCATTGCTGCCGGTCGATCTCCTTCGCATTCCCGTATTCGCGCTGTCGATTGCCACCTCCATCGCCTCTTTTTGCGCCCAGATGCTGGCGCTGGTCTCGATCCCGTTCTTCCTGCAGGGCCGGTTCGGCTATTCGGCAGTCGAGATGGGCCTGCTGATCACGCCCTGGCCGCTGACGGTCGCAGTTGCCGCGCCGCTTGCCGGACGCCTGGTCGAGCGCTATCCGGCGGGGCTGTTGGGAGGCATCGGACTAGTGTTGTTTGCGGCCGGCCTCGGCAGCCTCGCCGTGCTGCCTGCCCATCCCACCCATTTCGACGTGGCCTGGCGCATGGCGCTCGCCGGCCTCGGGTTCGGCCTGTTCCAGACTCCTAACAACCGCACCATGATCGCGGCCGCCCCACGCGAGCGGTCAGGCGGCGCCAGCGGCATGCTCGGAACGGCGCGACTGCTGGGGCAGACCACGGGCGCGGCTCTGGTGGCGATGTTCCTGGCGCGCTTTCCGGCGGATGGAACGCAGGTTTCGCTGCTGACCGGGGTTGGCTTTGCGCTGGGAGGCGGCGTGCTCAGCATGCTTCGGCTATCGGAAGCCGGCGCTCGCGGCGCCGAGCGGGTCCGGGTTCACGACAGCCAGCGACTCAAGGGAGAGTGAAAGCCGGTCTCACTCGATGACCTCGTCGGCCCTGCCGATCAGCGGAAGCGGGACCGTCACGCGCAGAATCTTTGCGGTCTTGAGATTCACCGCCATCTCGACCTTGGTGATCTGCTGGACAGGAAGATCGGCGACCTTCTCTCCCTTAAGGATTCGGCCGACATAAACCCCGGCCTGATGGTGCGATTGAGCAAGGCTTCCGCCGTAGCTCAACAATCCACCGGCTGCGGCAAAATCCTGTGACTGATGCGCCGCCGGGATCGAGTGGCGGAGCGCCAATTCGGCAAGCTGCTTTGAATGCGCCGACAGGAAGGGATCGTTGTTGATGACGAGGCCGTCCGCCTTCAGCTCGGCCAACCTCGCAAAGAGCGGCTCGAAATCGGCCTCCGTACTCGCATTCAGCACCTCGGGCTTGATGCGAAGATTGCGAGCGGCTTGTTGAAAACTGTGCGCCGCGGTCACGGCATTTTTTGGATTGGTGGGATCGACGACCAGCGCAAAGGTCGTGCCAGTGCTTACAATCTCATGAAGCAGTTCGAGCCGCTTGGGTCCAATCTGCGTGTTCAACGAGGACACGCCGGTGATGTTGCCCGACGGGCGGCTGAGGTTCGAGACGAGACCCGCCTCGACCGGGTCGGCTCCCATCTCGAATACGACCGGGATTTTCGATGTTGCCGCCTTTGCGGCAAGCGCCGAAGCAACGCCGCCCGGAGCGGCGATCACGGCAACATGGGCGCGAACGAGATCCCCTGCGAGTGCCGGGAGCAACTCGTTGTGCCCCTTCGCCCAGCGGTATTCCACGACGAGGTTCCGCCCCTCCTCGTAGCCGAGCTCGCCGAGACCCTGCCGGAAGGCATGCAAGCGCATCTCGAAGGCCTCCGGGGTTTCGACCCCGAGATAACCGATCCGGGGTGTCCCGACCGCCTGTGCCCTCGCCGCAAGCGGCAGCGCAAACGCAGCCCCGCCCAACAGACCGACAAACTCGCGTCGCCGCATCTTTCGCACTCCCCCGACCACCATATCAGTTCCAGGCGCCATTGAAGAGCTGGCGCTGATGGGATGGGCGCAAAAGTAAGGGCCGGCGGTCTTTCGGCGCGCCGGCCCTTGTTTACGTTAGCCAATTTCTGTTCGCGGTCTGTGGCTTGTTCAAACCTTGACCAGCGGCCCCTTCGAGGCCGGCCCCTTGGAGCCACCGCCGCCATTGGGCCCGCTCGGCTTCGGCGGCTTGCGCTTGCGCGCCACCGGCAGCTTTTCCGGCTTCGGCGTGACCGGGCCTTCGACGAACTCGAAGCTGATCTTGTCCTGATTGGTCGCCTCGTCCTTCACCAGCACTACGCGGACATGGCCGCCGCCCTTGAGCTTGCCGAACAGCACCTCGTCGGCGAGCGGCTTCTTGATGTGCTCCTGGATCACGCGCGCCATCGGCCGTGCACCCATCTGCTCGTCATAGCCGTGCTGGATCAGCCAGGCCTTGGCGGGCTCGCTTAGCTCGATGGTGACGTCACGATCGGCGAGTTGCGCCTCGAGTTGCAGCACAAACTTCTCGACCACCATGCCGATCACGTCGGCATTGAGATGGGCGAACGAGATGATCGCATCGAGACGGTTGCGGAATTCCGGCGCGAACTGCCGGTTGATCGCCTCGTGATCGTCGCCTTCGCGCTTGGAGCGTGTAAAGCCGAACGCCTGCCTGGCGAGATCCGCCGCGCCGGCATTCGTGGTCATGATCAGAATGACATTGCGGAAGTTCACCTGCTTGCCATTGTGGTCGGTGAGGCGGCCGTGATCCATGATCTGCAACAGCACGTTGTAAAGGTCCGGATGCGCCTTCTCGATTTCATCGAGCAGCACCACGCAATGCGGATGTTGGTCGACGCCGTCGGTAAGCAGGCCGCCCTGGTCGAAGCCGACATAGCCCGGAGGCGCGCCGATCAGGCGCGACACCGTGTGCCGCTCCATATATTCGGACATGTCGAAGCGCAGCAGTTCCACGCCGAGCGAGGCCGCGAGCTGCTTTGCGACCTCGGTCTTGCCGACGCCGGTCGGGCCCGAGAACAGATAGCAGCCGATCGGCTTCTCCGGCTCGCGCAAGCCGGCCCGCGCCAGCTTGATCGAGGCGGAAAGCGACTCGATCGCCTTGTCCTGGCCGAACACCACGCGCTTCAAGGTCTGCTCGAGATGCTTCAGCACCTCGGCATCGTCCTTCGATACGCTCTTCGGCGGAATCCGAGCCATGGTCGCGATCGTGGTCTCGATCTCCTTGATGCCGATGGTCTTCTTGCGCTTGTTCTCGGAGACCAGCATTTGCGCCGCGCCTGATTCATCGATCACGTCGATCGCCTTGTCCGGGAGCTTGCGGTCGTGAATGTAGCGCGAGGACAGCTGCACCGCGGCTTCGATCGCCTCGTTGGTGTACTTCAACCGGTGATAGTCTTCGAAATAGGGTTTCAGGCCCTTGAGGATCGCAATCGCGTCCTCGACCGTCGGCTCGTTGATGTCGATCTTCTGGAACCGCCGCACCAATGCGCGGTCCTTCTCGAAATGCTGACGATATTCCTTGTAGGTGGTCGAGCCCATGCAGCGGATCGTGCCCGAAGCGAGCGCAGGCTTCAGCAGATTGGATGCGTCCATCGCACCGCCGGAGGTAGCGCCGGCGCCGATCACGGTATGAATCTCGTCGATGAACAGGATGGCGTTAGGATGCGCCTCCAGTTCCTTCAGGACCTGCTTCAACCGCTCCTCGAAATCGCCCCGATAGCGCGTACCCGCGAGCAGCGTGCCCATGTCGAGCGAGAACACGGTGGCCGCCGCCAGCACTTCCGGCACTTCGCTGTCGACGATGCGCTTGGCGAGGCCTTCCGCGATCGCGGTCTTGCCGACGCCGGCCTCGCCCACGAACAGCGGATTGTTCTTCTGCCGGCGGCAGAGAACCTGGATCGCGCGATTGATTTCGGAGTTGCGGCCGATGACGGGATCGATCTTGCCGTCGCGCGCCTTCTTGTTGAGGTTGACGCAATACGTCTCGAGCGCCTCGCCCTTCTTCTTGGAATCCTCGTTGCCCTTGGTCTCGGTCTCCTCGTCGACGCCGCGCACGGGCCGCGCCTCGGAGACGCCGGGTCGCTTGGCGATACCGTGGCTGATGTAGTTGACCGCGTCGTAGCGCGTCATGTCCTGCTCCTGCAGGAAATACGCGGCGTGACTCTCGCGCTCGGCGAAGATCGCGATCAGGACGTTGGCGCCGGTCACTTCCTCGCGACCGGACGACTGCACATGGATGACGGCGCGCTGGATCACGCGCTGGAAGCCGGCCGTCGGCTTGGCATCGTCAGCACCGTCCGTGACCAGGTTTTCGAATTCGGTTTCGAGATAGTTGACGAGACTCGTGCGCAGCTTGTCGAGATCGACACTGCAGGCCCGCATCACAGCCGCTGCATCGGAGTCGTCGATCAGCGACAGCAACAGATGTTCGAGCGTCGCATATTGGTGATGACGCTCATTTGCAATCGCGAGGGCGCGATGCAGGGATTGTTCGAGACTCTGGGAAAAAGTCGGCATTCGTGTCCTCTTGGCCCCCTGCCATCATGATCGGCGTTGACGCGCGGCGCAACAACAACCTTGGTCACATATAGTTATACCCAGGCGCAGCAAAAGATCGGTTCCGCGACCACGATAACGCGCCACCGGCATTTTCGATGCAAACCCGTTCCCATTTTGACGGGCGCAGGCCGGCTCCGCAATTTCCCGGCGTGCCGTTATTTTTTTTCCATTACGCACTGCAGGGGGTGCTGGTGCTTGCGTGCAAAGTCCATCACCTGCGTCACCTTGGTCTCGGCGATCTCGTAGGTGAACACCCCACACTCCCCGATGCCGTGGTGATGCACGTGCAGCATGATCTTGGTCGCCGCCTCCACGTCCTTCTGGAAGAATTTCTCCAGAACATGGACGACGAATTCCATCGGCGTGTAGTCGTCGTTCAGAATCAACACGCGGTAGAGGTTCGGCCGCTTGGTCTTCGGCTTGACCTTGGTGATGACAGAAGTGGCGGGTCCACCGGGACCGGTGGAACGGTTCTCGTCATTGTTGGCCATATGGGGGCGCCACGACGCCGTCGCGGCAGGCCGATCGGAGCTGGAAGTCAATTGCGACATGGCACACGCGTTCAATTTCCCAGTGGGAAACCAGACGGCGGCCGGTGGACGCTATCCCGCCGGAGCCAACTTGGCTTCCCATCATTCCAGATCGCGCATTCCAGCCGGTCCGACCCCGTCCGGATCGATGGCATAGAATATGGTCAGTCGCCGGCCTTCTGCAAGCGCGCCTGGGCCGAAGCCAACGCGCCCGCCGGCCGTCCGATTCCCGACCTGGCGATCCCCGTAGGTTAATCAATTCTTGCCCATTTGACAAAACAATGCAGCGGCCGTTCAGCGCCCGTTGACGATAGCGGCGCCTTTGCGGCGATTGGGGCAAGTTGAAGGGCTATCGACCCGTTTTTCTCAGAACTGATTTACCAAGCATTCAGGGCGCACCGACAGATTGCGGGCAGAAACCAGGATTGGGTGAGTGACTGCCATTTCTTGCGACCTGATGAGCCGCCTTCGCCGCGCCGCGCCCCATTTCGCGCGCGCAAACCGCGGCAATATTGCGATGACGTTCGCGCTCACGCTGGTGCCGCTTCTGTCCTTTGTCGGGGCCGCGATCGGTTACAGCCGCGCGGCCAAGGCGCGGACCTCCATGCAGGCGGCTCTCGATTCGACGGCGCTGATGCTGTCAAAGGACCTGTCGTCGGGTGTCATCACGACCTCCCAGATCGCCAGCCAGGCGCAAGCCTACTTCTCGGCGCTCTACACCAACAAGGATTCAAAGGGGGTTACCATCAGCGCGAGCTATACCCAGGCCAACGGCAGCAGCGGCTCGACCGTTCAGGTCAGCGGTTCGGGTTCGATCAACACCGATTTCATGAAGGTCGCCGGCATTCCGAACATGAATTTCAATGCCAGCTCGACCGCGACCTGGGGCGCCAACCTGCTCCGCGTGGCGCTCGTGCTCGACAACACGGGATCGATGGCCGACTACAACAAGATCGGTGCGCTGCAGACGGCGGCGAAGAATCTCGTCACCCAGCTTTCCGGGCTCGCCCAGAAGAATGGCGACGTGTACATCTCCGTCGTTCCCTTTGAAGTTGACGTCAATGTCGGCACCGCGAATGTCGGCGCGAACTGGTTGCGCTGGGACCTCTGGGATCCCAAGAACTATTCCAACAGCGGGACTCCCTGGACCACTTATTGCAGTAGCAGCAACGCTCCATACTACAACTACTGGATGACGAAGGCTCAGTGCCTCGGGCATGCCAGTTCTCTCGGTGAAAACGACAGCTCTTTTGCTTGGAACCACAATACGGGTTCGCCGAACCATTCGCAGTGGAACGGCTGCGTGACGGACCGCGACAAGCTGGACACCAGCACAACTGGCCCCGGCTATGACGTAGATGCCACCGTGCCGTCGTCCACGACCACCAATTTCCCGGCCGACCAGGACCAATCATGCCCGGTGGCCCAGATCCTGCCGCTGACCTACAACTGGACCCAGGTCAACAGCACTATTGACGCGATGTCACCCGGCGGGGCCACCAACCAGACCATCGGCCTGCAATGGGGTTGGCTGTCACTGCTGCAACAGTCGCCGCTCAACGCGCCGTCAGAAGATGTCAATTCGATTTACCAGCATATTATCATACTCTTCACCGACGGCTTGAACACTCGTGATCGCTGGTACGGTAACGGTTCAGCCACAGAGACGAGCGTCGACAATCGGATGAAGACACTCTGCACCAACATCAAGAAAAGCGGCGTCACCATCTTCACCGTGCAGATCGACACCGATGGCGCCGGCCAATCGGCGGTCCTGCCGGCGTGCGCCACCGATGCATCCCATTTCTTCATGCTGACGCAGCCGAGCCAGATCGCGACCGCGTTCTCGCAGATCGGCACCGAAATCTCGAAGCTGCGCGTGGCAAAATAAGCAGGCAGCGCACCCGTCGACGAAAAAAGCCCGGCCGTGCGGCCGGGCTTTTGATTTGAAGCTGAGGAACGCCAACGCTCAGTGGGCGGCAGCCGGAGCAAACCTGGCCACAATGCCTTCGAGCGGCTTGAACGCCTGCTTGGCGAGATCGCCGTAAAGGCCGACGATCTTCTGCGAGTCGGCGACGAGTGTCTCGTAGGCGGTCTTGGCGTACTCGGTCTGCACCTCGAGCGCCTTGTCCAGCGATTTCACGCCCGAAAGCTTCTCGGTGAACGACTTGCCGTCCTCGTAGGACTTCTTGGCGTAGTCGCCATAGGCGCTGGCAATGGCGGAGAGGCCGTTCTGCAACGAGGTTGCGTGAGCCACCGCCGTCTCGAACTGCTCCTTGCCGTAGCTCTGAAAATCTTCAACCTTGAACATTGATGGAATCCTTTTCCCTGGCGCATCAACCGGGTCATCCGGCTCCCTGACCTAGACGAAGTATAGTGCATTGCACAATGAACGTCAAGAATTTTGTGCAACGCACAAATCCAGATAAATAGCCGAGAAGACCGGAGATTTACGCAACGGTTGTTTAATCTTTTGGCAACCTACGGCACCTAACCTGATTCCCGGACTTGTTCAGCTTCCCGCAAATGGACAAAACCGTTTTGCGAACAGCACCTTAGCTAGAAGGCAGCATGAACTTGAAGGCGGCGCGCCAAAGCTGTGGCGCCCGCCGGGTTCAAGCAGGGAACGATCATTGGAACACGGGCACAATTTTGCCTCACGAGCCGGTGATCAAGTCAGAAACTGGGACGGGGATTTCATGCTTCGTAAAAAATCGGCTTCCTCGCGCCTGGTGCGAGTTGGCTTGTTTGGGTTGGCTACGATCGCTGCGACGGTCATCGCGACAACGGACAGCGCCGAGGCACGCCGCCACTACCGTCATCGCCACGTTTCGCATCAGTCCAGCGACGATGACGATCGCGGCAGCTACAGCCCGCTGTTTTCCTCGATCATCGTCGACGGCAATTCCGGCACGGTTCTGACCGCCAACAGCCCCGACGGCCTGCGCCATCCGGCCTCGCTCACCAAGGTCATGACGCTCTATCTGCTGTTCGAGCGTCTGGAATCCGGCAAGATCACGCTCGATACCGAAATGCCGGTATCAGAGCATGCCGCCGATCAGGATCCTACCAAGCTCGGCCTGCGCGCCGGTCAAACCCTGAGAGTCGAGGACGCGATCAAGGGAATGATCACGCGTTCGGCCAACGATGCCGCAGTCGTCACAGGCGAGTTCCTTGGAGGTAGCGAGGACGCTTTCGCCAAGATGATGACCCGCAAGGCGCATGCGCTCGGCATGAGCCGCACCATCTATCGCAACGCCTCGGGACTGCCGAATGACGAGCAGGTCACCACCGCGCGCGATCAATCGACGCTCGGCCGCGCCATCCAGGATCGCTTCCCGCGCTACTATCGCTATTTCTCGACGACAGCTTTCAATTTCCGTGGCCATACCATCACCGGGCATAATCACCTGCTTGGCAGTGTCGATGGCGTCGACGGCATCAAGACCGGCTACATCCGCGCTTCCGGGTTCAACCTCATCACCTCGATCCATCGCGGCAATCGCTTTTTGGTCGGCGTCGTCATGGGCGGCCGCAGCGGCGGCTCGCGCGACGCCATCATGCGCAACCTGATCGCGGAAAACCTCGGCAAGGGCGCGACCACGCGCACCGTAGCCGCCATCACGGAGCGCAACGGCTCCGATGCCGCTGTCGAGGTTGCAAACGCCGATCCGGATGCGGCTCCGCCGCAGGTGGCCCAAGTTCAGCCCGCAACACAGCCGCCCGCGCAACCTGCCTCCACCGCGCAGGATCCGATGGCTCCGCCAGCGATGCGCACCCCGGTGTCGAAGGTGACGGCGGCATTCGCGCAAGCGACCGCCGCGGTTCCGCCCTCCCAGGCCCAGACCAGGCTCGAGCCCGCTCCGATGACCTCGGGCGTGATCCAGACCCAGCCGCTCGCCCTCGTTCCCGGATCGACTGAGCCGATGAAGCCGGTCCGGGTGAAGACCGTGCATGTCAAGGCCGGTGCGATGAAGCTTGCGTCCGCCGGTCCCGCCCAGCCCGCGCCGCCGACCACGAGTGCAATTCCGCAGGCCGCCCCAAGCGTGCCGGAAACCTCGAACGCAGTGATGGCGAACGCTGAAACCCGCGTCGAACCCGCCAAAACCGAGTATGCGCCGCCCGCCATGCGCACCGAAATGCCGCCGCAGCCGCCAGGCCATGGTACGGGCAATGGCGTCCTCGGTGTGTTGCCGGCTTCGAGCGTACTGACTTCCGCCCCGCCCCCGCCGAGCCCGGTGGCCGCGCCGGCTCCACAGGTCGTGGCCAATGCCTCGCCGGTCTCTCAGCCGCAAGCCACGCAGCAGAATATCGCGGCCAAGCCGGCCGTCGTTCACACCGGCTGGATCGTCCAGGTCGGCGCGCTCGAAAGCGAGGACGAAGCGCAGAAGCGCATCGAAGCCGCTCGCAAGGGGGCCCGCGGCCTGCTTAGCAAGGCCGATCCGTTCACCGAGCCTGTGGTTGCCAAGGACAACCGCAAACTCTACCGCGCGCGCTTTGCCGGCCTCGAGCGCGACCAGGCCGAAGCAGTGTGCCGGACGCTGCGCCGCTCCGACATTTCCTGTATCACCATGCGCAACTAGCTAGCTGGCCGCGCAGATAGAAACCTGAAAGCCCGCGCCTCCTGGCGCGGGCTTTTTGTTTGGGCGGCGACTGCCACGCCCCAATCCTGCAAACCTCTCGTCAAGAATTTACGGTTAAAGCTTTTCATGAGCGAAGGATCGACCACGCCGGACAACGGCGGGCGACAGCGGGCGTCTAACAGAAGCTGATGGCAGCGACCTTCGGTCGTAGCGTTTGTTGGCGTTGCCCGGAGTTAGCCTCGATGCGTGCGAAGCAAAGTATCCTTGGCCTCGTTTACACGGGCGGCGAGGTACGTCGACCCCCCCTGGTCGGGATGCAATTTCTTCATGAGGGATCGGTGCGCGTGGCCGATTTCGTCCCTGTTCGCTCCCGGCTGCAGGCCAAGGATCTGATAGGCTTCCTCGTCCGTCATTTTGCTGCTCGACGTCGCGCGGCGCTGCCCCCCTGCCGTATTTCGCTCCGCGTTCTCACGCCAGGCGGGAAACCTGCGGTCCAGATAGCTTTCAAGTAACGCGACGCTCTCGGGGTCGAAGCTTTGAATCATCGCAGCCAGCTGCGGCAGATCGAACTCGTCGAGCGAATGGCCGGCATTGGGACCAGCAACGATCCGTCCTGCGAGCTGGCCGGTGTCGTGATCGAGCATCATCTCGAGGAATTGCGAGCGGACCTGCGAGGTCTGTCCCGCCGAACGCTGGCGGTTGAAACCTGAGAACAGGTTGCCGATGTTGCCAAAACCGGCATTGCCGAAGGGCGCCCATCCAAGCAGGCCTGCGCCGAAGAAGCCGAGCGGAATGGCAACCGCCAGTTCCCCCCTGAGCCCGACGAACGCGGCGACCGCGAGCGAGACTACGCCGCCGACAATCTTGATGGCGCGCGCCAGCGCCGCCGGGTTGGCGGCACGAAACATCTGCAGCAGCAAATAGAGGACAATGACGGCGACAGCGCCTGCGATCAGGGTCGGCATGACACCAATATAAGCGCCAACGCGTCAAAAAAGCAGATCACTTGAGCTGGCCAAGCAATTTCGCCGCACCGCTCTCCCTCGCCGACAGCCGTTTCAAGGCCTCACGGCCGCCGGCGGCATAGGCAGCCGCGGCGCGCAGGAGCTCACGCAGCTGCGCGGCCGCACCCGGATCGAATTTGCACCACGCCCCGCCGGTGAGCCGCGCGATCTCGCGAAAGGCCTGCTCGACGGTCTCGTCATGCCCCTCCTGGAACATGAAGACCGGCACCTTCAACAGGCCGAGCTCGCCGGCCTTGACGCAGAGATCGTCGACATTCTCCTCCATGGCGTCGCCGACGAACACCACCGCGCGTACGCCCGACGCCGTCGCCTCGCGGCGCGCCTCCGAGAGCACCTTGCCGATCTGGGTGTTGCCGCCGCGGCAATCGATCTTCGACATCAGCTTCGCAAGCTGGGCGCTGTCGGAAATCCAGGCGCTGGCGCGGCATTCGTTGAGGCCGCGATAATAGACCAGGCGAATGTCGAGGCTGCCGAGCGAGGCGGCCTCGCGGAACATGTCGGCCTGCAGCGCACAGGCCATGTCCCAGGTCGGCTGCCGGCTCATGGTGGCATCGAGTGCGAACACCAGCCGGCCGCGCCCGCCCTCGGCGTGCGGCGTCATCGCGCGCGCCTTGGCGACGAAGGCGGCGATATCATCGGACGTGGAGGTCTTGGCTTCCGGCAGCGAACCGGGCTTGGCGCCGTTCTGCGTCGACGCCAGGTCTTTGCGGTTGGATTTCGTCGGTTCACCCGGCATCGGCGCTCGCGCTTGCGTGAGCCTCGAGCCGTCGGATTGCGCAACGCTCAGTGAGTGAGCGCCTTCGCCGGCTTGGCTTCCTTACCCATCGGTACATAAGGTGCCACCGGCCCTGGGTCGAGTATCTTTTGCGCGCTGGTCTCGACCGGCGCAATCGCGCTCGATTCGTCGGTCTCGGCCAGGAACTTGTCCAGCATGCCCTGGATCGAGGCCTTTGCCACTTCCGATCCGGTGTCACGCATGTCGTTATGCTGGAAGTTGGTGTTCACGACGGTGATGCCATCCTTGTCGCACTCATCCGCACTCGGGATCACGCCGGGATCGGTCTTGAAGACGGGATCCTTGGAGCGGAAGCTCAGGATCTTGAACTTGCCTCCGGTCACGAAAGGCACGCGCAGGTTGTCGAGCGTGACGACCTTTCGGACGCGGTCCGGATATTGCTTGGCGAAGTACATCGTGATGTCGCCGCCCATGGAATGTCCGACCACGGTGAGATGATCATAATCGGCGTTGGGCTGCACCTTCTGCGTCTGGGCCACGGCGAATTTGATGTTGGCCACGCCGCGCTCGATCTGCTTGAGACGTCCGACATAGAGCTCGCCAACCTCGGTCACCATCGGAGCATCCGTCGGCAGATCATGCTGGATGCTGATGACGAGGTAGCCGCGTGCCGCGAAGACGTTCGCCAAGAACGAATACTCGGTGAACTTCACCGTGTTGCCGTGATTGAGAACCGCCACCGGCAGCTTGAACAGGCCGGCATCCGCCTGCGCCTCCTTGTCGCGTCGCACGGCAATGTCGACGGCAACCGGCCGATTGTTGCGCTCGGCGTCATAGAACGTGATCGTCTCGTGGCGGATCGCCCACTTGCTCGCCGTGAAATAGGCGAGCGCGAAAACCGCGCCAACCGAAAGGAGAACCGCAATTCCACGCTTCATCTTCGTCCTCGGAGAATGGGCCGATGCCCTGATCCAGTCTTCGGGAGTCCTGTGCTCGTCTTAACCTGTCTTAATATATGTCACGGCCACGTGACAGGAAGACTAAAAGTTGTGAATTGACCGCCTGTTTTGTTGTGCGCCGCAGCTAGTCATTGTCCGGTCGCGCGAATCCGAGCCCGCGCAAGCGAGTTCCATTGGCTTTGCCGCAACCCGCCAAGATCAGGTTCAAATCTTGGGTAAAATCGGGATAGAGGCTGGCGCCAAGCCGGCTTTTTGGCGTGGTGTCGATGTCAGCGGCGCAGAACGAGAGGTTCCGCGCCGCCCGAGAGAATCACGCGGCTGCGGCTCGCCGCGCCAGCGCGTGCTGCAACGGCTCGCCGTCCAGCGAGCGGCGCACCTCGACGGTATCAAGCGCCAAAGCGATATCCGCGGGCAGCGCGAACACGAAGGCGTGGCAACCACTGCCGATGCCGGCATGTTCGAGGTCCTCGCGATAGTTGTTGGCGAGCACCTGTCCGAGCAGCCGGCCACCGGCAAGGATGTCGAGACAGACCGGCGCTTCGGGACGATCGGCATTCTGCGCCCAGCCGGTCACGCCTTGCGCGTCAACGATATCAATCGCGCCGCGGAACTCGGCGAGGCGCATCGGCTCGCGTGATGGCGCAAGGCCAGCGCGCAGAGCAATGCGCTGCCGCACCGCTTCGACCTCGAAGCCTTCATCAGGACGAGGCGCATAATAGCGCGCGGGGAGCTTGAGCGCGTCGGGATAGAGCAACTCGAACTCATGCGCGTTGTGGAACATGCCGCGGCTGTCGTCGTCGACGAAGGTTTCCGACAGCGCGCCGTCGGCGACGATCACGTCATGC
>Ga0207661_10001259_pt1 | contig 16939 bp, 15 predicted proteins | sample KBSC713LmetaG_FD_184337 | JGI IMG/M metagenome (GOLD analysis project Ga0207661, IMG submission 184337) | Corn rhizosphere microbial communities from Kellogg Biological Station, Michigan, USA - KBS C7.1-3L metaG (SPAdes) (version 2) | ecosystem: Host-associated > Plants > Roots > Rhizosphere ...
AGAATTTTACTGCCAGCGTTTTTTTCATCGCCCATTCCCCAGTCAGCGCGAGAGGAATAATTGCCATTGCGCAGCTCATCCAGATAGTGCTCACGGGTGAGCGCGTCTGATTTTTCGAGTAGAGGGGAAAAATTCGCAGCAGGCAGCAACTCGCCGTCATTACTCCGGAATGGGGACGCTGCAATCCACAACAGAGTCTGGCGGGCTAGTACGGCACGATGTGCAACCACAATAAAATCGGCGCACCGATCCTGATACTGGAGCAGCACGGCCCGGCACGGCGGTCCATCCAAAATCTCTACTGGACGCATGAGCTCTGCGTTCCGTTGGCGTTCGGCAATCTGCGAATCTGACGTACCCGGGATTGATTCAATCCATAATCTGGGTATGCGCGCGGAGTTTCCTTCATCACCGTTCTGCGCCAGCCAGAATTGAATGGCCTCTTCGAGTTTTTCGCGCAGGGTAATCAGGTCAACCGGTGCGGCCAGTCGGTAGCGAACCGCGTGACAAGACGCAGCCGCGCTACTGCTGGTTTTGCCTCGCAGATACGACAGCTGAACATCCGTCAAATGAGAGACCTTTGCCGGCTTGGATATGACTCGGGTTTCATCTGCTGTTTGCGTAATGAACATGGGCTTGGTCTCCACTCGATTAACGGGAGGTAAAACCTCCATCAACGGTTAAAACGCTGCCGGTTACCTGGCGTGACTCATCAGAAGCCAGCCAGGCCGCCGCTGATGCTACGTCATCGGGCTCGATCAGAGCGTTCATTGGCTGGGCTTGAACAAAAGCTTCCTCATGCTCAGCCACCGGCACATCCAGGCAGCGGGCAATTGCTGAGAGCATCCGGCCTTCTACTTTGGAATCGTCACGCACAGAGCCCGGGCATACGGCGTTTACGCGTACCTTCAAAGGTGCATAGTCCAGTGCGACTGCCCGGGTTAAACCAATCACGCCGTGCTTGGCGGTGACATATCCGGCAAAATTGCGGTATCCCACCAGACCCGCGGTGGAAGAGATATTAATGATGCTGCCCGCGCGGCGCGCAGTCATGGAAGGCCCAATGGCCTTGATCATCTTCCACGCGCCTGTAAGATCAACGTCAAGCATGAGCTGCCATTCTGCTTCTGTGATTTCATGCGTGTTCTTTCCTGAAGGTGCGGCAATGCCCGCGCTATTCACGAGCACATCCACGCGGCCAAAGCGCTCCAGCGTCAGCTGCACCACTCGCTGCACAGCACTCAAGTCCCGCACGTCCACCGGAATAGCCAGAACTGCAACGCCTTCCGCACGGCACAGGTGCGCCGTGTAATTGAGCTGGCTTTCTGATCCAAGTTGATACGGGACTCCGGGCAGGTCCCGTGCGATATCAAGGAGCACAACATCAGCCCCCTGTTTCGCAAATGTGACAGCGCAAGCCCGTCCCAGACCACGGGCGGCTCCAGTGATCAGCGCAACTTTTCCAGCGAGTCGCACGTTGTTACTCCTTATACTTTTAAACCGGGGACCAATCCTGCGTTACGGCAGGCACGCTGACCAGGCTTTCAATCAGGCGCAAAAGCCTGCCGGCTTCTTTCGTCAGATACATGTGGCCACCCGGTATTTCAATCAGCTGTAGCGGCGTCGTCGTTGCTGTTTGCCATTGAGCTGCTTCTTCGCTGCTCACCAGTTCATCGTCAGTGCCGCGTACTGATGTAATTGGGACATCAAGCAGCTGGCCCTCCGGCGGATAATAGCTTTCATGCATCTCTACATCAGCCCGCAGTAAGGGCAGCAGCATTTCCCGCATATCAGGATCGTTCAGCGCCGGGTGGTCATATCCGGCAAACTTACGTACCTGACTGATAAAGCCTTCGTCATCCAACCCTGTGGCACGCCGTTGCCGGGGCGTCCACGGCCCGGGCGAGCCGCTCACAACCAGATGCTCAACCTCGATCCCAGAAATTCCACTTAGGCGGCAGGCCAGTTCGTATGCCAGCACTGCTCCCAGACTGTGCCCAAAAATACTTACGCGATTGCGTTTTCCAATCAGCTGTAAAACTTCGTCGAGTATTCCGGTGATCGCCTGTCCCACGTCACGAAATGGTTCTTCCAAAAAGCGTTTTTCGCGACCGGGAAGCTGTGGAGCAACAATATCGAGCGAACTTGTCAGAGGGACCCAGTCCTTAAAAAAAGAAGGACCCGCTCCTGCAAAGGGCAGGCAGATTAAAGGAGTGGCCGTCTCATACAGCCGCCGCAACAGGCCAGGATTCGCGCTGGTGCTGTTCATCCTCTTCATTACCTTTCTCGCCGTTAAGCTACCGGCGTGCTTTGGATAACTTGCCGTTGCGCTGCATCAGCATTGCGTGATTCCTGCGTTGCCATTATTACGGTTCGGAATTCACATGAGTAATGTCCACCGGTCGCTCCTTCAAGCCAGCAATCTTCAATACGTGGCAACATCTCGCTGAAGGCCAGCCGCCGGAAGCGCGTTGCTATTTTGTTCAGGATTTCAATCAGAAGCGGGTTGCGGAAATCCATGAACATGGGCTTCACGTCCTTATGGAAGTTCAACCTTTGCGGTAAGCAGCCACGGACAAAGGTCGTTTCCGGCAAGCCGTTTTGCGTGCGGAATTTCCTGAATGCAGCGAATGCAGCATATCCCCCGGTTTCCGCCACCTGGCGCAATTCATCGTCCGGTTGCAGCATCCAGGTTTCCCGCTGCACAATGGCTCGCCCAACCTGCAATCTGGGGCTATGGTTTCTTTTGCCGTGCAACTCCAGGCGATGAGTATTTAAAGCTGTGTTCCAGGTGTTGAGTAGTGAGCCTAGAACGCGCCCCTGGTGCACAAGAAGCACATCGTCCTCTGTGACCTCAACCAGCGTCTCCGCTGAGCGGATGCTCTTTGTGCCTTCCGGCGCCGGGACCCCCACAAAAGTCCAGTCATGAGTGTGAGGAAAGATACACAACGTAATGTGTGCGCTGGCGAAGAAGGGAGGATAGGTTCCAACCACAACCGCCGGATCATGTCCACCCTGGTGTGCATAGTCTTGGGCGTATTCGTTTTTATCAGGGCACCAGACATAAAAGCAGTGTTGCCATTTGGTGAAGTCAGGATGAATTTCCGCGAGCAGCAAACTCCAGTTTCCGTCTGAGAGTGATTTGTTATCAGGCGCAATGATCTGAACGTCAGGCGCCATGTTGTCAAAGGACCTCATGCGGCGGAATTTGAAGTTATTGCGCAGGAACGACGTGTCTTCTTCCGTCAACGTCACTACGGGTTGGGCCCACCGATCGCCAAGCTGCTTTCGCCATGCTTCCTGGATCTCGTCTTCCAGCCCGTGAACCAAGCCGGTGCCTCCGGTTGACTGGATGGGAACACTCTTGTTGCTGCAAGCGCGAAGGAACATCGGCAGCGGTATGGGCTGTCCACCCAGAGATTGCCAGATTTGCCGCAGCGATTCATGCAGGCGCGTGGTAAAGAGTCCGGCCATGTCGCGCCACAGGTCATACCATGGAGCCAGATCGTCCAGTAATTGTTCAATCATTGGCTCGCCCAGCGTCAATTTTTTTACACCAAGGCGGCAATCCTCATTTACCGGCAGTCTTGAGGCATAAAGGGCTTGCGAGTCACGTTGCCCATCGGCGCCGGTATTTTTTACGGCGTGACTCAGTGCTTCAAGGGCAGCGCGTCTGCCTTCCAGATCAGTTGTCTGCTCAACCAAGGCGCGCGCATTTTCAATTTCATTCAGCCGCGCACTCCATCTTTCTTTTGCCGGATGCTCCGGCCAGGAGGCAACAATGCGGCGTAGCGCTTCAAATGGATAAGGCGCAATAGGTATCTGCAATTCGCGTACAAGGACTTTGCGTTCAATCAGGCTTTCAATGACCGGCCCCTGAGGCCCGGTATGAGCTGCAAGCTCAAAAGCCAGTAAAATTTCCTGCTCCTCTTGAGACAAAGCCACAGTCTTTCCGCTGGAGAGAAACTCCGCTTCCTCTTCTTTCACAGTGACATCATCGGCAAGCTGTACCAGCAATAATTCCTGCGCTTCTTTGTCTGAGGCAATTAATCCCGCCAATGCTTCACATACCCAACGCTCAACATAGACTTCGCGGTCCACCACTTGCTGTTCAGACAATTCAATGGCGGCGGCTGCCGGTTCCTGCGCGTCAAACTCACCCCAGGCGCAAGGGCCAAAGAAGCTAATGGTTTCATTTTTAGTGGTAAGCCGCTGCAGGTAAGAGATCCAGGTAAACTCACGCTGGCGAATATGGCTGTTGCGGACCTCGGGAATGGTTGCGTCCTTGGGAGTAAATCGAGCAAGCTCAGGAGTAGACAACAGAAGGATGTGTTGGAAAGGCTCGCTGATGACAAATTCGTAGAGCAGCTTCAGGGCGCGATGATATTCCTGCTCGTAGAGCTGTGCGGTCTTCTTATAGTGCTCCTGCTCCAGCGCGTGCAGGACTTTGTATGCTTCAAGCTGCTCACGCGCGGGGCCTTGCAGCAACTCTTCTTCGGGACCTTCCTGGACGCCTTCTGCTACAGCTTTGCCACGCTTCAATCTGCGCCGCAAACTGCGACTCAAAGTTGCGTCTGAATTGAGCAGAGTCTGGGCCGCTGCTACGGTGCGGGCGCTGTGGATAAACGAATGATCAGCCGCGGCGAAAAGCTCATGAGAAGCCGCGGAGTGAATGACCTCAGTGGGGAAGCCGGTCATCCGAAGCACAAAGTTGCGCGACAACACGTACCTGCGCTGTGTCTGTGGTTCTTCCTGAACTATTGTCTGTGGCGCTTCTGTTTCCGCTAGCATTGATTTTCGTCCCTCGTTCTTTTTCTTACCGAATTCATTAACAGCGTTTATAAGGTCTGCTTTTGGCGGCCTTGCTTTTAACAACCGGCGTGCTCTTTCAGAAACAAGATAAGCAACTGCAATGCCATGAAGGCTTTTGCAATGTGGACGGAAACAACGATAAACGCGCAATAATTGCGCCATTTAGGAGCGTGTTGGCTCCACAAACACTGATATGCAGCACCATTTCTGGGCTCAATCCAATGCAACGGAACCATTATTGGAACTCTTTGCAAGATGCATTTGAAGGCAAGAGGAATGGGGGATGAAATGCCATCCCATAGTGGAAAAGAAAGCGGCTGGAATTTTGCTGAGCCAGTCTTGAGTTATTGAATCAAGCCGATGTCCCGCATTCTTTGGCGATGCAAGTTGTATCCCAGGGTCATCATACGGTCCTGGCTCAGGCCAAACGGATTGGGAACAAAGACCCACTGTGTCCAAAGCGTCATGCTCTTAATGTTGTCGAGGAACAGCTCTTTTACCGGAGCTTTGTGCTCAGGGTGCTCGGCGATCTGTTTGCGGAGGTAGTCCATGCCATGGATGATGTGACGGCCTTCGTCTGACCGGATGAGGCGAATCGCTTCCTGCAGCTTGGGAAACATCCTTACGGAGGTGAGCATCTCGCCAACATAGTCGTATGCTGTTTGCGCCATTACACCTTCAACAATGCCCATGTAGTGCGCGGCGAACATGGTCAGGGCGCGGTCAAGCCCTTCACGATCACGATTGATGAGCGCCTGTCCCATGGCTTCACCACGTTCCTGAAGGCCATCCATCAGCATGTTTTTGGACTCCGGGACTATAAAGGATGCTGTGTCCATTTCACCCAGCACTTCTTTGAAGTATCGTTCAAAAAACTCAGCGTGCTTTACCTCTTCAAAAACGTGGGTTGAAAGATACATACGCCGGTCCGGTTCGGGCATGGCCAGCATGAACCAGGCCAGGGTATCGGCAACGCTGACCTCTCCTTCATAAAACAGCGCGCAGATCTTGGTAATCTGTTTTTTTTCATCATGGCCAAGGCTTTCAAAGTCGGCCCTGTCCTGCTCCAGGGACATGTCAGCCGGGTCCCATGTGCCCAGGTGCTTGGCAATCTGGTAGAGCTCACGCGGTGTCTTAACTGTATGTGTCAGTGTTGGCATTGGTCTTTCCCTATACGTCGATAAGGGCAAACAAAATTAAGTTTTTCGATGCGCCAATGAATGGCTTAGTCACAAGCATTGGCGTACGTAAAAGCGTCTTCATGCTCACCGGCTGGGAGGTCAGGAGAAACGGCCCAGCGCATGTACAGCGCGGCGGAAGTAAATCCGGCGCCAAAGCTGCTGAGCACAACGTTGTCGCCCCGATGCAACTCGCCTTTTTCCATCCATTCAGAAAGACACAGTGGAATGGTTGCCGATGAGGTATTGCCATACCGGTCGATATTGCACATTACGCGCTCAGGATCAATGCCAAGACGTTCACCCACGGCGTCGATAATCCGGCGGTTTGCCTGATGCGGAACAAACCAGCGAATGTCGTCTTTGGTCATTCCGTTGCGCTCCAGCAACTCCTCCGTGATGTCGGCAATGTCTTTGCTGGCCGCTTTGAATACCGTAGATCCATCCTGGACCAGGTAATGCTGGCGATTAGTTACAGTCTCAAAGGACGCAGGCATTACGCTGCCGCCGGCAGGCATGTAGAGTTCAGTTGCATGGCGGCCATCCATGTGGGCAAGATGGTCGATAATGCCGATTGACTCGTCGTCAGACTGCTCAACCAGCGCCACGCCCGCGGCGTCGCCAAAAAGCACGGCAGAGGCGCGGTCCTTGTAATTCGCAATGGAGGTCATCTTGTCCGCGCCGCAAACCAGTACTCTTCGCGCGGCGCCACTCTCCACAAATCTGGTGGCGACGATCAGCGCCACAATAAATCCACAACATGCTGCTGAAAGATCAAAACCCCAGGCATTGCTGGCTGCAATCCCAGCCTGTACGAGTGACGCGGTGGAAGGGAACACATAGTCCGGTGTTACTGTGGCCACAACAATACAGTCAACTTCGCTGGCTGCAATTCCCCGTTTGCGCAGGCATTGTTGTGCCGCGGGAATGATGAGAGCAGAGGTTCCGCCAGTGCGCGCAATTCTGCGCTCCACAATCCCTGTGCGTGACCGGATCCATTGATCGCTGGTGTCAAGGTTCGATTCAAAAAAATGGTTGTCGAGGATGTCCGGTGGAACGTAATGGCTGATTGACGTTATTGCTGCTCTCACGGCTTACCCCTTGGCTTTCTTGTGCCCGATTTTCAAATTGATGCGGTGGGGGCAATTTCAAATACCCCCACATTTTTTGGTGCTGGCGGACCTGCTCTTAGTAGAGCGAGCGTCCACCATCTACGTTGATGGTTTGACCAATGATTGCTCCCGCAGCCATGCTGGAGGCAAAAAAGAGTACAACGCCAGCAACATCGTCGGGAGTGGCCAGTTTGCCTGTTGGCGTAATCTCGATTGCGCTTTGCATCTGGTCATCTCTGTCTGGGAATGCGTCAATAGCGTCCGTTACCACCATGCCCGGGCAGACGATGTTGACGGCAATACCGCGCGGCGCAAGCTCGCGGGCATAGTGACGGAACAGTGATTCCAGCGCCCCTTTGCTTGATCCCACGGCGCCGTAGAATGAGGAGAAAACATGTGTGGCCCCGAAAGAAGAGAGCCCAATAATTCTGCCACCGGTCGGAATCAGCGGCAGCAGCTCACCCAGCAGTGAGTGAAAGGAAAAGACATTGATGTCAAACGTCCACATCATTTGCTTTTTGGTGATTTTGGTTGTTTCGCGATGCACTCCGCTCGCGGCACAGTGGACCAGAACGTCAATCCGGTCCGTTTCTGCCTTGATTGCGCTTACACAAGACGCGCGGCCATCCTCGTCCGTAAGATCGGCGCGCAGGCACCGGATGTCCAGGCCATTTTGTTCCGCATATTGCTCCAAGGCCCCGGCTGCCTGGCGATTGCGTACATAGACCGCGTAAACTCTGTAACCTTCGCGTGCCATGGCAATGCTGGTGGCTTTTCCTATGCCTCGCGTGCCGCCGGTAATGAGAGCCACTTTCGTAGTTGTTGTTGAATCGTTTGTCATGGTGTTATGAATCGCCATTCGATTGTGCTGGGACAAGGCCTTAGCCCTGCAGTGACCCTCTTTCAAAAACAACGCTGGCGTTTTGACCTCCAAATCCAAAATTGTTACTTAGAATTCTTTCCACAACTGCCGGACGCGATTGGTTTGGTACATAATCCAGGTCGCAATCCGGATCGAACTCCTTGTAGTTGATTGTTGGCGCAAGTTTTTGTTCTTTCATCATGAGCACACAAGCCACTGACTCAAGCGCGCCCGCTGCGATGACTGAATGACCAACCTGCGATTTAAGTGATATGGTCGGTACCTTGTAAGCTGTGTCGCCAAATGCCTGTTTAATGGCCATAGTTTCCACCCGGTCATTCATTACGGTGGAAGTGCCATGCGCGCTGATTGCGCTGATCTGCTCCGCGAGCAGCCCTGCATCCGCCAGGGCGTTGGTCATGGCTTTGGCGGCGGCCTTGCCATCCGGACGCCCATCGGTGACGCGATATGCATCAGAGGTGCTGGAGTAGCCGGAGATCACGCCCAGAACTTTTGCTCCGCGCGCTTCTGCAGCTTCGCGGGTTTCAAGCACAAGCGTGGCGGCTCCTTCACCAAGCACAAAGCCTGAACGGTCCTTAGAGAATGGCCGGCTTGCCTCTGCAGCAGGCCCCTTCGCGGTAGTGAGCGTACCCAGCATGTGAAAGTTCATGAGCTCGCTATCTGCCCAGCGGCCATAGACTGCTCCGGTAAGCACGCGGTTCATCTGTCCTGATCGGACGCGCTGAAAAGCAACGCCAATGGCCTGGTTGCTGGTAACGCATGCGTTGTTCAGGCTGACGATGTTGCGTTCGTCAATCGGACCATGACCGCGGCGCTCCGCAATCTCCCGCATTAAAGTCAGCGGACTTTCAGGCTGGAATGCGTCCCAATCAAATACGTTTGGCTCGAATGTGCGAAACGAGCCGGTAGTAATACTGAAGGCAATGGAGCCGTGTCCACCATAGATAATGCCGTCAACCGGCAACCCTTCCGGCAAATGCTGGACGGCTTCTTCCGTAGCGAGTCCGGCCAGCCGCCAAAAATGCGGTGTATCTTCTGGCGCACGGTGCTGAAGGACTTGCGGTTGTGGCAGTGGGCCACGGGCAACCGGACCGCCGACTGGCACAGGAAAGTTTTCCGCCACACGCTTGCCGCGGATCTCCGTTACGCCAGATCCGCCGGCAAACATCCGTTCCCCAAACTCTGATACGCCGGTGCCGAGCGATGATACGATGCCTACGCCTGTTATCACGACTTGGTGCATAACAAACCTCTTTGTTCGCTTCAAAATTGTCTGACTACTGGATGACCATCTGGCATGGCTCCTGGGGGCCGGCTTGCGCCTTCAGGTAATCCACGATCTCTTGCAAGGTAACGTCAAACGGAGAGCCGTCTGAATTTGCGTGCTTTTGCCGGAACAGTCTGGTGAAATCAACCTCGGTACCGGCGATTTTTTTGAGGTCGCAGCTCAGATCAAAGAAATCGATCGAACCCGCTCCCAGATCGCCGATCAGCCGTGTATTCGGGTTAATCCCCGGACCGCTCACTCGCAACACATTGCAGATCGCCGTCTCCAGATTCAACAACAGCTCCTGATCGCTCAAGGTTTTGTTCATAATATTCACCACCAGTGGCAAGCAGAACTAAGTCATGAGCAGTGCCATAAAAGCATTCCCCGCCTTCCGGCATGGCACTGCGCCAGTTGGTGTACTCTTCACTCGCGGTCAGAACGAGCGCTGCCGCGCCTTCACACAGAGATGAACTGTCAGGAATGCTCCTGCGGATTCTCATGGTGAGCAGCGGGTCTTCCAGGCTGAACGCGCTGCCCACAATTGCCGCCTTCACCACGCCATTGTGCAGATCACACTCCGCCTGCTCCAGGGCATGGAGCCCGGCCCAGCGAGAGTGCGTGAATCCGTACAGTGGTCCCATGGTGCCCAGGAAAATGCTCAGAAAGCTCGCCTGCACACTGCCAACTTCACGCAGAAACTGTTTTGACGAGCGCAAAAACTTATACTGGCGGGCGAATTCCTCAGGTGGCGTGTAAGCCATCTGTTTGGCGGACTTGTAGTCGTCCGGCCCGTCCTGCATGGCGCAATACAATCCAACACTGAAAGGGTCTTGAGCCACATACTCCGCCACAGCTTCTTTGGCTTGCAACCCTACGGCCGCCAGCATCAGTCCCGCGCGGTTGAGAGACCTGAAGCTCCGTGGTTCCGGCAGTTCAACGATCTGCTCATCCGTCTGGGGCAACGCGCATGTTCGCGGAATCCGAAAATCAACGTTGTCGTAAACCTCGTAGGTGTAATCCTGCGGCGTCGCGTTAAGCGAAGGCCGCAGCGCTTGCTTCCAGCGAATCCTGCTCACAAGAGCCTCCTTGGCGTTGTATCCAGTCCTCAATCAATGGATCTCTGCTGTCCACTTCAACTCCGGGGACAATGGCGGCAACAAACTGCGCTTCTCCCACTCGCTTGCCAGCCACTTCAATGTAGCCAGTGGCCTGTATGTAGTGCGGGCGCATCCTTATGATCTCGGCCGTGATTCTGCATTGGTCGCCAGGCACGATTTGCTTTATGAACCTGGCAGACTCCACCCTGCTAAGGACTGCAAATGTTTTTGGCCGCAACAGGCGCACGCATGCTGTTACGGTCTGCGCAATCATTTCGATCTCCAGCACTCCAGGGACAATCTCATGTCCGGGGAAGTGGTCCATAAAGATGAGGTCTGAACGCGAAAAAGCTTTAATTGCCACAGCGCGCTTTCCGGCTTCGCATTCTTCCAATCGGTCGATCAAAAACCATCGCACGGCGCCACCTCTTTGTTTCTGCAAATCATTAGTTGCATAATTCCTTTTGCTAACCAACCCAGCCTTGCGCCCTTTGCAATCGCAAACCAGATGCCAAACAGCAATCACCGTGATTCGCGGACATGAGTGCTCAAATAACTGGAAAATGCGCGATCTGGAGCGAAGAGGCAGGAGACTATTGCGAAAAACGAACCAAAATTGGAACACCAAACAGAGTTTTTGCTGCCAGAGTTGGTTCTTCATTGCCTGGGAAACTCCATTCACAATGTTTGTTCGATAGTCGCCCAGGAAATGATTGCAGCGCTGCAACGTGCATTCATGGACCATATCCTTATGCAATGTGTCACAAAGCAGATTGTTCCTGAAGTTATTCGTTCAGCGTGTATTTGGCTCGATCTGGTTTGGCAGTTGGACTGCTTCAACCATCGCGGGAAAGCTCTATTAGTCGGGGAACGTGTCATCAGTGAAGTCAAGGAGAGATGCTTTCATGAATGCAACCACAAATATCCATCAGGGTGATATATACGAAATTGCCGAGAACGCGTCGAAACATAAGGCCGCGGCAGAGCGCTGGTTTCGACGGTCGTCTCACTCCTCGCCCAAAGTGCGTTTATTCTGTTTCCCCTACGCTGGCGGGAGCTCGCGCATCTTTCGTGAATGGCATGATTGGTGTGGGCCAGAAGTGGAACTGGTGGCGATTGAGCTTCCTGGCCGGGGATTCAATTCACGGAGCCCGGTCATCAATGACATGAGCACTATGATTGAGCGCATTCTCCCCGTGATAGATCCCTTGTTGGACAGGCCTTTTGCCTTGTTCGGGCACAGCATGGGTGCGCTGATTTCATTTGAGCTGTCGCGTGCTCTGAGGGCCAGCGGCCGTAAGACCCCACTCCGCCTTTTTGTCTCCGGAATGCGTGCCCCACATCTCCGCGGCGGATATCAGATTCACAGCCTGCCCGACAAAGAATTTATTGAGGCATTACGAACCCTGAATGGAACTCCCGCTGAACTCCTGAGTGACAGCAGTCTTCTGGAGATGTTTGTTCCTACTCTGCGGGCTGATCTCCACCTGTCTGAAACCTATCAATTTATTCCTGGGACGCCATTGCAACATCCTATTACCGTTTTTGGTGGCATTAACGATGTGACCACGCCATCTGAACGCCTGCGTGAATGGCAGCGCCATACACGCAGCAGCTGCACAGTCCGGCTGCTTGAAGGGGACCATTTCTTTATCAACCAGAATGCGCATCTCGTTGCGGCCAGCATTTTAAAGTCGCTGGGCAGAGTCTCAACACCAGCGGCATTTGAGTCCATTTTTACTCACACGACCACGGAACCAATAGTCCGGGAAGCCGAGCCGGCATATAGCAGTGGTGACTAAGGCCGAACCAAGCCGCTCGCGTCCCAATTTTGCTTCAAGAAGAACCACATGGATCAACCGTGCGGCGCTTGACCATGTTCGGATAAAGGGAGATTGAGATGCGTATTGTGCTGAATAGCGTGGGTTCCACGGGCGATGTGATGCCGTTTCTTGCGCTGGGGCAAGAGTTGAAAGAGTTGGGGCACTCGGTGGTCCTCGCTGCGCCACCTAATTTCCAGCCGATGGCTGAAGGCACGGGCATTGACTTTGCGGCGGTTGGGCCATTTTGGGAGAACGAATGGGCCAGCCAGCTTTCCATGCGAATGGTCAATGAGCCTGATTACACGCGGCAGTGGAGCATATTTTTTGAAGGTTTCTCCTTTGCTGTTCCAGCCATGTTTCGCGACTTAAGCAATGTGTGCGAAGAGGCGGATTCGCTGGTGGCATCCTGCTACAGCTTTGCTGCCCACATGGTGCATGAGACTCTTGGCGTCCCTTTTATTACTGTGCGCCTTGCTCATTTTGGTGAAGAAGACCGGGAGACGAGAGAAAAGGCGGGCGATGCCATCAATTGCTGCCGGTGTCAGCTTGGATTTCGGCCTTTAGCTGATCCGTTTGGCAAGGATTCGCATTCGCGCTTTCTCGCGCTGTATGCAATCAGCCCCGGCCTTACGGGGTACAGCCCTCAACAGGCCCCGGGTTTCTTTTTCTGCAAAGATGCACCATTTTCCCCGCCACGTCCGCTGGTTGAATTTCTTGGCGCTGGAGAGAAGCCAATTATCATGACCTTTGGGAGCATGGTTCCAAAAGATCCGGTTGCGACCATGAAGCTATTGATTGCGGCACTTGAGTCAGCAGGTAGGCGCACGATCATCCAGAGAGGATGGAGGTCGCTGGGAATCGATGCCAGGTCACTGCCGCCATTCATCAAGATGATTGGCCACGCTCCGCACGGATGGCTCTTCAATCAGGCCAGCTTGGTCATTCATCATGGCGGCGTTGGAACCACCGCAGCATGCCTACGCGCGGGAGTGCCTGCCGTTGTGGTCCCCTGGATGATTGATCAGCCGGCCTGGGGGCAGCTAACCATGCAGCACGGTACCACCTCCGCTGTCATTCCCCAGCAGGAGCTCTCGATTGAGAGACTATCTTCTGCAATCTGCCATACTTTCGATCTATATGAGCACTATCAGGAGCGGGCGCAAGCAGTAGCTTCTATTGTTCGGTCAGAAGGAGGCGCCAAATTGGCGGCCCGCATGATTGGCGACTGTAGACAAGTGTCCTCCAGTGGACAGCCGGGTCAGGAACTGGACAGTTTAGAATGGCATTCCTTGATTTCAAAATAAACGAATCCTCAAGACCAAACACGCTCAACCGAACTCCTTTTCCATGTAGTTGCAAATCTGCTTTCACGCTTCATCACTGTTTGTGGCAGAGGACTTGTAACTTTGCAAGCTGACATGGACTTCAGACAAAAGCCTTCGCTCTGCCGAGTTTCATGGTCTGCCAAGACCGCGAGGTTTGTTTGCGACGAAGCTGTCCGCCTCTCTGCTCAGGCATTCAGACCCAATTTTGGGACGCTCTGGTGGACACTTCATACCATCCACGGTCTGCGCATTGGTGCTGGCGGTGTCCAGCAATGAAAACACTAGGAAATTGTGACCAAAACCTGGGTCTCCAGTTGGAATTGAACGTGCATTAAGCGACATGTCACCCGGACAAACAGTCCGGTGGTGGACACTAAGCAACTTTCATCGAAGGCGAGGGGCTATGGACTATAAGACTCCTGACAACAATCCGACCTACATGGTCGTTCGGAACAATGACGAACAATATTCAATTTGGCCTGTCGTACGCCAACTTCCGCTGGGCTGGGATGCGGTGCCCAAAACGGGGAGTCTGGATGAATGTCTGACATATATCAGCGAAGTCTGGACAGATATGCGCCCACTGAGCGCGAGGCAGCCAACAACATATCTTGCTTAAGGCTCCGGCCGTCCCCATGTATGGTGCACGGCACGGAGTTTAGCGCTATCTGGAAAAGATCTTTCGGAACGAACATCGGTTCAGCAAGAGGGCAGCATGAATTCGCAGAGTCAATCCAATGGAAACGTTCAAGTGGAAACGCCAGTGCCGATCTTGGAAAGGCATACGGGCAGCAGGGAATATCCTCTGTCTTTGAACCAGCAGCATATGTGGTTTCAGGCACAGCTTGATATGGAATCGAATCTGTGGAATCTGGGCGCCAAGATGATTGTTAAGGGCCCACTTGATGTCGCGAGTTTTGTTCAGGCGATCCAGAACACGGTAGACCGTCATGAGATTTTGCGGACCATTTTTACTGTGTCTGACGACGTTCCTGTGCAGCAAGTCACGGACCTGAAGGTGGAATGCACGGTACGCGATCTGCCATCGGGCTTGTCAACGCGGGACCTTGAAAATAAAGTCTGGACACTTCTGTCAGAGTTGGCAGACCCCGTTTATGACCTTGCTGTTGGCCCGCTGTTTCGCGCCGGACTGTTGCGAGCCAGCGATGAGCAGCACTACTTCATTGTCGGGTTTCATCACCTGCTACTGGATGCTTTTTACAGCGGCCAGCTCATGAAAGAAATTATCACAGCCTATGATTTGCTTCGTCGAGGAGAAGCATTGCCTCCCGCTCCCGGCCTGCAGTACGGCGATTTCTGTGTATGGCAACAGGAGCGTTGGAGCCAGGGGCTCATGGCAGAGACGACCGCTTTTTGGCGTGAACAGCTTCAGGAGCCGTTGCCGGAAATTGACCTCCCAGTGGATTCCATGGTCCCGTTTCCCCGGGTCGTCAAGTCGCAGGTGGCGCTCAAGTTAAATGCTGGAATCACAAAGAAGCTGCGCGAGATCGGTAGACAGGCGCGCACAACGGTATTCCGCGTCATGCTGGCTACGTTCACTTTGTTTTTCTCTCGCATGAGCGAAACCGGCGAGCTGATACTCGACATCGACTTTTCCACCCGTCCGCGAGAAATGGGCCATACCATTGGCTTTTTTGCCAATCTATTGCCGGTGCGATTCAAGGTTCATGGCGAGGAAACTTTTTTGGAGCTCTTGCGTGCAGTGGATTTGCAGGTAAGAAACGTTTCAGCCAACCGTGAATTCCCCGTGCGGCAGCTGACGCGCAAATTGAAGAACCGCCGGCACGCCATGCAGCCGCTGAGCCCTATCGTGGTTACACAGCTCGGCGAATTGGACTGGGCTCTTGGAGACCTGCATCTTACCGGCTCAATCTATGTGACTGCCAGTATTCACGATCTGTGGCTTGGAGTAATGGAGAGAGACGATGATCTGGAAGTCATCCTGGCCTATTCTCATGAGCTTTTTGATCGTACGCGGGCACGCGAGTGGGCAGACTGGGTGGAAAAAACCGTACACCGTGTGGTCGCCCAGCCGAATGTGCCGGTGTCGCAGCTGATGCTGCCGGAAGACCAGCAGAATGCTTTCTGGATGCCGGAAAAAGCAAAGGCTGTGGCCGTGGCCGCAGGCAAGAACGTGGCGGAAGTTACGGTCCAGCGAGCGGGCCAGCCATAAAAGCGCCGGCAATGAATGGCTAAAAAGTAAAACTGACGCAGCAAGAAGGAGGGCATTGTGAGCAGCAGTCTTGTAAGTGGCGGTGCGGTAAATACCACCGCTGCCCCCGGCAGTTTTGACGATATTTGTGCATTGTCTCCGCTTCAGCAGGAGATATTCTCAGATCCTGACCATGCGGAATACATTGAGCAGGCGCTTTGGAGCAATAGTTCTCCTCTTGATGACGAAATTCTGAAGCGCTCATGGGACTTGCTGGCCCAGCGTCATCCAATTTTGCGCACCTTGTTTCGTCAGGCCCGCAAGCAGACGGTGCAGATTATCCGCGCCAATGCGCGCGTCTCGTTGGCTTTTCACAATCTCAATCATGAGTCTGAAGCCAGGCAGCAGGAAGTCCTGCAGCGGGTCATACGGCAGGAGCTTATGGTGCCTTTTGATCTCGGCAAAGGGCCGCTCTTCCGTGTAAACGTATTTGGTCTATCGGACAGCTCTTTCAAGACGTTGCTGACATTTCATCCAATCCTTATGGATCGCCAATCTGTCGAGATGATCCACCTTGAAGTTTCGGACATCTATGATGCCCTGACGAAAAGAGAAATTCCGGCAGAGCAGGAGAAGTCCACTATCCAGGAGTTCATTCTGTGGCTGAAGCGGCAGGATTCAACAGAGGCATCACGTTATTGGGAGCGGCATCTTGCGGGAGCATCCATCACGCATTTCCCGCCGGATCATTCCTCAGACCAGCATGAAAGAACGCATACACAGTGTGATCGAACATTCAGCCCCGATTCAACTACGGCCATAACGTCATTGGCGGCGCAATGTGGCGTGAGTGTGTCGGTCGTGTTGCAGGGAGCATGGGCGGCGCTGCTGTCCAGGCATGCCGGCACATCCGACGTCACTTTTGGATTGAATTTAGATGGACGTGTTTCCGGCTTGAACGGCAACCAGAAAACTGCTGGGAAGTTTGCGCACACGCTGCCTGTACATCTGCAGATACAATCCAACAAAACAGTTACAGACTTGTTGCATGCTTTGCAGCAGCAGATCATCAATGTCAATCGATACAACTTTCTACCATTGAGCCAGGTTGCTGGCACTGTGCCTTCAGCCGGCAAATTGTTTAATACTGTTTTCAAAGAACCGGGCTCTGCCGGACGCGCCACCCTAGATCTGCAGTTCGTCTCCGGACAGCCGCGAGAAAGCGCGCTTGCTGGTTTAACGGTGGAGGTTGTCCAGGGAGAATCG
>Ga0207661_10001260_pt1 | contig 16930 bp, 12 predicted proteins | sample KBSC713LmetaG_FD_184337 | JGI IMG/M metagenome (GOLD analysis project Ga0207661, IMG submission 184337) | Corn rhizosphere microbial communities from Kellogg Biological Station, Michigan, USA - KBS C7.1-3L metaG (SPAdes) (version 2) | ecosystem: Host-associated > Plants > Roots > Rhizosphere ...
GCCTGAAGCTCGACGAGCTGATCACCGCGCGCATGAAGCTGGAGGATATCAATCGCGGATTCGACGATCTGCGCGCGGGGAGGTCGATCCGGACGGTGATCGAGTTTTAGTGAATTTAATGGTCGCCACACTGACGGTTTTACCTTCTCCCCTTGCGGGAGAAGGTGGCGCGCGAAGCGCGACGGATGAGGGGTTGCATCCGCGGGTTCGAAAAGCAGTTGGACTCGCGGAGAGAGACCCCTCATCCGGCGCTTCGCGCCACCTTCTCCCGCAAGGGGAGAAGGGAAGTTCACAGCGTCGATCGCGCGAAGCTCTCGATATAGTCCATCAGCCGGTCACTTGCGGCCGCGGCATGGTTCGCCTCGCGATTGGCGATGGCCTCTGCGACGACGGCGTGCAGCCGCGCGCAGAGCGGCAGGTCGGCGGCCTCCTTGTAATGCTGATACCAGAAGCGGCGTGACAGGCCGTGCATCAGGCCCATCGAGCGGCTGGCGAACTCGTTGCGCGCGGCTGACGACACCAGCGTGTTGAACTGCTGGTCGAGCCGCATGAAGGCGATGTCGTCCTCGCTCTCGGAGGCGCGGTACATGCCGGCCGCGATCTCGGAGAACTCAGCGCGCTCCTCCTCCGTCGCGCGCTCGGCGGCGCCGCGCGCCATCAGCCGCTCCAACTCGCGGCGAACTTCCAGAAGCCGCAGTTGCGCGCGCAGATTGATGTCGGAGACCAGCACGCCGCGCCGCGGCAGGATGTTGACGAGCCCGTCGCGCGACAGCCGCTGCAGTGCCTCGCGGATCGGGGTGCGGCCGATGCCAAGGCGATCGGCGAGCACGAGCTCGGAAAGTACCGTGCCCGGCGGCAACTGCAGGGTGACGATCAATTCCTCGATCTCGCGATAGGCCCGGTCGGTCAGCGTGACGTCGCCCTGCGCGGCCATCGAGACGCTGCGCTGACGCCGCTTCGCCGAGGGCAGGGGGTTCGTCGCGCCGCGCTTGGCGGCAGGTTGAGGCTTCAGCGAGGGGGATTTTCTCAACTCGGCCATCCGTCCTTTCCATCGTACGCCGCTGTGCCAGCGATGCATGACCGATATGTTATTCGCCCCAACCGCCGCAACTCCTAATGCGAGATATGCTCGAGCATCCGTCCCTTGGTCTCCTCGCCGAGGATGAGCACCGCCAGCGCCGCGACCACGAATGCGCCGGCGCCTAGCGCGAACACGCCACCCTGGCCGGCAGCGGGGAGGATCAGCCCGATCACGGTCGGCCCGATCAGCGAGCCGATGCGTCCGATCGCCGAGGCGAAGCCAGTGCCGGTCGCCCGCACGGCGGTCGGATAGAGCTCCGGCGTATAGGCGTAGAGCGCCGACCACATGCCGAACAGGAAGAACTGCATGCAGAGCCCGAAGATGATGAGTTGGGTCTGGTCGGATGCGCCGCCGTAGAAGTAGCAGGCAATGGCGCCGCCGATCAGGTTGAGCGCGAGCGTGCCCTTGCGCCCCCAGGCTTCGACGAGCCAGGCCGAGAACAGAAATCCCGGAATGCCCGCGAGCGAAATCAGGATGGTGTAGAACACCGATTTGGTGACCGGAAACCCCTTGACCTGCAACAGCGCGCCGAGCCAGGTCGTGAGCCCGTAGAAGCCGAGCAGGGCGAAGAACCACAGCGTCCACAGCATCGTGGTGCGTCTCGCATAGATGCCGGAGAACAGCGTGCCGAGGCCGACATGCCCGGTCGCGGGAATCGTCTGCGGCGTCGGCGTGGGAAGCGGCTTGCCGGTGCGCGCGGCAACCTTGCTTTCGATCTCGGCCATCACCTGCTCGGCGCGCCCGGATTGGCCGTGGGTGGCGAGCCAGCGCGGCGATTCCGGCACGTAGCGGCGGATCACCAGCACGAACAGCGCCGGGATCGCCTGCAGGATGAACACCCAGTGCCAGTCCGCGACCGAGAGCACGAAATAGACGAGCAAGCCCGACGCGATGAAGCCGAGCGGCCAGAAGCCCTCGAGATAGGCGATGTAGCGGCCGCGTCTGTCGGCCGGCATGATCTCCGACACCATCGATTGTGCGACCGGAAATTCCATCCCCATGCCGAAGCCGAGCAACAGGCGCGAGGCGCCGAGCAGGGTGACCGTCGACGACAGGCCGCAGAACAGGCTGCCGAGCCCCCAGAAGATCATGCTGGCCTGAAACACCCTTGCGCGGCCGAAGCGGTCGGCGAGCAGGCCCGCGGAAGCTGCGCCCACGAACATGCCGAGGAAGCTGAGGCTGCCGAGCATGCCCGCCTCGGCTGTCGAAAGCTGGAAGGTCTGCCGGATCGAGCCGAGCACGAAGGTGAGCGCGCCCAGATCCATGCTGTCGAAGAACCACGCGGTCGCGATGATCGCAAAGATGCCCGTCTGGTAGGACGTCAGCGGCAACCGCTCGAGACGGGCGGCGATGGCGGCAACCTGCGCCGCTTGCGAGGCGCGCGCGCCGCTCCCTGCCAGCACGGTGGCATCGCCCGAGGCGTCCAGCGCACTCATGTTTTCTCTCCCCCACTATGTGCCCGCGCTCTTCACCGGCGCCGGATCACGGGGATGTCATCTGAGCACGACTGATATGTCAATGGTATATTTCATGCCTCGGGGACATGACGGATCGCCCGACGCTGCCTCTTGCAAAGTCAGGTGTGGCCCCGGAAAGGGATGGATGTGTTCAGGCGGCTTTGTCCGCCGCCGGCCCGCTTCGCAGGTTGTGGAAGAACTTTTCCACCTCGCGCGACAGCGTCTGTGCGGTGGTGGCGAGATCGTCGGAGGTCGCCAGCACCGAGGCGGCCGCCGTGTTGGTCTCGCCGATCGCCTCGCGCAGCGAGTTGATGTTGGTGACCAGCGTCTCGTTGCCCTGCGCGGCCGACTGCGCGTTCTGGGAAATCTCGCGGGTGGCGGCATCCTGCTCGCCGACGGCGCCGGCGATGGCGGTGGTGATATCGTTGATCCCGCGCACCGCGCCGCCGATCTCGCGCACGGCGTCGACCGCGTTCCGGGTCGAGGACTGGATCAATCCGACATTCTGGCCGATCTCTTCCGTTGCCTTGGCGGTCTGTCCGGCGAGCGCCTTGACCTCATGGGCCACCACGGCAAAGCCGCGGCCGGCATCGCCCGCGCGCGCGGCCTCGATGGTCGCGTTCAGCGCCAGCAGGTTGGTCTGCTGGGCGATCGCCTGGATCAGCGTCAACACGCCGTCGATGCGTTGCGTCGCCGCGGCAAGGCTCTCGATCTCGGCAATGGATTTTTCGGTGCGCTGGCCGGTCTGCTCGACGGCGTCGGCGGAGTGACGCACCTGCCGATTGATCTCCTGCACCGAGGCCGACAACTCCTCGGCCGCGCCCGCGACCGCCGAGACGTTGCCGGAGGCTTGCGAGGTGGCGCCGGAAGCGGCGACCGCGCGCTCGCTGGCGTCGGCGGTGGCGCGGTTGATGGTCTGCGCGGTGTTGCGCATGGCGGAGGCGTTCTCGGTCAGCGCGTTCAGCACCGCGCCGATTGCCTGCCGGAATTGCTCGGCGGAAGTCTCGATGTGCCGGCTGCGTTGCTGCCGCGCCGCGGATTCCTCCGACACCTGGGAGGTGAGGTTGCGGTTGCGCTGCATCGCCTCCTGGAAGATCCTGATCGCCCGCGCCAGCGCGCCGATCTCGTCGCTGCGGTCGGTATGCGGCACCTCGACCGCTTCGGCGCCGTCGGCGACCTGCTTGATGGTCGAGGTGATGACCGACAGTGGACGGGCGATCGAGCGCGCGATGATGATGACCCCGAGCACGCAAAGGAGCAGGGCGAGGCCGCCGAGGCAGGTCAGCACGAAGGAGAGCTGGTGATTGGTATCTGTCTGCTCGGCGATCAGCCGGGCGCGCTGCGCATAGACCTTGGACAGCGCCTCGAGATCCTTGTTCAGCGCCGAGCGCACGCTGCGGTTGGCGTCGTTGTCGCCCCATTCGCGGCCCGCGGCCGGAGAAATCTCGTTGGCGCGGTGCACCAGCTCCTTGCGGAACTCGACGAATTGCTCGATGCGCTTCTTGAATGTGGCAAACTGCTCGGCATCGTCGGCCTGAACGATCGCTTCCCACTTCTGCACGACGCCGAGGATCTGCTCGTTGAACTTGAGCAGCCCGTTGCCGTATTTCTTCACGACCGCCGGGTCGGTCGACATGTAGACGCCGCGCGACTCCATGACGACGGCATAGACCAGCGAATTGACACGCTCGACGTTGAGCGCTGCGAGGTTGGCGGTCTCGATCGCTTGCGTCAGCTCGCTGCCGCGGCGGGTGTTGTAATCGGAGAGGACGGCGATCGCGGCCGTCAGCAGCGCAAACAGCGCGAAGATCGAATAGAGCCGTGCTGCCAGCGAAAGCCGGGATGCCATGATGTCCACCGCGCCAAATGAATTTACGTGATTCAGTTCATACGCTCTGCCCCTGGGAGGGCCGCCAAGCGCGTCGCTTGTGTAAAAATTATGCAAAATGTTCATGGACAAAGTCTTAATCCGCGAACGCCAGGGCGATGCAACCGGCGCATAAATCGTCTTTTATAATCAGGTGCTTGCAAGATGGTGATGCCACGCTTGCCCGGCCGGCCGAGCCAAAACCTGTGTCCTGGGGCGGCAAACAGGCCTGCGCGATGGAGCACTCTCGGCATAGGGTAGGGGGGCACGCGGCGCCACGAACGGGAAGCCTGAATGGTCTATCGTCACACCATCGATCGGACGTCCTATGTCTTTGCGGACCTGCGCGGCCTGCTCGCCAAGGCGACCCCGCCGCGCTCGGGCGACCGGCTCGCCGGCATCGCGGCCGAAAGCGCCGAGGAGATGGTGGCGGCGCGGATGGCGCTCGCTAATCTGCCCCTGACGGAGTTTCTAGAGCAGGCCGTGATTCCCTATGAGGAGGACGAGGTCACCCGGTTGATCCTCGATGGTCACGACGCTTCGGCATTCGCGTCGGCCAAGGCCATGACGGTCGGATCGTTCCGCGATTTCCTGTTGTCGGAAGCCGCAACGCCAGAGGCGCTGAAGAAGCTTGCGCCCGGCATCACGCCGGAGATGGCGGCCGGCGTCTCAAAGCTGATGCGCAATCAGGATCTGATCCTGGCCGCGAAGAAATGCGAGGTGGTGACCTCGTTTCGCAACACCATCGGCCTGCGCAGCCGCATGAGCACGCGGCTGCAGCCCAACCATCCCTTCGACGACGCCAAAGGCATCACCGCCTCGATCCTCGATGGCCTGCTGCTCGGGGCGGGCGACGCCTGTATCGGCATCAATCCGGCGAGCGATGATCCCGCCGTCATCGGCGGGTTGTTGCGCCTCCTGGACGAGATCATCACCCGGCTTCAGATTCCGACCCAGGGTTGCGTGCTGACCCATGTCACGACCACGCTGAAATTGATCGGCGAGGGTTTTCCGGTCGATCTGGTATTCCAGTCGATCGCGGGTACGCAGGCCGCCAACCGCAGCTTCGGCGTCGATCTCGCGCTGCTGCGCGAGGCGCATGACGCCGGGCGCTCGCTGTCGCGCGGCACGGTCGGCAACAATGTGATGTATTTCGAGACCGGGCAGGGCTCGGCGCTGTCGGCGGGCGCCCATCATGGCGTCGACCAGCAGACGCTGGAGGCGCGGGCCTATGGCGTCGCGCGCGTCTTTTCGCCGCTGCTGGTCAACAGCGTCGTCGGTTTCATCGGCCCGGAATATCTCTATGACGGCAAGGAAATCATCCGCGCCGGCCTGGAGGATCATTTCTGCGGCAAGCTGCTCGGCCTGCCGCTCGGGGTCGATGTCTGCTACACCAACCACGCCGAGGCCGATCAGGACGATATGGACAATCTGCTGACCCTGCTCGCCGCGGCCGGCGTCACCTTCATCATGGGGGTGCCGGGGGCCGATGACGTCATGCTGAATTATCAATCGACCTCGTTCCACGATGCGCTTTATGTTCGCGATGTCTTCGCCTTGAAGCGGGCGCCCGAGTTCGACGATTGGCTGGTGCATGCCGGCCTTGCCGACGCCGGGTTTCGGCTTGCCGGACACGCGGGGCTGCTGCCCGATTTTGCGTCGCGACTGATCGATCAAAACGCTTCTAATCTCCGAACCGGAGCAACCAATGCGGCGTCCCAGGCGTTAGCAACACCGCCACAATCCTGAGGAATTTCTGGCCCAAAGATGCCGCCTATGCTTATATCTGATGCCCGACACGTCTTTTGCCTGATTTGCACGGTTGCAGAGGGAATTTGATGAGAGTTCAGGGCATTGAGACATCGCGTCGTATCCTGCTGGTGTTTCCGCGGTACACATCCTCGTTCGGCACCTGGGAGCACGCCTATCCGCTGACCGACGGCATCAAGGCGTTCATGCCGCCGCAGGGCCTGCTCGTGATCGCTTCCTATCTGCCGGAAGACTGGCAGGTCCGCTTCATCGACGAGAACCTGCGCAGCGCCACCGACGAGGATTTCGAATGGGCGGAGGTGGTGTTCGTCTCCGGCATGCACATCCAGCGCCAGCAGATGAACGACATCTGCCGCCGCGCGCACGAGTTCGATCTGCCGGTTGCGCTCGGTGGATCCTCGGTCAGCGCTTGCCCGGACTACTATCCTTCCTTCGACTATCTGCATGTCGGCGAACTCGGCGATGCCACCGATGAGCTGATCAGAAGGCTCGCGGGCGACACCACGCGTCCCGACCATCAGGTTGTGCTCACGACCAAAGATCGCGTCGCCATGACCGATTTTCCGCTGCCGGCCTATCAGCTGGCCGAGACGCGGAAATATCTGCTCGGCAGCCTGCAATATTCCTCCGGCTGTCCGTATCAGTGCGAGTTCTGCGACATTCCCGGGCTGTACGGCCGCAACCCGCGGCTGAAGTCGCCGCAGCAGATCATCGCCGAGCTCGAGAAGATGCGCGAATGCGGCATCGCCGACACCGTCTATTTCGTCGACGACAATTTCATCGGCAATCGCAAGGCCGCGCTCGAGCTGATGCCGCATCTGATCGAGTGGCAGAAGAAGCACGGCTATGTCACCAGGCTCGCCTGCGAGGCGACGCTCAACATCGCCAAGCGCCCCGAGATCCTGGAAAAGATGCGGGAAGCCGCCTTCGTCACCATCTTCTGCGGCATCGAGACGCCCGATCCCGAAGCGCTGAAGGCGATGCACAAGGACCACAACATGATGGTCGACATCCTGGAGGGCGTCCGGACCATCAATTCCTACGGCATGGAAGTCGTCTCCGGCATCATCCTGGGGCTTGATACCGACAAGCCCGGCACCGCCGATGCGCTGCTCGACTTCATCGATGAATCCAGGATCCCGCTGCTCACCATCAATCTCCTGCAGGCGCTGCCGAAGACGCCGCTGTGGGATCGGCTGGCGCGCGAGGGCCGGCTGGTCCACGACGACAGCCTCGAATCCAACGTCAAGTTCCTGATGCCCTATGACGACGTGGTGAGCGCCTACAAGCGCTGCATGAAAATCGCCTACGAGCCGTCCAGGCTGATGGCGCGCTACCTGCATCAGTGCGAATACACCCACAAGAACCGGGTGAAAGTGCCGGTATCGCCGGAGATGAAGAGCTGGAAGAACATCCGGCGCGCGCTGATCATGCTGCGCAACATCTTCTGGAAGGTCGGCGTGCTCGGCAGCTACAAGCGCGTGTTCTGGAAATTCGCGCTCGGCCGGCTCTGGCACGGCGATCTCGAAGGCCTGATCGGATCGGTCATGATCGGCCATCATCTGATCATGTTCGCGCGGGCGGCTTCCAGCGGCCAGCAGAACGCCTCGAACTACTCGCTGCGCTTGCGCGAAGCGCAGGTTCCGGCCGAGTAGCCGCTTGAAACCGCCGGCAGAGTCGCCGCGATCGATCGGTGATCTGAAGCCATTGACGCCAGCGCGGGTTGGTCTCGGCCGCTCTGGCGCGAGCCTGCCGACCTCTGCGCTGCTTGATTTCACGCTCGATCATGCGCGCGCCCGCGACGCCGTGCATGCCGCCTTCGATGCCGCAGCGCTGGTGGCAGGCGCTACCGAGCTTGGACTTGCCGCGATCGAAGTCAGAAGTCGCGCCGACAATCGCCGGGCCTATCTCGCTCGTCCCGATCTCGGGCGAAGGCTGGATCCCGCCTCCGTGCAGCATCTCGAAGGTCTCGGCGAAGCCGCGCGCGGCCGCGTCGTGCTCGTGATCGCCGACGGGCTGTCGCCGACCGCGGTCCATGCGCACGCGCTTTCGCTGTTGCATCGGCTTTTGCCGCAGCTCGCGGCGGCGAGGATCGGGGTCGGGCCGATCGTGGTTGCGACGGCAGCCCGGGTCGCGCTCGGCGACGAGATCGGCGAGATTCTGGGCGCGAGCCTGGTTGCGATGCTGATCGGCGAGCGCCCGGGCCTGTCCGCGCCCGACAGCCTGGGCGCCTACCTGACCTTCGGCCCGCAACTCGGCCGCACCGATGCCGACCGCAATTGCGTCTCCAACATCCACCGCGCCGGACTCACTTACGAGGAGGCGGCGTTCAAGATTGCGTGGCTGATTCGCGAGGCGATATCCCGGAAGCTTACGGGCGTTGCGCTGAAGGATGAAAGTGGCGACGGAACGCCGCAGCAACTCGCGAATAAATCCCCTTTGGCGTGATAAATCGGCCACTTCGAGGTGTGGAAACGGCCGGATCGGCGCAATTTCGTGCACCGTGGCGCGCTTGCGAGAGAAGGGGCATACCTGCTAAACCCGCGCTCTCGATTTTCCGCATGTTTTCAAGGGCTAGCGCTCACTCGATCACGGCCTTTCGCAAGGTCATCTGCGCTTGCCGAACTTAAGCTATGAAGCCCCGAGCCCGTGTGAGAACTGGACAGAGCATGCTCGAAAAAACCCGCGACAATGAAATCCATGTCGAGATGGTCGAAGAGCCGCCTGCCAAGAGCATCGCGTTCGGGCTGGAGAAGCTCGGCCTGATCCCGATGAAGGCGCCGATCATCTCCTGCATCATCCTGGTCCTCCTGATGATCGGCGCGGGGTTCGGCATCCAGCGCATCCATATCGATGATTCCCTGAGCGCACTGTTCCGCTCCAACACCAAGGAATTTCACCAATACGAAGAGGTGACGAAGAAGTTCCCGGCCGAGGAGTTCGACGTCCTCGTCGTGGTCGAGGGCAAGACCCTGCTCCAGCGCGACAACCTCGAGAAGTTGCGCGATTTCGTCACCGACTTGCAGCTGGTCGACGGTACGCGCGGCCTGGTCTCGCTGTTCTCGGCGCGGCAGGCGCCGGCGCCGGGCAAATTGCCGGCGGCGCTGTTCCCGCCGGAACTGCCTGAGGGCGCCGCCTACGACAAATTCATCGAAACCGTCAAATCCAACGAGATCATCCGCGGCAAGCTGTTGTCGGAAGACGGCACGCTGGCGCTGATCGTGCTCTCGCTCGAGCCCAAGGTGGTCCAGAGCAACGACCTCGGCAAGGTCGTCGGCAACATCCGCGCGCTGATGAAGCAGGACCTCGGCGACACCGGGCTGAACGTTCAGCTCTCCGGTGTTCCGGTGATGCAGCTCGAGATCCGCAATGCGGTCGAGCGCGACGGGCTGACCTACAACATCCTCGGCGTCCTCGCCGGCTGCGTCATCGCCATCATCTTCTTCCGCAAGATCTCCTTCATGGTGGTGGCGGCGTTCCCGCCGATGATCGCGATCATGCTGGCGCTCGGCGGGCTCGGTTGGGCCAATTTCAACCTCAACATGTTCCTGAACGTGATGACGCCGCTCATCATGGTGATCAGTTTCTCCGACTCGATGCAGCTGACATTTGCCGCGCGCGATCGGCTGATCGCGGGCCAGGACAAGGTGACTGCCTTCAGAAATGCCCTGCTGGTGGTGGGACCGGCCTGCGTGCTGACGCACGGCACCGCCGGCATTTCCTTCATCGCGCTGCAATTCTCCAATTCCGACCTGATCCGCAAGTTCGGCGAGGCGGGGCTGGCCGCCACCATCATCGCGCTGATCGCGGTGTTGTCGCTGGTGCCGGTGTTCGGCGTGCTGTTCGTGCGCAACGAGAGGGTCTTCGCGGTGAAATTCCAGAGCGCGGACGCGGGCGTGCAGGCGCTGCGCAATTTCTGCTACTGGATCGCGGTGCGCATGGTGAGCCGGCCCGGCATGTTCAGCCTGATCGCGCTGCTGTTCGTCGGCGGCCTCGGCGTCGTCTACGCCAATCTGCAGCCGCGCTATCGCCTCGCCGACCAGGTGCCCGACAAGCGGCAGGCGGTCGCCGCCTCCAACCGGCTCGATGCCAAGCTGACCGGCGCCAATCCGATCAATGTGCTGATCCAGTTCCCCAAGGGTGAATCGCTCTATTCGCCGGAGACGCTGCAGACCATCGCGGACGTCCACGCCACCGTGGAAAAGACGGCCGGGGTCGGCAACGTCTGGTCGCTGGAAACCCTGCGCCGCTGGCTCGCGGAGAAGGCAGGTTCGACCGACGTCGCGACCTTGAAGGAATATGTCAACGTGATCCCCGAACATCTGGTGCGGCGCTTCATCGACGCGAAGCAGGATGCCGTGGTGGTCGCCGGCCGCGTGCCGGACGAGGACTCCAGCCAACTCCTGCCGATCGTCGACAAGCTCGACCATGAGCTCGACGCGGTCAGGGAGAAACATCCCGGCTACGAGATCGCCGTCACCGGCCTTGCCGCCATCGCCGCGCGCAACTCGGCCAGCATGATCGAAAAGCTCAACCGCGGGCTCACCGTCGAATTCGCGCTGGTCGCGATCTTCATCGGGCTCGCCTTCCGTTCCTGGGTGGTGATGTTCGCCTGCGTCCTGCCCGGCATTTTCCCGGTCGTGATGTCGGGAACGCTGCTCTACCTCCTGGGCGAGGGGTTGCAATTTGCGAGCGTGGTTGCGCTTACCGTGTCGTTCGGTCTGGGGCTGAGCGCCACCATCCACTTCCTCAATCGCCTCAGGCTGGAGAGCAAGCCAGGCGTCACTTCTGATGTGGCGGTCGAACGCGCCACCGTCCTCGTGGGCCCGGCGCTGATCCTGACCACCGTGGTGCTCGCCTGCGGGCTGGTCGTGACGGTGTTCTCCGACCTGCCATCGCTGCGGCTATTCGGCTGGCTCAGCGCGTTCTCGATGGTAGCGGCGCTCGTTGCCGACCTCTTCATCCTGCGCCCGACCGCGATGTGGCTGATCAATCTCTCCGAGCGCCTCCACGGCGGCAAGACCGGCAACGCGCTGGGCTAAATCACATCCACCCAAGCAAAAGCCCCGGTCCTGATCGCAGGGCCGGGGCTTTCGAATTTTGTCCGCCGATCGACGCGAGGGATTTTAGCTCTTCACCATCGTGATGTTCACCCCGCGGATTTCGCCCTTGGACGAAATCTGCACCGTCTGCTTGCTGCCGTTGGTGCGCAGCGTCAGGTTGGCGGCAAAGCCGTTGGCCTCGACGAACACGTCGATCTGGCCGCCGCCGGCGGTACCCTGCAGATTGCCGAAGATGTTGCGGCTCTTTTCGGCCCAGTTGCCGGAGATGCGATCGCCGTTCGAGGTCACATCGCTGGTCAGGTCGAACTTGTAGCTGTCGCTCGCGCAGTCCAGCTTCTGCTTGAGGCTCATGCCGTTCGGATTGACCTTGTACTCCGCCTTGCAGCGGATGCGTTCGGTCGTGCCGTCGGACAACGAGACCGTTCCGTTGCCCGCCCATTGGCCATCAAAGCCTGCAAACGGGCCCGACGACTGGGCCAGGCCGGCCGACACCGACAACATCAGCCCGGCGCCGACACCGGCAGCCTTGATCGCCTGTCCAAACAGGCCGGAGCCAAACAGTTTCATATTGAGTTTTCCCATCTAAATGACGTCCTCGAGGAAGAGACGTCTCGCCCGCATCGAAGGTTTAGTGTCGCCGTTCTCTGTTAGGTTCAAATGGCAGGTGTTCCGCGCCTCTCGAACTCCATCTCCCCGGCGGATTTTCGGCGGCTGATCTAAGGGCTCGCGGTGCAGGCTTGCAACAGCTGATCGCAAAAATCGGCTGCGGCGAATAACGGCCTAGTATCAAAAGCTTGTATGTGGCAATGAAACTTGTGCCGGAACTTCAAGGCGTGACGCTCCGGTCGTCGTAAATTTGGCCGCATTTGCCGGTGCTTGTGCGTCGCCATGGGCGCCGCGGTCTGCGGCTACTCTCACCTCGATATGCCCGCGCCCTGTTGCGCGATGGGCGGGCATGACCCTGCTGTCAGAACGAAGGACTACGATGCGTAAAACTCTCCTGGCTCTTACCTTGCTCTCGCTTTCCGCCCCGACCGTAGCGATCGCGCAAGGGCGCGGCACAGCCGAGGAGCAAAAAGCTTGTACGCGTGACGTGCAGCGCCACTGCCGCGCGGTGATCGATCAGGGCGATCTCGTCATCCTGTCCTGCCTGCAGCAGAATCGCGCCAAGATCAGCGTGGCTTGCGACCAGGTGCTCAAGAGCCACGGCCAGTAGTCGCATCCTGCGGGGTCGCGGGAGGGCTTTGGACAGCATTGGTTTTGCCAGCGTATTCCCCTATATGGAACACGCCCGAAACCAGTTTAGTTCAGTTCCCGATGACCACCGCAGCCGAATTGCGATCCGGCAAGACTCACCGCGACGAGAACTTCCCCGTAGCATCGTGGATCATCCATCCGCGACACCGGGCGCTGATCCTTGCCTTCTACAATTTCGTCCGCACCGCCGACGATATCGCCGATCACGCGACGCTGGGGGCGGACGAAAAGCTTCGCTATCTCGACCTGCTCGAGGCTGAGCTTACCGGCAACGGCGACAGCCAGAAAGAGGCGGTCAATCTGCGCCACGCGCTCGCGGAACGCGGGATGTCGCCGCGCCATGCGCTCGACGTGCTGATCGCGTTCCGGATGGACGTCAGCAAGCTGCGCTACGAGAACTGGGACGAGGTCATCCACTATTGCCGCTATTCGGCGATGCCGGTCGGCCGCTTCATGCTCGATGTCCACGGCGAGAGCACCTCGACATGGGCCGCCTCGGACGCGCTGTGCGCCGGCCTGCAGATCAACAACCATCTGCAGGACTGCGCCAAGGACTATAAAAGCCTGAACCGCGTCTACCTGCCGCGCGATGCGCTGGCGGAGACCGGCGCCACCGTCGAGATGCTGGGAGAGGCGAAATCGCCGCCTGCGCTGCTGCAATGTCTGCAAGCGCTGGCGCTGCGCACGGAAAACCTGCTGGGCGAGAGCAAATCGCTGAACGCCGCGGTGAGGGATTTGCGCCTCGGCGTCGAAATCTCGGTAATCCAGGCCTTTGCCGACAAGATCGTGCGGATGCTGAAGGTGCGCGATCCCTTGCGTGACCGCGTGCATCTGTCGCCGCTCGAATTGATCGGCCACAGCATCGCCGGCATTTCCGCCGAGATGGTGCGCCGCGCCGCGGGCCGGCATCCCGTCTCCAAACCGGCGGCCGGCGCATGACGCTGCAAGAAGCGACTGCGGATACCAATTACGGGACGACGGCCTCCGGCAGCTCGTTCTATGCGGCGATGCGTATCCTGCCGTCCGCGCAGCGCGAGGCGATGTTCCAGATCTACAGCTTCTGTCGCAAGGTCGACGACATCGCCGATTCCGACGGGCCTCGCGAGGAGCGGTTGGCCGCGCTTCAACAGTGGCGCGACGACATCGACGCACTCTATCAGGGCAATCCGCCGCCGCGCCTTAGCGACTATGGGGCGTCGGTGAAGAAGTTCGATCTGCAACGCGAGGATTTTCTCGCCATTGTCGATGGCATGGAAATGGACGTGCCGCAGGATATCCGCGCCCCCGATATGGCCACCCTCGACCTCTATTGCGACCGCGTCGCGAGCGCCGTCGGACGCCTGTCGGTGAATGTGTTCGGAATGCCTCGCGAGGATGGCGTCCTGCTTGCCCATCATCTGGGCCGGGCGTTGCAGCTCACCAACATCCTGCGCGACATCGACGAGGACGCCTCGCTCGGCCGGCTCTATCTGCCGCGCGAAAACCTGTTTCATGCCGGTATCACCTCGAACGATCCGGCCAAGGTCGTCGCCGACCGTGCGCTGCCCAAAGCTTGCCTGGGGCTCGCCGAGCGCGCCAAGATGCATTTCGCCAAGGCCGACGAGGTGATGAAGCGCAATTCGCGCCGCGCGGTGCGCGCGCCGCGGATCATGGGCAAATATTATCGCGCGATCCTCGAACTGTTGCTCGAGCGCGGATTTGCGGCGCCGCGCGCGCCGGTTCGCGTGAGCAAGATCACGAAGCTCGGTATCGTTTTCCGCTACGCGTTCATCTGAGATGCCAAAGATTGTTCACATCATCGGCGCCGGAATCTCCGGCCTTTCCGCCGCCGTGCGGCTCGCCAATGCCGGCTTCCACGTCGAAGTGCACGAGGCCACGCAGCAGACGGGCGGCCGTTGCCGCTCCTATTTCGACGCCGCGACCAATCTCACCATCGATAACGGGAATCATTTGCTGTTGTCGGGCAACCGTCATGCGCTGGCCTATGCGCGCGCGATCGGTACCGAGGCAGGCCTGGTCGGACCGAAACTCGCGCAGTTTCCATTTGTCGATTTCACGACCGGTCAACGCTGGTTGCTCGATCTCGGCGACAGCAAGCTGCCGCTCTGGGTGTTCGACGACGACCGCCGTGTCCCCGAAACCGGCGTGCTCGACTATCTCAAGCTGGCACCGCTGGTTTGGGCTTCGACGAACAGGAAGGTCGGCGACGCCATCCGCTGCGAGGGCACGCTCTATCAGCGGCTGGTGCAGCCGCTATTGCTCGCCTCCCTCAATGTCGATCCGCCCGAGGGCTCGGCCGGGCTTGCCGGCGCGATCGTGCGGGAAACGCTGCTAGCGGGAGGGCAGGCCTGCCGGCCCCTGATCGCGCGCGACGGCCTTTCCTCCGTCCTGATCGAGCCCGCGATCAAGCTGTTGCAGCAGAAGGGCGCCGCAGTTCGCGTTGGCCATGAGCTCCGCGAATTCGAGAAGTCCGGCGAGCGCGTCACGGTCCTGAAGTTCGGCGCTGACGATGCGACCGCGATCGGGCCGGACGACGCCGTGGTCATGGCCGTGCCGCCGCGCGCGGCCGCCTCGCTTTTGCCGGGGCTGAAGACGCCGACCAAATTCCGCGCCATCGTCAATGCGCATTTCCGCTTCGATCCGCCGCGCGGCGCGCCGCCGATCCTGGGCGTGGTCGGCGGCCTCGTGGAGTGGCTGTTCGCATTTCCGCAGCGGCTCTCGGTCACGATCAGCAATGGCGATCGCCTGGTCGACATGCCGCGCGAGGAGCTTGCCAATGCGATCTGGAATGACGTCTGCAAGGCCGGCGGCGTCTCGGCCGAGCTGCCGCCCTGGCAGATCGTGCGCGAGCGCCGTGCCACGTTCGAGGCAACGCCCGAGCAGAACGCGCTCCGGCCTGGCGCGGTGACCCCCTTCAAAAACCTGTTCCTCGCGGGCGACTGGACTGATACGGGGTTGCCGGCGACGATCGAAGGAGCGGTGCGGTCGGGCGACCGGGCCGCCGATCTGGTCCTCGCCACGCGCTAATGCTGGCGAACCGCTGCGCACTTTCCCGGATCATGCTCTGCTAGAGGTCGAGGCCATGCAATCCGCCAATGAAGTGAACGAGATCGCGTGCGATGCGCTGGAGAGAAGCATCGGCTTGGCATCGCGCGCGCTGCACGATCTGCAGCGCGACGACGGTCACTGGGTATTCGAGCTCGAAGCCGATGACACCATTCCGGCCGAATATATCCTGCTGCGCCATCATCTCGCCGAGCCCGTCGACGCCGTGCTCGAAGCCAAGATCGCCAACTATATCTGCCGCAGGCAGGGCACGCATGGCGGCTGGGCACTCGTCCAGGACGGTCCGTTCGACATGAGCGCCAGCGTGAAGGCCTATTTCGCGCTGAAGATGATCGGGCATTCCGTCGACGCGCCGCATATGGTCCGGGCCCGCGAGGCGATCCTTTCGCGCGGCGGGGCGATCCACAGCAACGTGTTCACGCGCTTCACGCTCGCGATGTATGGCGTCGTGACCTGGCGCGCGGTGCCGCTCTTGCCTGTCGAGATCATGCTGCTGCCGATGTGGTCGCCGTTCCACCTCAACAAGATCTCCTATTGGGCGCGCACCACCCTCGTGCCGCTGCTCGTGCTGGCAGCGCTGAAGCCGCGCGCCAGAAATCCGAAGGGTGTCGGCATCGACGAGTTGTTCCTGCAGGATCCGCGCACGATCGGTCCGCCCGCCAGGGCGCCGCACCAGAGCCGGGGCTGGTTCATGCTGTTCAGCTCGCTCGACGCCATCCTGCGCGTCATCGAGCCGTTTTTCCCGAAGAAGCTCCGCCAGCGCGCCATCGATGCCGCGCTCGCCTTCACCGAGGAGCGGCTGAACGGCGAGGACGGCATGGGCGCGATCTATCCGCCGATGGCCAACATCGTGATGATGTATGATGCGCTCGGCAAGGGCGAAGACTTCCCGCCGCGCGCGATCACGCGGCGCGGCATCGACAAGCTGCTCGTCATCAAGGACAAGGAAGCCTATTGCCAGCCGTGCGTTTCTCCGGTGTGGGACACGACGCTGACCGCGCATGCGATGATGGAGGCCGGCGATGAGGCCGCCGTCAGTTCGGCAAAACGCGGGCTCGACTGGCTGCTGGGCAAGCAGGTTCTCGATCTCAAGGGCGACTGGGCGGTGAAGCGTCCGGACGTCCGGCCGGGCGGCTGGGCGTTCCAGTACAACAACGCGCATTACCCCGATCTCGACGACACCGCCGTGGTGGTGATGTCGATGGAGCGCATGCAGCGCGCGATCGGCGGCCACCGCTATGACGAGGCGATCGCGCGCGGCCGGGAATGGATCGAGGGCATGCAGAGCGTCGATGGCGGCTGGGCCGCCTTCGACGTCAACAATCTCGAATATTACCTCAACAATATCCCGTTCTCCGATCACGGCGCC
>Ga0207661_10001262_pt1 | contig 16919 bp, 13 predicted proteins | sample KBSC713LmetaG_FD_184337 | JGI IMG/M metagenome (GOLD analysis project Ga0207661, IMG submission 184337) | Corn rhizosphere microbial communities from Kellogg Biological Station, Michigan, USA - KBS C7.1-3L metaG (SPAdes) (version 2) | ecosystem: Host-associated > Plants > Roots > Rhizosphere ...
TGTATTGACGAGCCCGCTGCTCACCGCCGCCAGCGCTTCCTCGCGTAGGTGCTCGGGGATGACGACCAGCGAGCGCAGCTCCTCGAGCAGCTCGCGATCGCCGTCGATCTCGACGCCCTCCTCGCCCGCCTCACCGGCGACCAGCGCCGCGATGATGCCGATCGGCGTACCGGCCAGGCTGAGGTCCGCCTTGACGGGAGCGCCACGCGTCGCCTCGATCCAGCCGCCGGCGATGCTCAACTCGTAGGACTGACCGCCGCTGCGCAGGGCCAGCGTCGCGCGCAGGTCGGCGGGCGGGCGCAGGATCACCCGGATCGCGTTGGGTAGCGAGGACGGCGCCAGGTCGATCACGTCTGCGAGCTTCTGCAGCCCCATCCCCCAGCGGCTGAGCTCGATCATCGGCCCTTGCAGGCCGTGGCCGAGCTCCGTCAGCTCGTAGACCGTGGCCGGGCTGGGGGGATCGAGCTCGCGGCGCTCGACGATGCCGTGCTGCTCGAGGTCACGCAGGCGCTTGGTGAGGACGTCGGTGGGGGCGCCGCCGACCGAGCGGGCCAGGGCCGAGAAACGCAACGGCCCGAGCGAGAGCTCGCGCACGATCAGCATCGTCCAGCGCTCGCCGATGCGGTCGAGGGCGCAGGCGAGACTGCAGGCTTGGCCGTATTCGCGCGGGGTCATAGGACAAGAGTATCAGCGTAATTTGAGATTCAAAGTGAATACTTTGAATTCTGGTACAGTCCGCCGCCGTGAACCGGATCGCGGACCTCACCTGGACCCGCCCCAAGCTCGTCCTCGCCGCCGTTGGCATCTTCTTCCTGATCGCGGTTGCCTTCGGCCACGACGTCGAGCACCACCTCAAGGCGGCGGGCTTCACCGACCCCTCCTCGGAGAGCGAGCAGGGCAGCGGCCTGCTCAGCAACGCGCTCGGCTACGACCCCAACCCCGGGGTCGTCCTCGTCGTCCGCGCCCCTGACGACGGGGCGCTGAACCTGAAGAACCCGACGCTGCGACGGGAAGTCGACCAGCTCAGCGGCAAGGTGGCGAAAGTCAAGTACATCGGCCGCGTCGTCAATCCCCTGCAGGACCCTCGAGCCGGGGCTCAGCTGATCGCCCGCGACGGCCGCTCGCTGGTGATCCTCGGCGACCTCGCCAACGGCGACGAGGAGAACGACGGCGGGATCGCCGTCGAAGGGGTCGAACCGCTGATCGCGGCGAGCAAGCTCAACGTCTCGATGGGCGGCTTCGCGCCGAGCTTCAACGAGGTCAACGACCAGACCAAGACCGACCTGACCAAGGCCGAGCTGATCGCCTTCCCCCTCCTCGCGCTCCTGCTCCTGGTGGTGTTTCGGGGGGTGGTCGCGGCCGCGATCCCGCTGCTGATCGGCGTCGTCTCGATCGTCGGCACGCTCTTCGTGCTGCGAATCATGTCCGAGCTCGTCGACACCTCGGTCTTCGCGCTCAACATCGCCACCGGGCTCAGCCTCGGGCTCGCGGTCGACTACGCCCTCTTGATGGTCTCGCGATATCGCGAGGAGATCGCCAATGGCGGCGCCACGCGTGAGGCGCACCGCAAAACCGTGCTCACCGCGGGCCGCACGGCGCTCTTCTCCGGCTTCACCGTCGGCGCCGCGATGGCGGCGCTGGTGATCCTGCCGCAGCGCTTCCTCTACTCGATCGCGGTCGCCGGCGCCTCGGTCGGAGTGCTCTCGGCGATCCTGGCGATCCTCGTCGTGCCCTCGCTGCTGAGCCTGCTGGGGACGCGGATCGACGCGCTCTCGATCCGCCGCGGCCCCGCAGTGTCCGATCAGTCCGGCGGCTGGTATCGGCTCGCCCGCGGCGTCATGCACCACCCCGTCGGCGTCGCCCTGGCCAGCTCCGCCCTGCTGCTCGCTGCCGCCTCGCCGCTGCTCTGGACCACGCTCACCGGCCCCAGCGCCGAAGCCGTCCCCCAGGGCAAGCCGTCGTATGAAACCAACAGCTATGTCGAAGCCCACTACCCGCGCGAGCTGATCGAGGCGGTCACGGTCACCGTCGACGGCGCTGCTGGCAAGGCGGCGCTGGCGGGCTATCGGAAACGGATCGAAGCGGTAAGCGGCGTCGTCCACGGCGCGCCCTTCGTCCCCGCTTCGGGTCGAGTCGCCTACGCCAACTTTGGCCTTGACGAACCGGCGCTCTCGGAGAGCTCGCAGGACACGGTCAGGGCGATCCGCGCCCTCAGTGCCCCATCGGGGGCGACGGTACTGCTCTCCGGCAACACCGCCCGCTTCATCGACCAGAAGCAGAGTCTGGTCGAACACCTGCCCCTGCTGGTCACGATCATCTTCTCCACCACGCTGATCCTGCTCTTCCTGCTCACCGGCTCGGTCATCCTGCCGCTGAAGACGCTGCTGATGAACGCGATGACCCTGGGGGCGACGCTCGGCATCCTCGTCCTCGCCTTCCAGGACGGCCGGCTCGACTGGCTCTTCGCCTACCGGGGCCCGAGCGCGATCGAGGTAACCAGCCTCGTCTTCCTCTTCGCCGTGATCTTCGGCCTCGCCACCGACTACGCGGTGCTGGTGATGGCGCGGATCAAGGAGCAGCACGACCTCGGCAAGTCAAACGAGGAGGCGGTGGCGATCGGCATCGCCCGCACCGGCCGCGTGATCACCGCCGCCGCGGTCATGATCGCCGTTGTCTTCCTCGCCTTCGGCGTCAGCTCGGTCTTCTTCATGAAGCAGATCGCGCTCGGCATGGCGGTAGGGGTGATGCTCGACGCGACGATCGTCCGCGCCCTGCTCGTCCCCTCGCTGATGCGCCTGCTCGGCGAGTGGAACTGGTGGGCGCCGAAACCACTGCGCCGGATCTACCTACGCCTCGGCATCTCCGAGGCGTAGGTAGAGCGCCGGGCTACTGGTTCGTCAGCCGACTCCAAAAGCGAACCCACTCTCGCTCGTGTGCGATGCCCGCTTCAAGAGCCAATATGACGCCTTCGGGGACCTGGCCCGCCAAGCTTTTCTCCAGCTCCTCGTATTCGCCCAGTCGCTCTTGGTGGGCATCGACCTGAAGCCGCGCCAGCGGTTCGGGGTCAGCTCCGAGAAACAACTGCAGAAGGCCGGCGTCGCGCAGCTCGGTGAACTCGGTGGTCGGCTTGCCAAGCCACTCTTGCAGAGCCCCATGACCCTCGGCAGTGAGCTTGAAGAGGCGACGACGCCGGCCGGAGTCTTCCCGTTTCTCGCTCAGGAGCCCGAGCTTCTCCAGGCGCTCTGGCTCTCGGTAGACCTGATCGTGGCGCAGGCTCCAAAGTCCGGACATCGATGCCGCCATTCCCTTCAGGTCATAAGGGCTGACCTCGCCTGCCCGATCGATCAAACCGAGCACGAGATAGGAAAGGGGAGTAAGGGGAGCCATCGCGAAAGGTTACTTCGCAATGGTTGCAACGCAATCATTGACTTGCTACGGTTGCATCCATGCGGTCAACTGCCCAGCCATCAGCGACCGACTCGCGCCTCGGCTATCAATCGCTCGAAGAGGAGCTGGTCCTCGAGCGACTGGAGGTCGAAGGCTCCCCCTTGCCACCGTGGCTGCAGGGCGCCCTCTTGCGCAATGGTCCGGCGCTGTTCGAGGACAGCCGGCGCAGCGTGCGCCATTGGTTCGATGGGCAGGCAATGTTGCACCGCTTCAGCCTCAGCGACGGGGAGATTGCCTACACCAATCGGTTTCTGCGGACGAAGGCATACCGAGCGATGCGCGATGGCCATCTGGCCTACAGCGAGTTCGCCACCGACCCCTGCCGCTCGATCTTCAAACGACTGATGACCGTCTTCGACCCGCACATCACCGACAACGCATCGGTCAGCCTGACCAAGCTCGGCCGCCGCCATTACGCGATGACCGAGGCACCGATGGCGGTTGAGTTCGATCCTGAGACGCTGGCGACCCTGGGGTACGGCCCCAAGGCTCCTGGGATGTTCGCCACCGCCCATCCCCATCATGAGCCCGAGAGCGGGGCACAAATCAACCTTGCAACCCGCTTCGGCCCTCGCAACGCCTACCGCTTCTTTCGCCAGGAGCCCGACTCAAAGCCGCGAGTCCTCTGCACGCAGTCTGTTGCCAAGCCCGCCTACGTGCATTCCTTCGCCATGAGCCGGCGCTACATCGCCCACACCGAGTTCCCCTTCGTGGTGAATCCGATCGAGATCCCGCTCAAGGGCAAGCCGTTCATCGAGAACTTCCGCTGGGAGCCTGAGCGCGGCACCCGAATCTTCGTCTGGGATCGTCGGAGCGGCGAGCGCATTGCGACTTTCGAGGCCGATCCTGGCTTTGCCTTTCATCACGTCGGCGCCTGGGAGGACAAGGACAAGCTGATCTTCGAGTTCGCTGACCATGGCACTGCCGCAGTGATCGATGATCTCTACCTCGACCGCCTGCGCTCGGATGCGGCGAGCGCGCGGAGCGGGCGCCCACAGCCGCGCCTGCGGCGAGTGGAGCTCGATCTTCGTCGTCGAACCCTGCGCAGTGAACTACGCAGCGAAGAGGGCATCGAGCTCCCTCGGATCGACGAGCGACGCTATCTCGACCGCTACCGCTTCGTCTACGGCGTGGGCCCTGGCTCTGCCGAAGCCGACGATGGCCTTGGATCCCTGGTCAAGATCGACAATGAGAGCGGCGAATCAATCCTTTGGAACGAACCAGGCTGCTTCCCAGGCGAGCCAATCTTCGTGCCCGAGCCGGGTAGCGAGACCGAGGACAAGGGTGTGGTGCTGAGCGTCGTCCTTGACTCCCACCGGCGTCAGTCATGTCTGGTCGTCCTCGATGCGAGCTCATTTGAGGAGCGAAGCCGCGCGTACGCGCCGCACGCAATCCCCCACGGCATCCACGGGGACTTTTACGCGGCATAGCGACCCGCGTGCGATAGATCACATTACGCATATATAAATTTATATCTGGGTAACGTATGCAGTGATGGCTGCAACGCCCACACGTTCCCGGCTCTCCAAGGCCGATCGCATGGAGCAGGCGCTTGCCGCCGCCCACATGCTCTTCGCCGAGCGCGGCTTCGCCGCGGTGACGATGGACGAGGTCGCAGCCGTTGTCGGCGTCACCAAGCCACTGCTCTACAACTACTTCGGCAACAAGGAGCAGCTCTACATCGCCTGCATGAAGCGCTCCGGCGACGCCCTGGTGGCGATGATCCTCGAGACCGTCGGCGACGCCGGCAGCCCCAGCGAGGCGCTCAACGACGGCCTGCGCGCCTTCTTCGCCTTCCTCGACGCCGACCGGGCCGCCTGGGCGGTGCTCTTCGACGAGACCCTGCCCCACAGCGGCGAGCTCGCCGACCGGGTCGCCTCCTACCGCGGCCGGCTGATCGCGCTGGTCTCCGAATCGCTGCTGGCGCAGCTGCCGGCCAAGCGGCGCGCCGCGGCGCGGATCGAAGTCGAGGCCCTCTCCACCGCCCTGCTCGGCTCCGCCGAGGCGCTGGCCCGCTGGTGGCTGCGCACCGAAGCGACCAGCGCGGCCGAGGCGGCCGAGCTCTTGATCGCAACCATCGAGCCGGGCCTGCGCTTGCGCTCCACCCCCTCTGCCAAATCCTCACGACCGAAACCGAAAGGTGAAAGCAGTTGACCGATAAACCACGCCGCGTCGCCGTTGTCGGCGGCAACCGAATCCCCTTCGCGCGCTCCAACTCCGTCTACTCGCGGGCGTCGAACCAGGACATGCTCACCGCCGCCCTCGACGGGCTCGTCTCGCGCTACTCGCTCGAGGGCGAGGCGCTCGGTGAGGTCGCAGGCGGCGCCGTGCTCAAGCACTCGCGCGACCGCGACCTCACCCGCGAGAGCGTGCTCGGCACTCGCCTCGCCGCCGAGACGCCCGCCTACGACGTGCAGCAGGCCTGCGGCACCGGCCTGGAGACGACGATCCTGGTCGCCAACAAGATCGCCCTCGGCCAGATCGACGCCGGCATCGCCTGCGGCGCCGACACCACCTCCGACGCGCCGATCGGGCTCAACGAGGGCCTGCGCGAAGTCCTGCTCGACGCCAACCGCGAGAAGTCGACCTTCGGCCGGGTCAAGCAGCTGGCCCGGGTGCGCCCCAGCCACGTCGTGCCGGCGATCCCCCGCAACGAGGAGCCGCGCACCGGCCTCTCGATGGGCGAGCACTGCGCGATCATGGCGGCGGAGTGGGAAGTCGGGCGCAAGGAGCAGGACGAGCTCGCGGTCAACAGCCACCACCATCTGGCCGCCGCTTACGAGCGCGGCTTCATGGACGACCTGGTCAGTCCCTACCTCGGACTGGAGCGCGACCAGAACCTGCGCCCGGACTCCTCGACCGAGAAGCTGGCCAAGCTCGGCCCGGTCTTCGGCGGCCCCGAGGGCACGATGACCGCGGCCAACTCGACCCCGCTCTCCGACGGCGCCTCGGCGGTCCTGCTCGCCTCCGAGGAGTGGGCAAAGGAGCGCGACCTGCCGGTCCTCGCCTACTTCGTCGACGGCCAGACCGCCGCGGTCGACCACGTGCACAAGCGCGAGGGCCTCTTGATGGCGCCGGCCTACGCGATGCCGCGCATGCTCGACCGCATCGGCGCCGGCCTCGGCGACTTCGACTTCTACGAGATCCACGAGGCCTTCGCCGCCCAGGTGCTCTGCACGCTGAAGGCCTGGGAGGACCCAACCTTCTGTCGCGACCGCCTCGGCCGCTCCGAGCCGCTTGGCTCGATCGACCGCGAGCGGCTCAACGTCAACGGCGGCTCGCTTGCCGCGGGCCATCCCTTTGCCGCGACCGGCGGGCGCATCGTCGCCAGCCTCGCCAAAGCCCTCCATGAGCAGGGCTCGGGCAGCGGCCTGATCAGCATCTGCGCGGCCGGCGGCCAGGGCGTCGTCGCCGCGCTCGAAGCCCCAGGAGGAGACGACAAGTGAGCGATCTCTACACGCAGGTAGTCACCTCGCCCCCGGGCCGGATGATCGCCGGCCGGGTGGGCCTGCCCCAGCCGACCAAGCTGGAGCGCCACGAGCCGGGAGCGCCGGTCGTTGTCGGCGCCGTGCTCAGCGGCGGCGCCCCGCGCGGGCGGCTCGGCAAACGGATCGAGCAGGTACTGGGTGGGGCCGGCGCGGCCAAGCCCGAGACCACCAGTGCCCCGGTCAAGGCGCTTGTCTTCGACGCCACCGGGATCAGCGACTCAACCGAGCTGGTCGAGCTGCAGCGCTTCTTCCATCCCAACGTGAAGCGGGTGCAGCGCTCCGGCCGTGTGGTCGTGCTCGGCACGCCTCCCGTCGGCCTGCCGCCGCGGGCAGCGACCGCGCAGCGGGCGCTTGAGGGCTTCACCCGCTCGCTCGGCAAGGAGATCGGCCGCGGCATCGCCGTGCAGTTGGTCTACGTAACCGAGGGCGCCGAGGAGGAGATCGACTCCACCCTGCGCTTCCTGCTCTCCCCCCGCTCCGCCTACGTCTCCGGCCAGGTGATCGAGATCGGCCAGGCGGTGGCGAAGGCCGAGGAGCTCAACTGGACGCGCCCACTCGAGGGCAAGCTGGCGCTCGTCACCGGCGCCTCGCGCGGCATCGGCGAGGCGATCGCCACCACCCTGCACCGCGACGGCGCCGAGCTCGTCCTGCTCGACGTGCCGGCGCTCTCCGCCGACCTCACCGCGGTCGCCAAGCGCCTCGGCGCCGAGACGATCGAGCTCGACATCACCGATCCCGACGCGCCGCTGCAGATCGCCGCGGCAATCCCCGACGGCGTCGACGTGATCGTCCACAACGCCGGCGTCACCCGCGACCGTACGATCGCCAAGATGCCGGAGGACCGCTGGAGCTCGCTGATGGAGATCAACCTCTCCAGCGAGGAGCGGATCAACGACGAGCTGCTAAATAAGGGCCTACTGCGGACCAACGGTCGCATCGTCTGCGTCTCCTCGATGAGCGGCGTCGCCGGCAACTCCGGCCAGACCAACTACGCCACCTCGAAGGCCGGCGTGATCGGCATGGTCGAAGCGCTGGCACCCGAGCTGGCCAAGCGCAAGGCGACGATCAACGCGGTCGCCCCAGGCTTCATCGAGACCCAGATGACGGCGCAGATGCCGATCGCGATCCGCGAAGCGGGGCGGCGCATGAACAGCATGTCGCAGGGCGGCCTGCCGGTCGACGTCGCCGAGACGATCGCCTGGTTCGCCAGCCCGGCCTCAACCGGCGTCAACGGCAACACGGTTCGCGTCTGCGGCCAGAGTCTGCTGGGGGCCTGATGAGCGCCCGCACCCTGGAGAGCTCGCCGAGCATCCTGCCGCTCTACGCGCGGGCCGCGGCGCCGATGGTGCCCGGCGCCTCACTGCTGCCCTTCATCCCCGGCAGCGGCAAGGAGATCCCCGAGATCGAGCTGACCCTGCCCCGCGTCTACGCCGACCCCGAGCAGATCGCCGCCTACAACCGCGTCTGCGGCTTCGGCCTGCGCGACCACCTGCCCCCCACCTACCCGCACGTGCTGGCCTTCCCGCTGCACATGGCGGTGATGGCCGACGGGAGCTTCCCCTTCGGCGCCGTCGGCCTCGTCCACGTCGAGAACCAGATCGTCCAGCACCGGCGCATCGGACTCGGCGAGGAGCTGACGATCAAGGTCAAGCCGACCAAGCTGGCGCCCCATCCCAAGGGCCGCACTTTCAGCCTGCAGACCAAGGTCAAGGCCGGCAACCGGATCGTCTGGGAGTCGACCAGCACGATGCTGCGCCGCGGCGGTGGCAGCTCAACCGATCGCCCCGCCACCCCTGATGCGAATCACGGTCGCCGGGATATAGCCGGCAACGGTCATGCAGGCAACGAGGTGACGAGCATGAACGCCGAGTGGAAGCTCGGCGGTGACCTGGGGCGGCGCTATGCGGCCGTCTCGGGAGACCGCAACCCGATCCACATGCACTCGCTGACGGCGAAGCCGCTCGGCTTCCCACGGGCGATCGCGCACGGGATGTGGACCAAGGCCCGCTGCCTGGCGGCGATCGAGAGTCGCCTGCCCGACGCCTTCGAGGTCGATGTTCGCTTCCGCAAGCCGATCCTGCTGCCCGGCCGGGTCGAGTTCGCCAGCACTTCGCAGGGAGACGAGATCAAGTTCGCGGTGCGCGACGCAAAGCGCGGCACACCGCACCTCGACGGCTCGGTGAAGCCGCGCGAGGCCAAATCCAAAGACGGGAGGAAGTAGAGATGCCCACCGCCACCGAGGACAAGGGAGTGGCCGAGCGCAGCATGGGCCTGGGCCTGCGCTGGCTCAACAAGCTGGCCGGCTCCGACCTGCTCGACCGCATCCGCATCCGCAAGCAGGTCGAGCGCGCGCTCTTCACCGGCACCAAGAACGGCTTCCGCTCGGCGACCGCCGCCGGGCGCACCTTCAAGGCCGCCCAGAGCCTGACCGGGCCCGCCCGACAGAAGACGAGCAAGCCGCGCAGCCTCTTCGACATCAGCCCCGACGACGAGCAGCAGATGCTGCAGGAAGGCGTGCGCGACTTCGCCGAGACGAAGGTGCGGCCGGTCGCCAAGCAGGCCGACTTCGACAAGTCCACGCCGGACGAGGTGCTGTCCCAAGCCAACGAGCTCGGCATCAACATGCTCGGCGTTCCCGAGGAGCTCGGCGGCGTCATGCACGAGCAGGCGGCGGTGACCAGCGTCCTGATCGGTGAGGCGTTCGCCCACGGCGACATGGGCATCGCCTACTCGGCGCTCGCCCCAGGCGCCGTCGCCACCGCGATCGGCCACTGGGGCACGCCCGAGCAGGAGGCCACCTACCTGCCCGCCTTCACCGGCGAGGACACGCCGGCGGCGGCGCTGGCGATCCTCGAGCCGCGACCGCTGTTCGATCCGCTGAAGCTGGAGACGACGGCGAGCAGCAAGGGCGATGGCTGGGTGCTGAGCGGCACCAAGTCGCTGCTCGCCCGGCCCACCGAGTGCGAGCTCTTCCTCGTCGCCGCCGAGGCCGAGGGCATTGGCCCGGCGCTCTTCGTGATCGAGTCCGGCAGCGACGGGCTCACAGTCGAGGAGGAGCCGGCGATGGGGCTTCGCCCCGCCGCCACCGGCCGCCTACTACTCGAGGACGTGAAGCTGCCCGCAACCGCCCTGCTCGGCGAGGGCAAGCGCGAGGACTACGTCGAGTGCGTGCAGCGCGCCCGGCTCGCCTGGTGCGCGCTCGCGGTCGGCACGGCGCAGGCCACGCTCGACTACGTCAAGCAGTACGTCAACGAGCGCACCGCCTTCGGCGAACCGATCTCCAACCGCCAGAGCGTCGCTTTCGGGGTCTCCGACATCGGGATAGAGAGCGAAGGCATGCGACTCGCCACCTACCGCGCCGCCAGCCGCGCCGACCAGGGACAGGAGTTCGCCCGCGAGACTGCGATGGCGCGCCGGCTCTGCGCCCAGAAGGGGATGCAGATCGGCTCCGAAGGGGTGCAGCTGCTCGGCGGCCACGGCTTCGTCAAGGAGCACCCGGTCGAGCGCTGGTACCGCGATCTCCGTGCAGCGGGCGTGATGGAGGGCGCCCTGCTCGTCTAGCGCCAAGCGCTGAGAGCTGAAAGGAAGCCATGATCAATCTCGAGATACCGAAGAAGTTCAAGCCCCTCGCCACCCAGGCGAACCAGGTCGCGACCGAGGTCTTCCGGCCGATCTCACGCAAGTACGACGAGGCCGAGCACTCCTATCCCAAGGAGCTCGACATGCTCGCCTCGCTGATCGACGGCATGAACGAGGGCTCCGAGATCGGCGGGGCCGGTGCGGCCGGGGTACGCCGTGAGTCGAACGGCGATGGCGCTGAGGCGGGCAACCGCAACGGCTCCAACCTCTCCACCGTGATCGGCATCATCGAGCTCTGCTGGGGCGATGTCGGCCTGCTGCTCTCGATGCCTCGACAGGGTCTCGGCAACTCGGCGATCGCCTCGGTGGCGAGCGACGAGCAGCTCGAGCACTACGGCGGCAAGTGGGCGGCGATGGCGATCACCGAGCCCGAGGCGGGCTCCGACTCGGCGGCGATCCGCACCACGGCCGAGCTCGACGGCGACGAGTACGTGCTCAACGGCGAGAAGATCTTCGTCACCTCGGGCGACCGGGCCGACCTGATCGTGGTCTGGGCGACGCTCGACCGCAACGTCGGGCGGGCGGCGATCCGCTCGTTCATCGTCGAGCGAGACAACCCCGGCCTGAAGCTGGACCGGCTCGAGCACAAGCTCGGCATCCGCGCCTCGGACACCGCCAACTTCACCCTGCAGGACTGCCGGGTGCCGAAGGAGGCGCTGCTGGGCGATCCGGAGGTCAAGTCCGATCCCAAGCAGGGCTTCGGCGGCGCGATGCAAACGTTCGACAACACGCGGCCACTGGTCGCGGCGATGGCGGTCGGCGTCGCCCGCGCCTCGCTCGAGGAGACGCGTAAGCAGCTAGCCGAAGCCGGGGTCGAGATCGACTACGACACCCCAGCCCTCTCACAGTCGGCGGCTGCGGCTCGCTACCTCGAGATGGAGTCCGACTACGAGGCGTCGCTGCTGCTCACCCTGCAGGCGGCCTGGATGGCCGACAACGGCAAGCCCAACTCTCTGCAGGCCTCGATGGCCAAGGCCAAGGCGGGGCGCACCTGCGTCGACGTGGCGCTCGGCTGCGTCGAGCTGTGCGGGTCCATCGGGTACGGCGAGAACGAGCTGCTCGAGAAGTGGGCTCGGGACGCGAAGATCCTCGACATCTTCGAGGGGACGCAGCAGATCCAATTGCTGATTGTTGCGCGGCAACTTCTTGGCAAGAGCTCCAGCGAACTGAGGTAGGGAAAGGGCCGGGTGCCCCTCCCCAAAACGCGCGGCAGAGCCGCGCTTGAGTGTTTTGGGGAGGGGCACCCGGCCCTTCGACGACAGCTTCCTGGGGCTCAGACCAGGAGGTTCTGTTGCAGCCACTCAGCCAGGAAAGGTTCCGTGATGCGGTAGGTGCCGCCTTCGCCGGTGACTAGTTCTCGCTCTGTGAGCGCCCGCAGAGCCTTCTGGACATTGGTGACCGGAGGAAGGTTGTGATCGGTGCGGTAGGCGCCGGTAAAGGGGCGGCCAGGTTCGCGGGCGAGGGCCTGGAGGACCTGCTTTTGGACGGCTGAGGCGCCGTCCCAGAGGAGACTGAAATGGGCGTGCTCGGAGCGCAACACGGCGGCCAGGGCACGCTCCAGCTCGGCGGGGCCCGCGGGCGCCTCCGGGGCGGTCTGCTCCCAGAGGAGATAGCAGAGCTCCTGGGTCGCGTAGGGGTGGCCGTCGGTGCGGGCGAGGACGTCGGCTACGACCGCATCCTCCACTTCCCGGCCGCTGTCGTGGAAGCGCTGGACGATGAAGGCCGCGAACGGCTCGACCGGGATGTTGCCCAGCTCGATCGACTTGGCGCTGCGCCAGAACGGCTCGTTGGCGTCATTGAATATGCCCTCCATGATGTGGTGCTTGCTGCCCAGGTAGACGTGAGCGACCTCCGGCTGGCGCTGGAACACCGAGCGCAGGAGCTTGGGCAAGGCGGGGTCGATGTCGACGATCTCCTGGAACTCGTCCATGACGAGGGCGGCTCGCCGGCCCCTGGCGCTGCCGAGCTCAGCCGGGAGCTCCAGCAGCCTCTCCAGGGTCGCGTCGATCTCAGCCGGGCACTGAGCGATGCCGAAGCTGAAGGAGAAGCTCCCGTCGTCGGGATTGACATTGATCGTCGGCTGCACGCTGAGGCCGCGGAAGGGGGCGAGGGCCTTCTCCCGCTCTCGCTCGAGGGGAGAGGCGATCTGCTCGTAGATCGACTTCGCCAGCGACGCGGCCAGGCCCTCCTTGGTCGGCGTGGTCATCAGGTCGACCTGCGCCACCAATACCTGCTCAGATGCGAGGACATGGGTCGCCCGCCAGACAAGGGAGGACTTGCCGCAGCGCCGCGGAGCGAAGACGACGACGTCTTGGCCGTTGCGGAGGTCGCTGGCCAGCTCCGCGAGCTCGTCTTCCCGATCGGCAAAAGATTCGTCGAGCGCGAGGGCTCCAAAGCTGAAGGGATTTGTCACCTGATCCTCCTTATACCTTCAAGCATTATGCCGCGAAATATATCTCTAAGAATACCTTTTAGTATTATACTAGTTAGTATAGGTAATGGTAGCCCTGAGCTCTCCGCCACTTCTCTATAAGTCTCTACTCGGCCATGGACCTCCCCCGCCTGTGAACTTCATCGAGGACGTGATGGAGCGTTCCCCAGCCTCGCGGCTCGGGATCGTTGCCGTAGATAGCGACGGGAATCGACGGGATTGGTACTTCGGCGAACTGATTGCCTGCTCAGCGGGGCTCTCGGGAGCGTTTGCTGCTCGTGGAGTGAAGCGCGGAGACGTCGTGATAACGCTGGTGGGGAACCGGATCGAGTGGGTCCTCTCTTTGCTCGCCTGCTGGAGGATGGGGGCGGTGGCGTTGCCCTGCAGCACGATGTTGCGGCGGCAGGATCTGGCGCTGCGGATGGCTGCGGCTGAGCCGAAGCTCTGCGTGGGTGAAGACTCGCTGCTCGCCGAACTGCCGGATGGGGTGGCGACGATGACGGTGGATGAGGTCGGGGCGGCGCTCGACGAGGATCTGCCGCAGGAGACGCCGGCGCCGATTGAAAAGATGGATTCCGAGGATCCGGCGTTGATCGTTTTCACCTCGGGCACAACCGGGGAGCCGCGAGGCGTCGTGCACGCCTATCGCTATCTGCTCGGCCAACAGGGGCAGGCCAAGCACTGGTTTGGGGCGCGCAAGGGGGAGCTGGCCTGGTGCACCACGGCCACCGGGTGGTCGAAGTCGGCGCGTAACGTCTTCCTCGCGCCCTGGTTGACTGGGGCGGCAGCGGTGATCCACGACGGGCGCTTCGACCCCGCCGAGCGGCTCGACTTCGTCGAGGCGCTCGGCGTTAACGTGCTCTGCCAGGCGCCGACCGAGTACCGGATGATCGCCAAGCGCACCGCCCTGCGCCCCCTCTCCACCGTGCGCCGCATGGTCTCCGCCGGCGAGCCACTTGAGGCCGAGACGATCGCCGCCTGGCGCGCGGCAACCGGGTTGGAGGTCGCCGATGGCTACGGCCAGACCGAGACCGGGCACGTCAGTGGCAACCACGTCGGCGTGCCGGTCCGCGAGGGCTCGATGGGCAAGCCGCTGCCGGGGCTGGACGTCCGCCTGGTCGAGGGCGAACTGCAGCTGCGCGCCGCCTCCTCCCCCACCTTCTTCTCGCGCTATCTCGACGGCGAGCGCTTTGAGGACGAGTGGTGGCAGACCGGCGACCTGGTCCGCGAAGACGAGGACGGCTACCTCTTCTTCGAGGGTCGCGACGACGACATCATCCTCTCCTCCGGCTACCGGATCGGGCCCTTTGAGGTGGAGTCGGCGCTGCTCTCCCACCCGGCCGTCGCCGAGGCCGCGGCCGTCGCGGCGCCGGATCCCGAGCGCGGCGCCGTGGTGCGCGCGATCGTCGTGCCCAACGGCCGCGAGCCGAGCGCGGAGCTGGCCCGCGAGCTGCAGGAGCACTGTAAGCGCGAGACCGCCCCCTACAAGTTCCCCCGCATCGTCGAGTTCGCCGCCGAGCTGCCGAAGACGAGCAGCGGCAAGGTCAAGCGGGCGCAGCTCCGACAGGGGTAATCTGAGCGAGTGACCGCCGCCAGCCAGTCGACCGACGCAGCGACGGTGGGGCGTGCCTACTTCGAAGCAGTCGGCCGGCGCGACCTCGACGCGATGACCGCCTTCTACGAGCCCGGCGGAACCGGCGAGATCCACGGCCTGGTCGAGCTGCACGTGCCGGACTCCTATCGCGCTTGGTTCGGCGACCTCTTCGCCGCTTTCCCGGACTTCGAGCTGAAGATCGTCGAGGTGGTCGCCGAGGGCAACAAGGCGGTGGTCCGCTGGAGCGCCGTCGGCACCTTCAACGGCTCAACCCGCTTCGAAGGGCTCGATCCCAACGGCGCCCGGGTCGAGATCCAGGGGTGCGACGTGCTCACCATCCGCGACGGCCGCATTCAGCGCAACGACGCCTACATGAACGCCGCCGACCTCGCTCGCCAGCTCGGCGCCCTGCCTCCCGCCGGCTCGCCGGTCGAGCGGGCAATGACCGCCGCGCTCAACATCAAGACCCACCTGACCGACGCGATTCAGCGCTAGAGCGCCTCGGCCACGGCGACCGGGCGGCCCAGGTGGTACCCCTGGGCCATGTCGACGCCGTACTCGCGCAGCATCTGCGCCGTGACGTCGTCCTGCACGTACTCGGCGATCGTCGTCTTGCCGAGGCCGCGGGCAATCTGCACGATCGCCTGGACGGTGAGCTGGTCGGCGTCGCTGTTGGGCATATCGCGGATGAAGGAGCCGTCGATCTTGATCAGGTCGAAGGGGATGCTCTTCAGGTAGTGGAAGGGCCCGAAGCCGGCGCCATAGTCGTCGATCGCGACCTGACAGCCGAACTCGGTGATGCGATCGGCGAAACCCGCCGCGGCTTCGTAGTCGTGAACCGGCGCGGTCTCGGTGATCTCGAAAGTGCAGCGCGCCGGGTCGGCGTCACCCTCGTCGAGGCGGCGCTCGATGAATTCGAGCACCGAGCGGTCGGCGACGGAGGCGCCGGAGAGGTTGACGTGAAGCGAGACCGGAGCGCCCTCCTGCTCGCGCTGAGCGAGCAGCTCGAGCGCCTGGGCGACGACCCAGCGATCGAGCTCCTGGACCATGCCAGAGCGCTCGGCGGCCTCGATGAAGGATGCGGCCGGCAGCAGCTCGCCGTTCTCGCCGGTCATCCGCAGCAGCAGCTCGTAGCGCTCGATCCCGCCGGAGGAGAGCGAGCGGATCGGCTGCGTGTGCAGGCTGAGCCTGTCCTGGGTGAGCGCGTCGCGAATCCGCGCGCTGGTCGTCTGGCGGCGCAACTGCCGGCGCTGTGGCTCGCTCGGGTCCTGAAAGAGGGCGATCTGGTTGCGGCCCTCCTCCTTGGCCCGGTACATCGCTTGGTCGGCGGCGACCAGGACCGCCTCGGCGCCGACCCCGCGTTCGCCGCCGAACATCGTGATGCCGACGCTGATCGTCGCTTCCTCCAGGTCCAGGCCGCTGGCCGCGTTCTCGGCGACCTGGGCGCGCAGATCCTCGCCCAGCTGCAAAGCGCCGGCCGTGTCGGACTGCGGCATCAACACCGCGAACTCGTCGCCGGAGAGGCGGGCGACGATGTCGGTGCCACGCACCCGCTCGCGCATGATCGCGGCGACGTGGCGGATCAGGTTGTCGCCGGCGTGGTGGCCGAGGCTGTCGTTGACCGTCTTGAGCCCGTCGATGTCGACGATCATCACCGCGCCCTGACCCCCGTAGCGGGCCGTGAAGGAGACGTAGGTGTCGAGTTCAGCGCGGAAGCGACGGCGATCGAGCAGGCCGGTCAGCGAATCATGGTCGGCGAGGTAGCGCAGCTCGGCCTCGGTCTTCTCGGCCTCGATGAGCGCCTGCTCGATCACCTCGCGATCGTCTGGATCGAGCTTGGCGAGCACCGATTCGATCGCCGAATCTTTTTGGATTGAAGGCTCTTCGTGGTTCAACTCATTGAAGTTAGAACTTTCCGCGGCGGTTCGGATCGCCCCTCACGCACGAACGCCCAGAATGAGTACGAATTTCATCTACCGGATTTCGCCAAATAGTCGAAGGCAGACGTCCACGGTGGCCTCCGCGGCGTGCGGGGTAGTGTGAGCCCGTGGCCAACCGCCTGGCGCAGGAGACAAGCCCCTATCTGCTGCAGCACCGCGAGAATCCGGTCGACTGGTACCCGTGGGGAGAGGAGGCGCTGGCGCGGGCTCGCGAGGAGGACCGGCCGATCCTGCTCTCGGTCGGCTACTCGGCCTGCCACTGGTGCCACGTGATGGCACACGAGTCCTTCGAGGACCCCGGGACCGCCGCCTACATGAACGAGCACTTCGTCAACGTCAAGGTCGATCGCGAGGAGCGGCCCGATGTCGATGCCCTCTAC
>Ga0207661_10001268_pt1 | contig 16888 bp, 13 predicted proteins | sample KBSC713LmetaG_FD_184337 | JGI IMG/M metagenome (GOLD analysis project Ga0207661, IMG submission 184337) | Corn rhizosphere microbial communities from Kellogg Biological Station, Michigan, USA - KBS C7.1-3L metaG (SPAdes) (version 2) | ecosystem: Host-associated > Plants > Roots > Rhizosphere ...
GGTGCGCGACGCGGCTGCGGCGTGCCGCGGGCAGCGGCTGGTGGACTACCTGCAGGCGGCGTGTGGCAGCGGACGGTTGGACGAGTTCCGCTGTGTCGACATCGACCTGGACAGCGGCGGCCCGGACCCCGACCGGCCGGTGGCCGGGGTGGGCGCCTGCGGTCTCGTGGTGCAGGCGGCAGTCAAGGCCCGCCTCGGACGGCGCGATGCCGTCATGGCGGTCGGGGGAGAGCGGATCGGCCGTGTGGCGGCGGTGGCCGCGGCCTCGTTCCGGCGCTACACCATGGCCGTACGCATCCATCACGACCTGGCCGCGATCGTCTCCTGCATCCGCGACGGGCTGCGGGCAGCGTTGGACGGCGAACCGATCGCCGCGGCGACCCGGCGGACCCATGTGCTCGTCGATGAGGACGGCGTGTGCTCGGCGCCGCCGGGCCACCCCGAGGAGCACCTCGCGCTGCTCGCCCTGGCGCTGCTCGACCGGCACCTGCTGGAGCGCCTGAACCGGGCGGGTGTCGAGAGCTGCCGGGGCGATGCGGTCTCGGCAGTCCTACGCCTGTGCCGGCTGCTGGGTCCCGGGCACCCGGCCTGGCGGATGGGTGATGCCTGGTTGCCGCTGGCGCCCGCCGGCTGGTCGAACAACGACCGGCAGGCATGGGCGCTGGTGACGGCCACCTGGGTGGCGTGCCGGCTCGGCCTGCTGCCGCCCGCGGTACTGGGCGGGGTCGAGGAGCTCGCCGACCAGCTGGGCCTGCGCCCTGGACCGCGACGGGTGGATGCCGCGAGCGCGCACCGCTGGTTGGCCGGGTGGCCACCGGGCGACGTCACTGTGGTACTACCGACAGAGGACGGTGACGGGGTTCCGGTGACGGTGGATCGGGGTGCCCTGTCCGACGCAGTGGCCGGGCTGGTGGCGGCGGATCCGCGCACACGAGCGGGACAGTCGCGCCCGATGCGGTCGGCCGGGCCGCGCCGGCTCGGGTCGATCGGCCCGGCCACCCGGATGCACACCCTGATGCAGCTGCGGCTGGACGCGTCGGCCAGCTTCCCGATCCGGTTCGCCGAGCACGTGCTCGACCCGGACACCAGCTCCCTTCCCGATCTGCTACCCAGCGGGTGCCGGGTGCTGGCCGTCGTCGACCCGTACGAGGGCGGTCAGCTCGACCGGGTCCTTCGGTTGCTGGCCGCCTACCGCGACCGCGGACGCCTGGCACACGCCACCGTCATGCCGGTCACCGTGACGGAGCACACCAAGAACATGGACCAGGTAGCCGCCATTGTGCACACCGCCGATGGGCTCGGGCTGGGCGCCGAGGATCGGCTGATCGCGATTGGCGGGGGCATGCTCATGGACGTCGCCGGGTACGCGGCCTATCTGTACCACCGTGCCACGCCGTACATCCGGGTGCCGACCACCCTGGTTGGCATGATCGACGCCGGGATCGGCCTGAAGGTCGGTGTCAACCTCGAGCATCGCAAGAACCTGCTGGGTGCCTACCACCCGCCGCTGGCCTGTCTGTGCGACGTGGCGTTCTTGAACACCTTGCCGGTGGCCGAGCGGCGCTGCGGGCTGGCCGAGGCGATCAAGATAGCGATGGTCTGTGACGCCCACCTGTTCACGCTCATCGAACAGCACCACACGCAGGTGCTGGCCGCCCGGGACTCCCCGCAGGTGCGGGAGATCCTGAACCGATCGATCACGTCGATGCTGTGCCAGCTTGTGGCCAACCCGGTCGAGGAGGACCCGCGCAGGCTGCCGGACTTCGGCCACGAGTTCGGCCATGCGCTGGAGTCGATGTCCGGTTACCGCCTGCGCCATGGGGAGGCGGTGGCGATCGGCATGGCCCTCTCGTCGCAGCTGGCGTTTCGCGCCGGGTACCTGGCCCAGGCCGACCTGGCCCGTCTGCTCACCCTGATCGGCCGGACCGGGTTGTCCGTGGCCGACCCGGTGTGCGCTCCCGATCTGTTGTGGCGCCGGCTGGCTGATGACGTGGTGGCGCACAAGGCGGGCAAGCTGCATCTGGTTGTGCCGGCTGGCATCGGGGTGGGCGCGTTCATCGACTCGCTCGACGAGATCAGTGTCGACATGATCCGGGATGCGTGCACCGAGTTGCGGGCCTGGCACGTGGACGGTGTGTGGTGAGTGACTCGGCGATCTGCGTCGACATGGGTGGTACCACAACCCGGGTCGGACTGTGCGACGGAGAACGGCTGTTGCCCGGGACCATCCGGTTCCCCACGCCGAAGTCGGCGGCCGGCGAGTCGATCCGCGAGCTGCACCTGGATCGGGTCGCCGAGGCCGTGCAGCAGGTACGGCAGGCGGGAGCAGACCGGGCGGTGCGCGAGGTCGGCGTCGCGCTGGGTGCCACCGTCGACAGCACCGGCCTGGTACGCAATGCATCCATGCTGTGGCACGAGGCGAACGGCGGCTTCGACATCGCGGCGGCATTGTCGGCCCGCCTTGGCTGGGCCGATCTGCATGTGGCGAACGACATCGCCGCAGCGGCGTGGCGCTACCGGGGGTTGGGCCGGTTCGCCCTGGTCACGGTGAGCACCGGACTGGCGGTGAAGGTGTTCGACGACCGGCTCGCCTTCGACCACAAGCTGATCCTTGACGACGACGGCCTGGGCGGGGAGATCGGCCACGTGCGCATCGACCCGCCCTCCGTTATCGCCGGCCGAAAGCCACCGTGGTGCGAGTGCGGAAACGTCAGCGACCTGTGCTCCTACACCTCCGGGCCGGCCACCGTGCGGCTCGCGTCGCTGCTGGCCGGGGTCTGGGTCGACCAGTGGCGCGGATCGAAGCTTCACGTCCTATGTGGAGGCGCCGCCGAGCACCTGACAACCGCGGACCTGGCGCAGGCGGCGAACTGCGGCGACGAGTTCACCACCGGTGTGCTGCGGGTGTCGACCCGCCCGCTGGCCGTACAGATCCTGCAGACGTCGGCGCTGCTGGGATTGCGGCAGTTCGTGGTGATGGGGGGATTCGCGCACGGGGTCGGGGTTCCGTGGTTCGCGGCGCTGCGGCTGAACCTGCGCGAATGGTTGCCGGCGGGCGGCTGGTTCACCGGCTGGACCGACGCGCACCTGGACGCGCTGGTCCAGCCCTCACGCGACGGGGACGACAGCCTGGTGGGCATGGCATGCCTGCTGGCGGCCCGCCGTCGGCGACACCGCGAGGTGGTCAAGCCGGTCGGCGTGGGTACCACCCTGGTGCGTCGCCGGGCGGTGCCCCGCTGCGGACGCGAGCAGTTCGCAGTACGGGTCGCCTTCGCCGGCATCTGCGGCACCGACCTGCAGATCCTGCGCGGCGAGCGCGGCTGCGAACCGGGCGTCCCCGGCCACGAGTGCGTCGCCCAAGTGGTCGAGGTGGGTTGCGAGGTCCACAGCGTGGCACCGGGTCAGGTGATCGTGGTCAACCCTAACCATCCGTACGACGAGGACGCCAAGATCGGCCACAACCAGCCGGGCGTGCTGCGCGAGATGGTGGTGTGGGACGGCCACCTGGCCGACCGTGGTCAGGCGGTCCGGCTACCGGACGAAGGCCGGGCCGAGTGGGTCCTGGTGGAACCGCTGGCGTGCGCCGTCCGCTCGCTGCGACCCGCCGGCGGTCCGGGCCGGCCGGGTCGGGTCCTGGTCATCGGCGGCGGCGTCTCCGGCCTGCTGCACGTGCTGCTGGCGCGCCATCGGGGTGCTCGCCAGGTGCTGCTAGCCAACCGGGGTGGCCAGCGCCTGCGGCTGGCGGTGGCGCGGGGCCTGGTGGCCGCCGACGAGTGCCTGACCCTGACCGGCAACCTGACGCGGGTACTGGCGGAGGCCACCGGGGGCCGCGGCCTGGACACGGTCGTGGTCTCGGTGTCCGGCGGCATCGGACCGTCCATTGTGGACCAGCTGTGGCCCGTGCTGGCCGATGGCGCCACCGTCCACCTCTTCGGCGGCTTCCTACCGGGCGGCATGCTCAACAGCCCGGACGGCCAGGCGGTCGCGACACATCCGATCCGGTCCGGCCGCCCGCATCCCGTCGCGCTGGCCGACGGCCGCACATGCACTCTCGTCGGTTCGCGCGGGGCGTCGGCCGCCGACTTCGCCGAGGCCCTCGACCTGTGCCTGCGGACCCCCGGGCTTCCGCTGGCACCGTTGGTCAGCCACGTCGTGTCGCTGGACGCGGTACCGGCGGTCCTCGACGAGCTGGCCGCTACCGGTCGGGTAGCCGGTGATCCGCCACTGCGCGTGGTGGTCGACATGTCGCTGGCCGGTCGCTCGGTCCGCGCGGTGGACGGTACGCACCTGCCCCAGCTCGGAGCACCATCATGACCGGGCTCGCCATGCTGGACGCCGACTCCCTGTGGGGCACGGTGCTGGCGGCCGCGGCCGGCTCGCATGACCAACCCGCCCGTACCGTCGCCCGGCTGTGCCACAGCGCAGGTTCCCCGCGGCTGGGCTGGGTCCGGCCGGCGCCGTGGAGAGTGGTGCGCCGGGCGGTCTCGGCAGTGCGGAGCGCGTTGGGCGCGCCGCAGACGGTACTTCTGGGTACCGGGGGATGGAGCTTCGCGGCGCAGGCGCTGTGCGAGACGGTCGGCGGCACCTCGCGCCTCGTGCCGCTGGACAGCCTCGACTGCGCCGCGATCCAGGCCGTCCTTGACCCCGGTCCGGCCCGGCGTCAGGGGTTCCTGGCGGTCTCCGGCTCCGGCACCACCCTGGAGACCTGCCGCCTGGCCGACGTGGTGGCGGCGGGCTGCGCCCGTCGCCTCGTCTGGCTGCAAGACGGCACGGCGCCTCCGGCGACCTACGCGCTGTCCGCCCACGGCACTCGCGATCATGTCGCCATGCTCGGCGCGCCGCTGTCGATGGCCTTCCTGGTCGCCGCCGACGCCGTCGACGGTGCCGCCCTGGCGGCGGTCTACCCACGGCTGCTGCGCAGGTATCGGCGGTTGGGCGCCTCGGCGGCCCGGCGCGCCGTCGCCGTCGCCGTGAGCGGGGACGTCAGGGTCGGCTTCACGGTCCCCCGCTGGGCCGGGCCTGGCCTGCGTCGCTGGCTGCTGCAACTGGGGCGGCAGGTCCTGTGCGGCAAATCCGACCGGTTCCGCGCGTCGGTCGAGGTGTACGGCTTCGGGGAGCGGCGCGGACACACCGATGCGCATGTCGACTTCGGCACCCTGCGGCGCGGCCTGGCGCAGCTGATGGACCTGTTCTATGTGGCCGGCGTGTTCGTCGCGTGTGTGGGCCTTCGGGCCGGCATCGAGGTAGCCGAGCACCCGCATGTGCACGCGTACAAGGACCTGTTGGCACAGGCCGATCCAGACCGCGTACCCGCCCGGCCGGTGGCCGCGGAGGACCTGCCCGCGCTCGCCGCCGCCTGGCTCGCCCCCCGTACCGATCTGGACACGCTGCACGTGGTGCGGTACTGGTCCGCCGCGCCGCCGGCCGCCCTCGACGCCGGCCGGTTCTGTGCGGCGACCGGGCGTCGCTGTGAGGTCCACGAGGGCAGTGCCTGGAACCACCACTCCTTCCAGGCCGTGTACGCCGACCCCAGGGTTGGCGTCCTGCTGGTCACCCGCCCCCCCGGTGCCGAAGGTCGCACACCGGCGACACTGGCCACGGCCGAGCGCACCCTGAGCCAGATCACTGTGGCAACCCACCGGGCGCTGCCGGACCGCAGCCTGCTGGCACGGCTGGTCACAGCTGCCGGCCCGGGCACCGGAGGCGGGTGAGATGGGGACCGACCTGGCGATGCTGTTCGACGTCGACGGCGTGCTGCTGGACAGCGGCGATCTGTTCCGGCGGGTCTGGAGTGCCTGGGCGGCCGCCCGGGCGCTGGATGCGACGTGGGTGCTCGCGCACACCTCCGGACGGCGCACCGCCGACATCCTCGACCAGGTGGCACCGCACCTCGACCCGGTCACCGAGCGGCGCACCCTGGATGCCATCACCCGGGAGCACCTCGGCGAGGTCCGGCCGGTGCCCGGCGCGCGCCGGCTGTTGCGTGACTGCGGGGGGCTGCCGTGGGCGATCGTCACCTCGGGCAGCCGATGGTTCGTTCACGAGTCGTTCCGCGCAAACCAGCTGCCGGTGCCCGCAGTGGCCGTGTACGACGACGACGTCCGCCACGGCAAACCCTCGCCGGAGGGGTACCTCGCGGCCGCGCGCCGCCTCTGCGTACCTGCGTGCCGCTGCGTGGTGGTCGAGGACGCACCCTACGGCATCGCCGCGGCCAAGGCTGCGGGCTGCACTGTGCTGGCGGTCGCCACCACGCACCCGCCCGCGCGGCTGCGCGGGGCGGACGCCTGCATGGCCGGACTTCCCACCGTAGAGGCTCTGTTGAGGCTGGTCAGGTTCCGCGAAGGGAGACAGCGGCGTGACTGAGCAAACGATGTTGTATGTGCGCGGGCTGCGCAAGCGCTACCGGCAGGTGACCGCTGTGGACGGCATCGATCTGACGGTCGTAGCCGGTGAACGGGTCGCCCTCGTCGGACCCAACGGCGCGGGCAAGACGACAACGCTGATGAGTTGCCTGGGGGCCGTACACCCGGACGCGGGCGTGATCGAGCTGCTGGGACAGCGCAGCGTCCGGGCCCGCCGCTCGGCCCTGGCCAGGGTCGGGTTCGCCGCGGGCTACGTCTCGCTCCCGACGTACCTGCGCGTCATCGACTACCTGGCGCTGTACGCGCGGCTGTACGGGTCGCGGCGCCCGCACGACCAGGCGATGGCGGCGCTGCGCCGGCTGGACGCGGACCAGCTGGCCCACCGGTGGGGGGTGGAGCTGTCCAGCGGGCAGCGCACGATCGTCGGCATCGTCAAGGCCACCATGCACTCGCCGGCGCTGCTGGTGCTCGACGAACCGACCGCCTCCCTCGACCCGGACGTCGCGATACGGGTACGTGCCGACCTGCTGGACATGTGCGAGCAGCACGGCACCGCATTGTTGATCACCAGCCACAACATGTCCGAGGTGGAGCGACTGGCGCAGCGCGTGGTGTTCCTCAACGCCGGTCGGGTACTGGTGGACGGACCGCTCGAGGTGATCGCAGCCCGGCTCGGCCAGTCCAGCCTGGAGGACATCTTCCTGCACCTGCGGGAGGCGAACGGGGCGAAGCTTCCAGCCACGGAAGTACCGACCGAGAGCCTGCAAGCCGATTCGGGAGCGTCGCTATGAGTGTGATCGCGGATGCCGGCAGACCGGGTGGTTCCCTGCGCCGCATCGGCGGTGTGGCCATCCGCCACTGGTGCGTGACGCGGCGCAGCCCACGGATCCTCGACATCGCCGTCTGGCCGGTGTTCAACACGCTTCTGTACGGATCCATAGCGGTCTACGCGCGGGACTCCGGCGGCGGTTCCGCGTCGACGAGAACGGTGATTTCCGTGGTCACCGGCATCGTCATGTGGCACGTCATGTACCTGGCCCAGAACGCCGTCTCGAACAGCTTCTTCCACGAGATCTACACGCGGCAGTTAGCCAGCCTGCTGACCACTCCGCTGCGTCCGGCCGAATGGGTCCTGGGGGCTGCCCTGGAGGGGCTGATCAAGGTCGGGGTCGGCGTCGGCGCGGTCACCGTGGCGTCGGCCGTCATGTTCGGGGTACACGTCACCGACGCCGGGCTGGCCATCGCACCCGTGATGGCTCTGCTGCTGCTGACCGGGTGGGCCATGGCTCTCATCGTCGTGGGTGTGGTGATGTTCCTCGGTTCCGGTACCGAGACGCTGGCCTGGGGTCTGCTGCTGGTCATCATGCCGCTGTCCGGGGTGTTCTACCCCGTGTCGGTACTGCCGGCGGTGATCCGGCCGATATCGGCGGTGCTGCCCACCACCTACGCCTTCAACGCCGCCCGGACGGTGGTGGACGGCAGCGGCTCGCCGTGGGGCTCGATCGGCGTGGCGGCGGTGGCCACGGCGGTACTCATGGCCGCGTCCTTCACGTTCGCGGTCTTCTCGCTGCGCTCGTTCCTGCGGCGCGGTCTGATCAGCAAGTACACGTGAATGTGCGACGACTACCTCGCACTGCTGCGGCAACCGCCGCCCCCCGGGCTCGACCATGGTGGCGCCGACGCCGAGTCACCCCCCGGGGTCACCGTGCTGATCCCGACCTACACGCCATCCGGGGGTGGACGCGTCGCGACGTTGGGGCTGTGCCTGTCCAGCGTGCTGGCTGCTGAGCCGGCCGGGGGGCGGCTGCCGGTGGCGCTGCTCGTGGTGGACAACGGGCTGTCGACGGCGGATGCGAGGGAGGTCCGCCGGCTGCTGCGTGCCACGGGTCGGGCCTACCACATCGTTGCCGCACCTCGGGTGAGCGGCAAGCTGTATACGGCGGCCATGGCCCGCAACACCGGGCTGGCGTATCTGGCCGCACTTCCCGCCACGTCGCAGTTGCGCCGGCGATGGCTGCTCTTCCTCGACGACGACACCGCCCTCGCGCCGTCCGCGCTGGTCGCGCTCGCCGGCACGCTGGAGGTCAGGAACCGGGCCATCGCCGCGTGCCCGCGCGTCGTACCGGTGGCCGATCTGGCGGCCTCGCTGCGGCACGGCACGGGGCGCGGTGCTCCGCACGCCGCGGCGCCGCCGAGACGGTTACCAGGGGCGCTGGGCGGACGCGGGTACGACCTGTTGTCGGTCACCTCCCACGGCAGCCTGGTCACCGGCCGGACCGTGGGGCTGCTGGTGCGGCAGGATCCGGTCCTGCGGTGGATCCGCGAGCGGCAGCCGCTGTTCTACGAAGGCACGCCGCACGGCAGCAGCGAGGACATGCTCGCGATGGCTGTGCTGTGTCTGCTCGGGGAGTTGTGGTCGGTGCCCGCCGCCGAGGTTCTCGACGAGGCCCGCAAGACACCGGGGGCCACGCGTGCCCAGCAGTTCGCGTGGGGCTACGACCACGCGTGGCTGGCCGGCGCGTTGGCCCGGGCCGGCGTGCTGCCCGCCGGTGTGCACGCGCTGAGCTGGCGCTCGGGCACCGGGTGGGAGTACCGGGTGGCGGACTGGGGGCCGCACATCGGGTTCCTGATCAACCCGACCGAACTGCGCCTGGGGTACGGCCTGTTGCGTGCGGTCACCGCGGATGCGGCAGTGGCGGCCGGGATGTTCGGCGCGGATCCGGGCAAGGTCCGCGCCGGCACCCGGGAGCTGGGACGGGTGCTGCGGCGCTGGCGGGCCAGCGCGCCCTTGGCACGCAGCCGTCCACGTCCGGACCTACCGCCATTGGCCGACCGGGACTGGTCGGGCCTGCGCGGCGGCGTGGACTCCCTGATCGGTCACCTGGCGGGCAACGTCACCGGAAGCCTCGACGGCGCACCATTCTTCCTCTACGGCGCAAGGCAGCCGGCGACGATGCAGCCGGTTATGCCGGTCCACGATCGGAAGGCAGGGTGACGGGGAATGCGCCCGATCATGCACAGCTACGCGTTGCGCGACTATCCCCTCGCCCATGTCATGCGGGTGGCCGCGGCATGCGGGTGGCCGGCGATCGAGCTGTCGTCGTGGCATTTCGACGCCGGTTCGGATGCCGGCAACAGCCTCGCGGCGGCGGTCGAGGCCGGCCGCCACCACCGGGTGGAGATCTTCTGCGCGGGCTACTGGGCCGTGTTCACCACGGACGACGAGGCAGAGCGCGTGTACTGGGTGGACAAGCTGTGCGCGCTCGTCGACGGCTGCGCGGCCAACGGGATCACCTTGATCAACGGCGCGGGCGGTTGGCTGGTCAGGGACGCCGAGCACTGGGACCGCGACTGGACCGTCAACGGCAGCGCGATGGCCTCGGCGGCACACCTGGAGCAGGTCGCCGACTGCTACCGGCGGGTGGCCGAGTACGCGGCCGACCGGGGGGTACGCGTCGCGGTAGAGGTGCACCCGAACACCGTCCACGACACGGTGGCCGCCACCGCCCGGCTCATCGCGCTCGTGGGCCACGACAACCTGCTGGTCACGCTCGACCCCGCCAACTCGGTCGCGATCGACGACGCGGACCTCAATCCGGCGGTGGTGGACCTGGTGGCCGACCGGGTCGCCTACTTCCACCTCAAGAACTGCATGTTGCGCGACGGTGGTGCCGACTTCACGGTGGACGCGGCGGCGGGGATCGTGGACAACTACCGGTGGCTGGCGCGCATCGCGGAGCTGCCGGCGGTGACAGCGGTCTGCGTGGAGTACTGCGGAGCCGGTGACCCGCACCCCCGACTCGCCGCTGGCAGGCGGTACCTGGAGGACACGCTGCGGCTGGTCGCCCTCCAGCGGCGGGCGCCGGCGGGCTGAGCCGGCCGGGATCAGCCGATCGGCGAGGTTACCGAGTCGCCCAGCTGGATGGGGGTGGGACCGATGGCCGCGATAGCGTTCGCCGAGATCGTATAGAGGATCTCGAGATCGCGTACCGACCGGTCGATGCTGACATCTGCGGGTACCGGTGCACCGGCCGCGCACGCGGCGAGCAGGCGGAATTGGGCGAGGTACGGATCGACCGGGGTGAGGTCGGCGCTTGGCCGCCATCCCTGCGCGTCGCACCGCTCCAAGCTGCCCGTTCCGTCCATCTGCCAGGCGCCCCGTACCTGGATGATCCCGGCGTCACCGACCAGCGTGTAGTCGGCGACCTCGGCCGAGGCCGGCTGGTCGTAGAACGTGGCCGCGGCCTCGAACTGCAGGTAGCGGTGGTTGTCGAACCAGAGCGTCGCCTGCCCGTACAGGTCGGTGCGGTCCGGGTCACCCGCCGGCCACATGGTCGCCTGGCATAACACCGGCTCGGCACCGAAAAGATCGATCGCTGTGAGCACCGGGTAGATCCCGAGGTCGGCGAGGCACCCCAGGCCGGACGCCCAGGGCCGGCTGCGCCAGTCGTCCTTGCGCCATCCGAGCCGGGCCGCGGTCATCGTCAGCGGCCTGCCAATGGCCCCGTCGGCGACCAGGCGACGCGCCTCCCGGTTGTACACATTGTGCTTTGACATGTAACCGATGATGGCGGGGGCCTGCGCCGCCTCGGCGGCCGCGAGGATGCGCCGGCCGGAGGCGACGGTGTGCGCCACCGGCTTGTCGACGATGGTGGCCAGGCCGTGGTCCAGGGCCCGGCAGGCGAAGTGTTCGTGGAGGTGGTTGGGGGTCGCCACATGCACCGCGTCGAGCGGGGTCCCGAAGAAATCTTCCTCGTCGCCGGTCACCAGGGCGTCCGGGCACTGTGCGGCGACGGCCGCGCGGGCCTGTGGGTCAGGATCGAGGACTGCGGCGAGCCGCGCCTCGGGCATCTCCCGTACCGCCGGTATCAGGGCGTGGCGGGTGAGGAAGCCCGCGCCGACGATGCCGATCCGGTAGACCATGGCACTCCCTCGTTGGCGGAGACCGTGGATGCACGATATGGTGCCCGGCTCGCCCCGAACAAGGTGGCGCGTCGAGGGGCGAATCCCTGATGTACCAACGGTGTAGACGCGCTACGACCAAGGGCGTAGGGGCGTTGAGCCGATCAGATCGCTGTCTGCCGATATCTGTCGTTGTATGGCGGCATCTGGAGTGTCCGGTTGCGGACCGCGGACCGTGCGACGATGCGCATGGCGCGGATACGTCGTTCCTGCCGCATCCAGCTCACCGCATCGCCGCACCGAGGAGGCCACGTGCTACCTGCTCCATCGGCGAGCCTGGCCACCGCCCAGGAGGTTGTCTCCGCGCTCACCCATGGCGTCGACCCGCACCGCGCTGGTCACAGTTCAACGTCCGCCGACGACCTCGCACAGTATCTGACCGAGGCGCTGGACGAGGTGCTGGCCCACGCCGCAGCGGCGTGGCCCGCCGATCCGGCCGCGTCGCTGGAGGCGGCCGCCGGCCTGCACGCCGCGATGATGAACCGGATCCAGCTCGCCACGCAGACATACGTGAACCTCCACATCGGACGGATGGGCGCGAGCAACCCGGACCAGCGCCTCCGGCTCGCGCACGAGCTGCACGACCGGGTCGCCCACGGGATGGCGCTGGCGCTGCAGGACCTCGATCTGTACCACCATTACGCGGGCCGCGATCCCGAACGGGCACGGGCGAAGCTCGCCGCCGCGACCAGCGCGCTCGGCGATTCGCTGCGCGCGCTCACGCGACTGTCGGCCGACCTGTGCGGGTCGGCCGGTCCGTACGACACGGCGATCCACGATCCATCGCCTACCGGCGGGATCGAGCGGGCGCTGCGGGAGTACCTGGCCGCCCACGGGCAAGGCCCGGTGCGGGCGGTGCTGAACGTGCTCGGCGACACGGGCGCCTTACCGCCCCGGGTGGGTGGGGAGGTGTACCTGATCGTGCGGGAGGCCGTCCGCAACGCCCTGCGCCACGCCGACTCCACCGAGCTGGCCCTCCTCGTGCTGATCACGCGAACAGCGGTGATCGCCTCGGTGACCGACAACGGGCGCGGATTCAACCCGGTCGGCGCGTGCGTGGTACCGGGGGTGGGGCTGGAGTCGATGAACGAACGGGCCCGCCGGCTGCGCGGCACGCTGGCGCTGATCAGTGCGGCCGGCAGGGGCACGACGGTTGGGTTGTGGGTACCGGTGGGGGACCGGTAGTGGACCCGGACACAACGGTGCCACGGATCGAGGTCGCGATCGCGGACGACCACACGCTGTTCCGCGACGGGGTCAGGGAGATCCTGTCCACCGACCCGGGCCTGCTCGTCGTCGGTGACGCCGAGCACGGCCAGGCGGCCATCGCGATGTGCGTCGACAAGCGGCCCGCCGTACTACTTCTCGATGTCCACATGCCGGGTCCCGGTGCGTCGGCCGTGATCCGGCAGGTCCACCGCCTGTGCCCCCAGACGCAGGTGATCGTGCTGACCATGTACGACGACGCGGCCCTGGTACGGGAGCTGCTGGGTTGCGGCGCCGCCGCGTACCTGGTCAAAACCGTCACGCGCGACCAGCTGACCGCCATCGTGAAGTCGGTGGCCCGGCGGCCGGCGATGGTGCAGGTGTCGGTGTCGCGGCAGACCATCGTGTGGTTGGACACCCAACGTTCGGCTCCCCACGGGCCACTGACTGATCGGGAGTCGCAGGTGCTGGGGCTGGCCGCGGAGGCGCTAAGCAACGCGCAGATCGCCTCACGACTGCTGATCACCGAGGCGACCGTGAAGCGGCACATGACGAACATCTACGCGAAACTTGGCGCCGTGTCCCGGGTCGACGCCATCCGCAAGGCACATGCCGCCAGGCTGATCAGCGGTGGCCAGCCCCGGCCGGCGGCATGATGACGGTAGACCCCATGCCGCCGTGCAGTCATGACGCCGGCTCCACAGCGGCACTACCGGGACGTCGCAGCTTTTCGCGCAGCGCCCCGGTGGGTGCCACACCAACCTGATCGAACACGCGCAGGGCGTCCTGCCAGGCTCGGCGGGCGTTGCGGACGTTCCCGACGGCGGCGTACGCGTCGCCGAGGTGTTCGAGGATTTCGCCGTGATCGGTACGCCCCCCGATCGAGCGGAACAGCGCGTCGGCCCGCTTGAGGCACACGATGGCCTGCTGATGGTCACCCCGGCGATCGTGGACGTAGCCCAGCGCGCCCCAGGTGTAGGCCTCGCCGGACGGGTCGCCATTGCGCCGCAGCAGATCTAGCGCCCGTTCGCAGCACTCGATCGCCCGGGCGTGGTCGCCGAGCTCGAGGTGCGACCAACCGCTGGCCTCCAGCGCTCTGGCGTACCCGGACTCGTCGCCGAGCGTCTCGTACAGCTCGCACGAGGCCCGCAGGTAATGCAACGCCTCGGCGTGCCGGCCGTCGTTCTGCGACACCAAGGCCAGGTTGCGGTTGATGTGTGCCTGGTCGACACGGCTGCCTGCCTGCTCGAACAGGTGCAGAGCGTCCTCCAGGTGCCGCTGCGCCTGCTGGTGCCGGCCCGCAGCGGTGCTCGCCCCGGCGAGCCCCCGGTGTGCATGTGCCTGACCGATGGCGCAGCTCAGCCGTTGCGCGGCGGCCAGGGCAGCCCGGCTCGCAACCGCCAGGTCCGACCATTGGCTGCGCCAGTAAAGGAAATCGGCGTGGACCCAGGCGAGCTGCCAGGCGCGATCGTCGATGCCGTCCTGCTCGGCCTGGCAGACCGCGGACACCAGCGTCTCCTGCTCGGAGACGAACCACGCGTACGCCTGGTCCCTGTCCGCGAACCGCGTGATGGTCACCCCCGGCAATGGGTGGGCGAGCTCGACCGGGGAGCGGAACTCGTCCAGCAGTTGATCCCCCGCATCGGCGGTGTGCAGAAGGTGGTCGAGCATCCGAAGGCTGGCCGCCCGGTGCTGGTCCTGGGGGTCGACGGTTCGGGCCAGCTGAGCGGCGTACGCGCGCAGCAGATCGTGGACCGCGTACCGGCCAGGCGCCTGCTCCGTGACCATGTGCGTGCGCGCGAGCTCGCCCAGCATCCGGCGCGCGGCGAGGATCGGGACACCGGCCACGCTGGCGGCGGCCGCAACGGTGACCAGCGGGCCCGGATACAGCGACAGCAGCCGGAACAGGTGAGCGGCGTCCGGCCGCAGCGTCAGGTACGACGGGGCGAACGTGCGCCAGACGCCGGGAGCCGCGTCGATGTCAGCCGCGTCGAGCTCGCCCTCGCCGTATCGCAGCTCATTGGCCAGCTCGGCGAGGGGGAAGTCGGGGTGGGTGGCAGCGCGTGCGGCGACAACGGCGAGCGCGAGCGGCAGTCCGGCGCACGACCGTATGATCTTGCGGGCACCCTCGGCCTCCGCCGCCACGCGCGCCGGGCCGAGGCGCTCGGCCAGGAACTCGCCGGCCTCGTCCGCTTCGAGCACGTCGAGCGTCAGCGGGTACGCGCCCAGCGACACGACCAGGTCGGTGAGCTGGTCGCGGCTGGTCACCAGGACCAGGCAGTCGGACGAGTCGGGCAGCAAGGGGCGTACCTGCTCCGCGTCGCGCGCGTTGTCCAGCACCAGCAGCGTCGGTCGACCGATCAGCAGGCCGCGAAACAGCGCGGCCTGGGCGGCGAGGCCGGACGGTATCGACTCCGCCGGCACGGAGTATGCGTCCAGGATTCCCCGGATCGCGGCTGCCGGGCTCAGGCTCATACCCGACGGCTCGAACCCGCGAAGGTCCACATACAGCCAACCGCCGCGGAAGCGCTCGCTGACCCGGTGCGCCCAATGCACCACCAGCGTCGTCTTGCCAACCCCGGCCATGCCCGTGACCGTGCAGATTACCGGACCGGACGGACGGTCGCGCAGGTCCGCCAGGGCGCCGTCGAGCCGTACCAGCTCCTCACGACGGCCGACGAAGCCGCGCACATCCGGCGGCAGCTGCGCCACCGCCGGCCGCGCCACACCAACGGCGGATACGGCCGGCGCCCCGGGACGGCGGCCGGCCCGTTGGCGCTCCTCGATGTCGTCGTGCACCGTTGCCAGTACGCCCTGCTCCTCAGCGGTGGCGCCGAGCAGCTGGACGAGGATGTCGAACCGGTCGGCGGGCGGCAGCGTCCGGCCGGTGAAGTACTCCCCAACACTCGCCGTCGACCATCCGGTCTCATCCGCGAGCTTCCGGTAGGTCGCTCGGTGCTCCGGGTGCTGGCGTGCGTGGCGTCGTCGAAGCCGACGCAGCAGCCTGGCCAGGTCGCCCACCGTCTGTGCTTCGTCCACGCCGTCGAGGACATCGATCGGGGCGTCGGGCCTCCTCGCAGCAGTCACCATCTGCCTCCATCGGCGCCCACGCACACAGCACGGTCGTCCTGCCGCTGGTACAAAGCACGACGGGCGCAGGTCCCTGTCGATGACTTCTCACCACAAGGAAGACCGACGCCCGTGTCCAGACGATTATCCCCGACGGAGGCTCACCGGAGCGAGACCGATGTGCCGGCGAACGGATAGGCGGCCCTGTATGTGTCGAAACGCCGTTCGGGTAGCCCAGGCCTGGTGGGTGCCACTTCAGGGCGACGGGTCTGGCTCGACCAGATGCGATCTGGCAGGCTCGGCGGTGGGGTCGCGCCGCACGCAGGCCGCGGTGGTCGAATGCTCGTCGGACTCATGCGGGAGATCCACTTTCACCTCCCGCCTAAAGCGCCAGGGGCGCCGGCCTAAACGGCGATCGTGTCGACCTCGTATTTGAGGACCTCGGGGTCCCGGGTTGCCAGAGTCAGCCCTCCTATCGTTGCTTGAGCGACGAGCATGCGGTCAAAAGGGTCACGGTGGTGCGGCGGCAGCCGACCTGCGAGTAGGGCGTGTGCGCTGGCGATGGGTAGCTCACGAAAGCCCATGTCACGTACCCGCTCTGCTAAGTCGGCGGGACCGGCGAGCTTACCCAGCGCTTGCTTGATGGTGATCTCCCAGATCGTGACAGGGCTGAGGTAGATGTCCGGGTCGTGCCGGAGACGGTTGAGGAACTCCTCGGTGAGCGTGCGGTCGCCGGTGAGTCCCCACAAGGCGACGTGGGTGTCGAGTAGCAGGCTCACGAGGTCGAGCCGAAGTCTGCGGCGATCTCGGCGTTGGTTTCCGGGGTGTCCCAGTCGCCTGATAGGTCGAGTTGTCCGGCGAGGGATCCTATGGCGGTGCGGTTGACCCGGCGTATGAGTGGGATGATCTTCGCAACCGGCGTTCCCGCGCGATCGATGACGATCTCCTCGCCTCGCTCTACGCGCTCGATGATGCGCGACAGGTGTGTCTTGGCGTCGTGCATGTTGAAGTGTTCGACGGCGTCAGCTGACATCAGCCACCTCCTTAGCTAAGATCTTAGCCCATCTGAAGTGCTGGCATCGGTACTTGGCCGTGGCGGGCGTTCGGTTCCCGGACTTGGGCAACGCCATCTGGCGCGTGAGGGCTGGGTCGGGATTGGGGCGGGAGGAGGACCCCTTTACTCGGCCGGGTTACGCTTCCAGCGACCTGGGCAAACGTGCGTGAGCATGCCGCTGGGCCACCTGACTACTGGGGGTCAAGGGGTCGTGGGTTCGAATCCCGCCGTCCCG
>Ga0207661_10001269_pt1 | contig 16872 bp, 15 predicted proteins | sample KBSC713LmetaG_FD_184337 | JGI IMG/M metagenome (GOLD analysis project Ga0207661, IMG submission 184337) | Corn rhizosphere microbial communities from Kellogg Biological Station, Michigan, USA - KBS C7.1-3L metaG (SPAdes) (version 2) | ecosystem: Host-associated > Plants > Roots > Rhizosphere ...
TATACTGGGTGACATGAAATGCGGGCCCGTGCGGTTTCGGGCCGCCGTCGTCCTGACGCTGGTGCTGCTGGCGCCGGCCGGGGCCGGGGCCGTCCCCGACGGCTCTTTCTGGGGCAAGGTCGCGGGCCCCGCGGGCGCGTCGCCGGGCCGCGCCGCTGACGGGCGCGAGAAGCTCGATATTGCGAATCTGCTCGAACGCGTCGACAGCGAGGAGAGCGCCGGCCGCCTCGAGGCCGCGTGCGCGCTGCTCGAGCGCGGGCTGCCGCGCTACGCGGGCGCCGAGCGGGCGGCCGCGTGGTTTCGGCTGGGCATCGTACGGACGCGTCTCGGGCGCTTTCGCGAGGCGGCGGCGGCGTACGCGGCAGTCGTCGCCGACGGCGCCGCCGACGCGGCCGTCTACGCGAACTTCGCCGAGGTGTTGATGGCCGCGGGCCGGCTGCCCGACGCGGTGGCGCGCTACCGCGACGCCATCTCCGCCGCCACGGACCTGGGCGTCGGCGATCGTCGCGAACGAGTGCATGAGCTGGCGCTCGCGTACTACGGCCTGGCGGTCGCGCTGGATCGCGACGAGCAGCCGGTCGCCGCGCGCGAGGCGATGTTGCGCGCGCTCGAGAACGATCCGACGACCGCCGTCCTGAAGATCGCGTCGACGACAGGCGGTGACTTCTTCTTCGTGCCGGAGGGCGACGTCCTCTACTACCTCGGGCTGGCGGCGGAGGCGGAGGGACGCGACGGCGACGCGGAGGCCGCCTTCCGCGACTTCATCGCGCACACGCCGAAGAGCCGCTGGGCCCGCGCCGCGGAGGCGCACCTGGGCAAGAAGCCGGCGGCGAGGCGCGAAGGGCGCAGCGCGGGCGGCGCGGTGCCGCGGATCATCGCCTACGGCACGGTGCTGGCGACGGGGGCGATCGCGGCGCCGCTCGTCGACATCGCCTGGCGCGAGCAGCTCTCCATCCTCGACGGGTGTCTGGGCGAGCTGCGCATGGCGCCGCACGCGACGATTCGGATCGCGATCGAGATGGAGGTCGACGCGCACGGAAAACCGACGCGCGTGGTGGCGAAGGTCCCGGCGCCGTACGACGAACGGTTTGCGCGTTGCGTGGAGACCGCGGCGAAGACGCGGCTGCGCCTGTCGCTCTCGGGCCCGGCGCGTTCGTCGATGGCGCGCACCGAGATGGTCATCGGATTGCGTTGAATGCGGGACCCTGAGAGGGTCCCGCGCCCCCGCGATGAGCTCCGCGCGGCGAAGCCGCGCTACGCTGCACGCGATCGCGCTGTAGCCAGGGACGAGGCAGGCGGGGTATACGATCGAGGTCGTGCGCAGCCCGAAGCCGCGTTACATCGCCGTGGAAGGGCCGATCGGTGTGGGCAAGAGCAGCCTCGCCGAGATCCTGGGCCAGGAGCTGTCGGCGCGCGTGATCCTCGACGAGCGGCCGCAGGAGAATCCGTTCCTGGGCGCGTTCTACCGGGACCGGCGGCGGCACGCGATGTCCGCCCAGCTGTTCTTCCTGCTGCAGCGGTACTCGCAGCAGGGCGAGCTGGCGCAGGGCGACCTGTTCTCGCGCGGCGGCGTGGTCACCGACTACATCTTCCAGAAGGATCGGCTGTTCGCGGCGCTGAACCTGACGGACGACGAGCTCACGCTTTACGACCGCATCTATCAGATGCTGAAGGTGCGCACCGTGCGGCCCGACCTGATCGTGTACTTGCAGGCGCGGACCGAGGTGCTGACCGATCGGATCCGCAAGCGCGCCCGGCCCGAGGAAAAACCAATCCAGAGCAGCTACGTGCAGGAGGTCGCGCAGGCGTACGCGGACTTCTTCTTCAACTACAACGAGGGGCCGTTGCTGATCGTCAACGCCTCGGACATCGACTTCGTCGGGAACGCCGAGCACCGGCGCGAGCTGATCTCGGTCATCCAGAACGCGCCGCCCGGGACCAGCCACTGGAGCCGCGGGTAACCGCGACCACCGTCGAGCGGCGCTGAACCGCGGCGCAGGCGCTGCGAGTCAGCGCCCTGACGCAAGCCGACCGCGATAGTCGAGCCACGCGCGCGCGCCGGCGGCACATTACCGACGGATGCACACCCTTCGATCCTGGCTTGTCTTGTCGCTGGCGTTCGCCGCGGCGTGTGCCGGCTCCGAAACCGGCGGTCCTTCGGGAAGAGGCGGCGCGACGGCGACGGCCGGCACGATGGGCGGCGCGGGCACGACGGGCAGCGCCGGCACGGGGGATCTGGCGGGAACGACCGGTACCGCCGGCACCACGGGGAGCGCGGGCACGACCGGCGCCGCATGCACCTCCGATCTCGCGAGCCGCGTCCGCGTCACCGAGATCGACGTCGGCGCGACGTACGCCTACAACGAGGTCGACAACAACGGTCCCAACCTGGGCCTCACGCCGCTGGCGATCTCGGCGGTGCCGGGCGGTGGCTCGCGGCTCGCGTTTCTGGGGAAGACCGACAGCATGGTCCACGTCGTCAACCTGGACGCGAACGATCAGCCCACCGGCTCGTTCGGTCTACCCGGCTACGACGTGCAGGACATCTACGCCGACGCGACCGGCGGCGTGTTGCTGATCAGCCGGACCGCGATGGGCTCGACGGACAATCACAACTGCGGCGACATCAATCACCTGTGCGGCCTCGTCGCGAACTACCCGACGGGCGCCTCTTGCTACGACATGTACATGGTCCGCTTCAACGGCACGACGGAAGCGTGGTCCGCGAAGCTGACCGACACGAGCGCGTCGCTGCCCGCCTACGGCACCAGCGCGAGCAGCGGCGGCAACGTCATCTTCATCTGGTCGCAGTACGCGCACAACGGCCGCATCGCGTTCGACGGGACCAACTACGCCGGCTACTTCGGCGCCGCGATCACCGTGCCGGGCCAGTCATGCGTCGGATCCAGCACGCTGACGAACGGCGTGAACATTCACCAGGGCGACCGCATGAAGGTCGTGAACGGCAGCGGCGCCGTGCAGAGCGGCGGCTTCGACTGGGGTTGCAGCCACAGCGGCTACGAGCGCGTCGCGTGGGACGGGACCGCGCGCAAGTTCGTCGCGGTGTGCAAGAACGACGCGCCCACCGGCAGCAAGTCGGGCCGGCTCGCGTTCGCGCCGGGCACGACGATCCTTCCCGTCGACCTCAACTACAACCAGCTCGGCACGGTGATGCCCGCGGGCGGCGGCGGCTACTGGCTATTGGAGAGCGACATCCGCTCCGGCCAGCCGGCCAACGCGAACGGCCTGGCCGACGTCCACCTGCTGCATGTCGCGAGCACGTCCAGCCCGACGCCGAATCAGGACATGACGCTGGTCAGCGACGGTCTCAACGATCGCGCGCCGCACCTCGCGGCGTACGGCGCCAGCCGGATGGTCGCCGCGTGGGAGACGTCGACCGCGACCGGCGACTTCTCGCAGACCGCGTCGGGCCGGCAGATGTGGATCCAGGTGCTGGACGCGACGACCGGCATGCCGCCGGCCGGTGCGAGCACAACGTCCGCCGGCCCGCTGAAGCTGTCGCCCAACGTGCTCGGCAGCCGCTACCAGGACCTCCGCGCGTACCCCGACGGCAGCGTCGCCTACCCGGCCCCGGGATCGAGCGGCACGAAGATCAAGATCCTGCGCGTCCTCCCGTGCGCGGGCTGAACGTCACTGCGGGCAGCTGCTGATCGACGTGATCCAGTCGCTGATCAGCTTGACCGCCGCGTCGTCGACGACGTAGCTGGCGATGTTCGGCATGCGGCCGTGCTTGCCGGCGGCGTCGTCGGCCGGCGCCATCATGCGCAGAACCATCAGCGACTGCGACGGCATGCCGGGCGTCAGCAGCAACGACGTCGGCACGCCCTGATTGCCGCGCTCCGGGCTCGCGCCGCAGACGTACGTGTCCTTGAGCGGCGTGTCGGCACGAAGATCAATGCTCCCGAAGTTCGGATCGTCGGGCCGGTGGCAGAAGCCGCAATTCGCCCCGAGGTACGCGCGCGCACGCTGGTCCAGCGTTCCCGCCGTGCCGGTCGGGTTCGCGAGCGCGGTCTTGTAGGGCATCGCGGGCGCTCCGGCTTCGAACTTGTTCATCGCCTTGATGCGATCGATCTGATTCATGCCGCTCACGACGCGGTTCATCTGCGCCGTCGACGGTCCCAGCGACGAGCCGGCGGCGTCGGTGTGGCAGGTCATGCAGTCCATGCGACTGGGGATGTGCCACATCACTGTCTTGCTGCCCGTGTTGAATGCATCCACCACGCGCTCGTCGGCGACGATGGTCGCGTCGGTCTGCGCCTCGTCCCACTGGTACGTGTAGCCAACCCACGTCGTCGCGCTGAAGTGGACGAAGAGGCGCGTCTCGACGAACTTGCCGTCGAACAGGAAGCTCTTCACCATCACGGTGCCGACCGGCAGCACCCACTTGCCGTCGTCGGCGTCGCCCTGCGGGCACTCGGCCGGCGTCGTCGCGCAGTTCTTCACGTGGATCTGGGTCATGTTCGGCAACGCCATGCCGCGCTGCTTGTCGGCGCCGTCGGACCACAGCGGGCTATTGACCTCGTACGGGATCACCGACGCGGCCATCCTCTTCACGTCCGCGGGATCCATGCAGCCCGTCTGGCTCAGCTTCGCGGCGGGCTGATCGATCGCCGCCGGCGGCACGCACGTCTGCAAGATGATGGGACCGCCGTCGATGCCGCCGGTGCTGCCGCCCATGCCGCCGACGCTGCCGCCGGCTCCGCCCACGCTGCCGCCCGCACCCGCACCGCCCCCGCCATCGGGAGTCTGTTTGCCACCGCTGCTGCAGGCTGTGGCGAGCACCACCGCTGCGAGCACGAAATTTCGAGTTGACGTAGACTGACGCCGTCCGTTGCGCATTTTTCCCTGCGTACGATGCCACGGGCCGTTGGTATCAGCTCATTTTTGACGAGGTGGCTGGCATGAATTCACTTGGTTTGCGCTCTTCGGCGCTGCTATCGCTACTGCCGATCATGGCCTGTTTCGCGGCGTGCTCGTCTTCCGGCGTCACCAGTGACGGCGGAACCGCTGGCGCGACGGGCAGCGCAGGGAACACGGGCGCGGCGGGCACGGGTACGGGTGGCTCGACCGGAGCGGCCGGCGTGCAGGGCACGGCGGGCAGTCAGTCCGTGCTCGAGCGCAACCGCAACCCGTCGCGCGACGGTCACTTCCCGCAGGCGACGCTGACCAAGGCTGCCGCCGCGACGATGGCGGCGACGCCGGGCTTCACCGCCATGTTCACGGGCACGATGTTCGCGTCGCCGCTCTACATGGAGAACGGCCCGGGCGGCAAGGGCGTGTTCTTCGCGGTCACGACCGGCAACGACGTCTTCGCGCTGGACGAGACGACCGGCGCGATCGTCTGGCAGAAGAACATCGGCAGCTCGCCGCAGGACAGCGGCGCCGGCTGTGGCGGCATCCACCCGATCGGCATCGAGAGCACGCCGGTGATCGACGCGGCGTCGCGCACGATCTTCGTCGCGGGCGCGATCGGGACGGCGACGATCACGCGTCACGAGGTCCACGCGCTCTCGGTCGACGACGGCAGCGAGAAGGCGGGCTGGCCGGTCGACGTGTCGACCGTGCCCGCGTCGGGTGGAACCACCTTCATGCCGCAGCCCGCGAACCAGCGCAGCGCGCTGTCGCTGGTCGGCGGCACCGTCTACGTCGCGTACGGTGGCCACGTCGGCGACTGCGGCCCGTACCACGGCTGGGTCATCGGCATCAACGCGGCGAACCCGGCGATGAAGGGTGGCTGGGCAACGGGCGGGCAGGGCGAGGGCATCTGGGCCGCCGCCGGCATGGCCTCCGACGGCAACGGCGTGTTCGCGTCGACGGGAAACCGCACGGGCGGCGGCAGCTCGACCCACATGGACAGCGAGGCCGTCGTGCGCATCACCGGCCTCGGCACGCGCGCGGAGAGCTACTTCCCGTCGCGCTGGATGTCGATGGACTCGGCGGACGCCGACATGGCGTCGGTGAACCCGGTCTACATGGAGGTTCCGGGCGCGACGCCGTCGAAGCTGGTCGCGCAGCTTTCGAAGGACGGTCACCTCTACCTGCTCGACGCCGCCAACCTGGGCGGTTCGAACGGGCACAAGGTCGACTTCACGGTCGCGGGAAGCGGCATGTCGATTCACACCGCGCCGGCGGCGTATCGCACGGCGATGGGCTCGTACTTCGTCTTCTCGACGACGAGCAACGCGAACATGTGCCCGGGCAACGTCAGCGGCCGCGCGGTCGTCGCGGTGAAGATCGGCGCGGCGAATCCGCCGGCGCCGACGATCGCGTGGTGCGCGCCGATGGCGAGCGTGACCACCGGCCCGATCGCGACCACGACGAACGGCACGGACAACGCGATCGTCTGGTTCACGAGCGGCGGCGCGCTGGTCGGCGTCGACGGCGACACAGGCACACAGATTGTGAGCAACGGGAACTGTTCCAACGTCCAGCGATGGACTTCACCGATCGCCGTGAAAGGGCGTATCGTAGCCGGCGGTAACGGGCACCTCTGCTCGTGGTCGCCCCAGTAAGTAGGAAGAATGGAGGCCCCATGACTCGTCGCTTTCTCATTGGTCTGATGGCAATCACGGTCGGCTGCGGTGGCAGCGGAACGGGCGACGGGACGGGGACAGCAGGGACCAGCGCCACCGGCAGCGCCGGGACCAACGGCGGCACCGCAGGCACCAACGGTGGTACGGCCGGCGCGTCGGCGACGGGCACGGCCGGTACGTCCGCGACTGGCACCGCCGGCACCTCGGCGACGGGGACGGGCGGATCCGCGACGGGTACCGGTGGATCCGTGACGGGTACCGGTGGATCGGCGACGGGCACAGGCGGATCGGCGACGGGCACCGGTGGCTCGGCGACAGGCACGGGTGGCTCCGGCACTGGCGGCTCGGCGACGGGCACGGCCGGCCGTGGCGGCAACGGTGGCAATGCGACGGGCAACGGCGGACGCGGTGGCAGCGCCGGCGGCACCGGCGGCGGCTCAGCCGGACGCGGCGGCACCACGGGTTCGGGCGGCCAGACGCAGCTGCCGAACCAGTCCGTCACCGAGCGCAACAAGAACCCTTCGCGCGATGGTCACTTCGTGCAGCCCGGTCTGACGAAGACAGCGGTCGCGGGCATGGTCGCGACGCCCGGGTTCACGGGCACGTTCACCGGCGCGATGACCGCGTCGCCCCTCTACTGGCAGAACGGCCCGAACGGCGTCGGCCTGCTGATCGCGGCGACGACCGGCAACGACGTGTTCGCGCTGAACGAGAACACAGGCGCCCAGGTCTGGATGAAGAACATCGGCAGCTCGCCGCAGGACAGCGGCGCCGGCTGCGGTGGTGTTCACCCGATCGGCATCGAGAGCACCGGCGTGATCGACGCGGCGACCGGCACGCTGTTCGTCGCGGGCGCGATCGGCTCGGCGACGATCTCGAAGCACGAGATTCACGCGCTCGATCTGATGACCGGCATGGAGAAGACCGGCTGGCCGGTCGACGCCGCCACGGCGCCCGCGTCGGGCAGCCTCACGTTCATGCCGCAGCCGCAGAACCAGCGCAGCGCGCTGTCGCTGGTCAACGGCGTCGTGTACGTCGCCTACGGCGGCCACGTCGGCGACTGCGGCCCGTACCACGGCTGGGTCCTCGGCATCAACGCCGCCAACCCGGCGATGAAGGGCGGCTGGGCGACGGGCGGGCAGGGCGAAGGCATCTGGGCGGCGGGCGGCATGGCGTCCGACGGCACGGGCGTGTTCGCTGCGACGGGCAACCGCACGGGCGGCGGCAGCTCGACCCACCAGGACAGCGAGCAGGTCACGCGCATCACCGGCATGGGGACGCGCGCCGACACCTGGTACCCGTCGCGCTGGATGGCGATGGACACGGCCGACGCGGACGTCGGCTCGGTCAACCCGGTCTACGTCGAGCTGGCGGGCGCGACGCCGTCGAAGATGGTCCTGCAGGTGTCCAAGGACGGGCACCTCTACATCCTGGACGCGGCGAACCTGGGCGGTTCCGCGGCGCCCAAGGTCGACTACATGTTTGCGGCGTCAGGCATGTCGATCCACGGCACGCCGATCGCCTACAAGACGGCGACGGCTCAGTACTTCGTCGTGAACACGACCAGCGGCGCGCAAGGTTGCCCGGGCAACGTCACGGGCCGCGCGATGGTGGCGCTGAAGATCTCGGCGGCGAGCCCGCCGGTGGCGTCGATCGCGTGGTGCTCGGCGATCTCGGGTAACGCGTCGACCGCGCCGATCGTGACGACCACCGACGGCACCAACAACGCCGTCGTCTGGTTCATCAACAACGCGAACACGCTGAAGGCTCTCGACGGCGACACGGGCACGCAGCTCTACAACAGCACCAACACGTGCACGAACGTGCAGCGCTGGACCTCGCCGATCGCGCTCAACAACAAGATCGTCGTGGGCGGCAACGCCCACCTCTGCTCCTGGTCGTTGCCGTAAGCGCGGGCCGGCTACTTGGCGGCGATGCCCCAGGGCAAGCCGCCAACCTTGATCCGTCGCTCGACCTTGCCGGTGGCGAGGTCGACGACGGACACGTCGTTCGACGGCCCGTTCGCGGTGTAGACCTTCTTGCCGTCGGGGCTGACGGCGACGCCCCAGGGCCGCGCGCCGACGCCGTCGATCAACTGCGCGACCTTGCGACCGGCGACGTCGACGATCGCGACCGATTCGCCGCGGCCGTTCGACACGTAAAGGTGCTTGCCGTCGGGCGACAGCGCCGCGCCCATCGGGCGCGGGCCGAGCGGCGTCTTGGCGACTGGCTCGACCTTGATCGATCCCGTGGGGACGTTCTTGGCGGCGTCGAACACCGTGAGGATGCCGCCGTTCTCGCAGGTGACGAAGCCGGTCTTTCCGTCGCGCGAGAACGCGATCGCGCGCGGCCGCGGGCCCGTCGGGATGCGCGCGAGGACGGCGAGCTTCTTCGTGTCGATCGCGACGACCTGGTTGTCCTGTTCGGAGGTCACGTACACGGCCTTGCCGTCCGGACGCAGCGTGACGCCCTCGGGCTCGCCGCCGACCGCGACCTTGTGCGTGACCTTGCCGGTTCGCAGGTCGAGGGCGCTCATCTCGGCCGACTCCTCGTTCGAGACGTACAGGGTGTGGCCGTCACGCGCGAGGTCGAACGATTCGGGATCCTGGCCGCTGGCGTACGTGCGGACGAGCTTGCGGGTCGCGAGATCGACGACGCCGACGCCGTCGGCCGCGCGATCGGGCGGCGGCAGCTTCGATTCGTCCACACCGGGCGCCGCCCGCGGCGACCCGGACAGCGCGACGTAGAGCAGCTTGCCGTCGTGCGACAGCTTCACGCCGCGCGGGCGCTTGCCGACCGGGATCCGCGCCGCGACCTCGCCCTTGTCCGCGTCCACGACGATGATCTCGCCGCTCTCCTCGCCGCTGACGTACAGCTCGGTTGCCGCGGCGCGGCCGGCGAGGGCCGTGGTGGCGAGGGCGATGGCCAGGAAACCGACGACGGGTGTCCGCATGGCCGATGCAATACCACGCTTGACTCGACGGGGCTGGAAGGCAGAATAGGCTCCCTAAGCTCGCGACGCGAAAGGAAAGCCAGCCATGAAGTGGGAAACCCCGGCCTTCGTTGAAATCAACATGAGCGCGGAAATCGGTGGCTACCAGAGCGACTTCTCCGATCGCGATCCGCGTGATCCGGTCGTCGAGGGCGACGCTTCGCCCGCCGACCGCGACTAGCGGTTCTCGGTTCGTCGCAGGCCCCCCCTTTTGAAGGTACGCGTTCTCGGTTCCGCCGCGGGCGGTGGCTTCCCGCAGTGGAACTGCGGCTGCTTCAACTGCCGTGAGGGCCGCCGATCGGGCGGCCGCGCGCGCCCGCGCACGCAGGAGTCCGTCGCGGTCAGCGGCGACGGCGAGTCCTGGTTCCTCATCAATGCGTCGCCGGAGATTCGCGCGCAGATCGAGGCGTGTCCCGATCTGTGGCCGCGGGCCGAGAGGCACTCGCCGATCGCCGGGATCCTGCTGACCAACGGGGATCTCGACCATTGCCTCGGGTTGCTGTCGCTGCGCGAATCACATCCGCTGGTCATCTACGCGACCGACGCCGTGCGCGCGGGCTTCACCGAGGACAACGTCCTCTACCGGACGCTCGAGCGGTTCCCCGAGCAGGTGACCTGGCGGACGCTGGAGCCCGGCCGAGAGCAGGCGCTCGGCGATCTCCGCGTCACGGCGATCGCCGCGCCCGGCAAGGCGCCGCTTCACCTCGAAGGGCGGCGGGCGCCGTTGGCGGGCGACAACGTCGGTCTGGTGATCCGCGACGGAGCAGGACACAAGCTCGCCTACTTTTCGGGGATCGCGGGTCCTTCGCCCGAGGTGGAGCAGGCGTTGAGCGACGCCGCTCTGGTCTTCTTCGATGGGACGTTCTGGTCGAGCGATGAGTTGATCGCGCTCGGGCTCGGGACGCGGCGCGCGGAAGACATGGCGCATTGGCCCGTCGGCGGTCCTGACGGGAGCCTGCGATTTCTGGCCCGCAATGGCGCCGGGCGCGTCGACATCTACATTCACGTCAACAACACCAATCCGATTCTGCTGGACGACAGTCCCGAGCGACGGGCGGTTCAGGACGCGGGAGTCGAGGTCGCGCACGACGGCATGGAGTTCAATCTGTGAGCGCCGCCGAGCTGCTCTCGCCCGACGCGTTCGTCGCGCGCCTGCGCGAGGAGGGGACGCGCCGCTACCACGACCAGCACGCGTTCCACCAGCTGATGCACGCGGGGAAGCTGACGCGCGACGATCTCGCGACGTGGACGCTGAACCGCTACTACTACCAGACGCGAATTCCGATCAAGGACGCGATCATCGTTTCCAAGTCGGAGGATCCGGCGTTCCGGCGCGCGTGGATCCGCCGCGTCCATGATCACGACGGCGACGGTCCCGACAGCGGCGGGCTGGCGCTGTGGCTGCGTCTCGCCGAGGCTGTCGGGCTGGATCGCGACGAGGTGGCGAGCTGCCGACGTGTGCTGCCCGGCGTGCGGTTCGCCTGCGACGCGTACGTGGCGCTGTGCCGCGAGAGCCCGCTGGTCGTCGCGGTCGCGTCGTCGCTGACGGAGATGTTCGCGCCCGACCTGATGTCGGCGCGGATCGCGGCCTGGGAGCAGCACTACCCGTGGGTCGGCGCCGAGGCGCTCGCGTACTTCCGATCGCGCGTGCCGCGCGCGCGGCGCGACGGCGAGGAAGGGCTGGCGTTCGTGGTCGCGAACGCGACGTCGCGGGCGCTGCAGGAGCAGTGCGTGGCGGCGCTGGTGCGCAAGACCGAGATCCTGTGGCACCTGGTCGACTGCGTTCAGGTCTCGACCGGCGCGACGAGCGCGACGCGATGATCCCGCCGGGCGCGCGGGTCCGTCTGGCGCCGAAGGCGCGGCTGCAGAACGACCGCCTGTCGGGAAAGGCGTTCCTGCTCTATCCCGAGCGTGGGCTCGAGCTGTCGGAGAGCGCCGCCCGGATCGTCGCCGCCTGCGTCGTCGAGAAGCCCGTCGCGGCGATCGTGGACGAGCTGACCGCGGCGTCGGGCGAGCCGCGGGAGCGCATCGAGAGCGAGGTGTTAAGCTTTCTCGATGCGCTCGACGATCGGGGCCTGCTGGTCGTGACGTGACCGCCTCCGGCGATCAGTCGGGAACCCTCAAAGGGTTCCCGAACCCTCCCGCGATGGTCCGGGGCGAGCAGAGCTCGCCCGCTCCCCACGCGATCCCGCGCCCGTACACGCTGGTCGCGGAGCTGACGTATCGCTGTCCGCTGGCCTGTGGCTACTGCTCGAACCCGCTGGACCTGGCGCGCCACGCCGACGAGCTGGACACGGACGCGTGGCGGCGCGTGTTCGCGGACGCGGCGGCGCTGGGCGCGCTGCAGGCGAACCTGACCGGTGGCGAGCCGCTGGTGCGGCCCGACCTGACCGACCTGGTCGCGGCAGCGCACGCGCAGCAGCTGTACGTCAACCTGATCACCAGCGGCATCCCCGCCGACCGCGCGCGGCTGGCCGAGCTGGCCGGCGCCGGCCTGAACAGCGTGCAGCTCTCCGTCCAGGACGTCGACGCGCACGGCGCGGCCTGGATCGCCGGGCGCGACGATCTGGACAGCAAACTGCAAGTGGCGGACGCGGCGCGCGCGCTGGGCTTGCCGCTGACGCTGAACGTGGTCATCCATCGGGGCAACATCGCGCGCGTCCCCGAGTTCGTCGCGCTGGCGGAGCGGATCGGCGCCGAGCGGCTCGAGCTCGCGAACACGCAGTACCTCGGCTGGGCGCTCGCCAACCGGGAGGCTCTGCTGCCTGCGCGGGCAGACATCGAACGCGCGCGCGCCATCGCGGCGGCCGCGGCGGATCGGTTGCGCGGCAAGATCGAGATCCTTTTCGTCCGCCCCGACTACTACGCGGATCGGCCGCGCGCCTGCATGGACGGGTGGGCGCGGCGCTACATCGTCGTCACGCCCGACGGCGTCGTGCTGCCCTGTCACCAGGCCGGCGGCATCGTGGGGCTGACCTTCGAAAATGTACGGGCGCGGCCGCTGGCGGCGATCTGGAATGACTCGCCGGCGCTGCGCGCGTATCGGGGCGACGCGTGGATGCCGGCGCCGTGCCGGACCTGCGACGAGCGCCACACCGACTTCGGCGGCTGCCGCTGTCAGGCGTTCGCGCTGCTCGGCGACGCGGGCGCGACCGATCCTGCCTGCGCGCTGTCGCCGCGCCACGAGCTCGTGCGAGAGGCGCGCGCCCGCGCCGAACAGCCCGCCGCGGCGCCGCCGCCGATCCGTCTGCGCCGGATGCGATCGTCCGCATGACGGCGGTGATTGAAGTCGAAGACCTCACGAAGAAGTACGGTGAGGTCGAGGCGGTTCGCGGGATCGGATTCTCCGTCGGCGCCGGCGAGATCTTCGGGTTCCTGGGGCCCAACGGCGCGGGCAAGACCACGACGATCAAGATCCTCTGCACGCTGCTGCAGCCGACGTCAGGGCACGCGCGTCTGGCCGGGCTGGACGTCACCACGTCGCCCGACGATGTTCGCCGGCGCATCGGCGTCATCTTCCAGGACCCCGCCCTCGACGATCGGCTGACCGCCGAGGAGAACCTGATGCTGCACGCGGTGGCGTATCGCGTGCCCCGCCCCGAACGCGCCGCTCGCATCGCCGAGGCGCTGCGCTTCGTCGATCTTCACGAGCGTGGCCGCGACCTGGCGCGCACGTTCTCGGGCGGCATGAAGCGCCGCCTGGAGATCGCGCGCGGGCTGATCCACCGCCCCGAGATCTTGTTCCTGGACGAACCGACGACCGGGCTGGATCCGCAGACGCGCGCGCGCACGTGGGAGGTGCTGCGGGCGCTGCGGCGCGACTTCGGCACCACGCTGTTCCTGACCACGCATTACATGGACGAGGCCGAGAACTGCGATCGCATCGCGGTCATCGACCACGGAAAGATCGTCGCGCTGGATACGCCCGCGGCGCTGAAGCAGCGGGTGGGGAAGGACCTGGTCACGGCGCGCAGCGCCGACCCCGCGGCGCTGGCGCGGTTGCTCTCGGAGAAGTACGGCATCACCAGCACGCCGGCGGACGACGGGCTATCGTTTCTGGTCGAAGAGGGCGACGCGTTCATCGTGAAGCTGCTCACCGACGATCGCCCGGCGCTGGCCGGCATCAGCGTCCGCCGCCCGACGCTGGACGACGTGTTCCTGTCGCTGACCGGCCGCCAGATCCGCGAGGAGGGCGCCGAAGGACAGTTCGCCCGGCTCCGGGCGATCGCGCGGAGGCGCGGCTGACGATGTTGGAGGTGATTTACGCGCTCTGGCGGCGCGACATGATCAAGTTCCTGCGCGATCGTCGCGGCCTGGTCACCAGCCTGGTGCGGCCCTTCCTGTGGCTGGTCGCGTTCGGTTTCGGCCTGCGCCCATCCGTGAGGTTGCCGGTCCCCGGCGTGGACTTCGTCTCGTTCCTCGTCCCGGGGCTGGCGACGATGACGGTGCTCTTCTCGAGCATGTTCGCCGCGATCTCGATCGTCTGGGAACGCGAGTTCGGCTTCCTCAAGGAACTGCTGGTCGCGCCCACCCCGCGCGGCGCGATTGTCGTGGCGAAGCTGGCGGCAGGCAGCGCGACGGCGACGATCGAGGCGGGCTTGATGCTGGCGCTGTCACCGCTGCTCGGCGCGCGCTTCAGCGTCGTCGGCGCGATCGCGTCGCTGCCGCTGCTCGCTGTGTTTGGGATGGCGGTCAACGCGCTGGGCATCGTCGTCGCGGCGCGCATGAAGTCGTTCGAAGGCTTCGGCAGCGTGGTCAACTTCGTCATCCAGCCGATCTTCTTCTTGTCGGGCGCGCTGTATCTGACCAACGGGCTGCCGCACGCGCTTCACGCGGTCGTGCTGCTGAACCCGATGTTCTACGTGGTCGACGCCATGCGGGGCCTCTGCCTGGGCATGAACCGGTTCCCGATCGTCCTGGACGTCGCGGTCGTGCTCGCCGCGGCGATCGCGTTCGGGATGCTGGCCCGGCGCGCTTTCAACAAGATGGAGGTCTGACCGGCCGCCTCGGCCGCGGGCCTCGCGTGCTAACCTCGGGGCGATGGCTTCGGCCCCCGACAAGATCACCACAGCGACGATCCGCGCCCGCAAGGGCACGGCAGACCGTACGGCTGTGGTGACCGCGTACGACGTCGTGTTCGCGCGCCTCGCCGACGACGCGGGCATCGACGTCGTGCTGGTCGGCGACAGCATGGGGATGGTCGTCCAGGGCGAGCGGAACACGCTCGGGGTGACCGTCGACGACATCGTCTATCACTCGCGCATGGTCTCGCGCGGCGTGCGGCGCGCCCACCTGGTCGCCGACATGCCGTTCATGAGCTACCAGGCGTCGGTCGAGGACGGCATGCGCGCGGCCGGACGCCTCATGAAGGAAGGGCGCGCCGAGGCGGTGAAGCTGGAGGGCGGCGTCGAGGTCGCCGAGCTGATTCGCCGCCTGGTCGCGGCGGGCATTCCCGTGATGGGCCACGTCGGGATGACGCCCCAGTCGGTCCACCAGTTCGGCGGCTTCAAGCTTCAGGGCCGCACCGAGCCGCAGCGCGCGAAGATCCTCGCCGACGCGCGCGCGGTCGCGGAGGCCGGCGCGTACGCGATGGTCGTCGAGACCGTGCCGCAGTCGCTGGCGGCCGAGATCACCCGGGCGGTCCCCGCGGTGACGATCGGCATCGGGGCCGGACCGGACTGCGACGGCCAGGTGATGGTGATGCACGATCTGCTCGGGCTCGAGCCGGCCTGGAAACCGCGCTTCGTCCGGCGGTATGCGGAGGCAGGCAAGGCCGTCGGCGAGGCATTCGCCGCGTATGCGGCGGACGTGAAGGCCGGGAAGTTCCCGGGCCCGAACGAGAGCTACGACTGAGAATGGTCACGCCAGCCGAGCCGCTGGGCATTCTCACGCTGCGCACGCCCGCCGAGATGACCGCCTGGTCGCTCGCGGCGCGCGCGCGCGGCGAGCGGATCGCGTTCGTGCCGACGATGGGCGCGCTGCACGAGGGCCACGTGACGTTGCTGCGCGAGGCGCGGAAGCTGGGCGAGAAGCTGGTCCTGTCGATCTTCGTGAACCCCACCCAGTTCGGGCCCAACGAAGATCTCGCCCGCTACCCGCGCGATCTGGCCGGCGATCTCGCGAAGGCGGCGGGCGCGGGAACCGACGCCGCCTACGTTCCGGAGGCGCGCGACGTCTATCCCGCCGGCTACCAGACGACTGTCGAGGTGCGCGAGCTCGCGCGCGGGTTGTGCGGGCCCTTCCGGCCCGGGCACTTCGCCGGCGTCGCGACGGTCGTGTGCAAGCTGTTCAACGCCGTCCGGCCGGACGTCGCCGTGTTCGGCGAGAAGGACTACCAGCAGCTGGCGATCATCCGGCGCATGGTCGTCGATCTGGACATGGGGATCGAGATCGTCGGGATCCCGACCGTTCGCGAGGCGGACGGGCTGGCGATGTCGTCGCGCAACGCGTACCTGTCGCCGGTCGAGCGGGCGCGCGCGCTGTCGCTGTCGCGGGCGCTGTTCGCGGCGCGCGACGCGGCCGCCGGCGGGGCCGTGGCCGGGGCGGACATCGTCGCGCAGGCCCGCGCGGCGCTGGACGTCGATCGCACGGACTACGTCGAGCTCGTCGACGCGTCGACCCTGCAGCCCACCACTGATCTGGCACGACCGACGGTGCTGGCGATCGCCGCGTTCATCGGCCGCACGCGCCTCATCGACAACGTCCGCCTGGCGTAGCCGCGCCGACGCGCACGTGCGCGTCTCGTAGGTCAACGCCCCTACGACCACGAGCGCCGCGCGACACCGACCGCACGGGCCGCGCTACGTCCCCGTAGCGATCTGCGCGCGACAGGACGTCGCGTCGCGGTCGTTCTGTCTGGCACGCGTGGTGCTGCCTCAAAGAAGGCCGGGGAAATGGAGATGATGGATCGGAGTACACGATACACGGGCTGGTTCTGGAACATTGTCGCCCTGATGGCGTCTGCGGGCGCCGCGGGGTGCGCGAGCGAGGCGACGCCGCCGCCACCGATGGCCCACGAGCGCGTCGTCGTCGTGCCGGCAGAGCCGGAGATGCCGATGGGACCGCTGCCCGTCGCGTGGAACGCGCAGCCGGCGCCCGACACGCTGATGGCGCGCGCGGACGGCGTCTCGGTCGACGCGCGGCTGCTGGTGCTCAGCGCGAGCGGGTCCAGCACGTCGCTCGCCGCGATCACGACCGTGCTGGGATACCTCGGCACGCCGTACGACGTGGTGAACGCGTCGATGGGGCCGGAGGTGACGGCGGATACCCTCGCTTCGGGCGATCACGGCCGCTACCAGGGCATCCTGCTGGACAGCGGTGATCTCG
>Ga0207661_10001270_pt1 | contig 16867 bp, 17 predicted proteins | sample KBSC713LmetaG_FD_184337 | JGI IMG/M metagenome (GOLD analysis project Ga0207661, IMG submission 184337) | Corn rhizosphere microbial communities from Kellogg Biological Station, Michigan, USA - KBS C7.1-3L metaG (SPAdes) (version 2) | ecosystem: Host-associated > Plants > Roots > Rhizosphere ...
GTCGCGATCGATTTGATGGCGACCTTGTGGCCCGCCGGAATCCGCTCCACGGTCGTCACGCCGTCGGCCACCGCCATTCCCGGCGGCAGGCTCGAGCGCGCGATCAGCACGCCGTCGTCAGGATGCAAGCGGATGACGGGTGCTGGGGCCATGGGAGTTCTCCTTTGGTTCACTTCACCTCTCCCCGTTCTTTACGGGGAGAGGCATAGGCCGCCTCTCGGCGGCCGTCTCTAAGAACGCCGAAGCGAGGCTTCGGCTATGTCGCCGCAGGCGATCCGGGTGAGGGGCAAGGCGCACTTTCAACTACTTGCAAGGTGCTCGCCGGATGGAGGCCCCTCATCCTCTCCCTCTCCCCGCAAGAGCGGGAAGAGGGAGAGGATAGAATTAAGCCTTCCCCGCGGAATCCTTGCGGGTCTGGTTGACCTGCATCTTGGCGTAGGTCGACATCAAGCCAACCTCATTGGACAGCGTCACCAGCTTGAAGCCCATGTTGATGGCGCGCGCCGCGCCTTCGGCGCCGCTGCAATGGATTCCCGGGTTGAGCTTGCGCTTGTCGCACTCTTTGACGATCTTTTCGTAGATCTTCAGGATCTCCGGCTCGGTGCGATCGAGCTTCGGCTCGAGCCCATAAGAGAAGCCGAGATCGGAGGGACCGATATAGACGCCATCGATGCCTTGGACATCCAGGATCGCTTCCATGTTCTCGACCGCAGTCTTGGTCTCCATCATCGGCAACAGCACGATCTCGTCGTTGGCCGTCTTCTGATAGGAACCGGCGGTGCCATACATGCCGGCGCGGATCGGGCCGTTGGAGCGCACGCCCTTTGGCGGATATTTGGAATAGGAGACGAGGTTTCTCGCTTCCTGAGGCGTGTTGATCATCGGACAGATCACGCCATAGGCGCCGCCGTCCAGGACCTTGCCGACGATGCCGGGCTCGTTCCAGGGCACGCGAACCATCGGGGTCACCGGGTGGCCGTGCATCGACTGGAAGCACTGCACCATGGAAATGTAGTCCTGTACGCCATGCTGCATGTCCACGGTGACGCTGTCGAAGCCGCACTGCGCGATCATCTCGGCGGTAAAACCGGAGGGGATCGCAAGCCAGGCGTTCACCACCGCTTTGCCCGAAGCCCAGATTTGCTTGACTTTATTTGGCATTGATTGCGTTTCCTCTTGCGGTTTCTCTAGATTTCACGGAGCCGGCATCGCCCGCCGGATGCCGGCTTGAACGCCGATTTCGAGATGTGGCTTCGTCGGCAGTTTGAGCGAAAAATCGCGGCAATGTCCATGGCTTAAGCGGGGATGCAAAGCATGCAAAATTGCACTCATTGTTCGCTTTCCACCTTCCTCTTGCCGACCACTTCCAGCCCGACGAGACTTGCTTCCAGCGCGCTGAGCATGTCCTGCAACTCTGCAAGCTTTTTGGCGCCGTAACGTTTGGTGATCCCGGCATAGATCGCCTCCGACGATGGCGCCACGACCTCCATCAGCTTGAGACCTTTCTCCGAAATCGACACCACGCCGCGACGCAGATCCGTCTTGGCGGCTTTGCGCTCGATCAAACCCCGCGCGTCGAGATCGCGCAAAATTCGCGACAGGCTGGGACCCAGGAGAAAGGCGGTGCGCGCAAGCTCGGTAACTTCGATGGCGTCGATCGCCGCAAGGGCGCGCAGAATGCGCCACTGCTGCTCGGTCAGGTCGTGGCGGCGGAGCGAGGGGCGGAATTGCCGCATGACCGCTTCGCGCGCGCGCAATAGCGACATCGGCAACGAGCGCGAGAAATCGCGCATCGGCACGCGACGGGCGGCGATTTTCGCGCCCTGCGGCCCGTCAGCTGATTTCTTTTGCGTCATCCGCTGTTCCAATGTCATCGAGTTTGCATTGCAGCAAAAGATCAAAGGGAGGGTTTGCCCAAAACCATTTAACATGTTAATCATCTCCCCGCATCCCTTTTCGTGCTATCCGCCCATGGCCCTCGCAAAAGAAGAAATCCGCGCCGCCGCCGAGCGGCTGGACCGTGCCGAGAAGACGCGCACGCAGATCCGCCAGCTCTCGCAGGAATTTCCCGCGATCACGCTCGACGATGCCTATGCGATCCAGAAAGCCTGGATCGAGATCAAGGTTTCGGCCGGACGCGTCGTCAAAGGTCACAAGATCGGCCTGACCTCGAAGGCGATGCAGAGCGCGCTCAATATCGACGAGCCGGATTCCGGCGTGCTGCTCGACGACATGTTCTTTACCGATGGCGGCATCGTGCCGGTTGATCGCTTCATCGCCACGCGCGTGGAGGCGGAACTCGCCTTTGTCATGGCAAAGCGCCTCGTTGGGCCGGATTGCACGATGCTCGATGTCCTGAACGCGACGGATTTCGTCGTACCAGCGCTGGAAATCCTGGACACGCGGATCGAACGTGTCGATCCCAAGACCAAGGCGACGCGGAAGATCTTCGACACCATCGCCGACAATGCAGCCAATGCCGGCATCGTGCTCGGCGGCCGGCCAATCAGGCCGCTGCAGGCTGATCTGCGCTGGATCGGCGCGCTCTGTTTCAAGAACGGCCAGCTCGAAGAAACGGGACTAGCGGCCGGAGTGCTCAATCATCCCGCAACTGCCGTCGCCTGGCTTGCCAACAAGATCGCGCCGCATGGCCTCGCGCTCGAGCCTGGACAAGTCGTGCTCGCAGGATCGTTCATCCGCCCGATCGAGGCCCGCAAGGGCGACACAATCCAGGCCGATTATGGCGCCTACGGCTCGGTCAGCTGCTATTTCGGCTGAGGCCAAACAACAACAGGGAGTGAAAACCGCCATGCCGCATTTCACGATCGAATATTCCGCCAATCTCGACAAGCGCGTCGACATGGGCAAGGTCGTCGAGGTCGTCCGCAGGGCGGCGGTGGAGACCGGCATCTTCCCGCTCGGTGGCATCCGCGTCCGTGCCATCAAATGCGAGCACTATGCAATCGCCGACGGCAATCCGAATTTCTCCTTCCTCGACATGGTGCTGCGGCTCGGCGAAGGCCGGGACCTCGCAACGCGCCAGAAGGCCGGCGAGCATGTCTTCAAGGCGCTGTCGGCCCACCTCGATCCGGTGTTCGCGCAGAGCAAGTTCGCGCTGTCGTTCGACATGCAGATCAACGACAAGGATGTGAGCTGGAAGCGCAACAATATTCACGAAGCCCTGAAAGCGGAGGCCGTCCATGGATAAGGTCGCGCCGAAATCCGAACTGTTCCAGGCAAACAAGGAGCGCGCCGCGCCGCTGTTGAAGCAGCTGCGCGCCGACGGCATCGGCCACATGATCGACGGCAAGATCGTGCCGTCGATCTCGGGCGATACGTTTGAAACGAAGTCGCCGGTCGATGGGTCGGTGCTGGCGTCGGTGGCGCGCGGCAATGCGGAGGATATCGACCGCGCGGCGACCGCTGCTTCGCTTGCCTTCAAATCCTGGCGCGGCATGTCGGCCTCGATGCGCCGCAAGCTCCTGCATCGCGTCGCCGACGCGATCGAGAACCGCGCCGATGACATCGCCGTGCTCGAATGCATTGATACGGGACAGGCGCATCGCTTCATGGCCAAGGCCGCGATCCGCGCCGCCGAGAATTTCCGCTTCTTTGCCGACAAATGCGCGGAAGCACGCGACGGCCTCAACACGCCGAGCGAGGAGCACTGGAATATTTCCACCAGCGTGCCGATCGGCCCCGTCGGCGTGATCACGCCGTGGAACACGCCGTTCATGCTCTCGACCTGGAAGATCGCCCCTGCCCTCGCCGCCGGCTGCACCGTCGTGCACAAGCCGGCGGAATGGTCGCCGGTCACGGCTGACATGCTGGCGAAGCTCGTGAAGGAAGCGGGCGTCCCCGACGGCGTGCTCAACACCGTGCACGGCATCGGCGAGGAAGCCGGCAAGGCGCTGACCGAACATCCCGCGATCAAGGCGATCGGCTTTGTCGGCGAGAGCGCGACCGGATCGGCGATCATGGCGCAGGGCGCCAAAACCTTGAAGCGCGTGCATTTCGAGCTCGGCGGCAAGAACCCGGTGATCGTGTTCGATGACGCCGATCTCGATCGCGCCCTCGATGCAGTCGTGTTCATGATCTACTCGCTCAACGGCGAGCGCTGCACTTCTTCCAGCCGTCTCCTGGTGCAGGAGAGCATTGCGGAGAAATTCATCGAGAAGCTTGCCGCGCGCGTGAAGGCGCTGAAAATCGGCCATCCCCTCGATCCCGCTACCGAGATCGGGCCGCTGATCCACGAGCGGCATCTCGCCAAGGTCTGCACCTATTTCGACGTGGCGCGGAAGGATGGCGCGGTGATCGCGGTCGGCGGCAAGACCCACGATGGCCCTGGCGGCGGACATTATATCGAGCCGACGCTGGTGACCGGCGCGCACGCCAAGATGCGCGTGGCGCAGGAGGAAGTATTCGGGCCGTTCCTGACCGTGATCCCCTTCCGCGACGAGACCCATGCGATCGAGATCGCCAACGACGTCAATTATGGCCTGACCGGCTATGTCTGGACCGGCGACATGGGCCGCGCGCTGCGCGTGGCGGATGCGCTCGAAGCCGGCATGATCTGGCTCAATTCGGAGAACGTCCGCCATCTGCCGACACCCTTCGGCGGCATGAAGGCGTCCGGCATCGGCCGCGACGGCGGCGATTATTCCTTCGAATTCTACATGGAAACCAAGCACGTCTCGCTGGCGCGAGGTACGCACAAGATTCAGAAACTGGGAGTGTCATCCTCATCCTGAGGAGCGGCGTCTTCGCCGCGTCTCGAAGGATGAGGCCACAGTGCGGGCCTCATGGTTCGAGACGGCGCTAAGCGCCTCCTCACCAAGAGGGTCAATGAGTTCAAGGCTGGGAAAAATCACATGCCCATTCCAAAACACGTCTTCGATCCGCCCTTCAACATCATCCGGTCCAGTCACGTCGTGCTCGACGTGAAGGACCTGAAGACCAGCCGCGCCTTCTATGAGACGACCGTCGGTCTGCACGTCGAGGACGCCGACAACGACGTTGTGTATTTGCGTGGTAGCGAGGAGCATCAGCATCATTCGCTGGTGTTGCGGAAGGCGCCGGTCGCCGCCTGCCGCCGGCTCGGTTTCAAGGTCGGCAACGAAAATGATCTCGACAAGGCCGCGGCGTTCTTTTCGGAGAACGGCATTCAATACGAATTCGCCGACCAGCCCTTCCAGGGCCGCACGCTGCAATTCACCGATCCGTTCGGCTACCAGATCGAGCTTTACGCCACCATGGACAAGCGGCCGCATCTCTTGCGCCGCTATGACCTCTACAAGGGCTGCCATCCGCAGCGCCTCGACCACTTCAATGTGTTCGCGGCCGAGGTGCAGGACACCATGGACTTCTATGCCCGGCTCGGCTTCCGCCTCACCGAATATGCCGAGGAGGATGGCCCGAACGGGCGCATTGCCGCCGCTTGGCTGCATCGCAAAGGCAATGTGCATGATCTCGCCATCACCAACGGCAAGGGCCCTCGCCTGCATCATTTCTGTTACTGGGTGCCGACCGCGATGAATGTGCTGCATCTCTGCGACGTGATGGCATCGAGCGGCTATTTGAAGAACCTCGAGCGTGGTCCCGGCCGGCACGGCATCTCGAATGCATTCTTCCTGTACGTCCGCGACCCCGATGGCCACCGTCTCGAGCTCTATACCAGCGACTATTTCACCATGGACCACGATCACGAGCCGCTGCGCTGGTCGCTGAACGATCCCCGACGTCAGACACTGTGGGGCGCACCGGCGCCGCGCTCCTGGTTCGAGGAGGGCTCGCCCTTCTCGGGAAGCAAGGTGCGCGAACCCGCCTTCGTGGCCCAGGTGACGGTCGCGGATTGAAGCGGATGGTGAAGGCGATCGCGATCGCATTCGGCATGGTGATGGCAGCGATGGCTCCTGTTGAGGCTTCCGAGCTCAAGCTGATCGCGGGCGGCTCGCTCGCGAGCCTGTTCAAGGAGCTCGGCCCGCAATTCGAGAAGGCGAGCGGGCACACGCTCTCCATCCATTTCGATTCCACCCCGAACATCATCAGCCGTATCAATGCGGGTACGCCGTTCGACGTCGTGGTCGTGCCGCTGGATGTCTTCAAGGACGCGGCCGCGAAAAGCCACCTGGCCGAGCCTGTGGTCAATATTGCGCGCGTCGGCTTTGGGGTCATCGTACGGGCCGGCGCAGCGAAGCCGGACTTGTCGACGGTGGATGCCTTCAAGAAGGCGCTGCTCGCCGCTTCCTCGGTTGCCTCGGTGCCGTCGAGCGCGGCCGGTGCCTACATCGCCTCGGTTTATGAGCGACTCGGTATCGCAGAGGCCATGAAGGCCAAAACCAAGGTGCAGGCGGCGCCGACGGCGATCGCGCCTGCCGTCGCCAACGGTGACGCCGAGCTAGGCATCTTCCTCATCAACGTGTTCAACGCGCCAGGCATCGAGCTCGCCGGTCCTTTCCCGGCCGATCTGCAGCAGGAGCTGGTATTCCTGGCGGCGGTCGCCACCGACATCAAACAACCTGCGGCTGCGAAAGCGTTGATCGATTTTCTGAAGACACCTGCGGCCGTTGCCGCCATCAAAGCCGCCGGCATGACGCCGGGCTAACGGGACATCTCATGGCAAATCCTCGCATCGCGACCTATTCAACCGGCGGCAAGTCGGCCTACGGCTCTATCACCGATCGCGGCGTCGTCGATCTCTCCGCGCGCTTCGGCAAGCAATATCCGACGCTGCGGGAAGTCATCGCCGCCGGCGCGCTGACAAAGCTCGCCGAGGAAGCCGAACGGAGCTCACCGGACATGGCGCTGGACGGCATCACATGGCTGCCGCCGATCCCCGCACCGGAAAAGATCATCTGCATCGGCGTCAACTATCCCGACCGCAATGCCGAATACAAGGACGGCTCGGACGCGCCGAAATTCCCAAGCATGTTCATGCGCACGCCGCGCTCCTTCGTCGGGCACAACACCCCGCTGGTGCGCCCGCGCGCCTCGACCCAACTCGACTACGAAGGCGAAGTGACACTGGTGATCGGCAAGGCGGGCCGGCACATCAAGGAGGCCGACGCGCTCAACCACATCGCCGCGCTCACGCTGTGCAATGAAGGCACCATCCGCGACTGGGTGCGGCACGCGAAGTTCAACGTGACGCAAGGCAAGAATTTCGACTCGACCGGCAGTCTCGGCCCCTGGATCGTGCCCTACACCAGCGAAGCGCAAATTGCCGACATCCGCTTGACCACGCGCGTCAATGGCGAGACGCGACAGGATGACCGCACCTCGCGGCTGATCTTCGGCATCCGCTATCTCATCAATTACATCTCGACTTTCACGACGCTGGTGCCGGGCGACATCATCGTCACGGGAACGCCGACCGGCGCCGGCGCGCGGTTCGACCCGCCGCGCTATCTCAAGCCCGGCGATGTCGTCGAAGTCGAGGCCGAAGGCATCGGCGTGCTGCGCAACGCCGTCATTGATGAAAATCTGTAAGGAAAAAAGCCCATGACTTCCATGACCGGCGGCGAAGCCATCGTCAGCGGCCTTGTCGCCCACGGCGTCAATACCGTGTTCGGCCTGCCCGGCGCGCAGGTGTACGGCCTGTTCGACGGATTCCATCAGGCGCAGCTGAAAGTGATCGGCGCGCGCCATGAGCAGGCCTGCGGCTACATGGCTTTTGGCTATGCCCGCTCGTCCGGCAGGCCGGGCGTGTTCAGCGTCGTGCCCGGTCCCGGCGTGCTCAACGCGGGGGCGGCGATGCTGACTGCGTTCGGCGGCAACGAGCCGGTGTTGTGCCTCACCGGCCAGGTACCGACGCAATTTCTCGGCAAGGGCCGCGGTCATTTGCACGAGATGCCGGACCAGCTTGCGACCTTGCGCACCGTTGTGAAATGGGCCGACCGCATCGAATATCCCGATATCGCGCCGACCATGGTCTCGCGTGCGTTCCAGGAGATGATGTCGGGCCGCCGCGGGCCGGTGGCGCTGGAAATGCCGTGGGATGTGTTCACCCAACGCGCCGAGGTCGGCGCAGCAAAAGTGCTCGACCCCTTCCCCGCGCCGCAACCGGATCCCGACCGCATCAAGAATGCCGCCGCGCTGATCGCAGCCAGCAAGACGCCGATGATCTTTGTCGGAAGCGGCGCGATCCACGCACGCGAGCAAATCCTCGAGCTCGCCGAGATGATCGACGCGCCGGTGGTGGCCTTCCGCAGCGGCCGCGGCATCGTCTCCAACGCGCATGAGCTCGGCTTGACCATGGCGGCGGCCTATCGGCTGTGGCCCAAGACCGACCTGACGATCGGCATCGGCACGCGGCAGGAGCTGACGACCATGACTCGCTGGCCCTACCGGCCAGACGGACTGAAATCGATCCGTATCGACATCGATCCCGTCGAGATGCGGCGCTACGTGTCTGACGTGGCCATCATCTCCGACAGCAAGAGCGGGGCGCGAGAACTTGCCGCGGCCGTGAGCAAGGCCGGTTATCGCAAGACAAGCGGCCGCCGCGCCACCATCCGCGAAGCCACGGCGGCCGCGCAGCAGGAGATCCAGAAGGTGCAGCCGCAGATGGCCTACCTCAACATCCTGCGCGAGGTGCTGCCCGACAACGCCATCGTCACCGACGAGCTTTCGCAGGTCGGTTTCGCCTCCTGGTATGGCTTTCCGATCTATGAGCCGCGCACCTTCATCTCATCAGGCTATCAGGGCACGCTCGGCGCGGGTTTTCCGAGCGCGCTCGGGGCCAAGGTCGCCAATCCCGACAAGCCGGTGGTTGCGATCACCGGCGACGGCGGCTTCATGTTCGCGGTCCAGGAGCTTTCCACCGCGGTGCAATTCAACATCGGCGTGGTGACGCTGGTGTTCAACAACAACTCCTACGGCAATGTGCGGCGCGACCAGCGCACGCGTTTCGACGGCCGCGTGGTGGCGGCCGATCTCGTCAATCCGGATTTCGTCAAGCTCGCGGAGTCCTTCGGCGTCGCGACGAGCCGCGTCACCTCGCCCGATCATTTCCGCCCCGCACTGGAAAAGGCGCTCGCCGCCGGCGGGCCGTACCTGATCGCGGTCGAAGTGCCCCGCGACTCCGAGGTCACGCCGTGGACGTTCATCCATCCGGCGAGGAACGCCTGACCTGAAGGTCTAGGAGTCCCACTAATGCGACGATTCTGCCTTGGCGGTCCTTAGCGCGCCTTGCGAAAGGTCAGGTTGATGCGCTGCCTGCCAAGCAGCGCATGCTCGCCATCGGCTAGGGGGGCCACGCCATGAAACGTTAGCCGCGACGCGCCTCCCCAGACGACGACGTCGCCATGCTCCAATCGATAGCGCACGGTCTTGTCGGACCGCTTCAGACCACCCCACAGGAAAGTCGCGGGCAGTCCGAGCGAAACCGAGACAATCGGCTCATCGTAATTCTTCTCATCGCGATCCTGATGCAGCGACAGGCGCGCGCCGGGCTCGTAGCGGTTGACCAGACAGGCTTCGGGCCGGAACGCGGCAAAGCCTGCTTGCGCCGCGGCTTGCCCCGCCAGCTCGCGAAAGATCGAAGGCATTTCGGGCCATGGCTTGCCGGAGGCCGGATCGATGCCGTCGTAGCGATAGCCGGTGCGATCGGTTACCCAGCCGAGAGCGCCGCAATTGGTCATCGCGACCGACATCTGATACCCGCCCGGCGTCGACATATGGCGGAATGGCGCTTGCGCGGTGACCGCTTCGATCGCGGCGAGGAGATCATCCTGGATCGGCCGCGCGAAACCGCGCAGCAGCATCGCTCCTTCGGCTATCTGCTCCCGCGAGGGGAGGATTTCCGCGCTGTCAAACAAGTCCGCGGTCATTTGGCATCATGAAAGATCACGCCGACGGTGTGGCGCCGGCCGGAGCGCAGCCGGCTGACGCCGTGCCGAAGGTTGACACGATACACTCCGCGCGTCCCCTGTACCGGGCGATGATGCACGGCAAAGGCGACCGCATCGCCCTGTTTGAGCGCAACCACTTCGGCGCGCGACTGCATGCGCGGGCGCTGCTCGGTCAGCACGAACTCGCCGCCCTCGAAATCACGGCCCGGCTCCGAAAGCAGGATCGCGACCTGCAGCGGAAACACATGCTCGCCATAGAGATCCTGATGCAGGCAGTTGTAATCGCCGGCTTCATACTGCAGCAGCAATGGCGTCGGGCGCGCCTGTCCGGCGTCGTGACAGCGTTTGAGGAAGGCTTCGTGGCGTTCGGGATAGCGGATGTCGATTCCCATCGCCTCGTTCCAGCGATTGGCGATGGTCTGGAGGTGCGCGTAGAGCGCCGGCCGCAGCGCCGCGATCAGGTCGGGCAGCGGATAGGCGAAATATTTGTACTCGCCGCGGCCAAAGCCGTGACGGCCCATGACGATGCGGCTGCGGAACTGCGCATCATCAGGATAGAGCGCCGCGATGGCGCAGCATTCCTCCGGTGCGAGCAGACCTTTGAGAACGGCGCAACCCTGCGCGTCGAGGTCGGTCTCGGCCTGCCCCCAGTCGATCGCATCGACGCGGGCAGCGATGCCGGTGGAAGGAACGGAACGGATGGTTTTGGCTGTGGCTGTCATGAGAGCCAATGTGGCAGTTAGGGCTCCCAGTCGCCACCCGATTTCTGGGAATGGCCAACTTGTAGGGTGGGCAAAGGCGCGAAGCGCCGTGCCCACCGTCTATCCACGGTGTCTATCAAGAATGGTGGGCACGCTGCGCTTTGCCCAGCCTACAACCTCATCCCCGCACCGGTAGCGTGATCACGTCATAGGCGTGGCCGATCACGCGCTTCAGCACGGGATCTTCCAGCTCATATTCGAAACGGTCCGCCGGGCGGATGCCGCCCTTGGCGGCGAAAGTTCCGCCGAACATGACGCAGCCGTCCGGCAGCTTTTCGCCTTCAAAACCCCTGGCGAGCAATTCCCTGACCGGAAGCATCGAATCCAGCGTGCCCTCCTGGTAGAGTTCGCGTTTGCCGTTGATCCACGCCCAGGAGCGCAGGATCAACTTGTCCCAATGACCGACCACGTCTTCCAGCTCCCACAGCGTGGAGGCGATCGGCTTGTCGCACATCTGCTTGGAGACCGTGACGCTGTAGCTCTCGACCTTGCGGTCGGTGTGATCGGAGCCGAGACCCACAAAGGTCCGGCCCTGCCAGCCGAACAACACAAACTCGACCTCGCCGCTGGACTGGTCGCCGCAGACCTCGATTCGGTCTTCCTGGGTCAGGCGCCGCGCCGAGCAGCGGTAGTAGATTGGCGTGGTCGCCGGCCTCGCGATGCCGAGCGCCTCGAGCTCGGCGATGTGCTTGTCGCGTGCAACGGGATCGCGGCCGGTCCAGCCCGCGATCACGGCCTGGTCGATCGGCATGGTGAGCGGCACGGTGCCGCCTTCGCGATCGATGACGGTAAACGTCAGGTCAAACACGGATTGCCGCCTCCATTCCCGCCGCGAGCTCGAAGATGCGGCGGTCCGCGCCGCCTGACGATGCCAGCATCAGGCCGACCGGCACCTCGCCTTCACGATGCGCCGGCAGCGAGATCGCGCAGCCGTCGATCATGTTGATCAGCGTGCAATTGCGCAATGACCGCAGGTTCGCCACCGTGAACGCCTTGTCGTCGGCGAGATCGGCGATCCTCGGCGGCGTGTTCGCGGTGGTCGGCATGACCAGCGCATCGTACGGCGCCAGGCGCGCCGCGGCGCGGGCGATCAGCGAGCGTCGCGCGTTGATGAGGTCGATATAGTCCGCCGCGCTCATGGCTTCGCCGCGAAGAATGCGGGGTAAGACCCGGGGATCGTAGTCATCGCCGCGGCTCGTGATGAGATAGCGATGCCAGGCAAAGCTTTCAGAGGCCGCAAAGCCGCCCTTGGAGTTCATCACGCCGACGTCGAGGAATTCCGGCACCTCGATATGCTCGACCAGCGCGCCGGCGCGGGACAGCGTCGCGAGCGCGCGTTCAAAGGTCTTCGCGACCGCCTCATCGAGCTCTTCGAGCGCGACCGTCATCGGCACCGCAAGCCGCATGCCCTTGATCGGGCGCGGCCGCAGCGCCGGCATCGGCTCGTCGGCCAGCACCGCATCCAGCGTCGCGCAGCACTGCACGGAATTGGCGAGCGGCCCAAAGCTGTCGAGCGTGGAGGAGAGCGGCACGCCGCCCTCGAGCGGCACGCGGCGCTGCGTCGGCTTGTATCCGACAATGCCGTTGTAGGCGGCCGGAATGCGGCAGGAGCCGCCGGTGTCGGTGCCGAGCGCGCCATAGGCCATGCGGTCGACGATCGACACGGCCGCGCCCGAGGATGAGCCGCCGGGAACGTAACCGACGTTGCGCTGCCAGGCGCTCTTCGGCGTGCCATAATGCGGATTGATGCCGATGCCGGAATAGGCGAACTCGGTCATGTTGGTGCGGCCGATCACGACAAGGCCGGCGCGCCGCAGCCGCGCCACCGCGGGCGCATCCTTCTCAGCGGGCGCGGAATCGTCGAGCGCTCGGGAGCCGGCGCGCGTCACCTGGCCCTTGATGTCGAACAGATCCTTGATCGAGACGGGAATGCCGGCAAAGCGCGAGGGCGCGGCGTGCGCCTTGCGCAAGCGATCCATCGCATCCGCAGCATCCAGCGCCGCCTCCGTGTCGACATGGATGAAGGTGCGTTGGCCTTCGCCTGAGGGATCTGCGATCCGCGCGATGCATTCCTCCACGAGCTTGCGAGCTGTGGTGCGACCGGCTTCGAGATCATCGGCTAGCGCAGCAAGGGTGGGGTTCGGCATCATCACATTCCCTCGTCATGGCCGGGCTTGACCCACGGCTGTCCACGTCTTTGTCACCAACTGCGCTCATTAAGACGTGGATGCCCGGGCCTTCGCCGCGCCGAAGGGGCTTCGGCCCCGCAGGTGGGACAAGCCCGGGCATGACGACTATGAGCCAGGACCATCGTCGATTTCAAGATCGAGCAGCGCGGAGCTGAGCGACTTGCCGTGCGCATCGAGCGCGAGCGAACGCGTCACCCCGCCGCCGAGCGTCTGGTCCATCACGAAGTTCAGCGCGGATATATTCGGCAACTCATAACGCACCACGTCGCCTTCGACAACGCCGGCAAAATGTTGCTTCACGCGATCGGCAGTGACCTGCTCCAGCAAAAGCGGATAATGCTTCGCGTCATAGGCAATAACGGAGATGTTGGACGTGTTGCCCTTGTCGCCGGTGCGGGAATGGGCGATCTCGCGGAGCTTCATCACGCCTCCACAAACCGTACCTGCGGTCGGGCCAGCTCGCGCGGCAGCAGCACGGAAGCGACGGCGACGACGTCGCGCGCCGATTTCCAGGCCCCGCCGCCGCCCGCCGGGCCGTTGGTATAGAGGGTCTCGACCTCGTTGCCGATCCGCACGGCCTCACGCAGATTTTCGGTGCGGCCGGTGACGCGCACGCGCACCTCATAAGGTTCGTTGCCATGTGCGGATACCTGCCGCCCGTGCAACGAGTCCACTCCGATCAGGTCAAAGCGCAATTCGCTGCTGGCAACCCCGGTCAGCTTCAACCGTTCACGGACAATATCCAGCGCGAGTCGGCCACGCGCGAGCGCACCTGGACCGGCGTAGGAAATCTGGCCTTCGCCGATAAAACTGTCGACATAGCCAACCGAGACTTTCAGCGTGTCGGTGCGTTTGCTGCCGCGACCGCCGTTGATCCGCACGCGATCAGGAGCGATTTCCTCGACGCTGACGTCCGAGAAATCCGCGACCACGTCGGGCTGGAAATATCTTCTGGGATCATGGACCTCGTAGAGCAATTGCTCCTTGCAGGTCTGCGCGGTCACGGCCCCACCCGATCCCGGCACCTTGGTCACGACCAGCGAGCCATCCTCGCCGACTTCGCCGATCGGAAAACCGAGCCGCGCGAGATCGGGAATATCTTTATATCCGGGGTCGGCAAAGTAGCCGCCGGTGATCTGGCCGGCGCATTCGAGCAGATGGCCGGCGACGGTGCCCTGCCCCAGTAGATTCCAGTCGTCCATCGCCCAGCCGAAGGCGTGGACCATGGGCGCCAGGAACAGCGCGGGATCGGAGGCGCGGCCGGTGATCACGACATCGGCGCCTCTGGTCAGCGCTTCGGCCATCGGCTCGGCGCCGAGATAGGCATTGGCAGAGAGCAACTTGTTGCCGAGCTGCTTGACGGTGCCTTCGAATTCCATGATCGGGAGATCATTGGCCTTGCAGGCATCCAGCACGTCATCGCCGACCACCGCCGCGACCTTCAGTTTCGACAGCCCGAGCGCGCGGGCGATCTCGGCGGTCTTCTTCGCCGCGGCCTCCGGATTGGCCGCGCCCATATTGGTGACGATCTTGATGCCTTTGGCGGCGCAGAGCGGCAGCACCGCGCGCATGCGCTCTTCCAGCAGCGGTTCGTAGCCGCTCTCAGGATTTTTCATCCGCGCCTGCTGCGCCAGCGCCACCGTGCGCTCGCCGAGACACTCGAACACGAGATAATCGATCTCGCCCTTTTCGGCGAGCTCGACCGCGGGCTCGATGCGGTCGCCCGAATAGCCTGCGCCGGATCCGATCCTGATCGTCCGCATCATTTCAGTCCGAAATAGGCGCGGTGCAGCTCTTCATTGCCGCTCATCTCGGCAACCGTGCCGGAAAAGCGGATGCGTCCGCCTTCCAGCACGAACACCCGCGTTGCGACCTCAAGGAAACCGATATTTTGCTCGGCGATCAAGAGCGCCAGGCCCCCGCCCTGCAGGCCGGACAGGACGCGGATGACCTCTTTCACGAACAGCGGGGAGAGCCCGGCGGACGGCTCGTCCATCACAAGAAGCTTCGGTTCGGCCGACAACGCCTTGGCAATGCCCAGCATTTTGCGCTGGCCGCCCGACAGGCTGGAAGCAGGATCCCGGCGCTTGTCGCGCAGCACGGGGAACAGGCCATACAGCTCATCAACGCGAGCGCCGGGGTCGGCGTGCCCCAGCGCCTGCGCCCCGACGCGGATGTTCTCCTCGATCGAAAGATCGGGGAACACCGCCAGTTCCGACATATAGGTCATGCCGCGCCTCATGCGGTCGGCGGAGCGCATTCGCGTGATGTCCTCGCCTGCGAGCTGGATGTGACCGTGGCGCGTCTCGATCAGGCCGACTAGCGATTTCAGGAAGGTGGTCTTGCCGGCGCCGTTGGCGCCGAGCAGCAGCACGGTTTCGCCGAGGCGGACGTCGAGATCGACGCCCCACAGCACCTGCATGGTGCCGTAGCCGGCATCGATGCCTTTGGCATCCAACAGCGGCGCGGCATCAGGCGGCATGCTCGCCTCCCAGGAACACCTCGATCACCTGCGGCTCGCGCACCGCGGCGCCGAGTGTGCCTTCAAATATATCCTTGCCGGCATTGAGCACGATGACGCGGTCGGTGATCTGCTCGATGAAGCCCATGAGATGCTCGACCACGATGATGGCCATGCCGGTCGCCGCCAGCGCCTTGATGCGCCCGGCAATCCAGTCGAGCTCCGCCGGATTGAGGCCGGCGGCGAGCTCGTCGAGCAACAGGAGCCGCGGCCGCGTCGCCAGCGCCCGGGTAAGATCGAGCATTTTCTGCTGCGCGCTGTTGAGATCGGCCGCCGGGCGGTCGGCAACTTCCTTGAGGCGAAATTCCTCGAGCAGCTCGGACATGGTCGGCGGCGCGACCTGCGCGTGACCATAAGCGAGCGCGACACGGACGTTCTCCCGCACCGTCAGCGACAGGAACGGTTTTGGCACCTGGAAGGTACGGTTGATGCCGCGATGCACGAGCCTGTGCGAGGCAACGCCGCCGATCGAGGCGCCGTCGAAGACAACCTCGCCGCCATCGGGCGTATAGAGGCCGGAGATAACGTTGATCGCGGTGGTCTTTCCCGATCCATTGGGACCGACCAGGCCCAATATCTCGCCCGGTGCGACATTAAAGCTCAGGCCATCGAGCGCGTGGAAGCCGCCGAAGCGCTTGACGAGCCTGGAGACATTGAGAATGGGCTTTTGCTTAGGGGACATTCCACCCCCTGCGCGTTGCAAGCGATACAAGTCCAGCGGGAAGGAACAGCACCAGCCCCATGATCAACAGGCCATAGATCAGCTGGAAATATTGCGGGGTGGTGAAGCCGATCAGATTGTAGATGCCATAAAGGACGAGCACGCCGATGATCGGACCGGTGATGGTGGCGACGCCGCCGAACAGCGCGAACACGATCGCGAAGATGGAGAAATCGTTGGAGAAGACGTTGTCGGGATAGAACACCGAGACGTACCAGGCATAGATGCCGCCCGCGAGCCCCGCGACCAGCGCCGAGGCAAGCCAGGCAATCATGCGCATCTTGACGACATTGACGCCCGCCATCGAGGCCGAAACCGCGTCCTCGCGCACCGCCTGCAGCGCGAGGCCAAAGCCGGAGTTCTTCAAGTAGACCACGCCGCCGACTGTCAGTGCGAGCACGACCAGCGCTGCATAATAGGCATTGGTCGGGTCGAACGTGCCGGTGAGCGAGACGCCATAGGGGCCCTTGGTGATGTTCTCGAGCGCCGGATTGGCCACGAAATGCAGCACCGCGAGCGCGGCTGCGAGATTGGCGATGGCGAAATAAGCGCCCGAAAGACGAAGCAGCGGCGCGAGCAACAGCCCGAGGGCGACGCCAACAAGGCCGCCGACCACCACGGCGATCACCGCCGGCGAGTGCATGTGCATCACCATGACGGCAAAGCCGTAGGCCCCGGCGCCGAAGAAGCCGACATAGCCGAACGGCAGATAGCCGGTGAAGCCATAGATGATGTTCACGCCCTGCGCGAGGATCAGGAAGATCACGAAGTTGAACAGCAGCAAATGGTTCTGATAGACGCCGGGCGCGATCGCGAACACGACA
>Ga0207661_10001271_pt1 | contig 16866 bp, 17 predicted proteins | sample KBSC713LmetaG_FD_184337 | JGI IMG/M metagenome (GOLD analysis project Ga0207661, IMG submission 184337) | Corn rhizosphere microbial communities from Kellogg Biological Station, Michigan, USA - KBS C7.1-3L metaG (SPAdes) (version 2) | ecosystem: Host-associated > Plants > Roots > Rhizosphere ...
GCAGGCGGATTTCTCGACGCCGCTCGGCGCCGCCAACACTTTGCGCTACGGTCTCTATGGCGCCTACGACAAGGCCGGCACGGCCAGCAACACGCTGGTGTTCCCGGCCGATGATGACGGCAACCAGGCCAGCACAACACCCTTCAACATTCCCACCGACAGTCGCATCATCGCGCGGACGTGGGCGGCCTACGTGCAGGACCAGTGGAACATCGGCAACGACTGGACCGTCAACGTCGGCGTGCGCGGCGATCAATACCAAGCTTTTGGCAAAACCCAGAGCCAGCTGAGTCCGCGCGTGGGCGTGGTGTGGCAGGTGACCGGCTCGACCACGCTGCACGCCGGCTATGCGCGCTACTTCACGCCGCCATCGACCGAACTGATCACCGCGCAGGACATCGACCTGTTCGCGGGCACCACCAACGCGGTCAAGAACTACGGCAACAACACGCCGCTGGCCGAACGTTCCCACTATTTCGACGTCGGCGTTTCCCAGCAACTGGGGCCGCACCTGACCCTCGGCCTCGATGCCTACTATCGCAAGGTCACGGACCTGCAGGACGAAGGCCAGTTCGGCGCCGCGCTGATCTACTCGACCTTCAACTACGAGTACGGCCGCGTGCGCGGCGCCGAGTTCACGGCCAGCTACGCCAACGGGCCGTGGAGCGCCTGGTTCAACCTTGCCTCCAGCCGCGCGATGGGCAAGCGCGTCGTCACCAGCCAGTACAACTTCGATCCGGGCGATCTTGCCTACATCCATGACAACTGGATCCACCTCGACCACGACCAGAAGCTGGCTTCCTCCGGCGCCGTCAACTACACCTTCGCCGACGGCACCAAGGTCGGCGCCGACTACCTCTTCGGAACGGGATTGCGCAGGGACGGCCTGGTGCCCAATGGCCTGTCGATGCCGGACTATTTCCAGTTGAACCTGAGCGTCGCCCACGATTTCGATGCTGGTGGTGCCGGCAAGATCCACACCCAGCTCGCGGTGATCAATGTGCTGGATCGCGTGTACGAACTCCGCGATGGCACCGGTGTCGGTGTCGGCGCGCCGCAGTTCGGGCCGCGGCGGGGGCTTTACCTGACCGTGAGCAAGGATTTCTGAACGGGAAGCGGGGCAGAAGGCCGATTGTGGTCCCCCTCCCAAGCATGGGAATGTTATAATGTTGCGTAATCAACTGGAGTCAAGGCTCGATTCCGAGGGTGCATGTCGTGACGCGGCGCGCACCGGCAGCGAGGTTTCCGCGCAGATGGACATGCCCTTCGTCCAACCCGTTTCCGTGCCTGCCGCGCCTGCGATGCTTGCGCCGGTTCACGCAGCGCCGCGACGCTTCGCTGTGCTGGTCGATCGTGTCGGTGCTACGGCGTCGCTGCTGTGCGCGGTTCACTGCATGTTGTTGCCGTTCGTGCTGGCGCTGCTGCCGCTGATCGGGCTGGAGTTCCTGGCTGGGCACACTTTCGAGCGCATTTTCGTGGCCTGCGCAGCTGCGCTGGCCAGCACCAGCATCCTCGCCGCCTATCGACGCCATCGGCATCCGCAGGCACTGTTCCTGATGGTTCCCGGAATCGCGCTGCTGCTGTTCGGTGTGGCCATCGACATCAATGCCCATGTCGTGATCCATACCGCCAGCGTCGTCACGGGCGGCGTGCTGGTCGCCAGCGCGCACGTCACGAACCTGGTGCTGGCGCATCGGCATCATCACGCGACCCACGCGCACGCGTAATTGTGTAACTGCAGCGCGAGCTTTACGCTGCGCGCATGCCTCATTCGCACGACCACGATCATTCCCACGCAGGTAGCCGCGCCAGGCTGGCGTTCGCGTTCGCGCTGACCTGCTTGATGCTCGTCGTCGAAGCACTGGGCGGCTGGTGGTCCGGTTCGCTAGCGTTGCTCGCCGACGCTGCGCACATGCTGGTGGACGCGGGCGCGCTTGCGCTTGCGTGGGCGGCGGCGGTGTACGCGCTGAGGCCTGCCGACGCGCGCCGCAGCTTCGGTTACGCGCGGATGGAAGTGCTGGCCGGTTTCGTCAACGCGCTGGTGCAACTGCTGCTGGTCGCGGGCATCGTCTACGAGGCGATCCGGCGCCTGCTGGCGCTCGAGAGCATCCACATTCAATCGGGCGTCATGCTGATCGTCGCCGCAGCCGGCCTGCTCGTGAACGCGATCGTGCTGCGCAGCCTGCACGGCCACGACCACGAGAATCTCAACACCGCAGGTGCGCGCCTGCACGTGTTCGGCGATCTGCTCGGTTCCGTCGCCACCGTGCTCGCGGCACTGCTGGTGCGTTATCTCGGCTGGGAGTGGGCCGACCCCGCGCTGTCGCTGCTGGTATCGCTGTTGATCCTGCGCGGCGCGTTCGTGCTGCTGAAACGTTCTTCGCACATCCTGCTGGAAGGCGTTCCGGAAGGCGTCGCGCCCGAGGAAATCCGCGCGGCGCTGGCCACGGCCGACCCCGCGATCGCCGAAATCCATCATCTGCACGTCTGGCAGATCGCATCCGGTTCGCGCATGGCCACGCTGCACGCGCGCTTGCGCGAAGGTGGTGATGCGCAGCAGGTACTGCGTTCGGTCCAGCAGGTCCTGCGCGAACGTTTTTCCATCACCCACGTGACGGTGCAGATCGAATCCAGCGATTGCCTCGACCCCGAATCCGGTTGCCGGGATTCCGGGCACGGCGAACGGCAAGACTGAGGCCGGGCGGGTGATGTGATCCGGCGCAGCCGCGCGCTGACCGGCACGCCGGCGTGCTGTTACCATGCGGCCAACCGCGCGCGTTGCGCGGGTTCCACACACCATCACCAGGAATCGACATGGGCAAGGGCGACAAGAAGACGCGCAAGGGCAAGATCTACGCGGGCAGCCACGGCAATACCCGCCCGCATTCGGCGAAATCGAAGGCGGTGGTGAAGACGACAGCGGCCAAGGCTGCCAAGCCGGTTACCCGCGCGCCGGCCAAGAAGGTCGCGGCGAAGAAGGCTGCGCCGAAGAAATCCGCGTAACCCGCGGCCAGGTGTTGTTTTTGGGAAGGCCCCGCTTGCGGGGCCTTTTCATGTTTGCGGTTGCAGTTCCACACCGCCGGCGAACACACGCGATGCCAACACGCCGCCGATCCAGTAGGCCAGTTCGGCGGGTTGGCGTGCGTTCCACACCACGATGTCGGCGCGCTGGCCGGCGGCGAGCGTGCCGCGGTCGATCAGGCCCAGTGCGCGCGCCGCGTTGACGGTCGCGCCGCGCAAGGCTTCTTCGGGCGTGAAACGGAACAGCGTGCAGGCCATGTTCATGGCCAGGCGCAGTGAACGCAGTGGCGACGTGCCGGGATTGAGATCGGTGGCGATCGCCATCGGCACGCCGCGTTCGCGGAACGCCGCGACCGGCGGCATGCGCGTTTCACGCAGCGCGTAGAAACTGCCCGGCAGCAACACCGCGACGGTGCCGGCGCGCGCCATCGCTTCGACGCCCGATTCATCCGTGCATTCCAGATGGTCGGCGGACAGCCCGCTGAAGGTTGCCGCGAGTGCCGCGCCACCGAGATCCGACAGCTGATCCGCGTGCAACTTCACCGGCAGGTCAAGCTTGAGCGCGGCCTCGAAACAGCGACGCACCTCGTCCGGCGTGAAGGCGATGCCTTCGCAGAACGCGTCCACCGCGTCAGCCAATCCAGCGTCCGCGATGGCCGGAAGCCACTCATCGCAAACGGCCGCGATGAAGTCGGCGCGGCGATCCTTGAATTCCGGTGGCAGCGCGTGCAGGCCGAGGAAGGTCGTGCGCACGGTGACGCCAAGCTGCTCGCCGATCCGGCGCGCGACGCGCAGCATCTTCATTTCGGTGTCGAGGTCCAGTCCGTAACCCGACTTGATCTCAAGCGTGGTCACGCCATCGCGAATCAGACCTTGCGCGCGCGGCAGCGATTGGCGCAGCAAGTCGTCCTCGCCGGCAGCTCGGGTCGCGCGCACGCTGGACACGATGCCGCCGCCGGCGCGTGCGATCGCCTCGTAGCTTTCGCCGTGCAGCCGCATCTCGAATTCGTTGGCGCGCTCGCCGCCGAACACGAGGTGCGTGTGGCAGTCGACCAGTCCCGGCGTCACCAGCGCGCCATGCACGGATTCCACATGCTCGGCCAATGCATCCGGCTTGCCGGGCAGGTCAGCCGTCGGGCCGGCAAATGCGATCGCGCCATCACGCCAGCCGATGGCACCGTGTTCGATCAAGCCGTAACCCGAATCGCCGGTGACGGTCGCGAGTGTGCAGTCCAGTAGCAGGTGGTCGTAGCGCGGAGTCATCGGTAACGTGAAAGGTGCGGCGTCCGGCGTGGCACAATGGCTTCATCCTAACAGTGGCGCCGCAACGGGCGGCGCGGAGCGCAGGCGCGATGGGCGAAAGGCCGGACGATCGTGTATGGACGCCCGCTGGCTGGACGAGCGGCGAAATGGCAGGGCAGGGCGCGGCGGTGAACGCACGCTTCGCGTTGCCGGGCATGTCCAACCTGCATTCGCATGCGTTCCAGCGCGCGATGGCGGGATTGGCCGAGCGACGCGGGCCTGGCGACGACAGCTTCTGGACCTGGCGCGAGACGATGTACGGCTTCACCTCGCGCATCGGGCCGGACGAATTGCGCTCGATCGCGGCGCAGTTGTACGTGGAAATGTTGAAGGCCGGTTACACGCACGTCTGCGAATTCCATTACCTGCACAACGCGCCGGACGGCGCACCGTACGCCGACCATGCGGCGATGTCCCGCGCGATCATCGAAGCCGCGCGTGAGGCCGGCATCGGCTTGACCTTGTTGCCGGTGCTGTACATGACCGGCGGTTTCGACGGGCGACCGCTGTCCGATCGCCAGCGGCGTTTCGGCTTGTCCGTGGACGCGTACCTGGACCTGCTGGAATCGTTGTGTGCGCTGGAATCGCCCGGCATGCGCGTCGGCATCGCGCTGCATTCGCTGCGTGCGGTTCCCGAGGCGGCGATGCGCGAGGTGTTGACCTCGCCGCTCGCACGCAACCGCGTGATCCATATCCATATCGCCGAGCAGATCGGCGAAGTGCAGGATTGCCTCGGCATCCGCGGCGCGCGTCCGGTGCAGTGGTTGTTCGATCACGCGGACGTGGATGCGCGTTGGTGCCTGGTGCACGCCACGCATCTGGACGATTCGGAAATGCACGCCATCGCGAAATCGGGCGCGGTCGCCGGCCTGTGCCCGACCACGGAAGCCAATCTTGGCGACGGCTTGTTCCCGCTGGCGAATTACCTCGACGCGAACGGCGTGCTCGGCGTCGGTTCCGATTCGCACATTTCGGTGTCGCCGGTCGAGGAGTTGCGCTGGCTCGAATACGGCCAGCGGCTGGCAACGCGGCATCGCAACATCGCGGCGCGCAAGCCCGGTGCAAGCGTCGGTGAAACATTGTGGGAGGCCGCGCTGCGTGGAGGCCGCCGGGCCGCGGGCCTGCGTGAAAGCTCGGAGCGCGATGTCATCGTCCTCGACGACACTTCGCCGTTGCTCGCCGCGCGCGATGAGGCCAGCGTGCTCGACGCGTTCCTGTTCGCCGGCAATACGCCGCTGGTGCGTGACGTGATGGCGGGTGGCGAGTGGATGGTGCGCGATTTCCACCATCGAGCGGAAGATCGCATCGCGGCGGATTACCGTGCGGCGGTGGAAGCGCTGGCCGCGGACTGATTCGCCGGCTGTTCGAAAGCGAAGGTTCGGATCACCGCGCGCATGGCGTCGAACGCATGGGCGTCTGAAAATGGCGGCGTGGCGGGCGGGTCGTAAACTTCAGGATTCACGCCGAACACCAGCAGATCGATGGCGTAGCAGGCGCCCCCGTGCACCACGCGCCAGGCGTGCACGGTGAGGTGGTGGCTCATGGCTGCATCCGCGGCCTCGAACGTCGTGAACGGAATGTCGTTGATGCGCTGCGTGGCGACGCTGCCCGCAACTACGCCGGGTGGCGGCGCGGTGCAGCGCTGCACCTCCGCCGGGTTGCGGCTCGCGCCGATGCGGAATTCTGCGTCGGTGATTTGGTTGGAGCCCGGCACGGTCAACGACAGCACGGGCTCGCCTTGTGAATCGGGTGCGGCGAAAGTCTTCCATGCACCGTTGGCCAGATAGCTGGATTGAAAATCCTGCCGGACCGTCCAGCCGGGTGGCGCGTTGATGCGAAAACCCCACGCATCACTCGCGAGTGCGTGAGACGCTCCGGGTGCGCCGCTAGCGTTGGTCGGCGCGGACGATTGCGTTGGCGGCATGTGGTTCGTTTCGCCCCCGGAACATGCAAGCAGCGCCGCGCACGCTGCCATCAAGCATGACAGGCGGACGTCTGCATGTATCCGGCGTCCGCCTGCCATCGATGTCGATGCCGTCTGCTGGCTCACTGCGCCGCGGCGGAGGAAGCCGGCGCGGCAGTGTCGCCGCCTTGCATGTTGTGCGACTCACGCCACTGCTGCCTCTGCGCCTTGCGTTCGGCCTGCAGGCCGGCAAGTTGCGTGCGTTGCGCAGGCGTCAGCACCTGATAGATCTGCGCGCGCAGGTTGGCGCGATTGGTCGTGCGCGTGCGCGCCGCATCGGCCTCGGCTTCGGCCAGGTTGCTGGCGGCGGTCTGGTAGCCGGCCGTGCCCGGTGTCGCGGCTTCGAACGCCTGACGCGCCTGCCGCAGTGCCTGCATCTGCGGTTTGGCCTGCGCGAAGGTCTGCCGGGTCAACTGCTTGATCTGGGTGCGCTGGGTGTCGTTGAGATTCAACTGGTCGTACATGTGACCGCCCATGGCCATGCCGTGGTGCCCGTCCCAGCCGTGCCCGGCTTGCTGCGCGAATGCCAGCGGTGCACAACCCAGAGATGCCACGAGGGCGGCGGCGAGGAGATAGGTCTTGCGCATGTGAGGTTCCTGCAGAGGGAGTGTAGATGCAAAACGCGCGTGCCTGCCCGGGCGTTGACGCGGAAGCGAGTCCCTTTCGCGATAGACGGCCCGTGACACGGGCCGTGTTCAGTTTCAGGCTTTGCGTCAGTGCGGTGCCGCGGGCACCGCCGCTGCGGACGTACCGGATGCCGCCTGCTGCGGTGTCGCGGCGAAGGCGACGGATGAACAGGTGAGCAGGGCAGCCAGCAATGTTGAACGGATCATCGGATTCCGCATCGGGACCTCCTCTTCCGGGTGAAGGGTCGATGCTGACGGATCGGGCACGCATTGCCGATACTGCGCGACTACATGTCTTGCGGTGGGCACGCGCGGCAGCCATGAGTCATGGCTGGCGAGTGCTGCAACGCTCACACAAGATGCGTCTTGAGGAAATCGATGAACACGCGCAATTTGGGCGGCATCTGGTAGCGGCTGGGGTAGTACAGGTAGAGGCCGTCGTAGGGTGGCAGCCAGCGGTCGAGCACGTTTTCCAGCACGCCCGCTTCAAGGTCGGCTTGCACTGCGTTGACAGGCAGGTGCGTCAGGCCCGCGCCGTCGCGCGCGGCACGGGCGGCGATTGCGTTGTCGTTGACGATCAGGTTGCCGCCGACTTCGATTTCGAACCAGCGCCCGCGCTGGTTGCCGGACGGGTGCGCGAATTCCCAGTGATAGAGGTCGCCGCCCGCGAAGCGGAAGCGGATGCAATTGTGCCGAGCCAGTTCCCTTGGGTGTTTCGGCTTGCCACGCCGGGCGAAATAGTCCGGCGAACCCACCACCACCGAGCGCATCGGTCCACCCAGCGGAACCGCGATCATGTCTTTTTCCAGCCGCTCTCCCAGCCGGATACCGGCGTCGAAACCCTGCGTGACCAGATCGGTGAGGGCGGTGTTGACGTTGATTTCAAGCGTGATGTCGGGGTATGTGGCCACGAACGCCGCCAGTACCGGTGCGAGTACCGCGCCCATCGCCACCGTGATGCGCAGGGTGCCTGCCGGGCGTTCGCCGTGCTGACGCGCGGTTTCCACCGCATCGTCGATCACGTCCATCGCCGGAGCGATGCGCGCGAGGAATTCGCGGCCGGCTTCGGTCAGGCCGACGTGGCGCGTGGTGCGCGCCAGCAGGCGCACGCCCAACTGGCGCTCGAATTGCGCCAGCATCTGGCTCAACGCCGATGCGGTGACGTCGAGTTCGCTGGCGGCGCGCGTGAAGCTGCCGTGGCGCGCGATCGACACGAAGGCGCGCAGGGCGGGGCTGTGGTGCTGGGCCATTATTCAGTTTTTCTTGAAAGACCATGCAGAGCATCGGGATTTTTCCAGGGCAATGCAAGGTGCAAACTGCACGCCGCTTCTACCCCGACCCAAGGTATGCGGCATGTCTCTCGACCAATATTTCACCCTCGGCCGTTCCGGCCTGCGCGTCAGCCGCCTCGCGCTCGGCACCATGACTTTCGGCGAAAGCTGGGGTTGGGGCACCGAAGAGGGCACCGCACACGCGATGTTCGACCGTTACCTAGCGGCCGGCGGCAACTTCATCGACACCGCGGACCTCTACACCAACGGCGAAAGCGAAACCCTGCTCGGCAAGTTCATCGCCGACAGCGGCAGCCGCGACCGCGTGGTGCTGGCCACCAAGTTCAGCTACAGCGCCGAGCCCGGGAATCCCAACGCCGGCGGCAACGGCCGCAAGAACATCCTGCGCGCAGTCGAGGGTTCGCTGCGCCGGTTGCAGACCGATTACATCGACCTCTACCTGCTGCACACCTGGGACCGCATCACGCCGGCCGAGGAAGTGCTGCGCACGCTGGACGACCTGACGCGCGCGGGCAAGATCCGCCATGCCGGCCTGTCGGATGTGCCGGCGTGGTACGCCGCGCGCATCCAGTCCCTTGCGCAGGCGCACCACCTGCAGCCGCTGGTCAACCTGCAACTGCAGTATTCGTTGGTGGAGCGCAACATCGAACGCGAATACGTGGATCTGGCGCAGGAACTGGGATACGGCATCACCGCGTGGAGCCCGCTGGGCATGGGCCTGCTGTCCGGCAAGTATCGTCCGAGCGAGGCGGGCGCGGACGGAGGCGGCGAGGGGCGCCTGCAGCTTTTCAAGCAGGGCGGTCTGCCGGCGTTGCAGGACAAGTTCACTCAGCGCAACTTCGCGATCGTGACCGAGGTCGAAAAAGCTGCGCAACAGACCGGTTTGGGCATGGCGCAAGTGGCGATCCAGTGGGTGGCGCGGCAACCCGCGATCGGATCGGTGATCCTGGGCGCGCGTACGCTCGAGCAGTTCGAGGACAACCTGGCGTCGTTGGACAAGCCGTTGCCTGACGCAACGTTGCGCAAGCTCGATGAGGCCTCGGCATTGCCGCAACAGTTCCCCTACAGTTTCTTCGACGCCGTGCACCAGGCCGGCATGTATGGCGGCGTGGCGGTCGGCGACAAACCGGCGGGTTATTCGAGGCCGGTATGGATCGACGCCGCGCCGCGGCCGGATTACGCTCCGGGCAAACCGAAAGCCGCCTGACCGGCGGCAGTGCACACGATTCCCTGTTCGCAGAAAGGATGGAAACGATGCAAACACGAACGCTTGGTCCGAAGGGACCGAAAGTATCCGCGCTCGGCCTCGGCTGCATGGGCATGAGCGAGTTCTACGGCGCACACGACGACGCCGCGTCGATCAAGCTGATCCATCACGCACTCGATGAGGGCCTCGACTTCCTCGACACCGCCGACATCTACGGTCCGCACACCAATGAAGTGCTGGTGGGCAAGGCCATCAAGGGGCGCCGCAACACGGTCTTCCTCGCGACCAAGTTCGGCATCATGCGCGACCCGAACGATCCTTCGAAGCGCGGCGTGAACGGCCGGCCGGAATACGTGCGCGCCGCGTGCGATGCCAGCCTGAAGCGGCTCGGCGTCGATCACATCGACCTGTATTACCAACACCGCATCGATCGCGCGACGCCGATCGAGGACACCATGGGCGCGCTGGCCGATCTGGTGCAGGCGGGCAAGATTCGCTACGCCGGCTTGTCCGAGCCGTCCGCGGCGACACTGGAACGCGCGCACGCAGTGCATCCGGTCACTGCGGTGCAGAGCGAATATTCGTTGTGGACACGCGATCCCGAGGACGGGATTTTGCAAACCTGCGAAAGGCTCGGCATCGGTTTCGTGCCGTATTCACCGCTGGGCCGCGGCTTCCTCACCGGCGCGATCAAGAGCCCGGATGATTTCGAGGACGACGATTACCGCAAGCACAGCCCGCGCTTCGAGGGCGAGAATTTCGCGAAGAACCTGAAGCTGGTCGACAAGGTGCGCGAGCTCGCAAGCGGAAAGGGTTGCACGCCCGCGCAACTGGCGCTGGCGTGGGTGCTGGCGCAAGGCGCCCACATCGTGCCGATTCCCGGCACCAAACGCATCAAGTACCTGGATGAAAACCTGGGCGCGCTCGATGTCGTGTTGAACGCCGCCGATCTCGCGGCGATCGACGAGGTCTTCCCCCGCGACGTCGCCGCGGGCACGCGCTACCACGCATCGATGATGTCGCTGCTGCGCGGCTGAACCTGGGCCTGCTCGTGCTATGCCGCGCGAGCAACCCTTCGGGCCGGGGGCTGTTTGCCCACATGGCTGCGTCATCGCTCGTCGAAGTATCGACATACATCTTCCTCACCTTCCTCGCTCTGCGGGCAAACAGCCGCCGGCGCGGCCACGTGGCATGGCATGAACAGGTCCTTGATGAGCGCGCGCGCGCCGGTCAACTCCGGCGCGCCGCGATGCGTTGTTGCGTGCAAGTCCACGTGTGGAGAGCACGCATGAAAGGCAAATCGATGTTGTGCGCGGCGGCATTGGCCGTCGGCGGCTGCTTGCTGGGTGGTTGCGTGGTCGCGCCGCCACGTGCGCGGGTCGTTGCGGTGGCCCCCGTCCGGGTATGGGTTCCGGGTTACTGGGGTCGCGGCCACGTCTGGGTTCGCGGCTACTGGCGCTATCGCTGATCCGTGTCCATCCTGTCGGGAGGGCGTGCCTTAGAATGCGGCGATGGACACCCGCCCCGCGCAGCAAGCCGACGCACCGTTGCCGGAAGCGTTCATCCATCACGGCACGCCGGCTTTCCGCCGGATCAACCTCGCGTTGTTCGCCGCCGGCTTCGCGACCTTCGGGTTGCTCTATTGCGTGCAGCCGTTGCTGCCGGAATTCACCCGCGACTACGGCGTCAATGAAGCCGTCAGCGCATTGTCGTTGTCGCTGACGACCGGTGTGCTGGCGGTCGCGATGCTGTTTGCGGGCGCGGTTTCGGATGCGTGGGGGCGCAAACCGATCATGGTCGGTTCGCTGGTGTCGTCGGCCATCCTGGTGTTGATCTCCGTGGCAGTGCCGAACTGGTCGTCGTTCCTGATCGTGCGCGCCTTGCTCGGTTTGGCGCTCAGCGGGTTGCCCGCCGTCGCGATGACCTACCTTGCCGAAGAAATGGACATCGCTTCCATCGGCCTCGGCATGGGGCTATACATCAGCGGCAATGCAATTGGCGGCATGAGCGGGCGGCTGATCGCAGGCGTGCTCACCGATTTCGTCGGCTGGCGCGCGGGCGTCGCGGTGGTCGCGGTGATCGGCGTTGCCTGCGCGCTGGCGTTCTGGCGCCTGCTGCCGCCGTCGCGGCATTTCACGCCGCAGCGCGTGGATCGCCGTGCGCTCGTTGCGCGCTTCAGCGTGATCTTCCATGACCGTGGCCTGCCATGGCTGTTCGTGGAGGGCTTCCTGCTGCTCGGCGCGTTCGTCACCATCTACAACTATCTCGGCTATCGCTTGCTGGCGCCGCCGTACAACCTCAGCCAGGCGATCGTCGGCGCGATCTTCGCGATCTACCTGATCGGTACTTTCAGTTCGCCGTGGGTCGGACATCTCGCCGGCAAGCTCGGGCGGCGCAAGGTGCTGTGGACGATGCTGGCGTTGATATTGATCGGCACGCTGCTGACCGTCATGGCTTCGCTGTGGGCGATCCTGCTGGGCGTGGTGGTGCTCACCTTCGGCTTCTTCGGCGGCCATTCCGTGGTCAGCAGCTGGGTGGGGCGCCGCGCCGGTGCGGCCAAGGCGCACGCGTCGTCGTTGTACCTGTTCTGCTACTACATGGGTTCCAGCATCGCGGGTGCGTGCGGCGGGTTGTTCTACGCGTCGCACGGCTGGAACGGCGTCGTGGTGTTCGTCGGCGCGATGGCGTTGCTGGGATTGCTGATCGCGCTCGGCTTGTACCGCCTGCCGCCGCTGCCGCAAAACACCGCGACGCCACCGACACCGATGAGCCAAGGCGCGATGCCCTGACGCAATCTTCCCCGGCAGGACCTGTGCCACTGGAGCCACGCGCCGCATCGTGCTAACACTGGCGGCTTCGATCCGCCGACGGCGCACGGCTGTCGCGGACCCATCGCGGAGGGCGGGGCATGACATCTTTTCTTTCGGTCTTTGATGGCGCGCGGACATTCCTGCGCAGCGGCTCGATCGCGGTTGCGGCCGGCCTGCTGGTGATGTCGGCGGGCGCGGCCAACGCGCAGACGGGCATCAGCCGCGGCGATCGCTACGCCGGACAACCATGGGCGACGCGCTCGCCCGTGCTGGGGCAACACGGCATGATCGCGAGCGAGCAGCCACTGGCCTCGCGCGTTGGTGTCGAAATCCTCAAGAAGGGCGGCAGCGCCGTCGATGCCGCGATCGCCACCAGCGCGATGCTGTGCCTCACCGAACCGGTGCTCAACGGCATGGGCGCCGACGCGTTCGTGATCGTGTACGACCCGAAGACCCGCAAGCTCTACGGCTACAACGGTTCCGGCTGGTCGCCCAAGGGCCGCTCGCTGAAGTCGATGCAGGCGCAAGTGAAGGCGGCGTACGAGCAGGCCGGCATGCAACCCGCCGACCAGATTCCGCTGCTCGGGCCGTTGCCCATCACGGTGCCCGGCATCGTCGATACCTGGTTCGCGCTGCACGCGAAATTCGGCAAGTTGCCCATCGCCGAGGATCTGGCGCCGGCCATCGATTACGCCACCCACGGCTTCCCGGTCACCGAGGTCGTGGCCGAGTACTGGGCGGGCAACTGGAAAGGATTCGAAAAGCATCGCGGCCTCATCAAGGAATTCCAGAATGCACAGAAGACATTCCTGATCGACGGCCACACGCCGCGCCAAGGCGAAATCTTCAGGAATCCGGACATGGCGCACACGCTCGCGCTGATCGCGCAGGGCGGGCGCGACGCGTTCTACAAGGGCGAGATCGCGCACGTCATGGCGGACTTCTTCAAACGCATCGGCACCGGCCCGGACTACTCCGATTTCGCGGATTTCCACGGCGAATGGGTGACACCGCAATCGGTGGATTACCGCGGCTACGACGTGTACGAACTGCCGCCGAACGGGCAGGGCTTCGCCACGCTGGAAATGCTCAACGTGCTCAAGGGCTTTGATCTCAAGAAGATGGGAGTCGGCAGCCCCGATACCTTGATGGCCGAGATCGGCGCGTTCCGGCTGGCGGCAGCGGATCTGTCGAAGTGGTACGCCGATCCGCGCTTCTACAACGTGCCCGTGAAAGGGCTGCTGTCGCAGGGCTACGCGGACCAACGCCGCAAGTTGATCGACCTCCAGCACGCCAATCCGCAAATCACCGCGGGCAATCCCTTGCCGTACCAGACCGGCGTATATCCCTCGGGAAGCGGCGACACCACCGACTTCGAGACGGCCGATTCAGACGGCATGATGGTCTCGATGATCGAATCGAACTACGCCGGCATGGGTTCGGGCGAAGTCGCGCCGGGGCTCGGCTTCATGTTCCAGGACCGCGGCGCGCTGTACTCGCTCGATCCGAAGAGTGCCAACGCGTATGCGCCGCGCAAGCGTCCGTTCCACACCATCATCCCGGCGTTCGTGATGAAGGACGGCGAGCCGTGGATGGCGTTCGGCGTGATGGGCGGTTACTTCCAGCCGCAGGGGCAGACGCAGGTGCTGGTCAACATGATCGACTTCGGCATGAACGTGCAGGAAGCCGGTGATGCCGCGCGCTGGGCGCACATGGGTGATGCGACGGCGACAGGTTTGCCCGCGCAGGGTGCCGGCACGGTGACGCTGGAATCGGGCTTCGATCCGGGGGTTGCGGATGCGCTGCGAAAGCGCGGCTACAAGGTCAAGGTCACCACGCATGCCGAAGGCGGCTACGGCGGCTACGAAGCGATCCAGTACGACGCGAAGAACCACGTGTACTGGGGTGCCACCGAGATGCGCCGGGATGGCCAAGTGATCGCGTATTGAAGCCCCGCAATCGCGGCATCAGGGATTCGAGGGACATGATGTGCCGCCCGGCGGTTTCAGACCCGCGATCGGCCAAGGCGTCACCTTGCCGTCGGGCAGGTGCACCGCGTCGATGCGGTTGGCGTCGCCTTCAGCGACCAGCAGCGTGTCGGGTGCGAGCGTGGCCACCGCGAGCGGGCGATTGAGCAGCGCCGCGACCGTGCCGACCTGGTGTGTTGCCAGATCGAGTTTGCGCAGCGCGTTGTTGAAGGTGTCGGCGATGTAGAGACTGCCCGCATTCCATGCCACGGCTTCGGCATGTTGCAGTTGCGCCTCGCTCGCGTTGCCGTTGCGCATTCCGAAATCGAAAAGCCCATGCCCGACCAGCGTCGAGACTTTTCCTTCCGGCAGCGCAATCATGCGTACCGAAGAGGATTCGGGATCCGTGTCGTACAAGGTGTCGTCGTGCACGCTCATGCCGCTCGGCTGGGCGAATTGGGCGTCGCCGCGCGCGCCGTCCGCGAGGCCTTCCTGTCCGGTGCCGGCCCACGGACCGATCGTTCGATCGACAGGATCGTAACGCCAGATCTGGTGATCGCCCGCCATGGAGACATAAAGCTTGTCGCCGCTCCAGGCGACATCCCAGGGTGAGTTGAGCACGGCCGACGGCGCGGAAAATTGTCCCGAGATGGCGAAGCCGCGTTCACCACTTCCCGCGATCGTCGCGACGGCCTTGTGCGCAAGGTCGATGCGCCGGATCAACTGGTTGTCGGTATCCGCGACATACAGATCGCCGTCATGGAACGCCAGGCCGTGCGGGCGATTGAACTGCGCGTGCGCGTAATCGCCGTCGGCGCGTCCTTCGCAACCGCTTCCGATGACTGCCACCCGTTTGCCCGCATGGTCGGCGAGCACGATGCGGTTGTGGCCGGTGTCCGCGATGGCGACAAGGGAGGGCGATACCGCGACGCCACCCGGCGTGGCCAGTGCGCGGGCTTTCGCGGCGATCGGCTGCAGCGGCAGTTTGGGCAGTTTCGATGCGGGCGGCGCGTTGGCCAATGCGGCTTCGACGGGGCCCGCCAGTTGTTCGTAGGATTGCTCGCCGATGAAGGTCTTTCCCACGTTGCCATCCGGCCCCAGCAATACCAGCGTCGGCCATGCCTGCACGCCGTAGGCGTTCCACATCTGCATGTCCGGGTCGAGCACGATCGGGTGGCGCAGGTCGTAGCGTTCGATGAACGATGCCAAGCCTTGTTTCGTTTTCGATGCGGCGAACTTGGGCGAATCGATGCCGATCACGACCAGCCGCTGGCCGAAGTGTTCCTCCAGTTTCCTTTCGTCGGGCAGCATGTGGATGCAGTTGATGCAGCCGGGCGTGAAGAAATCCAGCAGCACCGCGCGGCCGCGCAGTTCCGCCAGCGTCAACGGCCGTGCGACGTTGAACCACGTCAAGCCGGTCGGGAAGTCGGCGGCGCGTTCGGCGTGCGCGCGCGGCAATCCCATGGTCAACAACCCGCCGGCCACGACGATGGCGGCAAACAGGGTCAGCAGGATGCGTTTCATGGGTGGTCCGATCGAATGTTCACTCGCGTCGCGTCAGTGCGTAAACCGCGGTGTGGAGGGTTGTCACCCCGTTCTGCGAGAAGGACGGTTGCGAAGCCAGGATGTCGCGGCGCTCCAGTTGCCGGATGCTCCACTGCGCGTCGCACAGCCTGTGCACTTCGGCCTCGTCGACGCTGAAGGGTGGCCCTTCCATTTCGCCCACCGGATAGTCCAGGGTAATCAACAGACCACGCGCACTCGCCGGAAGTTTCGCGTAAACCTCGCGTGCGAGGCGATCGCGCATCGGCGCGGGGAAGGCGATCAGCGCGGCACGGTCGTAGAACGCGCCGCATTCCTCCAGCAGACCGGATGCGACACCGAAGACGTCGCCATTGATGATTTCGATGTCGCCATCCGCGGGTGCGTCTGCAATCCGGTAATGCGTGCCGTTCGCCATTTCGGTCTGGCTTGCGTGCAGATGGTTCTCTGCAAGGAAGGCTTCGATCGCGACGGGCGAAATTTCAATTCCCAGCACGCGCATGCCTTGCTGCGCAAGCCACGGCATGTCCAGCGACTTGCCGCACAACGGCACCAGCACACGTGTGCCGCGGGTGATACCGAGCGCATCCCAGTGCTGTTCCAGCAACGGCATCACCGATTCGTGGTGCCACCCGGTGCGGCCTTCGCGCCAGCGTTGCAGCCAATACTCAGCTTTCATGTTTCGATTCCAAAAGACGGGTCCGGATGGAATGCGTGGCTAGCCCTCGGGCTCGTGGCAAACCACTTCGATATTGTGCCCGTCCGGCCCGATGACGAACGCGGCGTAATACCTTCCGCTGTAGTTCGGGCGCAGACCTGGCGCGCCATTGTCCGTGGCGCCCGCCGCCAGCGCCGCGTGATGGAAAGCGTCGACTTGCGGGCGATTCCCGGCCACGAACGCCAGGTGAAGATGCGCCGGCTTCTCCGCGGTCTGGAAAAGGCACAATGAAGACTTGCCATCGGCGCTGAGCTCGATGCCGAGCGGCCCCTCCGAGACGACGGCCATGCCGATCGGTTCGAGTGCCTTCAGGAAGAATGCTTTGCTCGCAGCGTAGTCGCTGACTCCGAATACGACGTGGTCAAACATGGGTTCTCCTGATGCATGTGGTTTCCGCGATGGCCGGCAGTTGCATTAG
>Ga0207661_10001275_pt1 | contig 16850 bp, 13 predicted proteins | sample KBSC713LmetaG_FD_184337 | JGI IMG/M metagenome (GOLD analysis project Ga0207661, IMG submission 184337) | Corn rhizosphere microbial communities from Kellogg Biological Station, Michigan, USA - KBS C7.1-3L metaG (SPAdes) (version 2) | ecosystem: Host-associated > Plants > Roots > Rhizosphere ...
GCTGGCTCTATCGTGGGGCAGCCGAGATCGAGATCGAGGCCGTAGCCGCTTTCGATCAACTCTTTCAACCGCTGGGTGAATCGGGCGGCGGGCGCGCCATCTACCAGGTCGTGGTCTACGCTAATCGTCAGGCTCAGATACTCCCGGACGACGGGACGCCCATCTACCATCACCTGCTGTTCGCCGATGCCTCCCATCGTCAGCATGAGTGTTGTCGGCGACGACGCCGGGATACCCCAGCCTGCCCCAGTCCCAAACATGCCCACTGCTGTGAGACCCACCGTCCCCATGAGCGTCTTCCACAGATGCGGACGCATCCTTCCGAGTGCGACAACGGTCCAGGCGAAGGGTCTGTATAGCGCGACGGGCAAAAGAGGGAATCGCGTCAGGGCGTGCCGCACGTCCGCGGCCTGGGCGGCCCGGATTTCGTGATGCAGCTCGCGCACAGACTTGCGATTCGCCGCGCGGATGATGTAGGGGACAACGTATTTCTTGCCAGTTACTTCATGCTCCACACGGGTCGAGATATCTACATCATTGAACAGGATAAGCCGCTTACGGCCCTTGCGAAACGCCTGCACTGCTTTGTGTTCGTCAACGGCTTTCGCCAAGCAGGCGGCGAGGAACGCAGTGAACGAGAGCGCCTCCCCGGTCTGTGCTTTATGCTCGCGCAGGACAGCCCGTGCCCTGGTCACGTCAACCTCGAGCAAACCATGGATCATCTGCTTGTGACGTACGGTCTGGTAGGCGGCTGCGGCGAACCGCTGGTAGCGTGGATACTGGACCACCTGATTATCGGTGTGCTGTTGTTGCATAGTCACGTAACCTCCGTCCTGTGACGCATCGCGTCCTATGACACCGACGCCTTGTCGCGCCAGGCAGAACCTGGGACACACGAATCCATTCTCCAGTGGACTTCACGGGCATCACGTGAAGCGCACAAAGATGACGTGTTTGTTCACAGCGCTGTCACAGGAGGCAAGAGCGGGCAACTAGGCCTCCAATCGCATAACGTGGTACAACAGCCTTGTAGGGAAACAACGTACCCGTAGCTACGACCGTCCCCTGAGCGGGCAGCAGACTGGAGCAGCACACAGCATGAGCACACCATTGATGGCTGGCATCAGCGCCAGAGTTGTCGAGACGCCGCGCCTGCGCACCTGCGCGCTGACGGCGGGCGATGAGAGCGGCACGCCGGTTGTCTTCGTCCATGGCAACGTCTCATCCTCGCGCTTCTTCGAGGAGACGATGCTGGCGATGCCGTCGGGCTACTGGTCGGTCGCACCTGATCTGCGCGGCTTTGGCGAGAGCGAGACGAAACCGGTGGACGCCGCGCGTGGCGTGCGCGACTTCTCCGACGACCTGCGCGCCTTCCTGGAGGAGCTCGGGCTGACGGGCGCGCGCAAGCCCCATCTGCTCGGCTGGTCGCTCGGCGGCGGTGTCGTCATCCAATATGCGATTGACCATGCCGCCGATGTCGCCTCGATCACGCTGATGGACCCCATGTCGCCATTTGGTTTTGGCGGAACGAAGGACACGAACGGCACGCCCTGCTGGCCGGATGCGGCTGGCTCCGGTGGCGGCACGGCCAATCCCGACTACGTCAAGCGGCTGAGCGAGGGCGACCGCGGCGAGGAATCGCCCAACTCGCCGCGCAACGTCATGAACGCCTTCTACTTCAAGCCGCCCTTTCGGGTCGCGCCAGAGCGAGAGGAGGTCTTCGTAGACGCGATGCTCCAGATGAAGGTCAGCCCCGAGAACTACCCCGGCGATATGCAGACCTCCGAGAACTGGCCTGGTGTCCGTCCAGGCGCGACGGGCGTGAATAACGCCATCTCCGCCCGGCTGAATCTCGGCGGCTTCAGCGCGATCTCGCCGCAGCCGCCTGTGCTCTGGATTCGCGGCACGGACGATCTGATCGTCTCGGATAGCTCGCTGCTGGACTTTGGCACGCTCGGCAAGCTGGGCTACGTGCCCGGCTGGCCCGGCGACGACATTTTCCCGTCGCAGCCGATGGTCTCGCAGCTACGCGCGGTCCTCGACCACTACACCACTGGCGGTGGGCGTTATACTGAGGTTGTGGTAGCCGACTGCGGTCACTCGCCGCATATCGAGAAGCCCGAGGAGTTCCGCAAGGCGTTCCTCGCGTTTCTGGCGGGCGCGTGATTAGACGCGGCATTCATGCCGCGAAGCTGGTTCACCACCACATCCGCATTACTTCCCATTTCTCCGGCCATTGAAGGCCGAGACGGGCATTAACAACAAAAGGAGGGCGCGGGAGATGGCCGCTCTTGAAGGAAAGGTAGCGCTGGTCACGGGCGCGGCAAGTGGCATCGGGCTGGCGATTGCGCAGGCGCTGGCCGCCGTGGGCGCGCGGGTGACGCTGGCTGACATGGACGCCGAGCGTGGCCAGGCGGAGGCGTCGAAGCTGGCGGGCGCGCGATTCGTCGCCGCCGACCTGACGCAGGGCGATGGATGCCGTACGCTCGTCGAGGATACCATCGCGGCGTCGGGCAGGCTGGATGTCCTGGTCAATAACGCGGGCGTCCAGTATGTCGCGCCGATCACCGAGTTCCCCGAGGCGAAGTGGCGGCAACTGATCGAGCTGATGCTGAACGCGCCGTTTCTGCTGACCCAGGCGGCGCTGCCCGGCATGTACGAGCGGCGCTGGGGGCGCATCCTGAACGTCGGCTCGGTCCATTCGCTGCGGGCGTCGGCCTTCAAGTCGGCGTATGTCGCCGCCAAGCATGGTATCCTTGGTTTGACGCGCGTCACTGCGCTGGAGGGGGCCGACTACGGCGTCACCTGCAACTGCCTCTGCCCGTCGTACGTGCGCACCGCGCTGGTGGAGAAGCAGATTGCCGATCAGGCGCGGGTCCACAACATCCCTGAGAGCGAGGTGGTCGAGAAGATCATGGTCGCCGAGGCGCCGATCCACCGGCTGCTGGAGCCATCCGAGGTGGCAGCCTATGCCATCTTCCTCTGCTCCGACGCGGCCAGCGGCATCACCGGCAGCGCGGTGACGATTGACTGCGGCTGGACGGCGCACTGACCGAAGCTGGGCGGACACGAGCAGGCTTGTTGGCGTGGGCGTGGTACAAAATATTCCAACGTCGCGGCATGAATGCCGCGGGTAATCCTGGACGACTTGTAATCTGGCCGTATTGAGCGAGATGGAGGGTTGAGCATGCGTCTCTTTGGCAAGCGGACATCACAGGTGGATGCGAGCGGTGGCTCCGTGGCTGCGACATCTTCCGATGCTGGCGGCGCGCATGATCTGCATCTCCCTGATGTCACGATTCACTACCAGAGCTGGGGCCAGCCATCCACCTCGGAGCGCGCGGTCATCCTCATCCACGGGCTAACAGCCAGCTCGATGGAGTTCGCCGAGCTTGGGCCAGCGCTGGCCGCGCAGGGCTACTACGCCCTTGCGCTCGATCTGCGCGGGCGGGGACTTAGCTCGAAGCCCGCCCATGGCTACAACGTCGCCTTTCACGCCGCCGATGTGCTGGCGCTCTGCGACGCGCTCCACCTCGACGCGGTCAACGTCGTCGGCCACTCGCTCGGCGCGGTCATCGGCATGTATATTACCGCCATCGCGCCGCAACGGGTGCGCAAGCTGGTGCTGATCGACGCGGGCGGCAACATCCCGCAGGACACCGCGCAGGCAATCTCCGCCTCGGTCTCGCGGTTGGGTACGGTCTACCCCTCGCTGGACGCCTTCCTCGGTCTGATGCGCCAGCTGCCGATGTTCCAGTGGAATGACCTGTGGGAGCAATACTTCCGCTATGATGCCGACGTGCGCCCCGATGGCACGGTCACCTCGCGCGTGCCCAAGGCCGCCATCGAGGAGGAGTCGCTGGCGCTGGCGCTGACCCGTTCGGAGGCGCTGCCCGATCTGGTGAAATGCCCGACGCTGATGGTCCGCGCGACGGTGGGGCTGCTCGGCCCGGAGGCGGGCTTCATCCTGCCACGCGACGAGGCGGCCCGTTTGTGCAGCGTCATCGCCGACTGCCGCCTGCTCGAAGTGCCCGACACGAACCACTACACGGTCGTGGTCGCGGACGCCACGGTCGCGGGGATCAAAGACTTCCTGGCGCAGTAGTACGCGACGCTCTCTATGCGGGCGCGATCACCAGGTCGGAGAAGGTAGTAGGGCCACCTGTCCCTTCGGCATAGACGCCAACCTGACCCGTCTGCGGCAGATCACTAGCCTGATAGCCGCCGAGGAACTGCCCATTGACGTAGAAGGTGTAGCTTGCTCCGTCCATCAGCACCGCCAGCCGATTGGTCGCGTCCTGTCCCTGGTGAATCGGATGGACACCCCAAAATATGCCCTCAGCGCGCTGGTCGCGTTCGTCCGTAATTGTCCCATCCGCTGCCAGGCTGAGTCGTTGGATGTGCCACTCGCCGCCTTGCGTTATGGTGAACGCCAGTGCGGTATGGCTGCTGGTGTTCGCGCGGAAGAGAATGCCCACCTTACTCAGATCGAAGTCGGATTGCTGGCGAATCGTGATCTCGATCAGCCCATTGGTCACTGCCGAGGCGATGCGGCTATTTACGTCGCAGCAGGTATCGGACGTGAAGACGTATCCGCTGGTGGTGAAGTGAAAACTGCTGGCGGCGTCGGGCGGCGCTGGTGTCCAGCGTAGCGTGTTGGCCGTGAGGGGATTGCTCACGGCGAATTCGGCGGTCTCCAGATGAGCGAGTTGCCCGCCGAACAAAGGCTCGTATCCGACACGATTATACAGCGCATGGCTCCTGCGTCAATCAGTTCGCGAAGCTCAGCCGTTACAATGCTCGTAGCGCCTCGGCATTTCTGCCTCCGTCATCCTCTCCCTTGGCATAGTCCCGTGGGTGTGGTAGAAACCAGATGAGAGGTGTGCTCCATCGGAGGCGCGCACCAACCGTTCAGTCTGCCACCGGAGGAGTGATATCCCATGGACAACTTACCGAGCATGAAGAGCGATCCCAATCAGGCACTGGTCGTCTCGTTCCCCGACGAAAACAAAGCGCAGGAGGTGCTGGAGACCCTGAAGCAGCTCAATGCCGCCCACGATGTGGCGCTCAGCAGCGCCGCCGTCATCCGCCGCGATCCAGACGGCAAGGTCAACGTCCACGAGACGCGCGACTTCAACGCGAAGCAGGGCGCCGTCGCGGGCGCGCTGGCGGGCGGGCTGATCGGCCTGCTGCGTGGCAATGCACTGGCGGGCGCGGCCATCGGCACAGCGGCGGGCTTTGGCGCCAGCAAGATCCTCGACCTGGGCCTTCCCGACGACTTCCTCAAGCAGATTGGCGACGGGTTGACGCCGGGCAGTTCGGCGCTTGTCGCCATCGTCACCTTCGAGAACGTCGCTGAGGCGATGAAAGTGCTCGACCAGTACGCGGGCGCCAAGATCCTGCATAGCGCGCTCTCGCCCGATGTCGCGCAGCAGCTTTCCGCCGCCATCGAAGACTGACCGCGAGACCGCATATTATCTGGCCCCTTCCACACCGGAAGGGGCTTTTTCATGCCGCGTGGAGCTATAAGCAGACTTTCAGGCCATCCTAAGCCGACACTAAGCTTGCTGATGCATAATAACCCCCACCACATGGTGGAGCAGTCTTCGCAGAGTGGGGTGGCGCAGCATGGATGATTCCTCCCGTCCGCACACGCGAGCCAGTGATGCGGGGCGTCTGGCGGATGCGACGGATACGATTCCGCGAGCTGGAAGCAACTGGCAATTGCCAGAGATCCAGCCGCAGAGCGCCGGTATCACCGATGACCGGACGATACCCAACTCGTCGCCCGGCAAGCCTCCGCGGCGTGGAGTGAGCCGACGCAAGGTGCTCATTGGCGCGGGCGCCGGAGCCGTTGGGCTGGGGCTGCTCGGCACGGGCGCCGCCGCGTTTCTGGCGCGCCAGCAGTCGTCCAGCCCCGCCACCCTCTATGCGGACGATGCCGCGAAGATTGGCCACCTGTTGCGCCGGGCGGGGTTCGGCTCCTCGCCCACCGACCTCCTGCAGTATCTGAGCCTGGGCATCTCTGGCTCTATCGAGAAGCTGCTCAACTTCCAAGGCGTCTCCAACTCAGCGCTCGATGCCCGGCTCAACGCGCTCCACCTCAACTTCACCAACCGGCAGGACCTGATTCGCTGGGTGCTGCTGCGGATGCTCTACAGCATGCGCCCGTTCGAGGAGAAGCTGACACTCTTCTGGCATGGCGTGCTCACCAGCAGCTTCACCAAGATTGGCGGCGCCACCCACCTGCCGTTCATGATCCGGCAAAACCAGCTGCTGCGCGCGAAGGGGCTTGGGAAATTCGACGCCCTGATGCACGCCATCACAATTGACCCCGCCATGCTTTACTGGCTGGATGGGCGGCTCAGCTCTGGCCGCTCGCCCAACGAGAACTACGCGCGCGAGCTGATGGAGCTCTTCACGATGGGCATCGGCAACTACACCCAGGACGATGTGCATCAGGGGGCGCTGGCGCTGACCGGCTGGGTCGTCCGCGCGGACGGGGCGCACTACGTGCCGTCGCGCCACTATGACGGCTCGGTGACCTATCTGGGACATACCGGCCCGATGACCGTGGATGACGTCATCAAGATCGTCTGCGCGCACCCGGCTACTGGCACGCATATCGCGCGGCGGATGTGGAGCTTCTTCGTCTACGACAACCCCAGCCCGCAGGACTTGAAGCCGCTCTCCGACGCCTATTACCAGCACGATCACAGCATCGCCGCGATGGTGCGCGCCATGTTCTCCTCGCCTGCGTTCTTCAGCGCGCAGGCCTACCGGGCGCGGGTGAAGAGTCCACTGGAGTTCGTGGTGGGCGCCATCCGCGCACTGGGGTTGGAGACGAACGCCACCGGGCTGGCGGCGGTCCTCAACGCGATGGGCCAGATACCGCTCGATCCCCCCAATGTGGCGGGCTGGCCAGGGGATGGCGCGAGCGGGGCATGGATGTCGACGCAGGCCTGGGTCACGCGCATCAACTTCACCGACCTGCTGGTCTCGATTGCGGCGGGTGCGCATCCGAAGGGCGGCCCGAAGATCAACCTGACGACGCCTGGAGGAAAGTCGGCTATCCAGCAGGCGATTACGAAGCAGAAGATCGCCAGCGCCGACGCCCTGGTGAGCTACTACGTCGCCATGCTGCTGGATAACACGCTCGACCCCAGCCGCCGCGCCGTGCTGGCCGATGCGCTGACCAACAGCCCGATTCAGAGTGGGGCAACCTACACGCTGGCGGGCGGCAAAAAGGTCTCCGCCGCGGCGACCGCCGAGATGCTCTACCTGCTGATGTCGCTGCCTGAATACCAGATGAATTGAGAGGACATGCGCCATGCCTAATATGCCCGACACGCGAGGCCAGCCATGCAATCCGTTCACTGTGCCATTCAGCCGGAGAGCGATGATTCGCGATGGGCTGCTCGCGGTCAGCGCGGGGATGGTGATGCCGACGATCTTCTCGCGCGCTGTCCGGGCGGCCTCCAACGCGGCGCATGAGGGCGCGCACTGGGCGCAGGCGGCGCAGGGGCGCACGCTGATTGTGGTGCAGATGGCGGGTGGCAACGACGGCCTGAATACGCTCATCCCCTACACTGATGGCGCGTATTACTCTGCGCGGCCAACGCTGGCCATCGCCCAGGCGGACGCCCTGCATCTCAACGACCGGCTGGGGCTGCATCCCGCGCTCAAAGCGCTGATGCCGATGTGGCAGCAGGGCCATCTGGCCGCCATCGAGGGCGTTGGCTACCCCAATCCCAACCTGTCGCACTTTGCCGCGATGGACATCTGGCAGACGCTCGATCTCAATGGCCAGGGCGGGCAGGGTTGGCTTGGCAAGTACGTCGCCGGGCTGGTGGATAAGGACGGCCACCCGTTCCAGTCACTCGCCGTCGGCACCTCGCTGCCGGTCGCGCTCAACGCCATCAGCGCCGATGTGCCCGTGGTCGCCTCGCCCTCAACCTACCGGCTGCAGCCCGACCCCGAGGGATCCAGCGCGGCCAAACATGGGAACGCCGCCAATGCGCGGGTCGAGACGCTGCTGAAGCTCTACAACACCTATCCACGCTCCGCGCCGTATGCCGCGCTGCTCGATGCGACGGCCCAGGCGGCGGTGGATGGCGCGCGCCAGCTCGATGCCGCCGTCGCCAGCTATGCCCCTAAGGCGCAGTATCCGAATACGAACTTCGCCAAGGGCTTGCAGGTGCTGGCCGAGGTGATCGTTCAGGGGCTAGGGCTGCGTGTGGGCTACGTGACGCTTGGCGGCTTCGATACGCATGGCGAGCAGAAAGACACCCAGGCGGGTCTGCTGCAACAGCTTGCCGAGGGGCTGGCGGCGTTCTACAGTGACTTGCAGGGTCACAACGCCGCCGATAACGTCGTGGTGATGACGTGGTCCGAATTCGGGCGGCGGGTGGAGGAGAACGCCAGCGCGGGCACCGACCACGGGACGGCTGCGCCCCTCTTTGTGCTGGGCAACGCGGTGCAGGGCGGCGTCTATGGCGAGCCACCTGACCTGACGAAGCTCGACCACAACGGCAATCTCGTCTTCACGACGGACTTCCGCTCGATCTACGCGACGGTCCTCGACCGCTGGCTCGGCGCGCCCGCCAGCGCAGTGCTGGGTGGCAACTACGGCGAGCAGGCGTTCCTGCCCCCCGCGTGACGTTATTTTCGACCTGCCCTCTCCCCAGCCCCTCCCCTAAAAGGGAGGGGAGCCAGAAGAAAGAGGACGCGCTCCGCAGGCCGGAGCACTGGCCTATTTCTGGAGCATGGTTATACTTGCCCGTCGCACGCTTCCGCAACGGGCACAATTAGCCGCGGCATTCATGTCGCGAAGTTGCAACCACTCCCACCTTGCCCGCGCCAAAAACACCCGCTACATATTCTCAACCTTTACATCCGAATCCCGCAGCCGCCGCACCGGAGAGCACGCCAGCAGCACCGGGCCGAGCAGCTTGCCCGCGCAGACGATGAAGAGCGTCGCGCGTACGCCCAGCGTCTGTCCCAGGATGCCGCCGAGCGCCAGCCCAACGACCGTCGCGCAGCCATCGACCACCCGCAACGTCGCGTGCAGGCGTCCCTGCATGCGGTCCGGCGTCGTCCGCTGAAAGTGGCTCAGGCGCGTCACACTGTAGATCGTGTACGCGGCGTCGAAGCTCTGGCCAACGATCAAGACGGCCACCGCCAGCGCCGCCGGACCACACGCCAGCGGCACGGTGAGCGCGCCCAGATCATAGATGAGCATCCCGGCCAGCAGTATGCGCCCGACTGGCCAGCGCCGCGCCAGCCACGGCACGAAGAACGTCCCGGCGAATGCGCTGATACCACCGACCGCGAAGATGACACCCATCACCACCGGCGCGAGATGCAGGTCGCGGACGAGGTAGAGCGTAATCAGCGCCCCAAGCGCGTTGCCAAAGAGCGTATCGGTTGCCCCAGCGGCCGCCAGCGCGCGCCGCACGGGATCGGCGGCGACGAAGCGCAGCCCCTGCGCCACCTCGCGCGCCATCTTCTCGCGCGCCTCAGCCGCAACAGTCGGCGTCGCCTCCTTCGTGCGAATCGTGGCGAGTGAGACGGCGGAGATGACGAAGGTTGCGGCATCCACCAGAATCGCCAGCGGCGCGCCCGCCACTTGCACAAGCACGCCCGCGATGCTCCAGCCAGATACTTCGGCCAGCGACTCACTGGCGGCCAGTTTGCTGTTGCCTTCCACCAGATGCTCACGGCGCAGCAGCGACGGCAGGAACGAGGGATAGGCGACGTCAAAGAAGACGCTACAAACGCTCACCAGCACGGCCACCACATACAACTGCTCGATGCGCAGCGTGCCCAGGACGGCGGCCAGCGGGATAGATACGAGCGCCAGCGCCCGGCCGATATCGGCGGCGATCAGCAGCGGACGGCGGCGCAGCCGATCCACCCAGACGCCCGCGACGAATCCGAGCAGCAGCCCTGGCACGACCTCGGCGGCGGCCAGCAGCGCCATCTGGCCCGCGCCCGCGCCAAGCATCAGCGCCGCCAGCAGCGGCAGAGCAAACTGGGTCAGCAGCGAGCCAAACAGCGAGACCGACTGGCCCGCCCAGAGCTTGAGAAAATCAGGATGACGCCAGAGACTCGTCGAGGCATTGGGCGGATCCAGACGAGATGGCAGACGAACAGACATAGCAAGACTCTCCAAAAACGAAACAGGCGCATATACCCGCGTAGAAGGGGCAATAATTCAAGCGAGGAATCGGCCTGGCGAATTGGAGAGCCGGGAGCTAGTGCGGGAGCATAGCGTGTCGGAGGCACACAAAACGCCCATACCAGCGGGTGGCATGAGCTGAGAGTTCGCGGTGGCGCTTCTCCGTTATCGCGCGTTTTCAGACCGCGACCGGAGGAAGTGACCGCCCTCGCAGGCTCAGCGCCAAGCCTACAGGGCGTGAATGACCGGAATCACCATATGCGCAGATGGTACACGACCGATGTCGCCTCCGTCAAGTTGACAGCGATGCCCTGGTGCGACGACACTGATGGTACACACAGCGCCCCGCCGCGATGAAAGGATAGACACCCATGACGACCCGCACCAAAGCAGCGACTCCTGTCACTGCACCCACATCGCCCGTATTGGCCACGCTGGAGCGAGGTGAGACCCTGCCCGCCAGTTGGTATACCGACCCGGCGTACTATGCCCGCGAGCAGGAGCGCATCTTCCGCCGCTCGTGGCAATATGTCGGGCTGACGGAGCAGGTTGCCAAACCGGGCGACTTCTTCACCGCGCGGGCGGGCGACGTGCCGATTGTCATCACGCGCGACCAGCAGGGGACGCTGCGGGGCTACGTCAACGTCTGCCGCCATCGCGGCTCGCAGCTGGTGAACGCCGAGCAGGGCAACCGCGCGACGCTGCAATGCGCCTATCACGCCTGGACGTATGACCTCGATGGCTCGCTCCGCGCCGCGCCGGGCATGCGTGACGAGCCGGAGTTCGACAAGGGATGTTACGCGCTCGTGCCGGTCCAGGTAGAGGCGTGGGGGCCATTCGTCTTCGCCAACCCTGATCGCGAGGCGCCGCCGCTAGCGAGCGTGCTCGGTGACCTGCCTGCGATGGTCAGCGCGACGGGACTGCGCCTCGACGCGATCCGGCGGAAGGTCCGCCGCACCTACGATATCGCCGCCAACTGGAAGGTCGTCGTCGACAACTACCTCGAATGCTACCACTGCCCGGTGGCACACCCCGGCTTCAGCGACCTGATCGACCTCAAGAGCTACGCCGTCGCCGAATACGAATATTTCTCGACGCAGGCTGGTCCGCCCACGAAGTCGGCGCGGGAGGGGAAGGCGGGCCTCTACGACATCAGCGGCGACGTAGATGCGGGATTCTACGCCTTCCTCTGGCCCAACTTCACCCTGAATATCACCCCGGCCCCGGCAATGTCTCGCTCAACCTCTTCCTGCCGGTGGATACCAATCGAACGCTCGCGGTCTACGAATACTGCTTCAGCGATTCCGTGCCGGAGCAGGAGATCGCGGAGTTCACCCGTTTCATTGATCAGGTGCAGGAGGAAGATGTCGTACTCTGCGAGTCGGTGCAGCGCGGCTTGCGGTCGGGCTTCTTCGACCGGGGACGGCTGATGCAGTCTGAGCGGATGCTGGCGCACTTCCAGAAGCTCGTCTATCGCTTCCTGACGGACGAGGCCGAGGCATGAATCACAGCGACCACGTGCGGCTGATCCGCGACGGCGTCTCCGGCGGGGGCAGCGTCTGGGTCGACCTCGGCTCCGGTGAGGGCGCGTTCACGCTGGCGCTGGCCGATCTGCTTGGCCCCGGCGGGCATATCTACTCCGTGGATACCGACGCCCGCGCCCTACAGGAGCAGCGGCGGGAACTTCAGGCGCGCTTTCCGGCGGTGACGCTCGAACAGCGCGCAGCTGACTTCACCCGTCCGCTCGATCTACCGCCGCTGGATGGCGTCGTCATGGCCAACTCATTACACTTCCAGCGCCACAAAGAGCCGGTGCTGCGACTGGTGTGCGGGATGCTTAAGCCGGGCGGGCGGCTGGTGCTGGTAGAATATAACGCCGACCGTGGCAACTGGTGGGTGCCTTATCCGATGTCATACCCGACCTGGGAGGCGCTCGCCGCGGCCAACGGCTTCGTCGCGACGCGCCTGCTGGCCACGCAGCCGAGTCGCTTCCTGCGTGAGATCTTCTCCGCGCTTAGCTATACGACATCATGAACATTGCCAGGAGACCAGCGCGCGATGTCTGATACGAACGAACAACCAGCGTCTGTCACTGGCCTGGATCTGCGCGACCTGCGGTCGGACTGCGCGCGCTGCTTCGCGCTCTGCTGTGTCGCGCCGACCTTCGCCGTCTCGGTGGACTTCGCGATCAATAAGAAGGCCGGGAAGCCATGCCCCAATTTGCACTCGGACCTCCGCTGCGGCATTCACACGCAGCTCAGGCAGCAGGGATTTCGTGGCTGCGCCGTCTACGACTGCTTTGGCGCGGGACAGAAGGTCTCGCAACTCACGTACGGTGGGAGCGATTGGCGGCAGAACCCGCAGACCGCCGCGCAGATGTTCCGCGTCTTCTCGATCATGCGCTCGCTGCATGAGCTGCTCTGGTACCTGACCGAGGCGCTGACGTTACAGCAGGCAAAATCACTCCATGATGAGCTTCAGCGCGCGCTGGCGGAGACGGAGCGCTTGACCGCTGGCAGCGCCGATGAGCTGGCCCAACTGGATCTGGCGGCGCACGGGCGGGCGGCGAATAGCCTGCTGCTGCGAGCGAGCGAGCTGGCGCGGGCTGATATCCAGCCACAGAAGGACTTCACCAGAGCCGATCTCATCGGGGCCAACCTCCAGGGTGCCGACCTGAGAGGCGCGAACTTGCGAGAGGCCTACCTCATCGCGGCGGACCTGCGCGATGCCGATCTGCGCATGGCGGACGTCATCGGCGCCGATTTTCGCGATACAGACCTCAGCGGCGCCGACCTCACCGGCTGCATCTTCCTCATCCAGTCGCAACTGGACGCGGCGAAGGGCGATGCCGCGACGAAGCTGCCGCACGCGTTCACTCGCCCGACGCATTGGCAGCTCGTCGCGCCGTGACTGCCAGCAAAGAGCCGCCCCTCGGTGAATGAGGAGCGGCCTGGTTACGAATGAAATCGTGTCTATTAGTCGTCGCTGTCGAGGATGTCGCCAGAGTTGCCGGTATAGGCGTTGACCCAGACGCCTGCCGATGTCGGCGGATGGTGGCCGCTATCTTTTCCGACATAGCGCCAGCCCCACTGCGGCTCGTCAACGGTTGGCGTCCCGCTGAAGTATTTGGCGACGAAGCTGACATACCCAGGGCAGTTGCCCAGAATATCGCAGTGATAGTCAACCGTCGCGCCGCCATTGACCGCGCCAGCTGTCGGCCAGGCCGCGGGATCACTGACAAAGAGCTGGCCAGTGATGGTGAAGCGCGCGCTGCCGGAGAACGACCCGTACTCCTCGCCCGATAGCGTTCCACCAGTGCCAGGGCTGGTCTGGCCCGCGACCGCCTTGAACGACGAGTCATAGTAGTTGACGATGGCGCAATACTGGTCGGGGCCGACGTTCCAGATCGTGATGGAGCGGTGAACGCGGTCATAGGCCCAGTAGTTACCGGCCTGACCCGAGTCGGCATCGTTCGCGATGGATTCGGTCACGTCAATGACTTTGTTTCCCCGCACAGCGCCACTGCTGGCGCACGAGTACGCGAACGCCACGGAGTGATCGCTGTCGCCCCCAGAGCCGCGCTGATGTTCCATACTAAACATGCTGGGTTTGGGAGTGGCATGCGTCGTCGAATGCGTATTCGTCTTGTTCGTTGTTCCATGCGCCATTGCGGGAATCACGAAGACCACGGTGGCCGCCGCGACCGTCATCACAATGGCGCCAATTGCCAGAACTCTCTTCATCGAAGACTCCTTATTACGAACACTGAGATGTGTTCGTCCTCGGCACAGCGCGCTCGACACGGCAATCCGCTGCGCCACGCAATCAATCGCTCCTGATTCGGGGATATGGCTGGACGCCACCAGGAAACGTCCAGCCGGGTAACGCTGGGTGCTGTTGCTCGTGACAGCTACTGCCGCCACTGGCCGCGCTGGGGATAGTTGTCCTCCTCCTCATCGTCGCGCCGCCGCGCGAGTATCAGGAAGAGCAGCGATCCCACGATGATGAGCGCCGCGCCGCCGCCGATAATCACCGGGAGACTGGGGAAGCCTGAGCCGCCGACCAGCCCGACCGAGGTGGGTGTCGGCGTCGCGCTGGCGCCCGTGACAGAGGTCGCCGTCGGCTGGCCGGGGCTGGTCGTCTCGGTCGGGCTCACCGTCACGCTCGCAATCGCGGCGGCGGTCTGCGTGGCGGCCAGGTTATAGACCGTCAGCGCGAAGCAGTCTGCCGCGCCGGTATTACCCGCGGAGTCGGCGCCGCGCACGCACACGGTGTAGCGGCCCTCATTCAGGCCGGTAAGATGCGCTGTAACGCCCTCCGTCACCTCATTGAAGGAGCCATCTTTCGCGCTCATCGCGTGATATGCGCCGCCGTTGACGTTGTATTGGCCTGACGCGATGGCGAAGTTGCCGGTCGTCGAGTCGCTGAGCGTCCCAGAGAGCGTAAAGGCGGTATTCGAGCCTGGCGAGGCGGGACTCGTGAAGAGCGTCTTCGCCACTGGTCCGGCGCAGATAGCTGCCTGCGTCGTGCGGAATGGCGAGAACGTTACGCTGCCCGTGGCCGCGTTGCCCGTACCCGAAGCGTTCGTCGTCGCGTGTGGCCCGCTGGCTGTGCCCCACCAGTTCTGCGTGGCGGTCAGGTTCGTGCCCGCCGCGACCGTCGCGCCAGCGCTCGAGTTGCCCATGATGCAGTTCTGGGCCGCGCTCACCGCCAGGCCAGACGAGAGGGCGTCAGACGTCAGGCCAGCCCTGAAGCCTGAGATGATGTTGCGGGTGATGCTGACGCTCGCCGCACCCGAGGGGCTGACGAGATCGAAGCCCGCGAGTGGTCGCGAGGAGCCACTGCCGCGGATCAGATTATGGTCAATGACGTTCCCGGAGCCAATCGTCCCTTTGAACGAGATGGCATAGCCGTGGCCGCTGCTGCTGCCCATATTGAAGGTGTTGTTCTTGATCGAGACGCCCTTGATCTCCGAGGTGACGCCGCCACTGGTCGTGCCGAAGCCGTGCAGGGAGATGGCGGAGTCGTCCGCGGTGCTGGACTGCGTGGCCGCGACACCCGCGTTGTCGAACACGTTGCCAGTGATCGAGAGGTTGTTGTAGCGGCCCACCAGCCCGCCGTTGTAGCCCGCGTCGACGCCTACCCCCATGCCGGGATAATTCTGAAAGGTGTTGCCCGAGACCACCTGCGGCGCGGTGACATCAACATTGCCATCGGCGAGGAAGAGCACACCTTCCGCCCACCAGCCAAAGGTTGCCGGGCTCGTGCTGATGTCGTTGAGTCCATGCAGGTTCAACGTGTTGCCGGTAAAATTGACCGCCCCTGGATTCCCCTCGACGAGCGCTGCCCGAAATACACCCTGAAACGAGTTGTTTTTCACGGTGACTGTGGCGGAGTTACCGGCGATATAAATAGAATCGGTCTGGTCCGCCAGCAGCTGAGGGTCGAGCGATGTATCACCGTAGAAGCGATTATTGTAGATGGTGATGACATCACTCACGTTGTGGTCCGTGACCGTCATCAGGATGCCGTCGTCGTTCGCATCATTGACGATAGCGCCCTCGATGGTGAACCCCGATACACCCACGTTTCCTGGCGTCGCGGGCGCGATGGCGATCAGGCCGCCTATCGCCGTACCCGAGGCGGGCGCGCCATTGATGATAGAGTGACCGATGCCAGCGCCCACCAGATTGACCGGCTTGCTGATGGAGATTGGCACATCAGAAGTGCCTGGGCCATACGTTCCCGGCCCAACTTTGATCGTCGCGCCACTCGCTGCCGGGGCGAGGGCGGCATTGATGCTGGTGTAGGCGCAGCCTGAGGGGCACACGTCATAGGTGGCGGCGCGCGCCTGATGCACCAGCGCCAGACTCCCCGCCGCCAGCGCCAGAAGCAGCCCCGCGATAAGCAATACCTGCGCCCAGCGGGGCTGCATTGCCCTGCGCAATCTACTGACGCCTGCACCCGAAACATGACGCAGTGCATGACGCGGTGAATGAGTGCTCACCCCTTGATCGTGGGTAGTGTCCAATGTCTTAACCCCCTCATCATGCCGACCGCGGGAGGATGCTGAAGCGCTCGATGCGATGTCGCGATAGTGATGGATGGGATTGCCGACGGCCCGGCTGATTGCTAGAAACAGGGTGGATCGATCTCTGTTCACCTGCCGCGACGCTCACATCGGCGAGCGGCGCTCTTTCGTGTCGTGCTGTGATGCTTCCCCGTTACCATGCTCAACGGACAATGTAATGAGCAGTAACGTCTGTTTGGTCACAGGCAGGTCACGCTGGCGTGTGGGATGACCATCTGGAATGGCTGAGGTTCATCCTGGCCGCAGGTCTGTGGGTGTCTGTGGGTGTCTGTGGGTGTCAGGCGGCGCCCAGCCAGGCGATGAGGCACTCGATGCCCTCGTGCGCGCCCGTCACCTCGCGCAACCTGCGCCCCAGCGTGCGCATCATCCAGGCGTTGCCAACCTGTGGATTATCGCGCAGTTCACGCATCTCACCGGCGGCGCGGCGCACGCGGGCGAGCATCTCGCGGGTGCAGAGGCCGAATCCTTCAATATATTCGAGGCTGCGCCGCTGGCAGGCGGCCCGGGCGTCTGGAACGGCAAGCCGGAGAATAATGTCTTCCTCGGCGCAGCCAAGGCGTTGCGCAAGGGCTGGCTCCG
>Ga0207661_10001276_pt1 | contig 16849 bp, 17 predicted proteins | sample KBSC713LmetaG_FD_184337 | JGI IMG/M metagenome (GOLD analysis project Ga0207661, IMG submission 184337) | Corn rhizosphere microbial communities from Kellogg Biological Station, Michigan, USA - KBS C7.1-3L metaG (SPAdes) (version 2) | ecosystem: Host-associated > Plants > Roots > Rhizosphere ...
CGTGAAGAAATATTTTAGTTCAAACGTGCCGCGATTGGTCGCCATGTATTTGTTGGCGGTGACGCGCGAGACCGTCGATTCATGCATCTGGATCGCATCGGCTACCGCTTTCAGATTGAGCGGCCGCAAATGCGCGACACCATGGGTGAAGAAGCCGTCCTGCTGGCGCACGATCTCGGTCGCGACTTTCAGGATCGTGCGAGCGCGCTGATCGAGCGCGCGCACCAGCCAAGTCGCGTTCTGCAGGCAATCGGTGAAGTACGACTTGTCGCCGTCCTTGCGGATCGTCTTGGAGAGCTCGGTGTAATAGGTCTGGTTAACGAGGACACGTGGCAATGTGTCGCTGTTGAGCTCGACATGCCAGCCACCATCCGGACCCGGCCGCACATAGACGTCGGGCACCATGGTCTGCACCCGCGACGCGCCGAACTTCAGGCCCGGCTTTGGATCGAGCCTTCGAATTTCGCCGATCATGTCGGCGATGTCCTCGTCGTCGACACCGCAGAGTTTTCGCAAGGCCGCGATGTCGCGCCTGGCGAGCAGATCGAGATGCTCGACGAGCGCCTGCATGGCGGGATCGTAACGGTTGAGCTCGCGCAGCTGGATTGCCAGGCATTCGCTCAAGTTGCGCGCGCAGATGCCGGGCGGATCGAATTTTTGCAGCACCGCCAGCACCGCCTCGACGTCAGCCTGCGCGGCGCCGAGCCGCTCGGCCGCGCCGCCGAGATCGCTCGGCAGATAGCCGGCCTCATCGACGAGGTCGATCAGGTATTGGCCGATCATTCGCTGCGCCGGCGCGGAGAAGGCGACCGCGAGCTGCTCGGCGAGATGATCGGCCAGCGTCACCTCGGCCGCGACAAAGGCCTCGAGGTTGTAGTCCTCGTCCGAGGAGGCGCCGCCACCCCATTCGGTGTAGATGGTGGGCGCCGCGTCCTGGGCGTTGCGCGCGGCTGCTTCCGCGGGCTCTTCCGAAAACACGTTGTCGAGACCGGTGTCGAGCCTCTGCTCGATCTCGGTGCGGCTGCCGAGATCGCGGCTCAGCCACTCTTCCTGCGCCGCCTCGAAACCATCACCACCGCCGGGCGCCTCCGCCTGCCCGGCCGAAAACTCCTCGCCGTTGAGGCTGCCCCCCTCCTCGTCGCGATCGAACTCGGCGCGCTCCGGGCTCGCCTCGCCCGCAACCGGCGGTTCCGGGCCGTCGCTGGCGCGCTCCAGCAGCGGGTTGCGCTCCAGCTCCTCCTCGACAAAGGCCGACAGGTCGAGATTGGAGAGCTGCAGCAGCTTGATGGCCTGCATCAGCTGCGGCGTCATCACGAGCGATTGCGACTGGCGGAACTCTAATCTCTGCGTTAGCGCCATGGAGGCAAGAACGATCCGTGAAAACTGGTCCGATTCTTGCTTATCTCAGTCCCAAGCCCTTGTACACGGCTTGCCGGATCCAATTTTTGGGCTCGCGCCGCGCTTCCCGGAAAATGGTTACCGATTTTTTTCTTGCGCCGAGGAGTCGCCTATAGCCGGAATTCCTCGCCCAGATAGAGCCGCCGCACATCGGGATCGCTGACGATCTCGTCCGGACTGCCCTCGGTCAGGATTTCGCCGGCATAGACGATGTAGGCGCGGTCGGTCAGGCCCAGCGTTTCGCGCACATTGTGGTCGGTGATGAGAACACCGATGCCGCGATTTGTCAGATGGCGGACGAGATCCTGGATGTCACCGACGGCGATCGGATCGATGCCCGCGAAGGGCTCGTCGAGCAGCATGTAATTCGGACGCGTCGCGAGCGCGCGCGCGATCTCGACGCGGCGGCGCTCGCCGCCGGAGAGCGCAATCGACGGGGTTTTCCGCAGGCGGGTGATGTTGAACTCGTTGAGTAGCGAGTCCAGTTCCTGTTCGCGCTTCTTCTTTGAGGGCTCGACCACTTCAAGCACCGCGCGGATGTTCTGCTCCACCGTGAGGCCGCGGAAGATCGAGGCTTCCTGCGGCAGATAGCCGATGCCGAGCCGCGCGCGCTGATACATCGGCAATTGCGTGACGTCGTGGCCATCGAGCTCGATGGCGCCGCGGTCGGCCTTGATCAGCCCGGTGATCATGTAGAACACCGTGGTCTTGCCGGCTCCGTTGGGGCCGAGCAGGCCGACGGCTTCGCCCCGACGCACATAGATGCTGACACCGCGCACCACCTGGCGCGAGCCAAAGCTCTTTTCCACGCTATGCACAGCCAGGTAGCCCGGTCGCCGCAACAGCTGCGGCCCGCCCGAGCCGTTGGTCTTCGCCTGGCGCGCCGGCTTGGCGGGCTTTTGACGGGCCTGCGGCTTGGGTTGCAGGGGGTGCTCGCGCGGCGCCTCGCGTGGCTGCTCCCTTGCGTATTCCCCTGGATATCCCCTCGGCAGCTCTGCGACCGGAGGTGAGCGTGGCAAGTCGACGCCCGAGATCGGCGCCTCTCGCGCAATCGGCGGAGCGTCGCGAACCGGGCTCGTCAGCATGTTTCCAAAGGAATCGCCAAGCGCCGTAATGTCCTCGCGAGAGCGCGCAAAACCTTTGCCCCGCTTGGCAGAGCGCCGCCGGAACATGCCGAGTAAATCTACCATCCCCGCTTTGCCCAGGCTTTTGTGAGGCATTCCCTAGGCGTCCCGCCACCCGCGCATGGTGCGGCTCTGATTCGCCCAGCATGAAGCAAGGGATGCCCCTTGCCCAGCGGAACACCCCCGAATCCCCGCGCGTAGATACAGGCTCGCGGCCAGCGCTTCAACCTCGCCACGGCGCACTATCAAACAAGTGATTGATATTATTTCGGTTTATTTGGATTCAAGGCCGGCAGCGGCGATCCGCCGCCGGGCGGGGGCGTGGTGCAGCCCTCCCCCGATTGGGCGAACAGGCCCTGCACCTTGCCACTATCCGACTCGACCCTGGAGACGCCGCTCGTCATGTCCACGAACAGGCGGTCGCCACGCAGCACGTTCTTGCACTGGGTCAGCACCACGCCGCCGAGCATGGTGATCAGGTTGGTCTTGGTGTCGAAGATGGCCGTCTCGCCGGTCACGACCTGGTCCTTCTGGGTCACAACCACGTTGCCGCGCGCTTCCAGCCGCTTGATCGACGAAGCGCCGCCCGGGCCCGGGGTGGCCGACTGCATCGGCGCGCCGGGCGCTGCCTTCGCGCCCGCCTTCGCATTGGTTGGCCGGGCCGGAGGAGCGGCATTTCCGGTGCCTGTCGTGCCACCGCCGCTCGATTCGTAAAACACCACCAGCGTCTTCGACGTCATGGTGGTGTCGCCCTGCACGACCTTCACATTGCCGGAGAAGGTCGCCTCCTTTTTCTTGTCGCGCATCTCGAGCTGGGCCGCTTCGATCTGGATCGGCTGGTCGCGATTCTGCGTAAAGCCCTGCATCGCGTTGGGCACGCCCGACATGGTGCTCTGCGCACGAGCGTCGGGCGCCAGCGTGCACGCAAGCAGGCACGCCGCCGCGATGACGCGCCCCGCCCTCGCCCTCATCGATACTCCGCGCTGAAAGGATTTCGTCATGGGCTTCATTTCGCGTTGGCAGATCTACCCGACTTCTTCTTCGCCGGCGGCGGCGCGGGCTCGGGCGGCGCGGCTTGCGGCTGGCTGCCATCATCGGTGTTGAGATGGTCGAGATGCATCACGACGTTGCCTTCGAAGATGACGACCTCGCCACCATTGACGATGTGCAGGCGGTCGGAGGTCAGCGTGCCGTTGGTCAGCTTGACGTCGACATGCTCGTCGGAATCGACGGTGTTCTTGACCATGTCGACTTGGGCCTGCGTCAAGCGCGCCTCATAGCCCGTCGTGGTTTGCAGGAAAATATCCTTGTGCAGATCGAGCGTCTGCGCCTTGTTGTCGAACATGCCGGTCAGCGAATCCAGGAAAATCGTCGAGCCGTCCTGCATCAGCAGCTTGGTCTTGAGCTTGTTGAGCTCGACGTGATCGGGATCGGTCACGTCCTGCACGGCGGTCTTGGCCCACATTTCATAGGGCCGCCGGTCTGGCGTGTAGCCGGACAGGTGCGGCTTATCCATGGTGATCTTGGTGCCGGAGACGACCAGATTGTCCATGTCCAACGGCAGTTTCGCCTTCAGCATGCGGAACGGATTGAAGATCGAGATTCCGATCACGCCCGCCATCGCGAGCGCCACCGCGCTCGGCACCGCGATGCGCAGGATCCGCACCATCCGGCTGTGGCGCGCAGCCATGGCAAAGCGCACTTCCAGGCTTGCCTGATAGGCTGGACTTTGGACCGAGTTCACCGCTGCTCCTGGGCCAGGAATCTTGGGAACAATCTCGAAAATCTTGTGCCGCGAACAAGTGCGTCATCTTAGCCGGGCTGACCGGATTGTGCAGCCTGCGAGACGCCCCATGAGTGTGTCCGAAACGGGGCGAATTGCCTCACGCGGACCGTTAATCGAGATGAACAACAGCCCTTTGGTCAAGAATGCGCAAAGATGTCCTCGGCCTCCCAGCCCTGAAGGTCGAGTTTGGCCCGAGTCGGCAGAAAATCGAAGCAGGCCTGTGCGAGCTCGGTGCGGCCCTCGCGCGCCAGCATTGCATCGAGCTTCTCGCGCAGCGCATGCAGATGGAGCACGTCGGAAGCGGCATAAGCGAGCTGCGCTTCGCTGAGCGAGGATGATCCCCAGTCGCTGGATTGCTGCTGCTTTGACAGCTCGATGTTGAGCACCTCGCGCACCAGGTCCTTCAGGCCATGACGGTCGGTATAGGTGCGAGTCAGGCGGGACACGATCTTGGTGCAATAGACCGGCTGCGGCATCACGCCAAGAGCGTGATATAGCACGGCAATGTCGAAGCGGGCGAAGTGGAAGATCTTGGTGACGTTCGGATTGGCGAGCAGCGCCTTCAGATTCGGTGCGTCGGCATGTCCCTTCGGGACCTGCACCACATCCGCGCTGCCATCACCATTCGACAGCTGCACCACGCAGAGCCGGTCGCGGTGCGGGTTGAGCCCCATGGTCTCGGTATCGATCGCAACCGATCCGGTGTAGCGGGATAGATCGGGCAGGTCGCCGCGATGCAGGCGTACGGTCATTGCTGGTTTGAACCTTGTCGTATCGGCGGAACGCCGCCGCTGCCTTTTTGGGAGACAAGCGGGGAAGCGAAGCTCCAGCCGTTTAACACGAACACCGGGTAGAGAGGGAACCCGTCATAACAAAAAATTGGCTGTCGGACCGCTCCGCTTGCGGATATCGCTCTCCGCCCCGGAAAGCGAACGCGCCCCAATGCGAGGAAATACCATGACCGAGCAGACCGTCGCGGCCCCTATCGAAAACCAGCAAGAGCTGGCGCGCGGCTTTTCCCGCTACCAGTCGGGCCTTGTCGCGCTGCTCGCGTTCGTCCAGTTCACCATCATCCTCGACTTCATCATCATGTCGCCGCTCGGCGCCATCCTGATGCCGGCGCTGAATATCACAGCGGGGCAATTCGGCGTGGCGGTTTCGGCCTATGCCTTCAGCGCCGGCATTTCGGGCGTGCTCGCGGCCGGCTTCGCCGATCGTTTCGACCGGAAGCGTCTGTTGCTGTTCTTCTATGTCGGCTTCACCGCCGGCACGACGCTGTGTGCCGTCGCCCCGAATTATCACCTGCTCCTGTTTGGCCGCGTCGTGACCGGCCTGTTCGGGGGCGTGATCGGCTCCATTGTGCTCGCCATCATCACCGATCTGTTCGCCTTGCATCTGCGCGGCCGGGTGATGGGCTTTGTCCAGACGGCGTTCGCGGCGAGCCAGGTGCTGGGTATTCCGGTCGGCCTCTATCTCGCTAATCGCTTCAACTGGCACGTCGCGTTCGGTGCGATCGTGATCCTCGCACTCGCCATCATCATCGCGGTTCTGCTTCTGATGCGGCCGGTGAATGAGCATCTGCGGCTCAAGCAGGAGAGGAACGCCTTTGCGCATCTGATCGCGACGGTGCGCGAGCCGAGCTATACGCTGGCCTTTGGCGTGACGACCCTGCTCGCAACCGGCGGCTACATGCTGATGCCGTTCGGCAGCGCCTATACCGTGCACAATCTCGGCATCGGCATCGAGGATCTGCCGACGATCTATCTCGTGTCCGGACTTTTCGCGATCGTCACCGGCCCGCTGGTCGGCCGCCTCAGCGACACGCTCGGCAAATATCCGACCTTCGCCTTCGGTACCGCCATGTCGATCATCATGGTGCTGATCTACACCCATCTCGGCGAGGTGAGCCTGACGATTGCGATCACCGTCAACGTGCTGATGTTCGTCGGCATCTTCTCCCGCATGATTCCGTCGCAGGCACTGATGTCGGCGATCCCCGTGCCGCATCAGCGCGGCTCGTTCAGCGCCATCAGCGCCTCGCTGCAGCAGCTTTCCGGGGGACTCGGATCGGTGTTTGCCGCGGCCATCATCGCTGAGAACGCCGACGGCACGCTGCGGTATTTCGATCGACTTGGTTACATCGTGGTCGGGACCTCGCTGCTCGCGTTATGCGCGATGTACTTTGTGCAGCGACAGGTCGCGCGCACGGCCGGGGAGGCCGTTGTTTGAGCCAGCAGGCGGTCGGCCCTGCGCCGCTCGGAAGCGCCCATCGTGCCGTTCCCCGGCCGACGGGTGCTTAGGGCGCTTCGGGGTCTGACAAGCTTGGCGGCTGAAGTTCGGGGCTGTTGGCCCAGCGGTCGAGATTCTCGATGACCCTCTGGTGGCTCGGCCGGCGCGGCTTTGGCGCCTTCGGCTCTTCCGACAGCTTGCGAGGCAACTTGATTTCCTCTGTCATGGCTGTTCTCCAACGCAGCACTATGCACCTCATGGAGGTCGAGATCAAGAGATAACTTATTGTTTTTGTTTAGTAATCTAACTAACTTGGAGGCGGCGGCTGGACTCGTGGAACCAACGCATTCCGGGAGCGACTGAGATGGAGGTCAATTCCAGGAATACCGGAGCCCGGCCTGGGCGCCTGCGATTCGCGTCGTATTGTAGCCAAGGATCGGCTTGCTCGGGCCGGTCATTGCCACGGCATGTGCCTCGAGGAAGGACGAGAAATTCGGCGTCCAGATCACCGTGATTTTGCCCGACCCCTGGAAACTGGTCACGCTCACCGGGATAATCGGTCCGACAACGCCGACAGCGCTCGAGTCGACGGTCTGACTCACCAATGCCGAAAGGGTCGGCTGGACCGTGTAGCCCATCCATCTCATTTCGGTCCCGAAGCGCGCACCGCCGTGCAATTCGGTCGCGTCGGATAGTTTCGTGCCGAAATTGACGGTGTAACCCTCGGTGTACGTCACACCGATCGTCGGTTCGATAAACACCGAGAGGGGAAGATCGAATCTGTACTGGGCGTTGACAGTGTAGCCAAGCAGACTGCCATTGACGACCATTGGGGGCGCGGTCTGCAAAGTGCTTCTGGTCCAGCTGGCGAAGTCTGTGAAATCAGCAGAGAACCCGCCGTTCGCATAGGACAGCGTGCCCGATATCGACGGCGTGGAATTGTCAACCGTTACCAGCCCGTGCTGGTGCGACCAGGCGTGCGATCCCGTCGCGATGAATGTCAGCGCATCCGAATCCGTGAAAATTCCGATTTTCGTGACATCGAATGCGCCGGTGCTGGTCGCCACGGAGGTGCCGATACCCGCCGTTTTCGATTCATCGTCAGCACCGACCACGTTTGCACCGTAGAGCCACATTGAGGCCGGAGCAGGCGCTGTTGCCGGAGCTTTCGCGTAAGCAAGCGCGCGGAAGGTATCAGGAATGTCTTCTGGCGCGAATGGATCCCGACTATCGAGATTTGATTCGTCGCCATTGAATCCAAGCCGTCCGGAAGGCGCAACAAGTCGCCGCGCGCGGACCTGGTCGCGAACACTTTGGATGATGGTCTGAACGACGCGGTTGATGGCGTTTTGTTGAAGGGTTGAGCCGTTCGACTGAGCGGCGGCCGGCTGCGCCATGAGCAAGAAGGCGCCAGCGACTACGACCAAGGCGCTGAACCATCCCCACGTCATTTCGTCCTCGAAATATCTTTCGCCGAAAACGATTCGGGCCACCATAATTCCCATAGTGCAAAAAGGGCCGCACCGGGAAATGTTTCTCATTGATTGTCAAAAGCCGTCAACAAGGACGAAAGTCAGCCGGTCTGTTTCGGCCAACCCGGGACGACATGCCCAGTGCGAAAGGGCCGCCCGAGGCGCCCCTGCTACGTCATTTGACGTTTCCGATGTATTTGAGCCCGATATAGGGTCCGCTGGCGGAAAAATCGGTGTTGTTCCGGTTTATCGTCTGCGGGGCCGTGGAGGGACGGTTGTTGTAGTAAGTATTCTGGGGCGGTTTGACGTACTGGCTGGGGTGGGGCGTGCTACCGATTTGCAACGCCGGGGCTTGAGGTTGTGCACCGCCCGCGAGCGCTTCGGACGTTGCGGCAACTCCCCCTATCGTCAGAGCCGCACCCCATATGACGATCTGCCTCAAAATCATGACGATCTATCTCCTCAAACCACAAACGAAGCCTACACCGAAGGCACATTTTCTCCAAGTCCGGTCGAATGTCTGGCGCCGATTGAGCTCCAGAACGAGGAATCGTTGTCCTTCGATAGATACGCCATTCGATACTTCATCGCGCTGTGTCCCGGGTTTGTGTACCGGTCAGCAACTCAAACTTTCTGCAAATGAGCGATTTCAATCGCTTGGAAAGAGTGGTGCCCAGGAAAGGACTCGAACCTTCACGGCCGTGAAGCCACTGGCACCTGAAGCCAGCGCGTCTACCAATTCCGCCACCTGGGCATGGGCGCGCTTAGTACGGATCGGTGGCGCGCTTGTCAAATAGGCGCCGTGCAGGGCAAATATCCTGTACAGGGCGAAGAGGATGGCGTATCGCGATTCCGCTGAAATGCGCTCTTTTTGACGAGGAAGCTGACCGCATGGCATCGAATCAGGACACGTTGGTCACGGTTTTCGGCGGGTCGGGCTTTCTGGGGCGCAACGTGGTCCGCGCGCTCTGCAAGCGCGACTACCGCATCCGGGTCGCGGTGCGGCGGCCGGAACTGGCTGGCCATCTGCAGCCGCTCGGCAGGGTAGGGCAGATCCACGCAGTGCAGGCCAATGTGCGCTATCCGGCGTCCGTCGAGGCCGCGATGCGTGATTCGTATGTGGCAATCAATCTGGTCGGAATTCTCACACCCAGCGGCGCGCAGACCTTTGAGGCCGTGCAGGCGAAGGGCGCCGGAACCATCGCGAAAGCCGCAGCGGCCGCGGGCGCCTCCATGGTGCATGTTTCGGCGATCGGCGCCGACGAGAAATCGGCTTCGCGCTATGCCCAGACCAAGGCGGCCGGCGAGAACGCCGTGCTGGCGGCGCTGCCGTCAGCCACCATCATGCGTCCATCAGTAGTGTTCGGTCCGGAGGACGAGTTCACCAACCGCTTTGCCGCGCTGGCGCGGCTCGCACCGGCGCTGCCCTTGATCGGCGGCGGCAATACCAAAATGCAACCGGTCTATGTCGGCGATGTCGCCTCAGCCATTGCGGATGCGGTCGACGGCAAGGCCAAAGCCGGCGCCACCTATGAGCTTGGCGGCCCGGAAGTGCTTTCGTTCCGCGAGATCATGGAGATCATTCTCGAGATCACGGACCGCAAGCGCATGTTGGTGTCGCTGCCGTTCGGTCTCGCCAGGCTGCAGGCGATCTTCCTGCAGTTCGCGCCCGGCGCCCTGAAGCTGACGCCGGATCAGGTCGAGCTGCTGCGCACCGACAATGTGGTATCGGAGACGGCGAAGGCCGCGGGGCTGACGCTGGAAGGGCTCGGCATCACGCCGGATTCGATCGAAGGAGTAGCGCCGCAATATCTCTGGCGCTTCCGCCCCGCCGGCCAGTTCCAGCGCAAGAACGCGTAGGCCTGGATTTGTAGGGTGGGCAAAGGCGCGCCTTCGCGCCGTGCCTGCCAATTCATCAACAGTGTAGAAGGATGGTGGTGGGCACGCGGAGCCTGTCATCGGGCGCGCATTCGCGCGACCCGTTGGCTTTGCCGACCCTACGATTCTACGAACATCATCGCCCCATCGCCAGCGCGACCAGGCCGAGCGTGCCGACGATCACGCGCCACCAGGCGAACAGCGTAAAACCGTGGCGGGTAACATATTCGAGGAACGTCTTCACCACGATGATTGCGGTGACGAACGACACCACAAAGCCGATCGCGATGATGCCGAGATGATCCGTCGTCATGTCGGCGCGGCTCTTGTAGAAATCATAGGCGAACGCGCCGACCATGGTCGGGATCGCGAGGAAGAACGAGAACTCCGCCGCCGCGCGCTTGTCGGCGCCAAGCAGCATCGCCGCGACGATGCTCGCACCCGAGCGCGATACGCCGGGAATCATCGCAAGGCACTGCGCGATGCCGATCCAGAGATAAGTGAGGAGAGGGAAGCGCGTTGCGTCATGCTCATGCGGCTTGTGATCCATCTGATCGACCCAGAGCAGGATGGCGCCGCCGACGATCAGCGAGAAGCAGATCACCCAGGCACTCTCGAAGAGAATTTCCTTGATGTATTTGCCTGCGAGCAGGCCGATGATCACCGCTGGCAGAAATGCGATCAGGACGCCGATGACAAAGCGGCGGTCGTCCGCGTTGGAGAACATGCCGACCGCGATGCGCCACAATTTGGTGAAATAAAGCACAACGATGGCGAGGATCGCGCCAAGCTGAATCAACACCGTGAAACTGTTCCAGAACGCTCCCTCACCGAGCCCGAAGAAGCGTTCCGCCAGCAACAAATGGCCCGTCGACGACACCGGGAGGAATTCCGTGACGCCTTCGATAATGCCGAGAATCACCGCCCGTATTGCATCTGACATCATGATCTCGTTCGTTCCGATCGATTTCGGCCAGGAAGCCGCGTTCTTCTCGCTTATTCGCCTGTCTGCCGCAATCGCTAAATGCAAAAACACGACTTGCGCCTCGCGTGCTTCTGAGTAGCTTGGCGCCCCTCCCGTACCCGCTTACGCGTGGCCCGCGACCGGGCCGCCCGACCGCGGTTGAACGTTTCGTTAAGCGTCCAAGACATACCTAAGGCCGCATGTACACGCTGTATCACCATCCCTTCTGTCCACACTCGCGCTTCATTCGCCTGGTGCTCGGCGAGTATGGCCTCGACCTGCGGCTGGTGGAGGAACGGGTCTGGGAGCGGCGCGAGGGCTTTCTCGCCCTCAATCCCGCCTGCACCACGCCGGTGCTGTTCACCGAGGGACAGCCGGCGGTTCCGGGGGCTGCGATCATCGCCGAGTTCATCGACGAGACCGAAGGCCAGCGGATGGGCGAGCGGCGACTGCTGCCGACCACGATGGGCGAGCGCATCGAGGTGCGCCGGCTCATGGCCTGGTTCAACGAAAAATTCTTCGAGGAGGCCTCGAACCCGCTGGTCACCGAGCGTATCTACAAGCGCTTCATGAGCGAGGACAATGGCGGCGGCGCGCCGGCTACCGACGTGATCCGCGCGGCGAAAGCCAATGTGCGCTATCATCTCGCCTATATCGGCTGGCTGGCGCAGCGGCGGAACTATCTCGCGGGCGAGCGGCTGACTTACGCGGATCTCGCCGCCGCGGCGCATCTTTCGGCGATCGACTATCTGGGCGACGTGCCATGGATCGAGGACGACGCAGCAAAAGCATGGTACGCGCGGGTGAAATCGCGCCCGTCGTTCCGTCCGTTGCTCAGCGAGTGGCTGGCGGGCGTGCCGGCGTCGCGCACCTACGTGGACCTGGATTTCTGAGTAACGACGAGATCAAGCGCGCGCTCCTGCAGGAGGCGCGCACGCTCGGCTTCGATCGCATCGGCATCACCGCGCCGGGCGCGATCGCGGACGCGGCAACACATTTTCGCGAATTCCTCGAGATCGGCGCGCACGGCGACATGGACTGGCTCGCGCAAAATCCGGAACGCCGCGCCGATCCGCGCGGGCTGTGGCCCGATGTGCGCTCGGTCATCATGCTCGGCGTCAACTATGGTCCGGATGAGGATCCGCTCGCGGTTCTGCAACAGCGGACACGCGGCGCGATCTCGGTCTATGCGCAGGGCGATGATTATCACGATGTGATCAAGAAGCGCTTGAAGGCGCTGGCGCGCTGGCTGGTCGCGACCATACCTTGCGAGGTCAAGGTGTTCGTCGACACCGCCGCGGTGATGGAAAAGCCGCTGGCGCAGGCAGCTGGCCTCGGCTGGCAGGGCAAGCATACCAATCTCGTCTCGCGCGAGTTCGGCTCGTGGCTGTTTCTCGGCGCGATCTTCACCACGCTCGACCTGCCGCGCGACGACGCCGAGATCGATCATTGCGGCTCGTGCCATGCTTGTCTCGACATCTGCCCGACCGCCGCGTTCCCGGCGCCCTACAGGCTCGATGCGCGGCGCTGCATCTCCTATCTCACCATCGAGAACAAGGGGCCGATCCCGCAAGAGTTTCGAAAGGCTATCGGCAACCGCATCTATGGCTGCGACGATTGTCTTGCAGTGTGTCCCTGGAACAAGTTCGCGCAAGAGGGACGCGAGGCAAAGCTTGCCGCGCGCGACGAGTTGCGCACGCCTGATCTCGCCGAGCTCGCACGGCTCGACGACGCCGCGTTTCGCGCGCGCTTCACCAAGTCGCCGGTGAAACGCATCGGCCGCGACCGCTTCATCCGCAATGTGCTGATCGCGATCGGCAATTCAGGCGAGGGCGCGCTGGCAGGCGAGGCGGAGCGGCTTTTGTCCGACGAAAGCCCACTGGTGCGCGGCGCTGCGGTGTGGGCGCTGGGGCAGTTGCTGAAGTCTGTGGAGTTTGCCGCGGTCAAAGCCAAAGCATTGCCGATCGAGCAAGATGAGGACGTGCGAAACGAGTGGCTTGCTGCTTCCTGACTCCCGCTGTCATGCTCCGCGAAAGCGGGGCATCCAGTACGCCGCGGCGTCTCGGTTGAACGACTACTGTCTCTGGAATGCTGGATCGTCCGCTCCAGTGCGCAATTGCGCACAAGGCGGACGATGACAGAGCAGAACAAGGTGAAAGCGGTACCTGCCCTTGATTTGCCCGCGCAATCCGTCATGGTGCCGCGGCCATGAATATCGCAACGACAACGACCAATCAGCCCTTCTTCATCCCCGATCGTGACGGCTTCATTCCGACGGCGGTTTGCAACGGCCCGTGGGACCCGAAATCGATGCACGGCCGCGTCGTCGTCGGGCTGCTCGCCCATGTGATCGAGCAGCGCCATGGCGGCGACGAGTTCGTGCCGGCGCGGCTCACCGTCGATATGTTTCGCCTGCCGAACATCATGGCGCCGGTCGAGGTGAAGACCAGGCTGGTCCGTGACGGACTGCGCATCCGCGTGATCGAGGCCGATTTCATCTCCGGCGGCGTCGCGATGGCGCGCGCCTCCGGCCAGTTGTTGCGCCGGACGGAAAATCCGGAAGGGCAGGTGTGGTCGCCCCCGAACTGGGAGGTGCCCAAGCCCTCGGACATTCCGGCGCCGACCGATCCAAGGCTCGGCATGAACGGTAAATGGACCACCCGGCCGATCGCCGGCCGCATGGGATCGCTCGGTCAGCGCCGCCTGTGGATGAGCGAGGTACGCGAGCTCGTCGAAGGCATTCGGCTAACGCCGTTCGCGCGCGTCGCGCTGGCTGCGGATTTTGCCAGCCCGTTTGCCAATGCCGGCGAAAAGGGTCTCGGCTTCATCAACAGCGACGTCACGCTCTATCTGCATCGTCTGCCCGTGACCAATTGGATCGGCTTTGACGTGGTGAAGCATCACGCCACGTCAGGCATCGCGATCGGCGAATGCTGGCTCTATGACGAGGAAGGCGCGATCGGGACCTCGACCGTCGCTGCGCTGGCGCAGCGCAAGCCGATGACCAACGTGCCGCCGCCGTAGTGCATCCGACCGTCATTGCGAGCGCAGCGAAGCAATCCAGACTACCTCCGCGGCGAGAATTGCTTCGCTTCGCTCGCAATGACGACAGCAATTATTTCAAATGCCGCGCCATCTCCGGCCGGGCTTTCAACTCGGCACCTTGCCTGGCGACAATCTTCGCAATGCGCTCCGGCGCGAAATTCATGTCGACGAAGCCCGGCGCGGTGTTGGCGACCTCGTGATATTCCACGATCATCCCGTCACGCAGCTTCATGATCGACACGCCCTCGAACATCACGCGCGCGCCTTTCGCCTCCGGCAGGTTCGAGCGATAGCTGAAAGTGTAGCGCGCATAGAGAGTCGCACCGTCGGTGACCGGCGCATGCATGTCCCAGCGGAAATCGGTCGCGGTGCGATAGAACCAGTCGTCGATCATCTCCGCGATTTTGTAGCGGCCCTTGAACGCGCCATAGAAGACGTCGTGATAGACGCCGTCCTCGGTGAACAGCGCGGCAAAAGCCTTGCCGTCGCGGCGTTCGACGGCGTCGCAGAATGAACGGAGCATGGCTGAAGTGTTCATTGGCGTTTCCCAAGGCTTGTTGTCATGCCCCGCCAACGGGTCGCGCGAATGTGCGCCCGATGACAGGCTCCGGCGGGGCATCCAGTATTCCAGAGAGCACGAGACTAATCGAAAGGCCGCGACGTACTGGATCGTCCGCTTTCGCGGACGATGACAGCGGAGTTTGGATCACTCGATCTCGGCGACCGCCGCAATGATGCGCGCGATATCCTGCGGCCGCGACAGGCGATGATCGCCGTCCTGGATCATGGTCAGCACCACGTCGTCGGCCGGCAGCCGGTGCGCCAGTGCAAATGCGTGCTTCCAAGGCACGTCCGGGTCCTTTGCGCCTTGCAGGATGCGCACGGGACAACCGACCTCGATGGAACTGCCAAGCAGCAGATGGTTGCGGCCTTCCTCGATCAGGGCGCGGGTGATCGGGTAGGGCGAGCCATCACCATATTCCGATGGCCGCATCCACACGCCCCTGGTCTCGATCTCCTGGCGGATTTCGGGCGAAAAGCCCTTCCACATCAGCTCCTCCGTGAAATCGGGGGCGGGCGCGATCAAGACGAGGCCGGCGAGCGAGGCATTCGTGGTTCGCTTCGCCACTTCCCGCGCGAGCAGCAGCGCCATCCAGCCGCCCATGGAGGAGCCGATCACGACCTGCGGCCCATGACAGAACCGCTCGAACACCGCGAGACTGTCCTCCAGCCAGCGGCCGATGGTCCCATCGATGAATTTGCCGCCGGATTCGCCATGGCCGGAATAGTCGAACCGCACGCAGGCGCGGCCGTGCTCGGCGGCCCAGCCGTCGAGCGCAAGCGCCTTGGTGCCCTTCATGTCCGAATTGAAACCGCCCAGCCAGAACAGCCCGGGCGCGGCACCCTCGCGGGCGCGAACGGCGATCCGCCGCATGGCGTCATCCTTGCCGACCTCGGCAAAGGCCGGATCAAACGCGGGACCGGGGCTGTCGGTCATGGGTCATCACTCCAAATTCATCGCCGGCGACGCGCCCGCGCAGAAACCAGTCGTTGACCTAAGGCATTCCATTGGCTTGCGGAAGCAAGGATGGGTGTCTATGTCGCAGGCCGTGACCCAAATGCCTCGCATTTGTCGGTTTTCTTGGCGAGGTTGCAAGTTCGCTTGCCCGTAGCCGCGTATTGCTTCAAAATATCGCCCTTCCGTTCACAACATTGGAGAACTACCCATTCGCCGTCCGAATAGAGCCCCGCCCGCTGCCGCCAAAGACGGGCCGCGCGTCAATGATGATATCCGCAATGCGCAGATCCAGCTGATCGATCAGAACGGCCAGAACCACGGCACGGTCGAGACCATGATGGCCATCAAGATGGCCATGGAAGCCGGCATGGATCTGGTAGAGATTTCGCCGAACAACAATCCTCCCGTCTGCAAAATCATGGACTACGGGAAGTACAAATATTCGGCGCAGAAGAAAGCCGCGGAAGCCCGCAAGAAGCAGAAGGTGGTCGAGATCAAGGAGATCAAGCTCCGGCCAATGATCGACGACCACGACTATGACGTGAAAATGCGCGCCATGCAGCGCTTCTTCGAGGAGGGCGACAAGGTCAAGATCACCTTGCGCTATCGTGGCCGCGAAATGGCCCACCAGGAGATCGGCACCAAGCTGCTCGACAAGGTCAAGGCCGACGTCGCCGACTTCGCCAAGGTTGAGCAGGACGCCAGGTTCGAAGGCCGCCAGGTCGTGATGGTGCTGGCGCCACGCTAGGCTCTCAATTGCCGCAAAACCAAAACGGCCCGTCTCGCGACGGGCCGTTTTTCTGACCAGATCAGCTGCGCGTGGCCTGCCAGGTGCCGCTGCAATCGTCGCCGGAAATAACGCCGCGCCAGGAACCGGCGCCGGAGTTGCCGGCAAGCCGGCCGCCGCCGGCTGCATGCGATGCACCGACCGAGACCTGGACCGCGACGCCACCGGCGCGGCTGACGGAACCGGACACCCGGCCGCCACCTGCGGAAGAGACGCGGCTGCCGGCCACCGTGAAGGGAACGCTGTAGCCGGAACTGCAGGTGCCGCGCGTGGTGGCAAAGGTGACGTTCCAGACGCCGTCATAGGCGCCCGGCGCCCTTGCTTCCGCGATGCCGGGGACGGCCAGAGCGGCGAGAGCCGCAGCGGTCAGGAAGCGGAGGAAAACGGCTGTTCTTGCTGAATTTTTCATGATGATCCTGCTCCGGGGAGGGCGATGCTTCGGGGGAATCAGCCATACGTCACCCCAACGGATGCGGCGGTTCATCATTGCCAGAACGGCATTGCTCTTTTATAAGCGCACCCTTCAATCGCCCGGCTGATCAAGGGCTGCCGTGGCGATTAATCTGTGCGGGTTCTCTGCCATTAGGCAAAACCCGAGCACTTTCAACGCTCTAACGAGCATTTTGGCCGACAAAGCGCCCCTCGGG
>Ga0207661_10001277_pt1 | contig 16833 bp, 10 predicted proteins | sample KBSC713LmetaG_FD_184337 | JGI IMG/M metagenome (GOLD analysis project Ga0207661, IMG submission 184337) | Corn rhizosphere microbial communities from Kellogg Biological Station, Michigan, USA - KBS C7.1-3L metaG (SPAdes) (version 2) | ecosystem: Host-associated > Plants > Roots > Rhizosphere ...
GCTCGGGTTTGCCGTGCATGACGGAGAGCTTGCGACGTTCAAACCCGATCGCATTTTCGACGCGGTGGCGATCTGGAATACGTTCGATCAACTCGCGGATCCACGGGCGGCCGTTCACGCCGCGCGGGAGCTGCTACCCGTTGGCGGGATTCTCGCGCTGCGCATTCCAAACGGCGACTTCTATGTTCGCCGTCGCGAGCAGATGCTCAATGGATCAGCGGAAGCGCAGCAGGACGCCCGCGCGATCCTCGCGCAGAACAATCTTCTCACCTTTCCGTATCGTTGGGGATTCACACCGGGTTCGATCTCGCGGTTGATAGCGGAGTTCGGATTCGACGTCGATCATTTTCGCGGCGACGTGCTCGTGCGGATCTCTGACGAATGGACCAAGGGGTGGGCGCGGGTTGAGGAAACGCTCATCAAAGAACCACTCGCTGAAGTGGCGGCGAAGAACGAGGCGGATGCGCCTTGGTTCGAGGTCTACGGGAAACGGCGGTAGACGACGTCGTTCCGCTCGCTGTGCTCGCATCAGGGTGACGGAGATGCAAGCACTTTAGCGAGCCACTCGGCGACCGCGTCGATCGCGGACCGCGGCGGCCAATGACTTCCGTCGTACCAACGAATCTCTTTCGGTTCGCTCGCGGCGTCGAACAGCGAGCGTGCCTCTTCGGGGCGAATCGTCCGATCCAACCGACCATTGACCATCAGCAGAGGGCGGCCGTTGAGACGTCGAATGGATCGCAGCGGATCCATGACGGTGCGCACGAGAGAGATAAAGGGCGTCTGAGGTGGCAGATCGCCCCCTGCCGCGAGAGCAACCGCCTTCGCGAGCGCGTCGTCAGAGGCAACGACAGTCGCGAGATACGCGCCGAGTGAGTAGCCGGCGATGCCGATTCGATTGCGGTCGATCGCGTCGTGAGCTGCAAGGTATGCAAGGCACGCATGAGCCTCGCGAACCGCCCGCCGCCATTTGTCGATCACCGCGGCGGGGTTCTGAAACGAGATCCCTTCGAACCCGGCGTCGCGTTCGCCGTGTAGCGGAAGATCGATCGCCAGACTCGCGACGCGTTTCGAAGCGAGTGCTCGGCCAATCGAGTCGGCCATGCGCTCTTTTCGCGAGCTGAAGCCGTGGAGCAGTAAAACGGCGGGCGATGGTTGATCGCTCTCCGGACACTGAAGGATCACGGGAACCGAGTCCCTGTCGACCGAGATCGTGAACGACTGTCGTTTGACTTTGATCGTAGACATTTCGGCGGAGCTGCCCCGCGGACCTCGGGAGTCTCGTCGGGATGACGGGGGAAAAGGAGTGATAGTAAGATTGTCTCGACTGGGCCGGCTCAGGCGCAACGGCGCGCGGACGCCCGTCGCCAATTTGATCGAGGGTTCCGATGAGACGAATGAGACTCGTCGCGCTACTAGCTGTTGGTTTCGCGGTCGCGCATCGCGCGGAATGCCAAAATCCGCGCGTCACCGCGATCAAGCGTGAGCATCTCGATCGAGTGCTTGGCTCGCAGCCGGGCCTTCGAGTGGTCACGGCAAACGGCCCGTCCGACCTGACGCGCGTACCGGACACGGTGAAGATCGCGCCCGGAGAGTTCGTCTTTCGAAAGACGGCCGATACCGCGCGCCAAGTGACGTGGCGACGACCGCCGGTGATGAAGGGCGGCAATCCCCCGCCGATTCTGCAACCGAACGAGCTCACGACGAAGAAGGGCGCGACGTTCGCGATGCCATATCGCTGGCTGACGGTCGATTCGTCAGGCACGGAGCGAATTCTCGCGCCCTTCTTCGTGCTCCTCGGCGGCGGGCTGTCGTACGACGTGCAGTCACGCACGTATCGCGGTACCGCGCTCGTCGGCGTCGAGGACACATTGCATCTTACCGAATCCGCGGTCGTGCTGGCGAAACCGCTCAAGCTCCAAATCACGACGACCAGTGGCGGCACTGTGACGCCGACCCAGCTTGCGATCGCGCACACGAGTCTCGAGTACGACTCCGTGCGCATCGAGTCGACGGATTCGACGAACATCCGCGTTCGCACCGGCGCGGACCCGGCGGGAATTCTCATTAGAATTCCCGTACGATCGCTCGCCGTCGCGATGATCCCGCAGCAGACGGCATTGCAGGCCTTTGGCCTCGGCACGACCAACATCTCGATCTCCCTTCCGCGCGGCGTCGCGCGCAGCGATACGGCGGTCGTCACTTTCTCGGCGACGAAGGCCCCGGTGCGTCCGGCGTCGGTTCGGTTGTCAGGTGGAGAGGCGGCGACCGTCAATTTGCGATCGGGACTTCCGGGAACGGATTCGATTCGCGCGTTCCTCGACGGAGTTCAGGTCGGTGAGACGTCGGTCGAATTCGACGCCCCGTGGACGTTCCTCGGCGCGACGATCTTCGGGCTCCTGCTCGGCGGGAGCGCGCGATTCGTCTCGGCGAAGCGTCGGAAAAAGGCGCGCGCGCTCGGGTGGGACATCACGAAAGGCGCGCCATTCGGGATCATTGCCGCGGCGGCGAGCGCGATCGGTCTCGATTTGTTACAGCTCAAGATCGACGACCCCGGTGCGGCAATTGCGATTGTCGTGACTGCTGCGATTGGAGCGTGGGTTGGCACGCGAGTGTTGGATCGACCCGCGCCGTCGTCCGCGCACTCGGGCTAGGCGTTGACGCAGATTCGCCCACCAGGGAGATTCGCATCGGTGACTGACAAACGGAGTTCCGCCTGACCGAGCAGCAACTCGCGCCGATGCGACGCGCATGACGTGGAAGCGCTGGCTATTTACCGCCGTGTCGTTCGCGGCGGTTTTGACCATCTCCACCTGGTTCATCTGGAAGTGGTGGCGTGCCGGTAGCGCGGTGATCCTTCCGCCGCCGTCGCATCTCTTCGCGATCACTGCCGTCTTGGTCGAGATCCTCACGCGATCGCTCAAGATTACGTGGAGCGCGAAGGCGGCGCAGATCGACCTTCGATTCTTCACCGCATTGCGAACCACACTCGCCGGCGATTTCGGCGCGTCGATTACGCCCGCGCGATCCGGAGCTGAGCCGGCACGCTTCCTCGTACTCGCCGAAGCCGGAGTTCCGACGCCGAGCGCGCTCGTCGTCCTCTTCGCGGAGTTGTTTTTGGAGGCGTTGTCGCTGGCGACGGTGGTCATCGTTGTCGCGTTCGTGTTTCGCCACGCCGGCATCGTGCTGGGCGCGCTGGTGGGCGTCGTCGGAGCGTATTCCGGATTCGTGATCGGCATCGCGGTCGCCGCCGTCGTGTTATCGCAGCGCAATGTCGACAACGCAGCGCCTCGTTGGGCGCGTCGTCTGGGGCTGGGCGGTCGGCGCTGGGAGACGATTCAGCGATGGTTCGCGCAGGTGCGATCGACGGTCGACAGTGTTCGCCACATCGACATGCGATGGGCCGCGGCGTCGTACACGATGTCAGTGATTCACGTCGCGATGCGACTCTGTGTATTGCCGGCGCTCGTGTACGGCGCGGGCGCCGATGCGCCGCTGGCACCGCTCGCCCTGTGGCCGCTGGGATTGTTGTACGGCGCCGCGGTAGTTCCGGCGCCCGGCGGCGGAGGCGCGGTGGAAATCGCGTTCCGCGCAGCGCTCGCGCCGGTGATTGGTCCGTCGCTCTTCGCCGCGGCGTTGCTCTGGTGGCGATTCTACACGTTCTACATCTACATCCTGCTCGGCGCGCTCGTCGCAGGTGGCTCCGTGCTGCGCGCGGTGCGAAAGACGAATGAGTTGGAGGCGGAGATCGTGACGGGCTGACGAGCGTTCTAGCGAACCGGCCGTCGCCGGTCAGCCGGAAGCAACGCTCGAGAGCACTCCGGCGTCATCCGGGAAATAGGCATTTCGCACATACTGCCCCACCATGCGCTGTGTATTGAAGAACGAGCCGTTCAGCGAAATGGCCGAGCGCATGACTTCTGCGTAGGCGAAGGGAAGACCGTAGTAGAGCGGGAGGATGACGCGCTCGAGCTTTATATAAATCTCATTCGCATCCTTTGATTGATCGCCCTCGAGCTCCGAGTCGCCGATCGACCAACCGGTGACGCCTTCGACGTGGCCTTCGATCCACCAGCCGTCGAGCACACTGAGGCTCGGCACGCCGTTCAGCGCGGCCTTCATGCCGCTCGTGCCGCTCGCCTCGAGCGGCTTCATCGGATTGTTGAGCCAGAGATCGACGCCCGCGACGATCGTTCCGGCGATCTCCATCTCGTAGTTCTCGACGTAGACGATCGTGATACGATCGGCGAGCGACGCGGCCGCCTCGTGAATGCGGCGAATGAGCTCCTTGCCGCCCGAGTCGTTCGGGTGCGCCTTGCCGCCGAACACCACTTGAATCGGGCCGACGTTCGCGGCGATCTCCGCGAGTCGCTCGGCGTTCGTGAACATGAGGTCCGCGCGTTTGTACGGCGTCGCACGACGAGCAAAGCCGATCGTGAAGACTTTGGGATCGAGACGCGGAAGTCCGCGCGCCGCGAGCGCTTCGATCATTCCCTGCTTCGCTTCAGCGTGAGCCGAGCGGATTTCCGAGAGCGGAATGCCAACCGCGTATCTCAGATAGAAGTTGTCGATGCGCCACTCGGGCACTCGGCGATCGAAGAGCTTTTGGAACGCCGGCGAGGTCCACGTTCCCGCGTGAACGCCATTCGTGATCGCGTCGATCGGGAAGTTCGGAAACATCGTCTGCGATACTTCGCGATGCTTCATCGCGACGCCGTTCACGAAGCGCGCGAGTCGGAGCGCGAGGTGCGTCATGTTGAGCGTTCCGTCATCGACGCAATGCGCCGCGCTCAACAGCTCGACCTGCTCGGCGCCGAGGACGTTGGTGACGACGTCGATGGCGAACTTGTCGTGGCCCGCGGGAACCGGAGTGTGCGTCGTGAAGACGCAGTGCCGGCGAACTTGCTCGATGTCGGACTCGTCGAGCTCGAACGGCTTGCGGCCCTCGAGCTGCCAATCGAGAAGACACAGCGTCAACAGCGCGGAGTGTCCTTCGTTGAGATGGTAGATGTCCGCGGTACAGCCCAACGACCGAAGCAGTGATGCCCCGCCCATTCCAAGCACGACTTCCTGACACAGCCGGTAGTGGGTATCGCCGCCGTAGAGTGTGTCGGTGAGCGTGCGATCCCACGCCTCATTTTCGTCGAGATGCGTGTCGAGCAGATAGACCGGAACCTCGTGCCCGGCGACGCCGCGCACGGGATACTTCCACGCGCGAATGTGGACGGTGCGTCCTTCGATTTGGACGCTGGTGCGTGCATCGACGCGCTCGAGTTGGGTCTCGGGATTCCACGACGCCGCCTGTTCCGACTGATGACCTTCGCGGTCGAGATGCTGCTCGAAATATCCTTTGCGATGAAGCAGCGTGACACCGACCATCGGAACCGAGAGGTCGGCCGCAGATCGCAGTGTGTCGCCCGCAAGCACGCCAAGGCCGCCGCTGTAGGTCGGCATCGCCTTGTCGAGCGCGATCTCCATCGAGAAATACGCAACCGTGCTGTTGGACGGAGTAGAACTCATCGATCTCACCCGCCCCCAGCGGGAGTTGAATGCGCAGGAACGCCGGAGCGAGGCAACTCGCTATCGAACGGCGGTATGCACTGGAAATAAAACTACGAGTCGCTGAGGGAATCATGCCACGAACTCGCCGATCAGTCCGGCACGCTCAACCTAGTTTGTGAGGACGGCGGCTGGAAGCTTCGAGAGAACAGCCGCGACACGAATTGTTCCATCGGTGACCTGCGCCTCCTCGCCGGTGATTGCGGCGCTGATCGTCGATGACACGGTGGTCGGCGGGAGCACGACTGACGTGTCCGCCCACCACTCACTCGGCTTCGAGCTCACGATGTCACTCGCCAATCGAGCCGCGATCGTCACGCTGAAGCCATCGTCCAGTTCGCGCGCGAACGCGACGACGTGATTCGCACGGTTTCCTCGGACGTCGAGCCGGCGATACGAGCCGCGTGTGAACAGATCCGCGCGCGACTTCCGAAGAGACAGAAGTCGTTGAGTAACGAATAGCTTGACGCGATTGTCGAAGATATCGAGCGATGCCGGACCGCGCAGGCGCGCGGCAATCGAATCGAGATCGCCGAGAGCAGTCTCTCGGGCGTCGTAGTCGACCGCGCGGCGGTTGTCCGGATCGACGAGCGCGAAATTCCAGAATTCGTCGCCCTGATATGTGTCCGGCGTTCCCGGGGACGTGATCTGGAGCACAAGTCGCGCGATGGCGTTCGCGGCTCCAATCGGCGCAACGCGCGAGACGAGCCGCGCAACGTCCAAGAGGAACGGCGCTTCGTCTGACGGCTCGAGGTTCGCCTTTACGAAACTCGAAAGTGCGAGCTCGAACGCGGGATCTGGTTCGAGCCAACTCGTGCGGGTCTTCGCTTCGCGCGCCGCCTTTCGTAGATATTCGACGAGTCGGTCACGTGCCGACTCGCGCCATGCGCGGTCGGGGAGATCATCGCTGCGACGTCCGGGGCGCGACGACGGCCAAAGCGCGATGAGTGTTTGATAAAACAGGTATTCGGTATTGGTGTCCGGCGCGAGACGTCCCCGAACCGTTTCGCGGTGTTTTCCCGTCAGCCGGCGCCATCGGTGCAGACTGCGCTCCCACTCGTGCGCGATCTCCGAGAGCGCTTCGATGCGCGAGCGCGCGTCCGCGCTTCGCTTCGCGTCATGCGTGTTCGTCGTGATGAGACTGTATGGATGCGTCGACGCGCGTCGTGCATTCTCCCCGTGGAATCGCGCAACGGCGTTCTCGAGCGGACGATCCGGCGCTCCGCCAACTTCATTTCTCGAAGCGAGCGGGAGATAGACATAGAACGCGGTGTCTTCGACGCCTTTCGCGGTCGCGGGACCGCTGACCTGCTGCAACCGCTGCGCGAACTGAAGTGATGGATCCGATTCAGGGGCGCTCTCCGCGGACAGCAGAACTTTCGCGATGAACGCGTTGATCCAGCCTGGCGAATCGGGCGGCGGTCCTTCCCTCGACGTCTGCTCGATCACCTCGCGATCGCCTTCGCGAATCTCGGCGCGCGGCGTAACGTCGGTCCGGTAGACCGGCAGCGCCGACATGAATTCGACGAGCGCTGTCGACAGGTCAGCGCGGGTCCAGCGCCGTCCCGCTGCGCGAGTGATCTCCTGAAAAATCGCCGTGATTCGTTCGACGTCCGGGCGCAACGGACCACCGAGCGCCGCAACTTTCCCCGCGCGGGCGATGTCTTTGAACGTCGTGTCGCCAAGGCGCCGCAGCTTGCGATAGCGCCGCTCGATCTCCGCGAACCCGCTTGGGTCGACGAACAGGTCGTCGACCGCATTCAAGAACTCATATCCCGTCGTTCCCTGCACGGGCCAGGTCGACGGAATGTCCTCGTCGAGCGCCAAGATTTTCTCGACGAAGATCGGAACGTCATCACCGACCGATGCGCGGAGGCGCGAGAGGTATGTCGCCGGATCGAGCAAGCCGTCGATGTGGTCGACTCGCAGCGCGTCGATCACGCCATCGCGGACGAGCCGGACCACCAGCGCATGCGTCTCCGCGAAAACCGCCGGATCTTCGACGCGAAGCGCGACGAGATCGTTCACATCGAAGAACCGGCGGTAGTTGATCTCGCGTGACCCGCGTCGCCAGAACACCAGTCGATAGTGCTGCGCATCAAGCAACGCGCGAAGACGATTGCGACCGGCAGATTGGGAGTACGCCGCCGCAAGCTCGCGCGCTTCCTCCGGATCGAACTGCGCGAGCTGGAGCTCTTCGGGCAGCGACGCTGGGTCGATCGGCAGACTCGTGTTGCCGATGACGAGGCGCGGTGTACGCGCATCTCCGATCGACACGTCGATCTCTCCACGCTCGATGACGCGATCGAGCTCGTCGCCGAGTATCGGGAGAACCACCTTGTGCGCGGGCCCGTTCCCGCGAGTCCAGTCGATATCGAACCACCGTGCGTATCGCGACCGCTCACCGTGGGCGAGAACATCGTCCCAGTAGGGATTCTCTGCACCGATTCCCATGTGGTTCGGCACGATGTCGAGCAAAATGCCCATGTCGCGCGAATGCAGATCGCCTGCGAGCGCGAGCAATTCCGCTTCGCCGCCGACTTCTGGATTGATGCGCGTCGGGTCGACGACGTCATAGCCGTGCATGCTACCGCGTCGCGCCGTAAAGACTGGCGAGAGATACAGATGAGAGATGCCGAGTTTCGCGAAATAGCCGACGCGCGCGCGGGCCATCGCGAGCGTGAAGCTCGCGTTCATCTGCAGCCGATACGTCGCCGTCAATTGTGGGCGAGGCATGGCTCAGTGGCCGGCGGCCAGATCGTTCTCTCGCAGTCGTACGCGCCCATCGCATCGTAGCGCCGCACGTACGTCGTCGCTCGCCATCATCGTCTCGAGCGACTCGCGCATCTTTCGCGTCCAGCTCGAATAACGCTCCTGTCCGACGCCGGGGACGTTCACCGGCTCGATCTCGCCCGACAGATCGTCGAGTGCGATGCCGACGAGCTGCGCGGGGCTGCGACAGAGAAAGGCGTGCACCGCACCGCGCAAGTCCGACGCAAACCGCGGCGTACTCGCACTCGGCAACACATGCTCGTCGGCGAGACGGCGAAGCATGGCGTCGCGGTCGCGTGAACGGCCTTCGTGCGCTCGCTGCGCGTCTTCGTCGGTCTCGATGAGGCCGACCGACCGCCGAATTTCGATGTCGTGCCCGAGCCAGAATCCGGTGATCGAGACCATGTCGTGCGTGTCCGCAGTCGCGAGCGAAAGCGGCGGATATGTCCACGACGGTTTGTAGTCGCCATTCCAGTCGCGCTCGAACTGGAAGACCTTCGACGACAACACGCCCCACCGCGCGAGCGTCGGCGGAACTTCTTCCGGAACGGTCCCGAGGTCTTCGCCGACGATGATCGCGTTATGCCGAACACTCTCGAGCGCGAGAATTCCAAGGAGATCGTCCGTCGGGTAGCGGAGATACGCGCCCTCGGCGCCGGTTCGACCGTCAGGAATCCAAAACAGCCGGAACAGGCCGAGGATGTGATCGATGCGAAGCGCGCCGGCGTGTCGAAGGCCGCTGCGAATCAGATTGATGAAATACTGATAGCCGTCGCGGCGCAGCGCGCGCGGGTTCAGCGGCGGTAGTCCCCAATTCTGGCCTTGCGGCGCGTACGGATCAGGCGGCGCGCCGACGCCGGCGCCGCGAACGAACAGATCGGGGAACGCCCAAGTGTCGGCGCCGCACGGCGACGTGCCGATCGCAACGTCCGGGTACAGTCCAATTCGCATTCCAGCATCGCGCGCTCGTTCGGCAGCGATGCCAAGTTGGCGATCAATTTCGAACTGGACCCAGCAATGGAAATCGATTCGATGTTGATGCCGGGCCGCAAACTCACGGACAGCGTCGCTGTCCGGACTATGAAACTCTGACGGCCATTGATGCCAGTTCGGACCAAAACCGGCCGACTCTTCGATTGCCATCCACGTTGCGAAACGGGTCAGCGCGGGATCATGGTCCTCGAAGAACGCCTCGTACGCGCGATCCCGCGCGCTTCCCGATCCGCGGACCGTTTTCACGAACACGTGATGCAGCGCATCCAGCGCGAGACCTTTGACGACCATCACCTGTTCGTAGCGCACACCATGGCTCTCGCGAAGCGCCGCTAGCTCTTCGGCAAACTCGGGCGACGCCAACCGCTCCGCGACAATAGGCGCTTCAGCGAGCTCCGGCACTTGTCGTATGTCGAGGTAGATCGGATTTCGAAACAGCCGGCTGACGGGACTGTATGGACTGACGTCGGTCCCGCGATTGAGAAGCGCGTGGAGAGGATTGATGCCGACGAAGTCCGCGCCGACGCTGGCGCCCCACTCTGCCATCGCGCCTAGGTCGGTGAGATCTCCAACTCCCCAGTTCATATCGGTGCGAACGGTGTAGAGATTGGCGACGAGCCCGAAAAGGCCCTCGTCGTCGACAAGATCCGATGGAAGCACGCACCGGTCCGGAACGACGATGAGCGTTTGCTCATTCGATCCCGCGCCGGTGCTCGACGCGATCGAAACCAGAACGCGGTGGTAACCGAACGGAAGGTCGATCGGCGTCGTGATGGCGAGCCGCGGCCCGCCCGCCCATGATCCGGCAGTGAGATGCGTCTCCCCGCTTTCGAGAACGATCTCGAGACGCCACGCCCCGCTTTGATCTGCACCGTGTGGCAGTCGAACTTCGACGGATCGCGCCTCGTTCGACGATTTACGCACCACGCGCACCGGCGGAATCAGTTCCTGGGATTCCTCCTCGGTCAACCTCTCGAGCGATTCGCGCGCGGCGTCGTCCGACGACACGTCGAACCCGAGCGCCGCGAGTAGCGCACGACGGGTCTCGTCACTGGTGTAGAAACGCTCGCCCGTAACGCCGAAGTACTCCGGCATTATCCCGACCTGTTCGGCCAATCGCCGCAGATACACCGTGCTCGAATCACCCGCGGCGTCTGCGCGGTGTTGGCCGAGGGTCGACGTCATGAACGACGACGAAGAATGAGCGCGCCGAGCGGTGGAAGCGTCAGTTCAGCGGAATGCGGCTGACCGTGAAACGGCGAGTCGTCCGCGTCGAGCGACGCGAACGCGCCGTGGCCTGACCCGCCCCACTCCTGCGCGTCGGACGAGAGCACGCAGTCGTACGTTCCGCCGCCGGGGAGCCCAACGCGATACCGCTCGCGAGGAATCGGCGTGAGGTTCAGAACGACGATCATCATCGAGTCGCCGGCGCGGCGAACGTACGACAACACCGAGTTCTCCTTGTCGCCGACGTCGATCCAATTGAAGCCGTGCCAGCTCGAATCTTCGCGCCAGAACTCCGGCTCCGATTTATACAGGGCGCCGAGACGCGATACGAAACGACCGAACGCTGCACGCGCAGGCTCGTCTCCCAGATGCCAGGGAAGACTGACGTCGTGATTCCACTCATTGGGCGCCGCGAGCTCGGTTCCCATGAACACGAGCTTCTTGCCTGGACGCGTGAACATGTACGACAGCAGAAGCCGCAAGTTCGCGAGCTTCTGCCACTCGTCACCGGGCATTTTGTAGAACAGCGAGCCTTTGAGATGGACAACTTCGTCGTGCGACAGCGGCATGATGAATCGCTCGCTGTACTCGTAGAGCATCGCGAACGTGAGCTTGTCGTGATGAAAGCGGCGATGCACCGGATCGAGCTTGAAGTACTCGAGCGTGTCGTGCATCCAGCCCATGTTCCACTTGAACGTGAACCCGAGACCGCCTTCTCTCACCGGCGCCGTCACGCTCGGCCACGATGTCGATTCCTCGGCGATGGTGATCGCCCCGGGACACTCGTTCAGAATTGTCTGATTGAATTGCTTCAGGAACGCGATCGCCTCGAGATTCTCGCGGCCACCATACTGGTTGCTGACCCACTCGCCGGCTTTCCGACTGTAATCGAGATACAGCATCGAGGCGACGGCATCGACTCGGAGCCCATCGACGTGGAATTCGTCGATCCAGTAGAGCGCGTTCGCGATCAGGAAATTGCGAACCTCGTTGCGACCGTAATTGAAGATCAGCGTTCCCCAGTCGGGATGCTCACCGAGGCGCGGATCGTCGTGCTCGAAGAGGGCCGTGCCGTCGAAGCGACGGAGAGCGTAGTCGTCTTTCGGAAAATGAGCCGGGACCCAGTCGAGCAGCACGCCGATGTCGGCTTGATGCAGCTGATCGACGAGATACCGGAAGTCGTCAGGCGTTCCGTAGCGTGACGTCGGAGCAAAGTAGCCGCTGACTTGATAGCCCCACGACCCATAAAACGGGTGCTCCATGACCGGGAGCAACTCGACGTGGGTAAATCCGAACTTTGTCACGTGCTCGACGAGACGCGGCGCGATCTCGCGATAGGTGAGCGATCGATTGTTGTCTTCGGGAACGCGAGCCCACGCTCCGAGGTGAACCTCGTAGATCGACATCGGCTCGTGCACGGCATCGGTGTCGCGACGCGTCTCGATCCAAAGCCCGTCGCCCCAAGTATATGCATCTTCCAATTGAACGATCGACGCATTGCCCGGTGGCTGCTCCATCTTCGACGCGAACGGATCTGTCTTGAGGCGAATCGCGCCTTCGCGGGTGAGCAGCTCGAACTTGTACAGCGTGCCCTCACGGATCCCGGGAATGAAGATCTCCCACACGCCCGATGACCCAAGCCGGCGCATCGGGAAGACGCGGCCATCCCAGTTGCAGAATTCGCCAACGACGCTCACGCGACGCGCATTCGGCGCCCAGACCGCGAAACTCACTCCGCGAACACCGTCGATCGTCCGAACGTGCGCGCCAAGTTTTCTCCACAGTTTGCGATGCGTGCCCTCGTTGAAGAGGTGCAGATCGACGTCACCGAGCGTCGGGAGAAAACGATATGGGTCGCCGCGCTGCCACGTCCCGCCGTCGACGTACGTGAAGCGAAGCTCGTAACGAAGGGGCAGCGACGCGCCGGGCAGGAAGGCGGAGAAGAGATCCGACATTCCTTCGGCTTCTCGCGAGAGCGCAACGACGGGCCCGTCGTCGAACACGCAATCGACGCGTGTCGCGTGCGGCATCATTGCACGAACCATCACGCCGACCTCGTCCGACACGCGCGCCGGATGGACGCCGAGGATCGAGTGTGGGTCGGGATGGTCGCCGCGGAGAAGGCGATCGATGTCCGCGCGCGAGAAAGGTGGTGGTGTGCGCTTGCCTTGCTTCTCGTGTACGTCGGGTTTCATCACAGTCGAGAGGTGGTACGCGGCCCGGCCTGGTCGAGGTGCGCAACATCCGCGCCCTGTCGGTAATCTTAGGGGACGACTCTCGGATTCGTGATGAGATAGGTCGTCGCCCAACTCGCGTAATAGTGCGATCCATCGTACCCCACCGCGCCCATCAGCGGAAATCCGGTCGCGGCCTGAATTGCAGCAAGTCTCCGCAGCACGGGCACTCGCGCGTCCGATGCGGGTAGTGCATTCGCCAACTCGCCCATAGACGTCGCCCGTACGAACGCGAGGCCGACGATGTGCGACTTTGACGCGATTGCCGCCGGGTTTTTCACGAATTCGGGACCGAGCCCTTTCGTGAGCGGACGGAACTCGGTGGAATACAATGGCGGCAAGAACGAATCGAGCCACGGAAGGAACGAGTCGCGATCCATGAGCTGTGACATGATCGCCGCTTCCATGAGACACGGCGACGCGAAATCACTTGGCCCGGGCTCGGCCGCGGTGTTGCAACGCACATCGCGCCTGAATAGCCGCTCGGCAGACGAGCGAATCTCCGACTCGAGCGCGGGATCGAACGACCGCGCGTAGCCGAGTGCGTTGTCCATCGCCATCGCGGTATTGGGATGCACGCCGGTGCGAACCGGTTGTTGAAGCTCCTTCAGATACGTCGTCATCCGCTCCGACATGTAGGTCGCCATCGGTTGGATGTTTGCCGCCCAGCGGACGGCGTCAGAGTCATTCCACGACCTGAGCTCGTACTGCAGGCGCAGCAGCCACGCATACCCATACGGAAGCTCGAACGTCCCGGCTGTTTTAAAGAACTGTAAATCCCCGGCGATGTTGCTCGCTCCAAAATGGTCGTTGAGCTTTTGCCGGATCGCCGACGCCGTCGGTAAATCGGGGAACGTCTTGAGAATTCTCACAAGCGTCCACGCCGAGTTCACCGCCGAGTGCCAGTCGTAGCAGCCGTAGAAGGCGCGCGTCGTCTCGTAATCCGCGACCGGCGTGTAGGTCGCTTCCCAGATATATGGAACGGGAGTCGGCCGCGGCTGTGGATGGTCCATGCACGACAACGGCATTGTCGACAACTGCAGCGCCGCGGTTCGGTCTAGTGGACGCGGCTCGACGACCGGCAGCGACGCCACGAACGACGAGAGGTCGGTGAACACGGGGTCGTTCTTCGGCCGCTCGACGTGCGAGCGCACAGCCGTTTGCGCGATCCCCGCGTTGGCGGCGACCAAGAGTCCGATCCATATGCGGTTCATCATTTCCGGACCGTCAAGTAGAGAAGGGCCTGCGCGGGCAGCCACGAAATTCCCGACTGGTCGTCCTTCATGAGCTCGAAGCCGCGCTCGGCCTGGATCGCCGACAGCCTATGCCATGCGGCAACGCGATGATCGGTGGACGGAAGTGCACGCGCGATTCGCTCCATCGATTGCGCACGCGAAAACGAGAGACCGGCGAGCCGTGCACGCTCCGTCGCGAGTGCGTTGGCGGCGACGACGGCCGCTGCAGCTCGGCCGGCCGGAGACGTGTCGGCGGCCGGCGGAGGGGTCGGTGGAATGGGAGGCCCCGTCGGAATCGCAATCGCTTCGGTCAGCGGTGAGAATCGCCCCGATTCAAGCGGAGGCAGCACGCGGTCGAGCCATGCAACATACGCGCGCTGATCGAGCACTCGCGCCATCAGCGCGGCTTCGCTCAAACACGGCGACGTGATCACCGGTCCGCCGCCGCCAAATTGCGTCGGCGGTGGGGCGCCACGCGACGACGCAGTGAGATCGTTCGGAATCGTTGGCGCACGACGCGTCGTGTCCGCATTTGGGCCTCGGCCACCACTACCTCGTCCGCCGCCACCGGCCGCCGCCGGAACAGCGCGCTCCGCTTGCGTCGAGCACGTCGAATCAGCGAGATAGAACTTGCGCGCGGTCGAGACGACGGCGTTGCGAAGCTTCGTGTCATGCGCCGCGTCCGCGTAGTCGAGTGCGAGCGTCATGTTCAACGCGGTGTTCCCTTGCGATCCCGAGCGAATGGGCTCGACGAGCTTCGTGAAGTACGCGCCAAGGCTATCCGCCATCCACGCGGTAAGGGGTGCCATGTTGCCGGACCACCGTTTCGCTTGCGAGTCCGGCCACGTGTGAAGCTCTGACGCGAGCTCGAGCAACCAGGAGAATCCGTACGGTCGCTCGAAGAGTCCTGTCTGGCTCGCTGACGGAATTGGATTGATTGCCGCCGCCGTCGCGCGGAAGAACTCGAGCTCTCCGTCGAGATTCGCCCGGCCCAAATGGGCGTTGAGCTTTTCGCGGGTGAGATCGTTTAGAGTACTGTGCGGGTAGGTTCTGAGAACTCTAATCGTCGCCCAGGTCGCCGCGACGGCCGAATGCCAGTCGTTGCATCCCCAGAACGCGCGCAGACGATCGTGGTCATTCAGGAGCGTGTAGTTCGCGACCCAGAAATATCCGGCGCCGTTGTTCGCGGCGGCTGGCGGCGCGCCGCGCGCTGTTGCCCCTGAATCCATTGGGTTTCGACCGCGCGATGTATCCGGCGCGGTCGCGCGACCGGCACCGCGGCCTCCGGGGCGTGCCTGTAATCGATCGAGACACGACAACGGCAAGGCGCCGAGCCAGAGTGCAAGGGATTCATCGAACGGACGAGGTGCGACCGTTGGGAGATTCTCGAGGAGCTCTCCGAGATCGCGATAGTCGGCGCGAATGGGCGTCGAATCGCGACGAGCCGGCGGCTGCTGAGTGGCCGCTCGCGTCGACAGCATTCCGAGCGAGAGAAGGCCGGCTGCGATGGTGCGACGAACTACATGCATTGGCGCTTGGGCGATGAAGGCGCCCAAACGTAACGCTACTTCGTCCAGATCACGACAACGCCGCAGATGGGATTGCCCTGGAAGCGAAGCGGGCGAGGTTTCCGGGCGGATAGACCTCCATCGCCTTCACGTTAGCCGGCGTATACGGCGCTTCCGCGGGATGCCCGGGAACGAGGTCGGCGGGCGCCCCCCGGACTCGAATCCCACTCGAAGCCGTCGACAAAAAACGTCGGCTGGCAGAAAGCGGGAGGTATGGTCGACGGACGCATGGCGATCTTCCCGCACTGCATGTTGCGCCCGGCACTTCCTCGGCCGCTTCCCCCGCCGCACGAGCCGATCGTCATGCCGTCTGCTCGCAGAAGAAGACCAGCGAGGTTCGACGTGATGTGCTTCTCGATTTCGGTGTTTCGGATGCAGTACGCCGACTTGGACTGGCAGCGCGTTTCGAAGCCGTCCCACCGGCCCGGGTCGAGGTCGACGTGATACTTCTCGGTCGTCACGACGGGCGCGAGCGACGCCACCGGCTCGAGCAGCTCGGTGAGCGACGTCGTGTCGTCCTTGCTCACCATCACGCTTTTGGGTTGGTCGCCGAGCTTGCGGAGCTCGACGAAGCCGGCGACACCGCGGAAGGTGACGAAGTCCAGCCGCGCCGTGCCGGTCGAGGTCGTGATCACATAGCTGCCGGTGAAGGCATCGAGGACTTCGACACTCATCGGCCACGCGTCCCCGTACCGGATCCGGAAAACGGGGTCGCGATCATTGTCAGAACTCGAAGATCCGGCGATGTCGTCGATCGGGTCGACGGCGACGACGCTGAAACTGCCCGAGTCATTCTCGATGTAGACGTCTCGGCGGATATGTTGGTGTGTGTTGGTGCGCTAACGTAACGCCACTTGGCGCGACGACCACGACTTCAATTGGACAATGCAAAAACACGCCGGTCATGGATGAATAGCGTACGGCTAGTGTTCACGATTCTGCCATGCCTCGTCGGGGCGTATGCGGCGGCCGTTTTTCTCACGACGCGATCGATATCGGCCAGGGCCGCGTGGGGGCTCGGACTGTTGGTTGCTTCGGTGCTTACCGTCGGCGCCTACGTAGCGACAAAGCCGATGTTCAACGGGGTCGCGCCGGCTGCCTCGATTCTCGAGTCGTACGGTTGTCTCTACTTCATACCGACGATCGTACTCGTTGCGACCGCCGTCTGGTTGCGATCGCGCAACACCAGCAGAAATGTCGGCGTAACAGTGATCGTCGCGCTGTTTCTTGCATCGTCCTGGATCG
>Ga0207661_10001278_pt1 | contig 16823 bp, 14 predicted proteins | sample KBSC713LmetaG_FD_184337 | JGI IMG/M metagenome (GOLD analysis project Ga0207661, IMG submission 184337) | Corn rhizosphere microbial communities from Kellogg Biological Station, Michigan, USA - KBS C7.1-3L metaG (SPAdes) (version 2) | ecosystem: Host-associated > Plants > Roots > Rhizosphere ...
CGACAAGCTACCGACTGCTGGAGACGATCCGGCAGTACGGCGAGGAGCGGCTCGACACGTCGGGCGAGCTGGCCGCCGTTCAGGGCCGTCACGACGCCTGGTGCCGCGCCGTCCTCACCGATCTCGCGGCCGTACCGGCCGACGAGGCGTGGTGCGCCGGTTTCGACCGGGTCGTCGACGATGCCCGGGCCGCACTGATTCGGTGTGCCGCCGACCCCGACCGCCGGGAACCGGCCGCGGAACTCGCTGCTCAGCTGGCCGGACAGCTGTGGCTGCGGGGACGACTGATCGAGGCGAAGAACCGCTATGAGCTGGCCGCCGAACTCGACCCGTCGCCGGCAAATCGCGTGGAGCACCTCCGGATGGCCGCCGGCGCGGCGGGTTCCGGCGCCTTCGGTACCGACATCCTGCGCCTGCTCCGCGAGGCCGCCGACCTGGCCCGGTCACTTGGCGACCTGAGCGGTGCCGCCCGCGACCTGGCCTGGCTGTCGCTGTTCATCGCGCGAGCTCCGGGATTCATGACGCAAGCGCCTACCGACGAGGAGGCAGCGGCCCTGCTCGCCGAGGCCGCCGCAGTCTCGGACGGCTCTGCCTCGGCCGAAGCCGCGATCGCCGTCGCGAAGGCGTTCGCCGACTATCGCGACCTGACCGTCGAGCGGTCCGAACACGCCGTCAGCGTCGCCCGAGAGGCTGGTGACCTGGCGCTGGAAGACGCTGCACTGGACCTGTTGACCGCTGTGCACCTGAGGTTCGACGACATCCCCGGCGCGGTGGCGGCGGTGCGGCGCCGCGATGCGGTGGTCGGCTGCCTGCCGATGGTCGCAACGTATGGCTTCGGACACGTGGACCACCTGAAATACGGTTCCGAGGTCCTGCTCGCGGCCGGCGACCTGGCCGGCGCGTCGGACTACGCCGACCGGCTGGGACGGCTGCCCTTCAACCGCGAGGAGAGCCTCCTCGGCGTGGCCCGGCGGCTCGAGCTCGACGCGCTCGCCGGCCACTTCGACGCGGTGCTCCGCGACGAGCAGTTGTTTCGCCACAGCTGGGAACGCTGTGGCCGGCCCATGGTCCCGAACCTCGCGAGTTCGGTGGGTGCGGTCGCGATGGTGCACGGCATCCTCGCCGACGACGCCGGCCGCACGGAGTGGCTACAACTCGCCAATGAGCTCATCGGCGTGCAGTTCGTGAGTTCGAGGGCCTGGGCGCCGACGTTCGACGCGATCGTCGCCCTCCATCGGGGAGACTTTCGGGCCGCGGTGGACCGCCTCGCCGCCGATCTCGACGACCCCGAGACGTGGTGGCACGGGGGCCAGATGATGTACCGGCCGTGGTATGCCGCGGTGTGGGCGGAAGCCGCCGTGCTCGACCACCATCCCGGCGCCGCCGCCCGGATCGACCGTAGCCGCCACGCCGTCCGGGACAATCCGATCGCGGCCGCCATGGTCGAACGCGCCGCGGCGATCGCCACCGGCGATGTTGACACCCTGGTCCGCCTGGTCGACACCTTCGGCCGGCTCGGCTCCCCTTACCAGCAAGCGAGGACCAGCCGGTTGGCCGCCGGGCCGCCGGCCCCTGGCTGACGGCGCGGGTTTGTCAGCCACCCCGGACGGGCGGCTCGCCTGCCGAGGGCGCAACCTTGTCCCACGATCGACGACGCCACGGCCGCAGGCGGCGGCGAGGCGACGCTACGCTGTTGCCCAGTGGATCCGGCGACCATCGGAGGCTTGTTGTGGATGGCCAGGCTTCGACGCACGTTTTTGACACCGGAACGGCTCACGTGGCGCGGGTCTACGACTACTGGCTGGGCGGCAAGGACAACTTCGAGGCGGACCGGCGATACGGCGATGACCTCGAACGACGAGTTCCCTCGATCCGGATCACCGCACGGATGAACCGCCTGTTCCTCGGCCGGGCGGTGCGCTACCTGACCGCCGAGGCCGGCGTCCGGCAGTTCCTGGACATCGGCACCGGCCTGCCCACCGCCGACAACACCCACCAGGTCGCGCAATCGATCGCCCCGGAGTCACGGGTCGTCTACACCGACAACGATCCCATGGTGCTGGCCCACGCCCGAGCATTGCTGACCAGCTCGGCCGACGGCAAGACCGCATACATCGACGCTGACCTGCGCAATCCGGGCGACATCCTGAACGCCAAGGAGTTGACCGAGACGCTGGATCTCACCCAGCCGGTGGCGATCATGCTCCTGGCCGTGCTGCACCTGGTCAGCGACGACGAGGTCGCCTACCCGACCATCGAAACCCTCCTCAACACAATGCCGTCCGGCAGCTACCTGGTGATCTCCCACGCCACCGGCGACTTCTGGTCGCAGGACCGGGTCGACGCGGCCAACGCCACCAACAAGGCGCACAACGTCGACTTCCGCTTCCGCAGCCACGCCGAGGTGTCCCGGTTCTTCACCGGACTCGACCTCGTCGAACCCGGTATCGTCCCGGTGACGCAGTGGCGCGCCGACGGCGGCCCGACGGCGGAGCCGGAGGACAGCAACCTCTGGGCCGGCGTCGGCCGCAAGCCCTAGCCGGTGGGCAAGACCCGGCGGTAGCGACCATCACCGGGCATCGGGACGGGGCATGCTTTGGGTATGACCATGGAATCGTTCGCTTCACCGCCGGTGATCTCGGTGATGCTGATCGTCGCGGATGCGGCCGCGGCGGTGGCCTGGTACAAGACCGCACTCGGTGCGACGGAACTCTGGAACCTTGGGGGCGTTGCCGGCCTTGAGCTCGGCGGCGCCCCGTTCTTCCTGCATGAGGTCAGTCCCGACAACCCCGCGGAGGCCAGTCCCGGGCAGGCGGGAGTCACGAGTGCCCGCATCGAGGTGTTTGTGGATGACCCCGACACCGTCATTGATCGCGCCGTCGCCGCCGGGGCAACCGCCGGAGCGGGAATCGAAGAGCGCCGCGCGCCCTGGGGAACGCACCGTCAAGGTGGCTTCAAGGATCCCTTCGGCCACAACTGGTCGGTCGGCGACAAGTCCCCGCTACGGAACCTTATGCGGCCGGCGTGAGGCGGAACGTCGGGTGGTCGGCCGGGTCGGGGAATTCGCGGAAGCCGGCCCTGACCGTCGGCATCCGGCCGTACTTCTCCAGGTACGCGGCGAGCACCGGCGGCCGCGCCGCGGGCTGGACCTCCTCGGCGTGGAACTCCTCCACCTGTTCGCGCCGGATCAGCCGGCCGTGGCCGGCGGCGCGCAGGTTTCGTGCCCACTCGGTGTGCCCGCCCGGCGCGACCAGGTAGCGCTCGCCGTCGTGGTCGAGCACGACGACCGGCGTGGTGCGCCACTGTCCGCTGCTGCGGCCGGGCACCGACAGCCGGGCGACGATCTTCGCGTTGCCCGGGGCGAGCCGGTTGCCGATGTGCCTCAGCCACCACGGTGGCTTGCGGTAATGCAGCTCAGTCATGCCTTCAGTGCACCACCGGCCGGTACCGGTGTCGTCGTCCGCCGGGAGACGCCGTGCGTACCTCAGGGGGCGTAGCCGGTCAGGTGGCGGTGCGACGGCCGCCGTAGGAGGCGACCAGCGCGTCGGCCACGATGGCCGCGTCCTTCTCGGCCACGTCGGCTGGGTACTCCGGCAGCAGGTCATCCCACACGACCAGCCACGACCCGTACAGCTGGGCCTGGCCCTCGGGCCGGGCGAAGAACCAGATGTGCAGGTGCGCGCCGCCGTCGCCGATGCGGTAGACGTGAGCCCGCGAGACGTGCGGCAGCGCCTGGATGTGGCCGGCGATGTGCTTGCTCAGGACACCGAGCTCGGCGGCCATCGGGTCGGGCAGGTCGGCCAGGTCGTAGTGGTCGCGCGGGTGCAGCATGAGGACCAGCGGCACGCCGACGCCGGTGAACCGGGTCAGCCGCCACCGCTCGTCGAACCAGATCCCCTCGTCGCGGGCCCGGCACGAGCGGCAGTCCGTCGGATCCTCGCCGTGCCGGGCCGGCTCGGGCAGTACCGGTGGACGAAGAGGAGTCACGCGGAGACCCTCGGGCTCGAAGGGGCTGACCTCCCAACCCGTCATCCGGGCCAGCGGCAGCCGACGTTCGGCGTCCGCGGCGGCGAGGGCGTGCTCGTAGAACTCATCTGGTCGCAAGGCCACTAGTAATCCTCCAGGCGGGCGCGCAGGTCGCCCTGGTTGATTGAGGTACACGAACGGGAGCTCGGCCACGCGGTGACGTTAACGAATGATCATCGACGATGCCAGTGGCGCAGTTTGGCCGGGTTGAGCACGATCCACAGGGCGCCGATTCGGTCCTCGGCCACGTCGACGCCGACGACCACGACGACCTGGCCGTCGCGGCGCAGGGCCAGCCCGGCCCGGCCGTTGACGGACTCGACGGTCAATTCGGTGCCGGGTTGCCCGCCGAGCAGTGCGGCCGCCAGCTGGGCGACATCCTCCGCGCCATGGGCGGGTACGAGCCCGCCGCCGTCGCACACCGCGATGGCGTCGACGTCGAGGGCAACGCGGAGCGCGGCGACGTCGCCGAGGTGGCACGCGTCAGCGAACCTCCGCACGACGTCGTCCGGTCGGTTGAGCACGCTCCAATTGGACAGGTGGCCCGAGCGGAGCGCCACCCGGGTCACGCGCCGATTTGCGAGACCGCGGCGATCTTGTCGGGGTTGAACATCCACAGCACGCGGTCGATGCCCTCGGCCGAGCCGTTGACCGTGAGCACGCACCGCACGGCGCCGTCGTGCCGGACGACGACCGATGTCTGCCCGTTGGTGTCCACCCACTGCAAGTCGACGTCGTCCCAGAACCAGGTGGAGATCGCGCTCATGAACTTGGCGACCCGCACCGTGCCGACCACCGGCCGGCGCGACACCCGCACCATGCCGTTGCCGTCGGACATGCTTCGCACGTCGGCTGCGAAGAGCCGCTCCAGCTCGGCCAGGTCGCCCGTGCGGCAGGCAGCGACGAACGTGGTCAGCATCGTGCGCTGCATGCCCGCGTTCACCGGGGCGCGCCGTTCGCCGGTCATGTGTTTGCGGGCCCGGCTGACCAGCTGACGCACGGCGGTCTCGCTCGACTGCAGGATCTCGGCAATCTGCTGGTATGGATAGTCGAATGCCTCCCGCAGCACGTAGGCGGCTCGCTCGCTGGGGGTGAGCTTCTCCATCAGCAACAGCGCGGCGAACTGCAGCGCCGAGTCCCGCTCCGCCCCCAGATATGGGTCTGCGCTCGTGTCGACGGGTTCGGGCAGCCACGGCCCGATGTAGGTCTCGCGCCGGACCCGTGCGGATTGCAGCGCGTTGATCGCCAGCCGCGTCGTGGTCGTGGCCAGGAACGCTGCCGGGTTGACCACGGCGTCGCGGTCGCACGTCTGCCAGCGCAGCCAGGCGTCCTGCACCAGGTCTTCGGCCTCGGCGACGCTGCTCAGCATGCGGTAGGCGATCCCGAACAGGCGTGGCCGAACGCTCGTGAAGACGGCCGTGGCCTCTTCGAGATTCACCCCATCATGATACGGCCGCTCTACGATCAACTCGGAAATCGAGGAGGTGCGGGATGAGGACCAGCCGGCTCGAGGCGTTCAGCGATGGCGTGCTCGCCATCGTCATCACGGTCATGGTGCTGGAGCTGAAGGTGCCGGAAGAGCACACCTTCTCCGCCTTCCTCCACACGACCGGCGTCGGGCTGCTGACATACCTCCTCAGCTTCATCTACGTCGGCATCTACTGGAACAACCACCACCACATGTTTCACCTGGTACGGCAGGTCAGCGGCGGCGTGCTGTGGGCCAACCTCGGGTTGCTGTTCTGCCTGTCGCTGTTCCCGTTCACGACGGCCTGGGTGGACGAGTCGAGGTTCGCGCAGACCCCGGTCGTCATCTACGGGCTCAACCTGCTCAGCGCGGCCATCGCGTACTACGTGCTGCAGACGGTGATCATCCGTCAGCAGGGCGCGGATTCGCCGCTGCGGGAGGCCGTCGGGGCCGATCTGAAGGGCAAGCTCTCGCCGGTGCTGTACCTCGCCGGGATCCTCAGTGCGCTGCTCATCGATCGGGACGGGCATATCGGCGTGGGGATCGCGTTGGCCTGTTTCGTCAGCGTGGCGATCAGTTGGATCGTGCCGGACCGGCGGATCGACCGGGCGGTCCGCCAGTTCGAGACCTCTGACTGAAGGAGCCTGGTTTCGTGTCTGACCTTCGTTTCGAGCCGGTCGCCGCCGGCGACGTTCTGCTCGACTGGCAGCGGATCCACAATCTGATCATCCCGACCGCACCGCTGTCGGTCGACGACGTCGTCGAGCGGACCGGCCGCAACCACCTCGAGGTCGCGTACCTCGATGCGGTGGCGGTGGGCAACTCGACGGTTCGGCCGCCGACGCCCGACACCGCGACCGCGACGGTGATCGCGCGGGTCCTGCCCGAGCACCGGCGGCGCGGCTTCGGCCGGCAGCTCTATCAGCGGGCGCTGACCAAGGCCCGCGAGCTGGGGGCGAAACACGTCGAGACCATCGTGCTCGCGTCCAATGAGGACGGTCTGCGGTTTGCGGTCGGCCACGGTTTCGTCGAGATCGAACGCTACGTGCTGCCGGGCGACACCATCCCGTTCGTGACGCTCCGGCTGGGCTAGGCGAGGACGCCGTCGACGCGGCGCGGAACGCGTGGTTGCGAAGGGACGTCACGCAGCTCGTCGGGCAGCAGATCCTGGGGCACGTCCTGGAAGCAGACCGGCCGCAGCCAGCGGCGGATCGCGCTCGCGCCGACGCTCGTGTGCAGCGCGTTGGTCGTGGCCGGGTAGGGCCCGCCATGGTGGGTCGCCCACGCCACGGCCACCCCGGTCGGGTAGCCGTTCCACACGATCCGCCCGGCCGTGTGCTGAACCTGCGCCAGCACGCGGGTGGCCAGCGGCCGATCGTCGTCGTCGGCGTGGATGGACGCGGTGAGCGCCGGACCGAAGCGGCCCAGCGTGGCCACGGCGTCGTCGTCGCTGTCGTACCCGACGAGCACCAGCTCGGGTCCGAAGCACTCCTCGAGCAGCGGCCCGTCCAGCGCCGTCGCCGGCGCCTTCAGCAGCAGCGGCGAGCCCCAGAAGCCGTCGGCCGGAGCGGCGCCGCCGCGAGCGAGCACCTCGACGCCGGGCACGCCGCGCAGGCGGTCGGCGCCGGCCGCGAACGCGTCGGCCGTGTGCTCGCTCAACATCGTGCCGGCGCCGGCCGCGGTGACCCGGTCGACGAGCGCCCGGACGAGTGACTCACCGTCCACACCGGACGGTATGACGGCGACGCCGGGCTTGGTGCAGAACTGCCCGACACCGAGCATGAACGAGCCGGCGAGCCCGTCGCCGATCTGCGCGCCCCGGTTTCGGGCGGCCGCGCGGCCGACCACGAGCGGGTTGAGCGCGCCCAGCTCGCCGTAGAACGGGATCGGGACCGGCCGGGCGGCGGCCAGGTCGGCGAGCATCCGGCCGACCCGCAGCGAGCCGGTGAAGCCGACCGCGGTGATGTCCGGATGCTGGACGAGCCGGGTGGCCGTCTCGTTGCTGTACACGAGCGACACCACGTCGGTGGTGAAGCCGGCCGTGCGGGCGCCGGCGAGCAGCGCGTCGCGGGACAGGACCGAGGTCACTGGGTGGGCCGGGTGGACCTTCGCGACGACCGGGCAGCCGGCAGCCAGCGCGGAGGCGGTGTCGCCGCCGGGCACGGAGAACGCGAACGGGAAGTTGCTCGCGCCGAACACCGCCACCGGCCCCAGCGGGAGGAGCATCCGGCGCAGGTCCGGCCGCGGGCCCATCGGCGTGTCGCCGGGGTGGTCGATGGTCGCCTCGAGATATCCCCCGTCGTCGAGCACGTCGGCGAACAGTCCGAGCTGAAATGCGGTGCGCGTCAACTCGCCGTTGAGGCGGGGGAGGCCCAGGCCGGTCTCGCGGTCGGCGGTCGCCACCAAGTCCGCGCGGCGGTCCTCGAGGGCGGCCGCCATCGCTCGCAGCATCGCCGCCCGGCCGGCGCGCCCGGCCTCGGCGAGTTCCTGCCGGGCGCCCTGGGCCTGCCCGCCCAGCCCGTCGAGGTCCTCGGCCGCGACGTCGAGTTCCTCCACGGTCACGCCGGTTCGCGGGTCGATGCTGGCGATCATGCTTCGCGCTCCTCCGGTAGGCCCCGCCGGACGGGGTTGGCCAGCGTGCCGATCGCATCGATCGTGATCCGCACGGTATCCCCGTCAACCAGCGTAAACGGGGCCGGCGGCACGAGGCACGTGCCGGTCGACAGCACCGCGCCGTCGGGGTGCACGTCACCGCGCATCAGGTAGCTGACCAGGTCGTCGAGGCGCCGGCGCAGCAAGGAGGTCGTGGTGCCGCCGTGCCAGTGTTCGCGCCCGTCCCGGTCGATCGCCAGGTCGATGGCGAGGTCGTAGGGGTCGGTCACCTCCCAGGCCGGCGTGATCCACGGGCCGAGGGCGCACGCACCGTAGTAGATCTTGGCCTGGGGCAGGTACAACGGATTCTCGCCCTCGATGGTGCGTGAGGACATGTCGTTGCAGATCGTGTACCCGACGATCGCGCCGAACGCGTTGACGACCAGAGCGAGCTCCGGCTCGGGGACGTTCACCTCGGAGTCGACGCGGATGCCGACCGGCTCGCCGGGGCCGCGCACGCGCCACGGCGCCGACTTGAAGAACACCTCCGGCCGCTGCGCGTCGTAGACCAGCGCGTAGACGTCGGCGGCCCGCTCGCTCTCCTCGATGCGGGCACCCCGAGACACCTCGTAGGTGACGCCGCAGGCCCAGACCTCGGTCCGGGCGTCGATCGGGGCGAGCAGCCGCACCGCGGACTCCGGCACGGTGCGCCCGGAACCGGGCCGGTCGAGCCGCTCCCGCAACTGCGCAGCCGGCAGCCGCCACAGGTCGGCCAGCGTCGCCACGCCCTCCAGTTCGGTGATCGTGCCCTCGGCGCGCAGCCCGACCCGGACCGCGCCGTCCACTTCGAATCTGACGATGCTCACCGGGCCACACCTTCACGGGCAGTTGTTTGGGAACAACCAAACAATAGGCGACGGGCTTGAGTAACAATCCCAACGCGCGGCTGGTGATCCTGTCCGACGGCCGCCTACAACCCGTAGCGGCTGCTATGCGACACCGGCGCGTCGGGCACCGCGCCGGCGCTCGCGTTCGATCTCGCGCAGGTACGCGAGGAAGTCCACCTCGATGGTGTGCCGCTTGGAGGCGAGGTACCGCCGGGCGCTGCGGCGGGCGTATCCCGAGATCTCCTGGCGGGCCTCGTCGGCGGGTGGGAGCGCCGCCTTGCCCTCCAGCAGGTCCGCGACCCACTCGGACTGGGCCTCGGCGAGCGGCATGATCGCACCGAGGGGCTGGACCAGGCCGATGAAGTACAGCCCGGGACGGTCGGGATCGACCACGCGGTGGAACAGCTCCACCTTGTTGTCGTGAACCTGGTCATCGAGGAACGGGAAGCTGATCTTGTAGCCGGTGCAGTAGATGATCGCGTCGATCTGCTCCGCCGTACCGTCGACGAACCACACCCGATCACCGTCCAGGCGCTCCACGTTGGGCTTGACCGTGATGTCGCCATGGCCGAGCCGGTTGAGCAGGTCCGACGAGACCGTCGGATGGGCCGACAGGACCTTGTGATCGGGTTCGGGCAGGCCGTAGTCGGTCATGCGGCCCTGGGCGAGGCGGATCAGGACCCGCAGGGTCAGCCGCTGCAGCCACAGCGGCGCGCGGCCCACGGGAGTCTTGGCGAGCCGGTCGAAGGGCCGCCCGAAGAAGTACTTGGGGATGACGTGCGCGCCGCGACGCATCGCCAGGAACGTGCGCTCGGAGACGCCGCACGTCTCGACCGCGATGTCGGTCGCCGAGTTGCCGATGCCGAGCACGAGGACCCGGCGGCCGGCGTAGGGATCCGGGACCTTGTAGTCGTGCGAGTGGGTCTGCTCACCGCTGAAGGTGCCCGGGAACGGCGGTTCCGGATAGCGCGGATCCCAGTGATGGCCGTTGGCCACCAGGACCGCGCGATAGTGCGCCGTGCTGACCTCACCGGTGTCGCGCTGCCGCGTCGTGACCAGCCAACCCGGATCGGCCGGTGCCACGCGGGTGACTTCGGTGCAAAACGTGATCGTCGAGCGAAGACCGAAATGGTCGACATAGTCGTCGAAGTAGGCGGCGATCTGGCTGTGGTGGGGATAGTCCGGCAGGTCGTCCGGCATCGGAAAGGCCGCGTACTGCATCACCTTGCGGGAGGTGTTGATGTGCAACGAGCGGTACGCCGAGGACATCTGATTGTCGTTGAGGTATCGCCAGTTTCCGCCGACCTGCGAGCCGGACTCGAAGCAGTCGTACGGGATGCGCCGGGCCTGCAGCACCTGACATGCGGCGATGCCCGACGAGCCGGCGCCGATGACGCATACCTTCCCGGTGTCGTTCGAACGGGTTGTCGCTGGACGACGGCTCAGCCGCGTCAGGAACCAGGCCGACGCCGCCAACGCAACCACCACCCCGATGAGAAAGAGCCACGCCGCCGGCCGGGTCCAGATGAATGTGTCTCGGGTTCGGGCGATCCCGATGACGATGAGCACGAGGGCGACGACGAGGCTCTCGACGTTGACCCGGGCCGCGCTCCACCGCGCATCGGCGAACAACGACACAAGATAGACATTGAACAGCACGAAGATCACACACAAGACCCGGGCGGTCAGCGGCGTCAACGGCCAGGCCCACACGCCGATCAGCGGGCCGGGCGCGAGGAGAAACCAGCCGGCCCCGACCAGGCCCACGAGCCCGACGCCGCCGCCGATCCGCCGCGCAGGAGCCGGAAGGAGGATGTCGTGCTCGTCCGGGCGACCCGGGTCCTCGCGCCGGTTGACCCACCACACCGCGGCGACGAGCAACGGCGTGGTGAAGTACAGCGCGGCCCACAGCGTGAAGGCGAGGTTGCCGTGCCGGAAGAGCGGCCAGTGCAGCACGGTGACGGCGCCCATCAGCGACGCAAAGGCCAGGACCGGAAGCAGGCCCCGGCCGACGTGGTGCCAGCGCTGAGCGAAGACCGCGCGGGTGAAGTAGTAGGCGCCGGCGGCGTAGGCGGAGGCCAGCATCAGTGCCGACATCGGCGAGCGGATCTCCCACGCCCACAGCTGCCGCGTCCGGTCGGTGCGGAGGTACAAGACGTAGATGCCCAGGAGGAGGAACGGCACGATGATTCCCGCCAGCAAGCGGGTTGTCGGGTAGATCCGGTCTCGGGCAACGATCATGCCGATATCGTCTCGGCGGCCGGGCCGAACGTTTCATGATCCGTCCACGGTGCGGAACAATGCAACGCTATGGGATTACGGGCCGAAGCCGACGCGGTGGTCGCCGCCCACCGTGCGGCGATGCGACGCTTTGCCGCCGCCGGGGTGCAAAGCGGCGTGCTGGAGGCCGGCGAGCCGGGCGCTCCGCCGGTGCTCTGCCTGCACGGCGTGCCGACGTCCGCGTTCCTCTACCGCAAGGTCATCATCGAGCTGGCCCAGCGCGGCTTCCGCGGGTTGGCGTTCGACCTGCCGGGGCTCGGCGTCGCGGACCGCCCAGCCGACTTCGACTACACCTGGACCGGCTTGGGCCGGTTCGCCGCCGCGGCGGTCGACGCGCTCGGCCTGGACCGGTTCCATCTCGTGGTGCACGACATCGGCGGTCCGGTCGGCTTCGAGCTCACCGCCCGGATGCCGGCGCGGGTCCTGTCGCTCACGATTCTCAATACGCTGGTCGCCGTGGGGTCGTTCCGGCGGCCTTGGGTGATGGAGCCGCTGGCGCACCGAGTCATCGGCCCGCTGTGGCTGGCGTCGATGCGCCCGCGGCTGTTCCTGCTGCTGATGCGCCGGCTCGGCGTCGAGCACCACGCGCAGGTGAGCGACGCCGAACTGCTTGCCTACCTTCGGCTCCTGCTCGAGGGCGACGGCCGCGACGACGACGGCCGCGGGGACGACGGCCGCGGGGACGACGGCCGCGACGACGACGGCCGCGACGACGACGGCCGCGACGACGACGGCCGCGACGACGACGGCCGCGACGACGACGGCCGTGGGGGCGAGGGCCGCGAAGGCGAGGGCCGCAACGGCGGCGGCCGCAACGACGGCGGGCAGGCGTTCCTGCGGATCATGCGGGGCTTCGAGCGGACGGCGGAGAAGGACGCGCTGTACCGATCGGTGGTCGGCGACCACCGCCGGCCGCGCCAGGTGCTGTGGGGCGCACTCGACCCGACGCTACGGCTGAAGCCGATGGGTCAACTCGCGGCCGACATCGCCGGCGTACCGGCGAAAACCGTGCCCGGCCGCCACTTCCTGCAGGAGGACAACGCGCCGGCCATCGCAGAGGCGGTCGCCGCGCTCGTCAGCAACTGAAACGCATCTTCGCCGAATTGTCGATCATCGCCGGCCGCGTCCGCCTACGCTAACGCTGTGTTGTCGGTACGGCGCCGCCGCTTCACGCTGCGGGCGCACCTGCTGGTGCTGGTCGCCCTCTACATCGCGGCCGCCGGCGCGGGTGTCGGCTACGGCTGGGTGCAGGCCGACCGCGACGCCCGGGCCAACGCGGTGGCCGACGCGACGTTCGGCGCGAAACTGGCGGCGACCGAACTGGCCACCGGCATCCGGACAATGCGGGACGCCGTCGCCCAGATCGTCGCGACCCCGAACGTCATGAAGACCCTGGCCGAGGTGCCGGGCTCCTGCTCGCTTTCGCTCTCACTCGATGGCGGCCCCGACTCGGCGCACATCGACGTGCTGACCGACCACGGCGCCGTGGCCTGCTCGTCGCGCAAGTCGGCGGGCGATTACCGTACGGCGCCGTGGCTCGCCGCCGCGAAGACCGGACCGCAGTTGCAGGCGCCGGTCGCCGATCCTCGCGTCGGCGGCATGGCGGTGGTGTTCACCGGCCCCATCCCGGGCGGCGGCATCGTCGCCGGCTTCATCAACCTGGATCTGGTCGGGCCCCTGCTGACCGGGCTGTTCGGCGGCCCGCACCGGCTCGAGTTCCTGGTCACCACGAGCGACGGCGGCACCGTGCTGGCCCGGTCGGTCGAGGCAACGCGGTGGGTCGGCAAGACCACCACCGGTACCCCGTTCCACCCGTCCGGTCCCGGCGAGCACCGGGACCTGACCGGCATCCGTCGCGAGTACGGCGAGGTCACCGTGCCGGAGGCCGGCTGGCGGGTGTACGCCGGGGCGGCGCTCGGCCAGTCGCTGGCCGCCAGCCGCCGGCTCGCCGTCCGGGAGTCGGCCATCATCGCGGTCGGACTGTTCGTCGCGCTCGCCGCGACCCTGCTGGTGTATCGCCGGATCACTCGCCCGATCGGCCGGCTGCGGCAGGCGGTCCGTGACGCTGCCGGGGCCGGCGACGGTGGCGTCGTCGAGACCGGTGGACCGGCCGAGGTCGCCGAGCTCGCGCAGGAGTTCAACGACCTGACCGCCGCCGTCGAGCGCGAACTGAACGAACGGCGCCTCGCCGAGGACGCGGCCCGCGAGATGGAGCACAACTACCGCCAGCTCTTCGACGGCAATCCCTATCCCACCTGTGTACTCGCGGCCGATACGCTGGAACTCCTCGACGTCAACGAGGCCGCGATCGCCCACTACGGCTACTCCCGCGACGAGTTCCTGCGCCGCACGATGGCCGATCTCGGTCCGGCCGAGGACGGGCCCGCGCTGACGCAGGCGATGGCGAACGCGGCGACGATCGACGTCGTGGGGCCGCTCCGGCAGTACACGTCAAAAGGCACCATGATCGAGGTGAACGTGGTGTCGCATGCGTTGTCGGTCGGCGGCCGGAAGGTCCGCTGCGCGGTGATCGAGGATGTGACCGCCAGGGCCCAGCTCGAACGGCGGCTGCAGCAGTCCCAGCGCCTCGAGAGCCTTGGCCAGCTCGCCGGCGGCGTGGCGCACGACTTCAACAACCTGCTCAACGTCATCGTCGGTTACAGCAGCCTCGCCGTCGCCGAGCTCGCGGAGGCCGCCGCGAGCGATCCGCACTGGCAGGGCGTCCACGACGACGTCGCGCAGATCCAGGGCGCCGTCGACCGGGCGACCACGCTCACCCGGCAGCTGCTCGCATTCGCGCGCGCCGAGGTCGTGCAGGCGCGGGCCCTCGACCTCAACCGGGTCGTGACCGATATCGAGCAGCTCCTGCGCCGTACGCTCGGCGACGATGTGCGGCTGGCCACCCGCTATGCCGCCGAGCCCGTGCCGGTCTACATCGACCCCGGCCAGCTGGAGCAGGTGCTGGTGAACCTGGCGGTCAACGCGCGCGACGCGATGCCCGGCGGCGGCGAGCTCACCATCGAGACCGGCATGGTCGTCCTCGACGAGTATTCCGCCGGGCAGCAACCGGGCCGGTACGCCCGCCTGCGAGTCGCCGACACGGGTACGGGGATGAACCAGGACACCGTCGACCGGGCGTTCGAGCCGTTCTTCACCACCAAGCCCAAGGGGCAGGGCACCGGGCTCGGGCTGGCCACCATCTACGGCATCGTGACCAGCGCCGGCGGCGACGTGCAGATCGACTCGGAGGTGGGTCGCGGCACGACGATCACGGTGCTGCTGCCGTGGACCGACCGGCCGCTGGTGTCGGATCAGCCGGCGACGTTCAGCGCTCGGCCGGGCAACGGCGAGACGATCCTGTTGGTCGAGGACGAACCGAGTCTGCGCGCGGTGAACGAGCGCATCCTGACCGCCGGCGGCTACCGCGTCCTGGTCGCTGAGGACGGGTTGGCGGCGCTCGACGTCGCCGCGCGGGGCGACCACCTCGACCTGCTCGTCACCGACGTGATGATGCCGCACATGTCCGGCCCCGACCTGGCCGACCGGCTGCGCGAGACCCGGCCGGACCTTCCGGTCATCTACGTGTCCGGCTACGCCGAACCGATCCTCAACATGCGCAACTCCCTGCCGGCCGGCATCACGCTGCTCACCAAGCCGGTCACCGCCGAACAGCTGCTCGACAACGTCCGCGACGTCCTCGACACCTGATCGACCCTTCACAGCGGGTTCCCAGCTTTCTCGCGTGTGCCGGTCAGCTCCGGCCCGCAGCGTGGAGGTCATGGCGACATATACGACGGGCGGCCCGTGAGCCGGGCATCATCGACGCCGGTCCGCGGACGATGGTCGATGCACCGACCCGCCGCGTCGACGACATGCGGCCGGGAGGCCGCGGGTTCCCCGAAGAAGTGGCGAAGAAGAGTCAGGATTGCGCAAGCCCGGCCGACATAGTGGCCATGAGTACGGGTACAGCAGCTCGCTGGATGGGCGTCGGAAACAGTAGCGACGCGGATGCGCTGGGGGCCGGCCGGCAGGCGGCGTCCAAGGCGGTGGCCGACCGGATGCCGGCGCTGCTCATGGTGTACGCGTCAACCGGCTACGACCTTGAGCGGCTTCTGGACGGGGTCCGTTCGTACGCGGCCGACGGCACGGTGATCGCCGGCTGCACGACGCTGGGCGAGGTCGTCCCCGGGCGGCCGGACCCCATGGTCAGCGGCGTCGTGGTGGCGGCGGCCGGCGGGCCGGGTCTGCAGGTGTCGGCTCGCGTCGGCCGGCAGGTTTCCGACCGGCGGCGGGAGGCCGGAGCGGAGGCCGCTGAGAGCGTGACCGACCTCGCCGGGCCGAACCGGATCTGCCTGTTGCTGTGTGACGGGCTGGTCGGCGAGCAGCACGACGTGGTCCGCGGGGCCTACGGGGTCCTCGGGGCGGCGGTGCCGCTGGTCGGCGGCTGCGCCGGGGACGACCTGACGTACTCGCAGACCCACCAGTTCGTCGGCGACCGCAACGGCGTGGAGATCCTGACCGACGCGGTCGTGGGCGTCGGCCTCGCCTCGGCCGGCGGGTTCGGGGTCGGCATCGCGCACGGCTGGCGCAAGGTCGGCGAGCCGGTCGTCGTGAGCAGCAGCAGCGGGGGCCGGCTGTATGAGTTCGACGGCCGCCCGGCGCTCGACGCGTACCTCGAGTGGATCGGGGCCGACCGGAGCCTCCTGGAGGACCACAAGGCATTTCGCACCCGGGCGTTCGGCAGCCCGCTGGGCATGTCGCGGCGCACCGGCGAGGACATCCGCGTGGTCCACGACGGCGACCTGAACGACGGCTCGCTGCTGTGCCTGGCCGACGTCCCGCAGGGCGCGCTGGCCTGGCTGATGGAGCCCGACGACGAGGCGATGATCAACGCCGGGGCGGTTTCCTGCACGCAGGCGATCGAGAACCTGGGCGGCGCCGACCCGGCCGGGCTCATGATCTTCGACTGCGGCGCCCGCAAGGTCATGCTCGACGGCTCCGGCATCCAGCGGGAGATCGCCGCGATCGCCGACGTCGCCGGCGGCGTGCCGTTCGGTGGTTTCTACACGTACGGGGAGATCGCCCGTACCCAGGGATCGCGAGGCATGCACCACCTGACCGTCGTCACGCTCGCCCTCGCCTAGTGGAACCGGTGTGGCCTTCCACTGGTCGATGCACCAACTGACCGAGTACTTCGCCGCGATCAACGCCTCGTCGGATGAGGACACGGCCATCCAGGTCGGCGTCGAGCGGGCCGTCGAGGCCCTCGACGCCGAGGTCGGGGCCGCGCTGCTGGATGACTCGGACCGCCTGCACGGGCTTGTCGGGCTGACCGCGACCCTGCCGGCGGCGGTGGTCGCGCCGGTCTTCCAGCAGGGCGTGTCGTCCCTGGAGCTGCCTGGGCTGGGCACCGTGCACGCGTGCGGCGCCAGCCTCGGCAGCACGGTCGGCGGCGGCCTGCTGGTCGGCCGGCTCGACGACGCGATGTCGGCCGAAGAGCGCCAGCTGCTGCAGGGCATGGCCCAGGTGCTCGGCCTGGCGCTGCGCAACCTCCGCGCGCTCGCGGTCGA
>Ga0207661_10001282_pt1 | contig 16801 bp, 14 predicted proteins | sample KBSC713LmetaG_FD_184337 | JGI IMG/M metagenome (GOLD analysis project Ga0207661, IMG submission 184337) | Corn rhizosphere microbial communities from Kellogg Biological Station, Michigan, USA - KBS C7.1-3L metaG (SPAdes) (version 2) | ecosystem: Host-associated > Plants > Roots > Rhizosphere ...
TTGAGCGGCCGGCTATACGCTTGACGTGCCAGGGCCGAAAGGATCTTGCGCGCGCAGGGTAGCTCTTCCTTGGCGGACGCCGGCTGGCAGATGAAAATCTTGCGGCGGGACGCCGTTTCGCTCACGCCTGTTTGGTTGAAAGGACCTTCGACGGTCAGGCGGTCCACCGAGGGATCGCCGGTGATATCCTCGCCGTCCACCGTGGTCCGGATGAACGCCTTGATCAGGTCGTCCCTTTCGGCGTGGCTCCTTAATATGGTGGTGGCGGAGATTGCATGAGAGCCTGCCTTCACCGCCAGGCGGACAGTCAGACGTTTGTCCAGGTCCAAGCCAAATTCTCCCGGGTTGGCGGCCATCCTGAGGAAATCGTCATGCCCGCCGACGGTAACCAGGTCTAACCTCTGGCCATCCAGGCTGATCTCGATCTGGTGCGAATCTTCCATGCCGCGCATCAGGTCGAAGGTGTTTCGCCAGAGACGAACCTTAATGATGTATTCGCCGTCTACCGGGAAATTATGCTTCACCAGAATTCCGCCGCGAGTTCCCAAGGGCAACCCTTCGATGTGCTGGTCTTGAGACAGGTCCGGCCGAACGCGATAAGTCGCCGTGGAGGGCGAGATTTTCAGATTGCCGACGGCCTCGCGGCTGATGTTCCAGGAGGCGGATAGATATCGCTCCATTAAGGATGGCGACACGCGCAGAACGTCGGCGATGTTGTCGAATCCGCTGCTTTCGTCATCCGGAGGGAGCAGCGCGGTGGAATCGATATCCAGGGCGAGCACGTCGCGAATCACATTGGCGTATTCGGTGCGATTGAGACGGTGCATGGTCGCATGGCCGGGATTGGGTTTGGCGGTATAGCCCCGATCCAGCGCCGTTTCGAAGAAGGACGCCAGACCGTCGAGCGTAGCCTTGTCGGGCCGAGGCATCCCTTGCGGGGGCATCGCGCCGACGCGCAGCTTGCGGATCACTTTTTCCCAGGTTTCGGCGCCTTTGGGGACATCGGTGAGATCGGCTCCCTGCAGGGAAAGTCCGCCCGTTTTCAGCTTTTGGCTGTGGCAGGTGACGCAGTATTGATCGAGCAGGGCTGCCGGCGCCGTGTTTTGCTGGGCGTGGGCCGGGCTTGTATATATGACTAAGGCGAGAACTGCCGCCGTCCGGATTAGCACGTCATAATTATAGTGCGGCGACGGCTCAGTTGCATGCAGGGCAAGAATTCTTCCGAGGACAGCGGCGAACGGGACCCAAGCGTGTGCCGGACCGCGGTTCACCGCCGTGCCTGAAGAGAGATCCTACGGAACCAAAACAGGATCGACGTTCACTATCTGCGGCTGGTACGAGAACACCTCGCGGCTGGAGGGATCCACGTTGACCTTGAGCCAATTCACGTCGCCGAGGTTGGGTTGGTGGTCGCCGAAGGTTTCGACGCGCGTGAAGTTGGTCACGCGCTTCCCCGTGCTATCGAGCAGCGGCTTGTCGACGCGGAAGTAGTGAGAGTCGCCGTGGACGTAGGAAACAGGTTTGCCGAATGCGATCACCTGGGCACGAAGCTCTAGCAGGAAATCATGGAATCCGTCCGTGGTCTTCTGCGCGTCATCTTCCACCAACGTATTCGCGTTGCGCGTCGGTGCACGGCTCGCGTCCGTATCGTCAAAGCCCGGATCGGCCTGGGTGATGAACATCACGGCAACGCAACCCTGATCCTTGGCGAGCTGAAAGGTGGCTTGCATCCAGGCGATGTCGGCGGCGTTGCGCGCGGCGTATTCCACGGGATCCGGATAATCGTCACAGAGGTTGTTGCAGGAGCCCTGGATGTTAATCGTCGCGTATGCAACCTTGCCGACGATCCAGCGGCGGTTTTCGATGCAGGGAACGTTGGTGTATGCGGCAGTCTGCGTCAGGGTAACGTCGCTGTTAGGGCCTGTATTGCTGTTGGCGCCCCCGAAACCCTTGCATAGCGGTGTGGCCTGAACTTCCAGCATGAATTGGGACAGGCCCAGCGTGTAAGGTGTGCCGAAGAACAAGGCGCGCTCGTTGTCCAGCATCTGGAGAGAATTTCTTCCGTTCGCGCCAAGGCTCTTGCGATCGCAATCGGTCCAGTCATTGTCGCCGGGTGTGAAGATTGCGGGAGCACGGAGGCTGCCGAGGTACGCGGCCCCCCTCGAATAGATGGAGCCATCGGCGCAGTCAGGCGATCCACTGCCTTGGCGCAAATCGCCGTCATGGGCCGTGAAGGCGAGATCCTGCGAGTTCATATCGGCGATCAGCTTCGGAATAACGGCGGCCTGCTCGGCGGAATACGGCAGGTCACCCCACAGGCCGATCGAGTAGGGCAGGGGGCTCTGCTGGTTGGTGCCAAAGGGATAGCCTGCCGCCCGGAGGGTTCCTGGATCCGTAAGGGTCAGTACAGCCAGTGCTAGTACGGCGGCCGAGGTGATGACGGACTTGCGCGACCGTTGGAGCGCGCTCAAAAACTTGTTCATTCGGTTGTTCCTCTCAGAGTGAAACTGCGATGTATCCCCGAGATTCTACAGACCAACCATGTCTAGAACGTGAACAGGCGGTTACAATATGGGCCTCAAATTAAACGGCTCCCGCGGACCGGAAAGGGCCGCCTTGGGCCGCGGGTTCTCCTTTACAATTCGGGCTCGACATGAGCTACCCTAAAAGTACTATGCGTATTGCCGGGTTCTTAGTTATCGCCTTGCTGGGGTTTGCGGCTTTCTCTAGCGCCGAGACCTACGTTGTCGCGCATTTTCCTTATGGCGGAGGTTGGGGCACCCGGCTGCTGATTTCCAATAGCTCCCCGACCAATGCAGTGAGCGTAGAGATCGACTACTTCAATCAGACCGGGCAAGCGGCCTCAGTTCCGTTAGACTCCGGGACCGGCCAGGTGCAGACGTTGACCGTCCCACCGAACGGGACGGTGACCATTTCGAGCGATCCCGGCCAGCGATACGTCGGTACGAACCCTGTGATCACAACCTGGGCGACCGCCACAACTCCGGCCGGGCAGCCGGTGAACATTATCGAATTATTTGATTTCGCGCCCAGCAGCACATCCAGTAATTTGATTGGCGCCGCGGTGGGAGCGGCTTCCACTGCGCCGGGTCAGGCTTTCCGTTTTCCGATCGTCGTCAACGGCACCACCCGGTATACCGCTTCGATGGCCATCGCGAATCCTAGCGCCACGGCAGCTACCGTCACACTGAACCTCCTCGGCGGCGATGGGTCCGTGAAGGCGACATCGACAGTTACACTCCAGCCCAAATCGCAGACTGCCGTGAACGTGCCGGGTATCCAATCCTTCGCGCCCTTCTTTACGGGTTCGGGACTCTTCACTGGCTCGGTGGGCGTTTGCTCCAATGTCCCGGTCGGATTTGTCGCGCTCGGGGCTGAGCAAAATACGTCGGTGCCCGGCGCCAACGTGCTTTACTCCGCATCCGTGACCACCGACTACCATTGCAACTGAGCCGAAACGTCTCAACTGCTCTCGCTACTGTCGGACTCTCATACTGGTTAATCTTCGGCGGCACCTTCGGGGGCTCGCTTTCCTGGCTGCACCAAACCATCGGACATATTTTCGTGGTCGCGGCGATCGGGGGCGCGGGCTGGTTCTTGTGGCGCAAGAATCCGCCCATTGAAATTCGCAGGCCTCCTACGGCTTTGTGCATCTTTCTTGGGTTGATCCTGGCGGACACGTTAGTCCGCGCCCTCCTGCACCAATCCTGGAATTCCGCGGAGGATTTCGCCGATTCGGTGGCCGGCATCGTCATTTTCATACTGCTGCTGACCCTGGTTCGAGATTTTGGCGAGCTTACGACCGTCGCTGTTTCGGCCGTTGTGATCTGCGCCCTTGTCGGCATCGTTCTCATGTTCGTCAAGCATGATGACGAACTGGTATATCCGCTCGGCAGCAAGATCCTCATGGCGGGACTCTTGACGCTCGCGATCCCACTGGCCACGGGCCGATTGCGGACACTATTTAGAAGCGATCCAAACCGTCCGGTGCTCAAGCTTCTCTGGGTATCGAGCGCATTGATTCTTGCCGCGACGCTTATCTTGACTCGCAGCGCGATCGCGATTGTGCTCCTGCCTTTCGCGCTGGTCCTGCCTCTGGTCCTGGACAATCCGAGGCGTGGACAAGTGGCCGCCGCGCTAGGTTTGACCGTCGCAATTCTTGGTGCGGCGCTGTACTTCGGGGGCTCCGGGCCGCTTGCTGGTGTCGGTTCGCTCGCTCGCGTACGCTCGTTAATTCAGGGCGGCTCTGACTCGACGCAAAGCTGGGACAACCGGCTTCGTTATTGGAGCGGCGCGCTTCCCGCGATAGCCGAGCGGCCGCTCGTGGGCCGGGGTTCGGGGCAGGTAGGCGTGACGTATCCTCCATTCCGCATCCAGCGAGCAGGATACGCGCCCCCGGGCGAAGTGGTGTCGGATCTGCACAGCGTCCCGTTGCAGTGGGCGTTCGAGTTCGGATTCATCGGACTAACCTTGAGGGTCGCGGCGCTCGCCGTGCTCCTGCTGCCCGGGTATTTCCGCAGGACGCTGGAACAGAAGACTGCGGTCATCGCGATTGGCTTGTACGGCGTCTTCTGCTTGTTGCACTACAACTTGAATAATCCTGCGACGATCTCAATGGCCACGTTGATCGCGGTGATGGCTGTGAATCCCACGGCTCCGTGGCGCCCGACAATAGCGGCGTCGAAGCGGACTGGTCTGGTTCTGCTGAGCGTCGCGCTGGCGCTTGTGTCTTTCCAAGGCCGCCTGGATTACGCCAGCTACTTGCTGGCTCGCAGCAACCGTCAGGCCGGAAACCAGGGCGTTGAGTCCGTTCTCCGCGCCGGGCTGATAGATTCCCGTGGCGGGTTCTACGATGCCGCGGCGGCCTTCAGGATCGACCAAATCATCCGCGACCGTGGTCACGACGCTAACACTTTCACTAAGGACGATCAGTCCTTTCTGCTCGGGGCGGCTGAGAACCACTATCGGCGCGCGCTGGACGCGAATCCGCAGTCTCCGCAGCTAACGGCCGCCTATGGCGATTTTCTGATGCGGGCCCAAAGGCCCTGCGACGCGGTGGAGATACTCGAGCGTGCGGTGAGTTTGGATTTTTATTTCAGCATGTCCCACTTCAACCTGGCAAACGCCTACGCGGTTTGCCGACCCCAGAGTCCGGGGGCCGCCGACGAAGCAGGCATCGCGATCCTGGCAATGCCCACCCTGGCCTACTCCACGCAGTGGAGAAACGATCCGGCATTTTTGGAACACGCGCTCGATAAATCCTGGGAGTGGATCAGCGTGTGGAAGGATGCCAGGTGGCCGGCGGATGTCGAAAAGTTCCGCCGCCTGAACGCTTTCGTGGAAGCGGTTCGCGCAAAGCCAACTGCCGGACAACGGCGCGTCGAGATCTTCCTGTCGGAGCAGATCGCGCCCGGGCTGACTTCCGATCCCTTCGCGTACATCTTTCACCGGCGGTCCCCGTCGTACGGTCTTACGCAAGTCGAGATCGACGGGCTGGATACCGGCACCTGGACGCCCGAGGGCATGGGCCAGATCAAGTCGTTGCGCCCGCTTCGCGAGAGCGAAATAGCAGCAGCCTACAAGGACCGAAGCCTGGACGCGCTGATGCGTTCTCTCGATACCCCCGCGCGGCAATGAGCGCAAGAATTCTGCAGTAGTGTGTGCGTGCCGCATTGAGCTCACCGGGCATCTGTCCGGCCACGTCGCCGAGTAAATAACTTCCGGTTTGCCGACCTTCCGTCCACAACGGAATGCGAAGTCAGCGTATAATAAATCGCCGTGCGGACGTTGGCACAATCGAAATGGGCACTGGTCTTATGGATCGCAGCGACTGGCGTCTGCTCGGCTGCAGCCACTCCAGAGATTCCCGAGCTGCCGAGTCCGCTGAGTGCTCCCTCGATTTCCGGCTGGGTACTGGCTGATTTCAATGGCGATCTCACGCCCGACCTCGCATCCGCCCTACTGACGCACCACGATGCGCGGGGATACTGGCAGGAGCTCCGCGTCAAACTCGGCAGCGGCCAAACGAACTTTTATTTCCGGAGCCGCGCCGCGAAGGTCGAGATCGGCGCCTGGGATATCGATGGCGATGATGATTCCGACCTCGTGGTGTTCGAAGCTTTGTCGAAACGACCCGTCGGGGTCTGGCTGAACGACGGCGCCGGATCCTTCGACGAAGGCAATCTGGAACTCTTCACGAGGGCGTGGGGCGGCGACGGCCTGCCGGCATGGCGTCTTGAAGCGGGCTCCACTATCCCGCTGGCATTGATTGAGCAGCGAAGCCAATGCCTTGTGGGTTGCGTTTCGACTGCGGACGGCGCTAACACCAGCGAATCATTACCCCCTTCCAGTCACCCCATCCCGCTCAATTCCGGTCTCTCCACACTTCACGCGCGCGCGCCTCCGCTCCGGTTCTGATCCAGTCCTAACGATTTCAGGATTCAGACGCTCGCGGTTCTCTCATGCCGCGGGAGGAGACGTTATGAACGGTTTGCTTGATCACAACGATGCGGACCAAGCGAGTATCACGAGCCTGGCAGGCATCGCCTACGCCCGCCGCGCGTTCGGAAGTGCCGGATGAACACTCCGCTTGAAAACGAGATCGCGAAGCGCCTGGGCGTATTGCCGAATTTCTTTCGGCTTGGGTACGATCCGGCGATCGCCTCAAACCTTTGGGGATTTGCCCGGTTCGCTTATCTGGATAACCCGCTGCCGTCTCTGTTCAAGGAGCGATTGCTGGTGTATCTGGGCCGGTTTTGCGAGGTCCGTTACTGCCTCGCGCGCCACGTCGGTTTTCTGGCCGGGTTGGGCTATCCAGCCGGTGATTCCTCTTGCGTGCCACAGAAGCTAGAGTGTATTCTGCCGTTGCTCCGGCGTCCGCTGCCGCACGGGGATGATCTGCTATCGCTTTTCACCGTGTGCGATGCGTTCGATAGTCCTCTCTCGTCCTTTCCTCTAGTCGACAGTCTCGGTGAACAGGCGCTCTTCGCCTGTGCTGCGCACGTATTTCTTCAGACGCCGGAGGCATCGCATGCGCACGAAGCTTTGCGGCGCGCTCTCGGTGCAGGCAACCTGGAGCAACTGAATCTCTTGCTTACGTTCGCGCGTACAGCGCATTACTGGACTAAGCTTCATCCGGGACTGACTTTGGATGATGACATTACTCAACTCCTGGCCACGCACGAAGCGCTGGCCCAGTGTATTCTTAAGGACCCCGAGGCTCATCGGGACAGCTTGCTCCGGCAGGTTGCCGCCGAGTTAACATTGGTGCGAAAGCTGCGGAAGCGACATGAGAATCTCTCCCGGGCTTACCAGGAGCTCAGCATTGACTGCAGGAAAGTGAAGAAAACCAGCGCGAACTGGCCTCGTGAATGCCAGTCGCGGTCAATGCATCCGATCAAGACGGAATCATGACGGATTACAAGCACCAGGCCGGCGAGATGTAGGCCGCAATACCTGACCTGGCAGAATTATGACCGTGTATCCGGAAATGACCGGTCTCCTAGTTCAGTCCTAGCTGGTTGCGCGGATCTTTGCCAAGGATGTGCTTTACGTCCTTATTGTTTTCATTGCAGATGTATTCCATAAGGTCCGTGCCGGTTTGCAGAGTCGAATGGCCGTACATCGTGAAGGGCCGGGTGTATGCGCCGGGATCGTCGACGACCGTCTCATAGTTCAGATGATCCGCGTCCGGGCGAGTATAACGTTCGGTCACGTGGAGTTTTTCGGTATGCGGATGGCCGGCGAAATCGAACCAGAACAGGTCGTTGAACCCGACCGAATCGACCACCAGGGTGTCGCCGTCCCATTTTGCGATGGAATCGCCGTACCAGGTAGGGTTGGGATCCGAAGGATGGCTGGTCCGATCCAGGAAGATCTGGCGGTAGCTGTGAATGTTCCCTTCGAAGAGAAAGAAGATACGGGTGGGCGACGGCACGATCTGCCAAGGGTAAGGCGCCTGGCGCGGAACGCCGGTGGGGAGGCAGTTGGCCTCGGGGTCATCCTTGGACATGCGTTCCCGGGTGAGCTTCTCGGCCCAGGGCTGGGTCGGGAGTTTATCGCCAGGCTTCAGGGAGTCGGAGATATCGTAGATGAAGTTCCGATCGGGACTCCAGATGCCGGACAGATCGACTTTGCCATCGGCCGTGCGCGGGGTGGGACCGGATTTCGCCTTCGCGCCCTTGCCCTTCTGCTTGGCCTTGGTGGGACCAGCTTCGTCCTGTCCGTAAGTCGGGAGCGAAGCGGCCAGCAACACGGCCATCGCCGCTGCAACGACTAAGGTGATTCCCTTATTGAGTTTTCCCATGGAGCCTCCTTTGTTCGACCCAGAACTTTTAACTCAAAGCCAGTTTACACGGTCCTTAAAACGCACGGATAAATGTCAATATTTCATTCGAGTTCGGTTCATGGTTTGCGACTATTTAGTACTGCTGGTCCTATCGTAGGTCCTAGAACTGAAACGAGTTTTTTGATCCGAAGGTACGGCGAGATAGTATTGACAACCAGGGTGCCGGAAGGCAAACTATAAACTCTTACTGTATACCAACGTGTTTACAACTTCGGCAACGAAGTGACGACACGGCGTCGTGCGGTATTTCTAAGGACCTTCCCGATGGGACTGGGAATGGCGAGAGCCTGCGCAGTTTAAGGAAGCAGGCCGATAGAGAAGTCGGAGGATACGTGCTGGAAATACAACCGAGGTCATCGTGGTACGCGCTGTTTGTAAGGCCAAACCACGAGAAGAATGTTTCCTACGTCCTAGAGCAGAAGGGCATAGAACAGCTTCTTCCGTTGTACAAGGTCAAAAAGAAGTGGTCGGACCGGTACAAAGAAATCGAACTCCCCCTTTTCCCCGGTTATGTCTTCGGGAATTTTGATCCGAGCCGGAGAGTTCCGGTACTGAACACGCCCGGAGTGATCGACATCGTCCGAAACGGTTCGGATCTGGCGCCGATAGCGCTTTCGGAAATCACGGCTCTGCAAACGCTGATGAAGGCAGGCATCCCCTGCCAACCTTGGCCGTATCTTGAGCCTGGGCAGCTTGTCGAGATCGAGAGCGGCCCGCTTACCGGCCTGACCGGTACGGTTATTACCGTCAAGAGTGAAATGAGGCTGGTGCTGTCGGTGAAGCTCCTGCACCGTTCGGTCATGACGGAGCTCGATCGAGATTGGGTTCGCCCAACCAAACGCAAAGTAGCCCTCAGCGCTTAATCGCAGCACATCTTCAATTGGCAAGCGGCGAGACTAACTCCACAAGTTCGTCCGCACAACATAGTAAATCGTAAATTAGGGTTCAACAATCATGTCGCTCCGCAGCAACAGGACGCGCTTAGTCACATTTCGGATATCCGCGGAAGAGCACCATTCGCTTACGAATGCCTGCGCCACCGAAGGGGCACGAAGTGTTTCCGACTATGCCCGCTCGGCCGTTCTCGCGCGCATGATGATTCATCGGGCATCCAGTTTTTCTTTGGGCGACGATCTGGCAACACTCGGCACACGCTTGGAAGAGATCGACCAGGCGCTGCAGGAGTTAAGCGAGACAATCGCACGTGTCATGGGCAAGAGATCGGGGAAAGAAGCTTCGAGCGAACCCCGGCGAGCCCCAATTGAACTCAAGCAAGAGGCGTACAAGTGAGACTACGTATTACTTTCTTCTCGACCGCCCTACTTTTACTGGCGGCATCCGCATTCGGTCAAACCCGGGGATTTCTGAAGATAGCAGTCATCGACGGGGACGGCGCGTTTAATGACATCAAGAATAAGGTCGGTCATCCCCCGGCCGTGGAGGTCCGCGACGAAAGCAATGACGTCGTGGCGGGCGCGGAGGTCGTGTTTACGATGCCGGCCTTGGGTCCCGGCGGAGCATTTGCCAACGGGCAGCGCTCGATGAAAGCAACCACGGACGCCCGGGGCATTGCCGCCGCGGAGAGCTTTCGTCCCAACACGACAGAAGGACGCTTCGCGATCTCTGTCGCGGCTAACTACATGGGCAAGCAAGGATCGGCGGTGGTGGGCCAAAGCAACACCTTGGCTACCGCCAGCCACAGCAATAAGAAGCTCTGGATCATCTTAGGGGTTGTCGGCGGAGGCGCGGCGGGGGCCATCCTGGCTACGCACTCCGGCTCCTCGTCCGGCGGCGCGCCGGCGGCGACTTCGATCTCTGTGGGCCCGGTGATTGTGGGAGGTCCGCGATGAAGCCGCTCGCTTTGGTTCTCGCAGTCGGCTTCAGCGTATTCGCTGCCGACAGTAGCTGGATTCCGGTTACCGGTGTTGTGGTGGATCCGGTTCATCAGTCTCTACGTCCTATTCAAGGCCTTCCGGGAGCTTCTCTTCTGGGCCCGGCGCTGAACCTGCCGTTCGCGGTGAGCCGCGCTGCGCTGCTGGGAAAGAATGCGGCGATTGCGATCGACGCGCCCGGGGATGCGAATAGCGCCGCGCAGGCTTGGCTGATTACGGGTTTACTGCAAGGCGATCTCGCGCCGAATCCCTTAAATGGCGCCATCGCCGGTGTGGAGCGCATTGCGGCCAACGATACAGGATCGGTTGCGGTGCTGTATTCGAAATCCAGCTCCCAGCTGCAATTTGTGAGCGGCCTTCCGGGGAGCGCGACAGTCTCCGATCCCATCTCGATTCCTGGAACGGTCGGCGCGATCGCCGTCAGCGACGATGGCGGATGGGCGCTGATCGGTGTCACCGATTCGGGCGCTGGCACGGTGTACCGCGTAGGCCCGGCGACGAATAACCAACTGCTGCCGGTAACGACGTTGGGCGATCCCAGCGCGATCGCTTTACGCTCGGGGCAAGACGCGGTTATCGCGGACCACGCAACAAATGAAGTATTTCTGGTGCGGGACGTGGTCGGAGCGCAGCAACGGACGCCTCTAGCAGATGCGTCGAGCGGCGTCAGCGGACCGGCAGCCCTTCTGGTTCTTCCCGATCAGAGCATTCTGATCGCGAACGCGGGTTCCCAGACCATCGGCCGCGTGGATCCAGTCACTTTGCAGACGGGTACGATCCCCGTAATCGGGGTCCCGGACAGATTCGAAAAACTTTTGCAGCCGGGCGTATACGCACTAAACCAGCCGGGTGGAGCGCCGCTGCTGCTCCTGGATGCATCTTCTGATCTCAACGTAGTGTTTGTGCCGCAGGAGCGATAAAGCGCCATGAAAAAATCTTTCCTACGGATGATGATCCTCGCCTTGGCGGGAGGCATCTCGGCCTTCGCAGCCGGGCCACAGTATGCCCTCATCGTGAACGGCAGCCAGACGCCGTTCTCGACCGGTGTGTTTTTCCCAGGAACTACGGTGGGCGCTACTTCCACAGCCACCGTCGTCATCGTGAATCAGGGCGATGCATCCGGGACGGTAAGCGCCATCACTGCGACCGGTAACTCCTATCAGATTTCGGGACTGCCGACTTTGCCGAAGACCCTGCAGCCGAACGACAACATCGCGTTCTTCGTAAGCTTTAACCCGTCCTCCACCAACATTGCTACGGGAACGGTCACGGTGACTTTGGACAATGTAGCTACTGCCATCCCTCTAAAGGGGCAGGGGACGGGAGCCGTGCTGCGGGTGGAAAATCTCACCGCGTCGCCGGTTACGACCATCTCCGCTGACGGAACGCTTTCGTTTCCGAATACGGATGTCGGCAAAAGCGCAACCATTACGATGCGGGTGACGAACGATGGCGAAGCGGCGGGTACTATAACGCCCACGGTAGTCGGATCGAACTTCGCGCTGACCAATGTGATCCCGCAACAATTGACGCTGAACCCGCACGCGTCCACGACCTTCAACGTGGTATTCACGCCTCTTAACATCGGCGCGCTTACCGCTCAGCTCCTGATCACGAACAGTTTTGCCATCACCTTATCCGGAACCGGACAAGGCGCGAATTTAACATTTTCGCCCGTCACCAACGGTGTGATCCTGTTCCCCAATACGGCGGTCGGAAGCACGGCGGCGGTGACCTTGACGATCACCAATGCGGGGAACGTCACGGCTACCGTAACCAGCGTCGGCATACCGGCATCCGCCTTTTCGATCAGCGGTGCATTGGCCCTTCCGCTCACTTTGCAGCCTGGGGGCTCGGCGACGATCGGGCTAGTGTTCGCACCCAATGCGGTCGGCGCACTGACCTCTTCGCTGGTCATCGATAGCAAGACGTTCACCCTGCAGGGAGTTGGATCGGCCCCGTCGTCGCTTCCGGCCATCAGCTTCACTGGCGCCGGCGATACGGCCAATCCGTTGCAACAGCCCACAGTAGGCTTGCAGCTGGCATCGCCGTATCCGCAGGATCTTACCGGCACGCTGACGCTGACGTTCACTCCAGACTCCTTCGCCGACGATCCGAACATTCAGTTTTCCAGCGGCGGCCGCACGGTCAGTTTCAGGATTCCAGCGAACACCACCAACGCGGTGTTCGGACAGTCAAACCAGGTTCCGTTATCGGCGGGAACCGTCGCCGGCATGATCACGCTGACGCCATCCTTCGCGGTCAACGGTGTGGACGTGACGCCTAAGCCGGTGACCGTGAAAACGATCCAGATTGCTTCGAGCGCGCCGGTGCTGCGGAGTCTTCAAATCGGAACGCGGACGGGGAGCAGCTTCGAACTGCTCATTACGGGCTACGCTACCTCGCGCTCCGTGAGCGGGCTGGTATTGAATTTCACACCGAGCGCTGGCTCGACACTAGCGACGACTTCGATCCCGGTGAACTCGGATTCTGCTTTCAGCTCCTGGTATCAGACATCGGCGTCCCAGTCCGTGGGGAGCCAATTTACGGCGTCTCTGACGATCACCCTCGGTGGCAATGCGAACGCCGTCCAATCCGTGTCCGTTTCGGCGAGCAACGCCAAGGGCGCATCGAATGCTGTCAGCGTAAATCTGCAGTAAAGCCTCCCATGACTTCTTCTCGACTGATGAAAAACCTGTTGGTGTACCTGGCCGCGGGCGCGTTTGTGGCCACGGCTGTTCTTGCCTTTGGCGCGGATACCTCGAGCGGCCCGGGTGCGCCGACGCACCGGCCAGAGGCGGTGATTGGCCCGGACGATTCCGTATCGATCCTGGCGCTGAACTGCGACGAGATCAGCAAAACCTGGCGGATCAGCAGCGCAGGCGAGCTGAATCTCCCGATGGTGGGCTCGGTTCGTGCCGCCGGCCTGACGGTTCAGCAATTAGAAGATTCGCTGGCGGATCGCTTGAAGAAGTTCGTGATCGAGCCGCAGGTGACGGTGTTCGTCACGGAATTCCGCAGCCAGCCGGTAACGGTGGCCGGAGCGGTCGAAAAGCCCGGTGTCTATCAGCTCGAAACCGGCAAGACTCTGTTCGAAGTGCTGGTGATGGCGGGCGGACCTAAGAATGCGGGTTTGACGGTCAACCTAAAGCGATCGACCCAGCAAGGGGAGATCCCCATGCCCGGCACGGTCCTGGACAAAAACGGTCTGTACGCCAGCGTCGATCTGGACCTGAAGGAAGTTCTGGAGGGCCGGGGCAGCAAAGCCAGCCTCCCGCTCAAGTCCGACGATCTGGTCACGGTTTCGGGAACCCGCCCCGCGCGGTTCGTGCATATCGCGGGTGAAGTGAACAAACCGGGATCCGTCGAGTTGGTGACTCAAGACGTCGTTTCCTTGATGAAGGTGCTGGCGGTGGCGGGCGGGCTTACGAAAGATGCCAAAGCCAGTTCGACGATGATCATGCATAACAACCCCAACGGAGTTCTGACCTCCACCGTGTTTGTGAATCTGGGCAAGATTGAGCAGGGCAAGGCGCGGGATCTGGAACTGACCGATGGAGATGTGGTCGTAGTTCCAACCAGCGGCGTGAAGTCGACTCTACACCAGGCCAGTGGTGCAGCGATGAGCAGCGGCATATACGCCGCCATCAACATTCTGGCCCGCTATTGACCCGCGCATCGCGCGAACACCTCGAGAGTTTCCAAAATGTCTAACCGCACAGGACCCCCTAACGGGACAGGCCGCGAGCTGGTGCTTCATCAAGGCAACCAGGGTGACGATCCGCAGAAGTTCGTCTACCTGGAACCCTTTGACTCGCAGCCAACCCGCCAAAATGGAGAGCACAACGCGCTGCTGGAGACGTGGCATTTGCTGCGGAGCCGGCTATGGCTGATCCTGCTCGTCGGACTGTTGGGCGGCGGCATCGGATCGATATTGACGTTCCAGCAGACACCGAGCTATCGGGCTTCCGGTTCGATCGAAATTCAAGCACCCGCGGACAGCCCGCTGGGATTTCAAGCGGCGGCTCCCACTGGAGCGGACGGCGCGGCGGATACTTACATCCACACGCAGGTCAAGGTTCTGGAGAGCCGGGCTTTGCGCAAACGCGTCATCGCGAAATTAACCGAGACCAAACGCCTGAGCAGTTTCGCCGCGCCCGACTGGGCGTCGAGATGGAAGCGAGCGCTGAGTTCATTTTCGATGGAAGGGGTCCGAGGACTCTTCTCCGCGGAACGGACGCGCAGCTCGGATGTGCCGCATGTTCCCAGTTTCAATTTCAGAGTGGAGTACGACGAAACGCACGTCGTGGAATTGATCTGCGAGTCTCCTGATCCTAAGTTTTCGGCGGACTACGTCAACGCGGTTGCCGAAGAGTACACGCAGATGCAGGGCGAGGCGCGATTCGACGCCGCGAAGCGGACCAGCAACTGGTTGACCTTGCAGGTGGAGGATATGCGCCACCAGCTGGAACAATCCGAGGACAAGCTCCAGGCGTATGCACGGTCAACGGGCATGATCATCAGCGACGGCGAAAAGGACAATGTTCCGGAAGAGAAGCTCAAGCAGCTGCAGACGGAGTTGTCGAAGGCCAACGCCGAACGCGTCGACAAGCAATCGATTTACGAAATCGCCACGGCCAGCCCGGCCGAATCCATTCCGCAGGTGATCGATAACGAGCGGCTCAGCGGGTATCAGGTCAAGCTCGCAGACTTACGGCGGAGCCTGGCCGAACTGCGATCCATCTATACGCCGGACCATCCACGCGTCAAGCAAGTGGAAGCTCAAATCGCCGCGCTGGACGGGACGTTCCAGAAAGAACGCGATGGCGTGATCGCGCGCATCCGAAACGATCTTCTGGCCGCGCAACGGCGGGAGGCCCTGCTGAGCACGGCTTACGTCGCGCAGACGCAGCTGGTATCCGATCGCTCTGCGAAGCTTGCGACCTACGACATCCTCAGGCGCGAAGTGGAGACGAACCGCCAGTTATATGGAGCGTTGTTACAGAAGATTAAAGAGTCCGGCGTTGCCTCGGCGATCACGGCCAGCAATATTCGTGTGGTGGACGGAGCGGAAACTCCACTGCGGCCGTTCCGCCCCGTGCTTTCGACCAACGTGGTCGAGGGACTTGTTTCCGGGTTGCTTTTGGGGATCGTGCTGGTGGTGCTGTCAGACCGGATCAACCGCAGCCTGAAGTCGCCCGGCGAGACCGCGTTCCATCTGCGAGTGCCGGAACTGGGCGTCATTCCGTCCTATGAAGCGATGGTGGTTCGCTCCAACGATACGGGGATCCGGCCGCACCGCGGGCTGGATCTGAATGGACACGCGAACGGGAACGGCAACGGTGCCGCGGTGGAAGACCGCGTGGAACTGGTCACTTCGCAGGATAGTCCGTCCGCCTTCGCCGAATCGTTCCGCAACGTTCTCACCTCCATCCTGCTTTGCAACTCAACGGACACAAGGCCACAGATCATCGTGGTGACCAGCGCTACCAGGCAGGAGGGCAAGAGCACTTCCGTCAGCAACCTTGGCCTGGCGCTGGCCGAAATCGGACAAAAGGTCCTGCTGATCGATGCCGACATGCGCAAGCCGCGCCTGCATCAAATCTTCAGCACGCCCAATAGCTGGGGCCTGAGCGATCTGCTGCGCGAGAAGACACCGCTGAAAGATTGTCCGCTGGAGGCGATCGCGCGTGCGACGCAGTACAACGGCCTGTATCTTCTGCCCAGCGGTCCGGCAACGCTGAGCACTTCGAACCTGTTGTACTCGGTTCGAGTGTCAGAACTCCTCCAGAGGGTGCGCGCGGACTTTGACACGATTCTGATCGACACGCCGCCGCTTTTGAATATTTCCGACGCGCGCGTGATCGGCCGGTTGGCGGATGCGGCGATCCTGGTGATCCGCGCCGGCCAGACGACTCGCGATCTGGCGATGACCGCCAAGCAGCGATTGGTAGACGACGGAATCGCGGTGCTGGGAACCGTTCTGAACCGCTGGGATCTCAAGTCGACCACGCGTTACTCGTATTACTCCGAGTCGTATCAAGACGAAATGCGATGACCGCGCGTTCCGGCCGCGGAGGGTTGGATTGGTGGCGAGTCTTCGAGGTCGCCGCTTGTTGCGTAGGCCTCGTCGTCTTATCGCCGGTGCTGGCGCTGGCGGCGATCGCCATATGGATCGATGACCGAACGCCGATTCTGTTCCGGCAGACGCGCATAGGGAAGGATGGGATTCCTTTCCGCTTAATCAAGTTTCGAACAATGCGGACAGGCATCACGGGTGCCAAGATCACGAGCGCGGGCGACCGGCGTGTGACCTGGACCGGCTCCATTCTGCGCCGCTACAAAATCGACGAAATCCCGCAGATCTGGAATGTTCTTCGCGGGGACATGAGTCTGGTGGGTTCCCGTCCTGAAGTTCCCGAGTATGTGAATCTTCAGGATCCAAGGTGGCGCAAGATTCTGGCGCGCCGTCCGGGCATCACCGACCTATCGACATTAGTGCATTGCAGGGAAGAGGAAACGCTCAGCCGCTTCGCCAATC
>Ga0207661_10001287_pt1 | contig 16768 bp, 12 predicted proteins | sample KBSC713LmetaG_FD_184337 | JGI IMG/M metagenome (GOLD analysis project Ga0207661, IMG submission 184337) | Corn rhizosphere microbial communities from Kellogg Biological Station, Michigan, USA - KBS C7.1-3L metaG (SPAdes) (version 2) | ecosystem: Host-associated > Plants > Roots > Rhizosphere ...
AGCCGTAATAGGCCTTCTTCTTGGCGACGTTGTCATAGAGCTTCGAGGCCTCGAGGGTGTTCGGCGCGAATCGGTCCTCGATCGGCTTCATGACGTCCGATAGATCCTCGAGCTTGCCCTCGTAGGCCCATTTGCCCTGCGCCTGCACGTCGTAGGTGTCGGAATAGGCGACGTCGGGCACCGTGCCGGAATCGAGCGCCGCCACCGTCTTCGGGATCATGTCTTGGATGGCATATTGCGAGAGCTCGACCTTGATGCCGGTCTTGGCTTCGAACTTCTTGATGGTGTCGAGCAGCGCGTCGTCTTCGGACTTGTAGAAGCCCTTGCCCCACCAGACCGTGATGGTCTTCTGCTGGGCAAACGCGGGGGCGGTCACTGCGAACAGCCCGGCCGCTGCGACCGCGCAGGAAAGCGCACGAAAAGCCTTGAATTTCACATTTTTCTCCCTGATTGCCGATTTGTTTTAACCGGTCTGGGTAAGACATAGCCCAGCCCGGTGATACGATCTAGCGGCTTGACGTCCGACGTAGGTAGTGGAGACAGCGCCTAATGCGAGCCCGATCATGCCGCTGGTCGTATCGACTGTAGGGACCAAAGTTTCCGCGCGAATGGGGGCTTGCACCATTCCCGATCGTGTATCGATCAATACCGGCGGCGCATCGATCGTTGGTGTCATCGCCCGCCCCTTGACCGGGCGGCCTGGCGCAGGCTGGGCTCGGCAACGGCCGGTGCCGGGGCCAGCATGGTCATGGTTGGCTCAACTCGGCTTCGTTGTGAGTCTTGGTTGGCCGATATACTTCACCTGTCGGTCGGCCGCTCCCCATATGGGAGGTAAACATGAACGCGACAGATCTGCTTTGATTACGGCGAGCGCGCTTGGCTGTGTAGTATTCGCCTAAATCGCGTAGCACTCTTTGCGTAAACTTGAGATCGAAGCAAATTTGAGTGGTAACTGCCGTTCGGCTTCTGCCACCTTGACACGCAAGGCAAGCAACTCGGCAATTTCCTTTTCGAATGCCAACACTTCGGATCTTGTCTTTTCCAAAGAGTCTGACCCGCGAAACTCCTTGAACGAATGTCGCGACGACGGATTGCTCATGTCCTGCCTCTCCATTGGCCAGAAAGCGATCTTGTAGCTCTTTCAGTAGTCCGATCCCGGGTAAGAGTTTTTGATGATCTTAACGCAAGTCAGGGCGGCGGAGCTCGTCCGGCCGGACGGGCGTCCCGGGGGCCAAAGACTGAGCGCGGTAGCTTCGGGATCGGCAAAAGGCGAGGCGGTGACGAATTTCGTATCCGCCATCTGCGATGTTTGCCTTTGGCCGGTTTCTTAGCCGCCACGCTGCCGAGGGGCTTCGTCAGCAGGCTCCATCATGGCTCTCTTCATGTGTGCTTGCATCCTGCGCTGTGAGGTACGTTTCAGGCGGCCCGCGACATCGCCCGGTTCGCGATGCGGGCATAGGCAGCCTGGATCGGATCGCGTACGTCGACGAAACGCGAAGCTGCCAGGCGGAGCAGGGCGATGGTCTCTGCGCGGCCGCCATCGTAGCGACATTGCCGTGCAAACGCGGGCATCACGTTGCGCTCGCGACCATAGAGGTCCTGGTACTCGCCAAGATTATCCCACTTGATTTCTCCACCGCCGTACCGAAACGTCTCAGCCGGCGTGCCTTCCGCGAAGATCACTTGATGCGTGTCAAGCTCCACGCAGAAATACTCGATGGTTTCGGATCTCTTTGCGTCGTGATCGAGGGCGATGGAACGTTCATTGACCAGATGTCTCACCGGAATGAGAACGCCATCGATAAAAAGCGAGTGCTCCTGGGATAGATACAAATCCCGCCGGGGTGTTCGATCATCGAGGGCAAATCGCGCCACCCGGATCGGCATGACGCCGGGATGCCACGATCCCGACGCGCTCCTCTTGAGTGTTGTTCTGCCTATCCATTTGATCGGCAATGCACCGTTCATCGTCGTAATCAATTCGCCGATCGCCAAGTCTTCAACAGGCACTTCACCGCGGGTCGTTAAAATAAGCGTACCTCGTTTGAAACAATTGTGGCGGTCACCGTGATGATGACCGTGATCGTGGTGGTCGTGATCGTGATTGTGATCATGATCGTGATCGTGCATGTCCATTGCATGAACCCGTTTGCTGGCAAGCAGAGCCGATGGAACCGCGACGACGGATAATCTTGCCGCTCCAGCAGCAGCGATCCCCATAAAATGACGGCGTGCAAGGCTCGCGGGTGGCGGAAGCTGATCGGTGGATGTGGGGGACATGAGCGGCACTCCTCGCCGGTACGACAGGTGCAAGCACCATTATTTTAAAAATTAAATCGTACATTTAAATAAGTTAAAATAATCGTAGATTAAAAAAATAAATGAGAATGAAACTCTTGATCGGGAACTCATGGCCGGCTTTGTATCGGGCCGGCGCAAGGTTCGTGTACGCGGATCGTCGTTGAAGAGAGGGAGCGCCTGCGCGTAGGGCGTCATCGAGCATCGTCTTCGCCGGATTGTTGGCAAAATCGATCACGCCATCGGAGCCGACCAGCGCCGGCCTGTTTGTTTCACTGCTCTATCTGATTGACGGCATCGATATCGCGGGCGCGATTTTCTGACGCGCTGGCTCACCAAATCCTGGGCATGTCAAAAATCGTCATTGCCGGGCTTGACCCGGCCATCCATCAAAACGCGAAAGCTCCTCTCTCGATGGATGCGCGGGCCTTCGCCGCGCCGAAGGGGCTACGGCCCCGCAGGCGGGTCAAGCCCGCGCATGACGAGTGGTGCTATTCTCGCGCCCGAACCTACTTCGCGGCGTCGGCAGCGGTCGGCGCGCTTGCGGGGGCGGTGGCCGCTGCGGCATCGGGAGGCGCGACCTTCTGTCCGCCGGTGAGGCGCTCCAGCACCGAGCGCACGGCGTCACGGGTGGTGCGGTCCTTCAGCGCATCGAGCAGCGGCGCGGTGACAGTCGAGCGCTTGATCAGGCTATCGGCCTCGGGGAAGATCAACGGATCATCCCACGGTCCCTGCACCACGAATGGCAGGTCGAAGCTGGAAGAGCCGTTCGCGACCAGGCTCGCGATGCCCTTGAGGTCGAACTCGCGCGTCGGCACCGAGACCGTGCCGGTCAGCGTGACGCGCGTCGTGGGGCTTTCCATCTTGACGTCCTGGGTGGTCGCAATGCCGTCGGCGAACTTCAGCGCGGCCGTCAGATTGCTGTAGGGCGTCGAGCCGCTGCGGAAGCTGCCCGCGCCCGACAGCGGACGGCGTTCCAGCCGGCGCAGCAATTGCTCGACATTGAAGCCCGAGACCGCGCCGTCATGACCGGTCAGCGTCGCGGTGCCGTCGAGGGATTGCATCAGCCCGAACGGGCTCGAGCCCGAGGCGACCAGCGAGACGTTGAGATTGCCGCGGCCTGACAGGCGGCTGACGCCGAACAGTTCGCCGGCACAGGCCTGCAGGTCGACATCGAGGAACTGGAATTGCGCCTTGACGTCGGCGGCGGTGTCGGAGCGGGCGACGGAGAGCGAGCCCCTGGCAAGACCGCCATAGACCTGCGCCTCGCCGACCGAGAGCGCCAGCGCCCCGCCGCGCAGATTCGCGCCGAACGCGGTACGGCCGAGTTTCGTCGGGCCGACGGTGACGCGCGCCGCCGACAGGCGCATGTCGAGATCGGTGGTCGACAGCGCGTTCAGATCGAACATCTGCCGGTTCCAGTCGCGCGCGCCGCTCGCCAGCAGGCGGAAGGTGGAGATGTAGGGCGTAAAGTCGAGCGTGTCGGCGGCGAGAGTCGCCTGCAGCGTCTGGCGGCCGTTGTTGGAATAGGTCATCACGCCTTCGGCGACATTGCCATCGAGCTCGACATTGACATTGGTGAGCGCGATCGAGGCCCCGACCACATTGGCGCGCGCCTTCAGCGCGAAGCGGCCGAAGCCGCCGGCGCCGGGCGGGGCCTGGCCGGTCCATTCCAGCGCGTTGCGCAAGGATGGGCTGTCGATGGTGAGCGTGCCTTCCATCATGGCGCTGGTGCGGTTGGCGACCGTGCCGTCGAAAGCGAGCTTCAGCGGCGCGCTTGAAAGCCGCGCCTTCAACCCGGAGCGGTCGCCGGAGAGCGCGGCGAGAAAATCGGAAGCGCTGATCGAGCCGTCGACGCGCTCGCCGCGCCAGTCGAACTGGCCGGTCGCGGCAAACGAGCGCGAGATCGACGGCCAGGCCAGCGAGAGATCGATATCATCGAGCTTTTCCCTGGCGTGGTTGGCTTCGTCCTCATAGCTGAGGATGCCGTCCTGGATGCGGATCTCGGAGAACGACACCTGGTTGTCGGCGCCGGGCCTCATGGTCCTGGCGATGGTCTGGATGAATGGCGTCCAGTTGCTTTCGCCATCGGCCGAGCGGGTCACGTGGATCTGCGGGCGCAGCATCATCACGTCGGCGATCTCGAACCGCTGCAAGAGCAGCGGCAACAGCCGCAAATTCGCCGTCAGCACGTCGACGCGCAGCGCCGGGTCCTCCGTTCCGCCTTTCAGGCCGACGTTATGGAACGAGACGTAGCTTCCCGGGAAAACCGAGATGTCGATCGGGCCATTCACCGTCAGGTCGAGCCCGGTCACGGCGTGGATTTGCGCCTCCACCGCCTCCCGCAGCGAGTCGCGGTTGATCAGCCAGGAACTCGCAATCAGGCCGATCAGGGAAAGGCCGAGCAGGGCCGCAATCGGCATCCCCAGCCGCTTCATCCCTTGGGCCATCGTCACTGCCATGTCAGAATAGGCAAAGCCGGTCGGATCGCGATTGAAAGGGGGTGGGCAGGGCGCGCCGGAACCTTGCCAACATCAGCAACTTGATGGGTTTTCTTGACGCTTTCAAGGCCGTCTGTTTCGCCGGATCGGCTCATCCTTAAGGGCGAGAAGCGCCCGCCCGGGGCGTCATTGACGCACTGCGAAGATTTCGCCTAATAATTCCGCCAACCGCGCCCGCCCGGGGCGACTTCTCCCACTAGGTCATACTTTATCATGAACAAGGTTTACCCCGACGCTAAATCGGCTCTCGACGGTGTTCTCAAGGACGGCATGATGATCATGTCCGGCGGCTTCGGGCTGTGCGGCATCGCCGAGATCTTGTCGGATGCGATCCGCGAGTCCGGCGTGAAGAACCTGACGGTGGTCTCCAACAATGCCGGCGTCGACGGCATCGGCTTGAGCCGTCTTTTGGAGACGCGGCAGATCAAGAAGATGATCTCGTCCTATGTCGGCGAGAACAAGCTGTTCGCGCAGCAGTTTCTCGCCGGCGAGCTCGAGCTCGAATTCAATCCGCAGGGCACGCTGGCCGAGCGCATCCGCGCCGGCGGGGCGGGCATTCCGGCCTTCTTCACCAAGACCGGCGTCGGCACGCTGATTGCCGAGGGCAAGGAAGTGCGCGAGTTCAACGGCGAGAAATATCTGATGGAGCGCTCGCTGTTCGGCGATCTCGCCATCGTCCATGCCTGGAAGGGCGATACCGCCGGCAACCTGATCTATCGCAAGACCGCGCGCAATTTTAATCCGATGATGGCGACCGCCGCCAAGGTCACCGTCGCCGAGGTCGAGCATCTGGTGCCGGCCGGCGAGCTCAATCCCGACCACATCCACACCCCCGGCATTTTCGTCAAACGCATCGTCGAGGTCGGTACGGCCAGGAAACGTATCGAGTTCCGCAACACCCGGCCGCGACCGGCAAAGGCGCCTGCGGCCGCAACCGGAGTTGAAATCTGATGGCTTGGACCCGCGAACAGATGGCGGCCCGCGCCGCCAAGGAATTGCAGGACGGATTTTACGTCAATCTCGGCATCGGCATCCCGACACTGGTGTCGAACTACATTCCCGAAGGGATGGACGTTCAGCTGCAGAGCGAGAACGGCATGATGGGCATGGGTCCCTTTCCCTATGAGGGCGAGGAAGACCCCGACCTGATCAATGCCGGCAAGCAGACCGTGAGCGAACTACCGACCACAAGCTATTTCTCCTCGTCCGATTCCTTCGGCATGATCCGGGGCGGCCATATCGATCTGTCGATCCTCGGCGCGATGCAGGTGGCGCAGAACGGCGATCTCGCCAACTGGATGATCCCCGGCAAGATGGTGAAGGGCATGGGCGGCGCGATGGACCTCGTCGCCGGCGTCAAGCGCGTAGTCGTGGTGATGGAGCATTCCGCCAAAGATGGCCCGAAGCTCCTGAAGCAGTGCAACCTGCCGTTGACCGGCGAGCGCGTGGTCGACATGGTCGTCACCGATCTTGCGGTGTTCACCATCGACAAGCACGGCAAGGGCGGCATGGCCCTGATCGAGCTCGCCGACGGCGTCACGCTCGACGAAGTGAAGCAGAAGACCCAAGCCGAATTCCGCGTCGCGCTGAAGAACGCCTAAGCCGCCCGACGGAGCCTTCTCGTCATTGCGAGGAGCGAAGCGACGAAGCAATCCATTCTTTCTTCGTGGACGTGATGGATTGCTTCGCGGAGCCTGTCATCGGGCCGCGCTTGGCGCGGACCCGTTGGCTCGCAATGACGGGTGTTACAGCTGCTTCAAATACTCCAGCAGCGCGCGGCGCTGGTCGTCGTTCATCTCGCGGCCGAAATCGTGCCCGGCATTGCTGTTGCCGGGCGCGGCGCCTGCGCCGACCACGAGCGTGCCGTCCTTGTATGGCGACTCGGTCGTGACATAGCCGACATTCTCCGGGTCGAACTTCCTGCTGCCGACCATGAACGACGGCGTCCGCCGCTCCGGCGGCAGCAGCAATTCCCACAGGTTCGGCACCGAGCCGTTGTGCAGATAGGGCGCGGTCGCCCAGATGCCGTGCAGCACCCGGGATTCGTAGGCGTGCGGCTCGCCCGGTATCTTGAACAGGTTGGCGAGCCGGCCCTCGACATGGCTCCTCACATTGGCACGCACCGAAGGCTCGAGCAGCAGCAGGGCATTGGCCGCCTGCTGCGCTCCGGGAAACACCCTGCCGAGGCCCTTGCTGATCGCAAGGGAGTCTTGCTTTTCCTCCTCGGAGAGCAGGCTGCCGAGATCCTTCCTGATCGCGAGCCACACGCCGCCATCGAGATTGGGCAGCTGCGGCAGCGGCGGGAACGCATCGCCGAACAGCGCGCCGACCACGGCGGTTGCCAGTATGTCGTTGGTCGCGGCGGGATCGGAGAGTATCGACCCCGGCGGGTTCGGCGACAGCGCGCCCTTGAGCAGGCCGGACTGTGACGTGCGCTGCGCATTGTCGAACATTTTCGGATCGGTCCCGACCGCCTTGACCGGCGTTTGCCAGTTGCCGTCGGGCAGCCGCTTTTCCTCGTGACAGCTGCCGCAATATTGCGCGAACAGAACGCGCCCCTGATCGACCAGCTCGCCTTTGAGGTCGAACGGCCAGGCCGGCGGCCGCAGCGTCACGATCTTCTCCTCGAGGAGCTGGAGGTTGGTGAAGTTCACCGAATTGTCGCGGAAGCTGAAGTGGGGCACGAGCACCCGCTTCCTGGGCGTGAAGTCGGCGAAAACGCCGAACACCTCGCCGGCGTTGCGTCCGATCGCGTTGATGTAGAGGCCGTTGGGAACGCCGCCATTCCATTGCGTGCGGTCCTGGCGCGACGCATTCACAGGAAGGGATAGCTGACCGGCGCATCGGCGACCTTGATATTGTCGGCGATGCCGAGATCCTTGCCGGCGACGCGGTTGAAGATCATGCCGAAGGCATCGAGCCGTCCCGGCCCCCAGGACTGGGACGGCAGGCTCTTGTCCATGAAGTCGCCGAATTGCTTCACCCAGGCGGCAAAGTCGGTCTTCAGCTGATTGGTGCGCGTCACCGAATAGCGCGAGCCCTGCACCGCGCGGGCGAAAGCCTGGAAACGATCGGAATCATCAAGCGTCGCGCGGCTCGCGGCCGTCAGCTCGGCCAGGAACAGCTGGAAGTTCGCGGTTGCCGGCGCGCCGTCGATGCGAAGCCGCCCCGCCGAGCCGTCCTTCTGCTGATATTCGATCTCGGCGGTATGGCAGGCCGCGCAGGTCATGCCGAGATAGCCGGTCGCGGCATCGCCGTCGATGACGAAGCCGACGGGAAGGCCTTCCGGATTGAGCTTTGATTTCTCGTTGGGAAGATAGCCGTAACGCTGGAGCTGGTCGCCGCCGAAGGGCTGGTCGGCATCGAGGCGACGCAAGGCCTTGAACCAGGCATAGGGCATCATGCGCGATCCCTGGCTCGTGGTGTAGAAGGCCTGGCGATCCTCGATGGTCCAGCCCTGCCTTGCGTATTGCAGCGGCGGTGAGGCGGCGGACTGCGCCGCTGCGAGGCTCGACCATGCGATCATGGCGAAGGACAACAAAAGGGCCGGGAGTGACGCTCTCATGAAACGCCTCGCGTGATGCAAATGGGGGAAGACTCGGGCGGTCGCTTCTTATGGCGAACACCGGGAACAACCAAATGAATGATCCTCAAAATCTACCAAAAGTTGTATAAGGGGAAAAGCGTATAGAATGTGAGGCCGCCGGCGCCAACCGTCATTGCGAGGAGCCAACGGGTCCGCGCGAATGCGCGGCCCGATGACAGGCTCCGCGACGAAGCAATCCAGACTGGCTCTGCGGAGGGATTCTGGATTGCTTCGCTTCGCTCGCAATGACGAGGAGAGGGCGTAGGGGGGCAAAGGCGCGCAGGCGCCGCGCCCACCATCATCAACAGATCACCGTGATTGGTGGGCACGCTGCGCTTTGCCCACCCTACGAAGACTCGCGATCTGCCCGTCACGCCTTCGCGGCGACTTCCTCGAGGCCGCGATTGCGCGGCTCGACGCCCCAGGCCCACACCACCAGGATCTGGACGACCACGACGGCGATCATCAGCCAGAGTACGCCGGGCAAGCCATAGGACGCGATCAGGCTTCCGACGATGAAGGGCGAGACCACGGTCGCGCCGCGTCCGAACATGTTGCAGATGCCGTTGGCGCGCAGCCTGATCTCGGTCGGGAACAGCTCCGGCGGATAGACGCCATAGAGCAGCGCGGTCTGCACATAGATGGCGACGATCAGCAAGAAGCCGATGATCAGGACGATTGCCGGATCGGAGGCTGCGTTGAAGCGGGCATAGATGTAGCCGGCGATAATGGTCACTATGGACGCACCGATGATGCTGGCGACCCGTCCAATGGCGTCGGAGGTGTAGGCGCCGACCGCGCAGCCGACCAGCGATGCAGCGGACAGCACCACGGTGTAGGCTAGCGAATTGGTGATGGTCAGCCCCTGGCGCAGGAAGAACTGCGGCAGGAACAGCACGAAGCCAAAGATCAGCGTGTTGATCGAGATCAGCACCCAGCTGCCGACGATCATTCTTTGCAGCAGCGGCGGCTTCGCAAGATCGATCGCGGCAACCAGCGGGATCGGCGCAGGTACGACGACCGGCGGCAGCGGCTTGCCGCCCGCGACCTCCTTCTCGATCGTCCGCATCAAGGCTTCCGCCTCATCGGCGCGGCCCTCCGCCTCGAGCCAGCGCGGTGATTCCGGCAGGTTCTTGCGCAGATACCAGACGATGAGGGAGCCGATGCCGGCGATGACGAACATCGGCCGCCAGCCGAAGTTCGGGATGATGAGATAGCCGAGCAGGGAGGTCACCGGAAATCCGGCCACCACGATGAACGCCATCATCGACAGCCAGCGCCCACGCGTCCGCGGCGGCACGAATTCGGTCATGGTGGAATAGCCGACCACGATCTCGGCGCCGAGGCCAAGTCCCTGCACGACGCGGCAGGCGATCAGCTGGGTCATGTCCTGCGAGAAGGCCGCGGCGAGCGAGGCCAGCCCGAAGATGAGCAAGTTGATCTGATAGGTGAAGCGCCGGCCGAACCTGTCGCCGACGAATCCTGTGATCAGCGATCCCAGGGTCATGCCGACAAAGGTCAGCGAGATGAATTGCAGGTTCTGCGGCAATGTCGAGAACTTGGTCTGCAGTGTGGACGCGAGCACACCGCCGGCGACATAGAGGTCGTAGCCGTCGAAGAACATCCCGGCGCCAACCAGCCAGAAGATGCGGTAGTGGAACGATGAGATCGGCAGGCGGTCGAGACGCGCGCCGGCGTTTACTGCAATGGCCATCTGGTATTTCCCCCTTTTGATTCCGATGCGGCGCCGGCTTCGCCCGTCGCCGCTGTCATGGTGCTAGTTCAGTCGGCGTTGCCCCGCCGTGTCGCGGTACCAGTCGAACGGCGCGTCATTGGTTGCGATCATCACGCTCTTGACGTGGAAATGATCGTCAAAACTTTCGGTGCCGCATTCGCGCCCCACGCCGGAATCGCCGACGCCGCCCCAGGGCGAAGCCGGATCGAGCCGGTGATGGTCGTTGATCCAGACGATGCCGGCCTTGACGTTTGCAGCGAGGCGATGGGCGCGGGCGACGTCCCTGGTGCGGATGGCCGCCGCGAGGCCGAACGGCGAGTCATTGGCGAGCCGCAGCGCGTCCGCCTCGTCCTTGAACGGCGTCACCGAGGTGAAGGGACCGAACACCTCCTCCTGGAAGATGCGCATGTCGCTTCTCACATCGGCAAACACCGTCGGCTCGACGAAGAAGCCGTTCTCGTGGCCGGCGATTTTGGCCGGCACGCCGCCGGTAACGAGGCGCGCCCCCTGCTCGCGCCCGAGACCGCAATAGGACAGCACGCGGTCGCGCTGTTTTGCCGAGATCACCGGACCCAATTGGGTCGTGGGATCGAAGGGATCGCCGATGCGGATGGTTTCCGCCTTCGCCTTCAGCTTCGCGACGAATTCGTCATAGATCGAAGCCTGTACCAGATGCCGCGAGGCGCAGATGCAGGTTTGTCCGGCGCCGATGAAGGCGCCGAAGGCAGCGTAGTTCACCGCGCGGTCGAGGTCGTAGTCGTCGAACACCATGACGGGAGTCTTGCCGCCGAGCTCCATGGTCTGGTGCGCGAACACCCTGGCCGCCGAGGCGCCTGCGATACGGCCGGCCTCGGTGCCGCCGGTGAGCACCAGCTTGTCGATGTCGCCATGCTCGGCGAGCATCTTGCCGCAGCTCGGGCCGAGGCCGAGCACGATGTTGAACACGCCGGGCGGCAGGCCTGCCTCGGTGAAGATCTTTGCCAGTTTCAGCGTGGTCAGCGGCGTGTATTCCGATGGCTTCACCACGGTGACGCAGCCGGACGCCAGCACCGCGGCAAGCGACTTGCACAGGATCATCAGGGGATGATTGAACGGCGTGCAATTGGCGACGATGCCGATCGGCGTGCGCAGCGTGTAGTTCAGGTATGAACCTTCGACTGGGATCACCGCGTCGCGCCGCGACAGCGCCAGCCCGGCGAAATAGCGGAAGAAGTCCGGCAGGCGCGAGAGCTGCGCGCGGGTCTCGTTCACCGGCCGGCCGTTGTTGAGGGTCTCCAGCCGGTAGAGCGAATCGAGATTGGCCTCGAATGCGTCCGCGAGGCGGTTGACCAGCCTGGCGCGCGCACGGATATCCATGCCGCTCCATTCCCTGCCCTCGAAGGCGGCGCGCGCACTCTTCATGGCGCGGTCGACATCGGCGCCGGTGGAATTGGGAATGCGCGCGATGACCTCGCCGGTCGCGGGATTGCGGACGTCGAGCATCTCGCCCTGACCTGCCTCGATCTCGCGGCCATCGACGAAATTGCCGTGAACTTCGACGTCGATGGTTTTAGCCGGGATATTCATGTCTCTCATCTCTTTGTTTGAGCGTGATCCTCTGGGGAAAACCGGTCTCCCCTTTTCCGGGATCATGCTTCGACGATGACGGCGTTGCGCTTCAGCGCCGGCAGCACGCGTTTTTCGGTGGCGCCGATATGCGCCTTGATCAGCCGCGCGGCGGTGCGGCGGTCGCGCTTCTGCATCGCCTCGATCAGCGCAACATGTTCGGCGACCAGCTTCTTGGGATCGTGCCCCCTCAGATTGGCGATGCTCACGCGAACCAGACGGTCGGCCTGTCCAATCAGGTCGCAGAGCGAGGCGGCCATGCGGCGATTGCCGGAGGCCTGCGCCAGCGCGAAGTGGAAGCCGCGGTTATAGGTGATGAAGTCCTCGTGATTGCCGGAGAAACGCCGGTACTTGTCCAGCGCCTTCAGCGTCGCGTCGGTCGCGTTCTCGATCGCCTCGGCGACGCAGGCAGGCTCCAGCGCGAGGCGAAAGCGCAAGAGATCGCGCGCGTCCGAGAGCGAGATCGGATTGACGCGATAGCCCTGGCGCGGCTGCACCGTGACCAGATGCTCGCGCTCGAGCCGCAGCAAGGCCTCGCGCACCGGCTGGCGGCTCACTGCATAGCGCTCGGCAAGGTCCTGCTCGCGCATATCATCGCCGGGCGCCAGACGACAGTCGAGGATATCAGCGCGCAGGCGTTCGTAGATATTTTCCCGCAAAAGCATGAGATTTCCTGGCAAATAATTGTCTCTATCTTGCAGCCGTGAAATATCACGTCAAGCGATAAAGGCTTGAAAAGCGCACGATTTGATCTATCAATCGGTATAAAGAGGCGACTGCCGCAGGCATTTGGAGGGGGAAAACGGCATGTACAGGCAATACGCCAGCGGGGCCGTCAACGCGGCGGAGGTCGGCTATGGGCCGCCGCTGGTTCTGCTGCACTCGCTCCTGTCCGATCGCGTCAGCTTCGACGCGATCGTGCCGGAGCTGTCGCGGTCGTTTCGCGTCATCGTTCCGGAATTGCCAGGCTTCGGCCGCTCGCAGCCGGTGATCGGCGAGCTTGCCGATATCGCCGACCGCATGGCTGAGGCGGTGAAGGAGGCGTCAGCCGGGCAGGCGCCGATCGTGCTCGGCAATGGCTATGGCGGCTTCGTCGCACTGCAGATGGCGATCCGCCATCCCGCCGTCGCCTCGCGCTTCATCTTCGCCGATTGCGGTGCGGCGTTCTCGGAAGGCGGCCGCGAAGCGTTCCGCAACATGGCCGCCGCTTCGAAGACGAAAGGCCTCGCCGCCATCACCGACGTCGCGATGCGCCGGCTGTTCGCGCCGGCATTCCAGGCGCAGCATCCCGAGTTGATGGCGGATCGCCGGGCGGCATTCCTGAGAACCAATGAAGAGGTGTTCCGCGCGGCCTGCACGCAGCTTGCCGAACTGGATCTCAGAAGCGAGCTTCACAAGGTGAAGGTGCCGGCTCTCGTCGTGGTCGGCGAGCATGACGAGGCCACGCCGCCGCCGATGTCGCATGAACTCGCCGCGCTCCTGCCGGATGCGAGATTGAAAATCATTGCTGGCTGCGCCCACGTCCCGCAACTGCAGGCGCCAAAACTGTTCCTCGACACCATCGCCGACTTCCTGCCCGCCACGCAGGCAGCGAAGTAGCTCTCGATCCACCTCTCCCTGCGGGAGAGGTGAAATAGCGATGCCGCTCCAGTTCGACCTAATCTCATCAGGGTTCAGCTCCGCGCCATCGCGCGCGAAAACACCACTTCCACCAGTGTGCCGCCGTGCGCCGCGGTCTTCAGGTTGAACTGCGCGCGGTTGGCTTCGACCAGTGCCTTGGTCAACGACAGGCTGACGCCCGAGCTGTCGGCGGCTTGATCCGAGGGCGGCGGGGTGCGGAACGGCTCGAGCGCGGCTGCGACCTCGTTGTCGTTGAGCCCGGGCCCGGTGTCGCGCACGCGCAGAACCACTTCGCCGAAATCCGACAGCGCGGTCGAGACGATGACCTGGCCGGCGGGATTGGCGAGATGGATCGAGTTGCCGATCAGGTTCATGGCGATCTGGCGCAGCGCCCGGCCGTCGGCGACGACGGGCGGCAATGCGTGCGCGAGCGAGGTGCGAATGATGATGCGCTCGCGGTTGGCCTGCGGCTGCATGACGGCGACGCAGCTTTCCACCATCTCGTTGAGGTTCTGGTTGGTGAAGGCGAGGTCGAGCTTGCCGGTCTCGATCCGCGACAATTCGCTGAGATCGTTGATGATGGCGATCACGCGCTCGCCGGAGGCGCGGATGTCCTTGAGATATTCGGCATAGCGTTCATTGCCGAGCGCGCCGAAGCGTTCGGCGATCATCACCTCGGCAAAGCCGATGATGGCGTTGAGCGGCGTGCGCACCTCATGGCTGATCCGCGCCAGCATGTCGGCCTTGGCGCCGGCCGCGCGATCCGACAGCCGCCGCGCCTGCTGCAACTCGTTCTCGCCCTTTCGGCCCTGCGACAGATCGCGGAACACGGCGAAGAAGTTCACGCCGTCCGGCCGGGTCCGGCCCATGGTCATCGACAGCGGGATGATGCCGCCCTTGGCGACGCGGCCGAGCACGTCGCGGCCGTGATCGAGCAGGCTCGCGACACCCGTGCCCTTGACGCCCTCGAGATATTCGACGACGGCGCGCTGGCTTTCGGGCGCGAACAGCTCCATCAGATTGCGCCGCAGCAGATCCTCGCCGTCATAGCCGAATAGCGCTTCGGCGCTCGTGTTGCAGGCGTGGATGTTGGCCTCGGCGTCGAACATCACGATGCCTTCGGCGGTGGTATCGAGGATGGCGGCGAGATCCTCGGCATGGGCGTGGCCGACGGCCGGCGGTGGCGGCTCGACGAAAACCGGCGGAGGTGGCGGCGCTGGCACAGGCGGCGCGGCGATTGCCTCGGTAGCCGGCGCGCTTGGCGTCGGCGTAAACATCAGGGCCAGCGCGGAATCGCCGTCCCATGAGATCGTGAAAAGCTTTCCTTCGGCAGCGGGCGAATCCTCGCTCGCCGAAATCGTCACGGGCATGCCGGCTTCCGACGTGCTGCTCGCAGCCGACACGCCGGCCTCGACATAGAGCGCGTCTAACCCGCCGACCTGCTCGAGCGCATGCAGGCTGTCATAGCCGATCCGCTGCAGGAACGCCGGATTGGCGTAGAGCAGGCGGTCGAGCCGATAGATCAGGACGCCGGTCGGCAACAGATCGAGCAGCGTGCGGTCGCGCTTCATCTCCCCGCGCGCGGGCGGTTCGGGCGGCGCCAGCCATTCGGGGCTCGCGGGCGCGGCCTGCTCGCGCGGCGGTTCGCTCGCAAGCTGCTGTTCGGCCGGCGGCTCGGCGACCTCGGCTGTCATCACTGGCTCGCTCGTGGCGGGAGGATCGCGGTCGAGCCGCTCCGAGAGTTGCCGGGCGAGTTCGTTGAAAGCGTGGTTCTCGACGGGCGTGAGCGCAAACGGTTTGGTGTCGCCGATCGGGCGGAATGGCACAACGTTGGGGGGCGTTTCCACGGGCTCATCCAAATCGGTTGGGGGTTTATTTTCATCGGCGATCGAGGCGGGTGGTCCGGGAGGGGCGGACCGCATCTCATCGGGGGTGGCGGGCGGATGTACGGCGACAGCTTGCTCCGAATCCGTCGTAACAATGTCCGCAGCAAGGGGCCGCGGCGCCGGCTCGCTCGCCTCGTTGGCCAAATTCTCGTCAGCCAAGTTCTCGTCAGCCAAATCGAGGCGCCGCAGCTCGGCGAGGTGCTCGAGGCTGTCGAGATCGCGGCACACGCCAAAGCCGCGATAGCCGGCGAACTCGCGATTCTGGTCGTAGATCGGCAAGCCCGACAGCTCGACCGGCAGGCGCCCGCCGCCGTCGACGGGCCAATAAAGCGTGATGCCGCTCCAGGTCTTGCCCGTTGCGACCGCAGCCCGCACCCGGTCCTCCGGATCGAGCCCGAAAGCTTCCGCGATTTCGCTCCAGGGCCGGCCGAAGCCGCCGGCGGTGCGCGCGCCGATCAGATGAGTGAATTCGTCAGAGCCGAGCGAAAAGCGGCCGTTCGTATCCATCTGCCACGTGAAACGGAGTGGAAGACGGCGAGGGGTGGGAGAGTGCATGTCGCGCGATGGTTCCTCGATCGGGATGGCCGCCTCGTCCGACGAGGTCTTCACCTCTTCCACCGCCGCGGCGGCGCCATCGACGGTATGACTGGGCGTCCCCTGTGCCGGGGCGGTTACCACCGGCGCCGGTTCGGCGTCCAGCGGCTCGGAAAATTCATCGATCAACGCAAACTCGGCCGGAGCCTCATTGAACAGCGCCGGCCGATCGTAGGACGGCACGGCCATTTCCGCAGGCGGCGACACTGGCCGCGGCGGCACACCTTCGGGGGCGATTGTATCCGCTTCGTCTGCGCCCGGGACGGCAGCGGGGGTGATCAGGCCGATCAGGCCGATTTCGGCGCCGCTGCCGACCCGTTGCAGCGACATCATGCCGCCCTCGATCGCGATCTCGGCGCGGCCATGCGTCAAGGCCTCGCTGCGCGCCTCCGCAAGGCCGGCCTCGGAGAGATCGTGCAGGCCGAGCAGCGGACGCGCCGCCTCGCTCGCGCCTTTGAGGCTGCCGTCGCGGGAGAAGGCCGCGAGCGGCAGCTCCTGTCCCTCGACCAGCCGCTGCAGCCGTTCGTCGAGCGGCATGCCGCGCACCGAAGTCTCGATCGCCTGGATCAAGACGCCGCTTCTGCCATCCGGAAACTCCAGCCGCGCGCAGCTGCAGGTCATCAGCACGCCGAACCGCGCGCCAAAGCCTTTCAGCCGTTCCAGCCGCGCTGCGCCGCCTCGCGGCAGGCGGCCCGCGAGCTGCGCGATCTGCCGCCGATGCGCATCCGCCGGGCCAAAGGTCTTGTTGGCAAGTGCGGCGCTGCTCGCGGCTCCGAACACCTCCGCCCCGATGGGATTGGCCCAGAGCACATGCCGGCCATCAATCGACCACAGCCAAACCGGCAGAGCGCTGGTCGCATGAACCGCGAGGCGCGGATCGGAGATCGCCAGCAGCTGGAATTCCGTTTTGGTCATAATGTGCGTCGGCGGCCTGGGCCCGTTA
>Ga0207661_10001289_pt1 | contig 16766 bp, 18 predicted proteins | sample KBSC713LmetaG_FD_184337 | JGI IMG/M metagenome (GOLD analysis project Ga0207661, IMG submission 184337) | Corn rhizosphere microbial communities from Kellogg Biological Station, Michigan, USA - KBS C7.1-3L metaG (SPAdes) (version 2) | ecosystem: Host-associated > Plants > Roots > Rhizosphere ...
GCCGAGCGACTCGAGCGTGCGCAGCGCCAGGTGGACGTGGCCGAGCAGCTTCCCGTCCTCGGTCGGCGCGTACAGCGGCGGGGGCCCGAGCTCCTGCGTCCGCCCGATGTCGTGCACGAGCGCCGCTGCGAGCAGCAGGTCGGGCCGGAGCCGCGGATGGAGCTGCGCCGTCTCGCGGCAGAGCGTCGCGACGCCGACCGTGTGCTCGAGCAACCCGCCGGCGTAGGAGTGGTGACCCTCCGGCGTGGCCGGGTACGAGCGCAGCGGCGCGCCCTGCAGCGCGCGTGTGACGAGCCCGCGCAGCGCGTCGTTGTTGATGTCCGCGACGAGGAACTCGAGGAAGCCCTCCAGCTCCGCGGCGTCGCGGCGCATTGCGGGCGCGAGCGCGGCCGGGTCGACGCCTTCCGCCGCTTCGAGCGAACTGACCGCAAGTTGCAGTGTGTTACGAAAGCGCTCGACCCGGCCGAGCACGCGCACCGCGTCGCCCTCGGCGAAGCGCTTGTCGAGCAGCTCGACGTCGTTCCAGACGCGGGCCTGGATCCGGCCGCTCGCGTCGACGAGCTCGAGCGCGAGGTACGCCGCCCCGCCCTTTGTGCGGAGTCGCTCCTTCCGCGAGACCGCGTACACGCCCTCGACCGTCCGGTTCTCCTCCAGCTGCGCGATCGCCGTCATCGACGGTGAGTCTAGGCTTCGTCCGCGACATGGCCGACGTCCGTCCCTTCCGCGCCCTCCGCTACGCCGCGCCCGATCTCGAGCCGCTCGTCGCGCCGCCCTACGACGTGATCTCCGACGAGCAGCGGGCGGGCTATCTCGCCCGCGACCCGCACAACGTCGTCCACCTGACGCTGCCCGACTCGGAGGAGCAGGCGGCCGCCGATCTGCGCCGTTGGCGCGAGGCCGGTGCGCTCGTGGAGGAGGAGCCGTCGTACTGGTGGCTGCGCCAGGACTACACCGGGCCGGACGGCGTCGCCCGCAGCCGGCACGGCTTCGTCGCCGCGCTGCGTGCGCAGCCGTATGAGGAGCAGGTGATCCTCCCCCACGAGCGCACGCACGCCGGCCCGAAGGAGGGACGCCTGCGCCTGCTGCGCGCGACGCGGACGCAGCTCGAGCCGATCTTCCTGCTCTGGGACGGCTCGATCGAGCTGGACGGGCTCGGCGAGCCCGACCTCGCCGCCGCCGAGGCGAAGCTCTGGCGGCTCGATCCCGAGTTCGGCGAGGCGCTGACCGAGGAGCTCCGCGACGCGCAGCTCCTGATCGCCGACGGCCACCACCGCTACGAGACGACGCTGAGCTTCGGCGAGTCGCCCTGGCTGATGGCGGTGATCGTCCCGACCGACCAGGACGGGCTGACCATCTTCCCGACCCATCGAATAGCCCGATCGGTCGACGGCATCTCCGGACAGGCGATCGCCCGTCCGGGCGATGTCCTGCCGGGACCGGTCCTCTACCGGGGAGGCGGCCGCTACGAGCTGCTCGAGGGGGACGGGCTCGATCCCGAGGTCGTCGCGGCCCTGCACCCGGAGGGCGTCACGTACACGGCGTCGCGCGAGGAGGCGGAGGCGGCCGTGGACGCCGGCCACGCGGAGGGAGCTTTTCTTTTGCGCCCGACGGAGATCGAGGACGTGTGGGAGGTGGCGCGCCGCGGCGAGGTGATGCCGCAGAAGAGCACGTTCTTCTATCCGAAGCTGACGAGCGGGCTGCTCTTCTTCCCGCTCGACGACTGAGGATCGGCTGCTCCGGGTGGAACTATGCGAGCTGGAAGCAGGAGTTCTACGAGGGGCGGCCGGCGCGGCTCTGGCTCGAGCACTACGCGCGGCACTTCGACACCGTCGAGGTGAACAACACCTTCTACCGCCTGCCGAACCGGAACGCGGTCGCGAGCTGGGAGCAAACGGCGCCGCCCGGCTTCGTGTTCGCGATCAAGGCGTCGCGGTACCTGACCCATGTGAAGCGGCTGCGCGAGCTCGGGCCCGGATTGCAGCGGTTCCTCGAGCGGATCGAGCCGCTGCTGGGCTCGCCGAAGCTCGGCCCGTTGCTCTGGCAGCTGCCGCCGACGTTCCAGCGCGACGACGCGCGCCTGCGCCAGGCGCTCGCGGCGTTCCCGCGCGGGTTACGGCATGCGGTGGAGTTCCGGCATCCGTCCTGGTTCGTCGAGGAGACCTACGAGGCGCTGCGCGAGCGGGGCGCGGCGCTGGTGATCGGCGACCGGCCGGAGGTGAAGCCGTTCCAGGCGCGGGTTCTCACGACGGACTGGACGTTCGTCCGCTTCCATTACGGGTCACGTGGGAGGCGTGGGAACTACAGCGAGACGGAGCTGCGCGACTGGGCGGCGCTGCTGCGCGACTGGAGCGGGCGCGCTGACGTGTACGCGTACTTCAACAACGACTGGGAGGTCTTCGCGGTGAGGAACGCGCTGCGGATGAAGGAGCTGCTGAACGCATGAACGCACGCGTGCTCGTCGCGGACGACAACCGCGAGTTCGCGGAGCTGCTGCGCGCGTTGCTCGAGGACGCCGGCTACGAGGCGGTGACGGCGTACTCCGGCCTTGCCGCGATCGCGACCGTCGAGCAGCAGCCGGTGGACGCCGCGGTGCTGGACGTGCTGATCCCGGAGATCAGCGGCGACGCCGTCGCCGCGCGGCTGCGCCAGTTGCAGCCCGGGCTGAAGATCGCCCTGATGACGGGCGCCGACGGCGCGTTCGCCGCAGGCACCGGCTTCCCCGTCCTGCGCAAGCCGTTCACGAAGGAGGAGCTGCTCGAGGCGGTCGAGCGGTTGCTGAGTCGTTAGCGAAGGATGCCGGCGCGGCGGAGCACCGATTTTGCCGCTTCGGCTTCGGCGTCGATGCGGTCGAGGCGGCGGAGCAATTCCTCACGGCGTCTGCGCGTGGCCCGCAACACCTCGCCACTCTCGCGAAGCACGCGCTTCCGCTCGGCGTCCCACCTCTCGTACTGGGAGGGGCTCATGCCTCGTCCCACAGTCTTTTCATGGTATTTCCGAATCGACGCCATCCAGAACGCGGCGGAGTTCCGTGACTTCACGGGTCGAGACGCTGGTTCTCCTCGGCGAGCCATCTCGCGGTTGCCGAGGCCTCTTCGTGTGAGGCGCCGAGTCTCTGCGAGGACGCAGCGACCTCCACCGGGCCAACGCGTGTGAGCCACTGGCCCCTGCGCACCGACGCCAGCATCGAGGCCATCGCGTACGCGATGAAGGCGAGGACAGCAACGCGAGCCGCCAGCAGCATCAACCGGCTCGCGAAGATCGCGTTCCAGGGGCTGACCTCGGCGTTCAGCGGTCCGCCTGTCGCGATCCTGAAGGCCGTGACGCTGACGAGCGCCCCCACCACCAGAACCGCGGCTAGACCGAGGGTCGATCGCCGGTCACGCACGCATACGATCGTACGTTCGCCTGCACCGCTCCGCCAGATGTCCGAAACGGACGGGCGCTACGAGGACAGCCGGCGCAGCGCCGGGTACAGCTCGCGGAACCGCGCGTACTCCGCCTCGTAGTCCCACACCGGCTCGACGCGGTCGCGCACCCGCACGCAGCGCTCCACCGCCTCCGACGCGGAGGCGAACACGCCCGCCCGCACGCCCGCGAGCAGCGCGGCGCCGAACGCCGAGCCCTCCTCCGACTCCGTCCGCTCGAGCGGCAGCTGCAGCACCGAGGCCACGATCTGCGTCCACAGCTCGCTGCGCGCACCGCCGCCCGAGACGCGGCCGACCTCCGGCCGGACGCCGAGCGAGCGCAACAACTCGAGCGAGTCGCGCAGCCCGAACGCGACGCCTTCCAGCACGGCCCGCGTCAGCGCGCCGCGGTCGTGTCGCAGCGACAGCCCGACGAACGCACCGCGCGCGTCCGGATCCGCGTGCGGCGTGCGCTCGCCCGCCAGGTACGGCGCGAACAGCAGCCCCTCCGTCCCGGCCGGCCAGCGCGCCGCCTCGCCGGCGAGCTCGTCGAACCGGGCGCCGAGCACGCCGTGCAGCCAGGCGAACGACCCGGCCGCGCTCAGCATCACGCCCATCGCATGCCACGTCTCCGGCACCGCGTGGCAGAAGACGTGCACGCGCGCCTGCGCGTCCGGCTCGTACCGCGGCAGCACCGCGAACACGACGCCAGACGTCCCGAGCACGACCGACACCGGCCCCGGCGCCGCGATCCCCACACCCAACGCGGCGGCCGCCTGGTCGCCGGCGGTCGCCACCTCCGTCCCCTCGTGCACATCGGGCAGCCACTCGAGCGGCACCTCCAGCGCGGCGCAGACCTCCTCCGACCAGCGCCGCCGCGCGACGTCGAAGAGCAGCGTCCCCGACGCGTCGGCGCAGTCGATCGTCCGCTCGCCGGTCAGCCGGAAGCCGACGTAGTCCTTCGGCAGGAGGACGTGCCGCACCCGCGCATAGACCTCGGGCTCGTGCGCTCGCAGCCAGAGCAGCTTCGGCGCCGTGAAGCCGGTCAGCGCGCGGTTGCCGGTCAGCTCGATCAGCCGCTCCAGCCCGACGCGCCGCTCGATCTCCGCGCACTCCGCCGCCGTGCGCTGGTCGTTCCAGAGGATCGCCGGCCGCAGCACCTCGCCGTGCTCGTCCAGCACGACGAGCCCGTGCATCTGGCCCGAGAGCCCGACCCGCCCCTCCGGCAATGCCGCCAGCACATGCTGCGCGGCCTGCCACCAGAGCTCCGGATCCTGCTCCGCCCAGCCCGGTCGCGGCGTCGAGAGCGGATAGTCCTCGGACGCCGTCGCGACGACGTGCCCTTCGCCGTCCAGCGCGGCGCCCTTCACACCCGACGTGCCGACGTCGAGCCCGATCAGGACCATTCGTACGCCTCCCCGACGTTCACGGCGACGACCGAGTCGCCGCGCACCCAGAGCAGCTGCCCGAGATACCCGGCGCCGAAGCACCCGCCCGGCGAGAGCCACCAGAGGAAGCCGTACGGCCGCCCTTCGGGCGGCCCGCCGTCGCTCCACGCGCGCACGGCCTCCGCGCGATATGAAGCATCCAGGAGCGAGCCGACCCGCCACGCCTCGCCGATCCGCGCGAGGTCGCGCGTGCGCAGCCGCAGGTGCCCGAACCCGAACGCGTAGCCGTCCGGATCGCGGGGCCAGCGCCACTCCTCGATCCCGAGCGGCGCGAACAGCACCTCGGCCGCGTACTCGTCGAGCGGCCGCCCGACCGCGCGCGCGAGCTCGCACGCGAGCACGTGCGCGCAGCCGTTGTCGTACCGGAACGTCCCGACCGGAAGCCGCGGCCACGCGCGGATCGCCTGTTCCCACGACGACTCGAGCGCCATCACGTCGTCGATCTCACCGCGATAGCCGGCCGTCATCGTCAGCAGCGGCCGCCACGGCTCGACGCTCGCCACGTCGCCGCGCGCGAGCGCGATCCCGCAGAGCGTCGAGACGACAGTTTTCGTGACGGAGTACGTGTCGCGCAGCTCGCCGTCGCCCACAGCAGCGACACAGGAGCCGCCTCGCAACACGACCGCGTTAAGCGCCAAGCGCTCCGTAGACGAGCTCGTACGCGCGGACGGCGTCCTTCTCCTGCTGCGCGGCGCGCAACGCGGCATCGTCGATCTTCGCCGCGATCCCGTCGATGAACCGCCACTGCAGCACCGACCGGCGCACCGCACCGACTGCATCCTCGGTGTACGGATACAGATCGAACCCGAGCCGCTCGCCGTTCTCGCCGTAGCCGGCCCGGCGCAACTCGATCGCCAGCTCGAGCGTCTCCATGAACGCGGTCGCGCCGACCATGTTGTCGTCGTCGAACGTCCCCCAGCCCGAGTTCGCGTGCTGGTGCCCGAGCAGCCCCTCCGCAGCGAGCAGCGCCGCATACTCGGCGAGGTTCTCGCCGTTCATGATCAGGTGCTGCCAGTCCATGTTGATCTTGACGTTCTCGACGCCCTGCCTGCGCAGCGTGTGGATGACGTGCAGCGTCATGCCGACGTTGCGCATGAAGATCTTCATCGCCGGCTCGGAGTTCTTGTGCTCGAGGAAGAGCGTCGTCCCGTGCTCGGCGCAGCGCGACGCGACCTGGCCGACGCCGTCGATGAACCGCGCCCACGAGTCTGCGTACGCCGTCTGGAAGGGATAGTTGTAGCCCTCGATCCCGGGCCAGAGGATCATCTGCGCGCCCAGCTCGCTCGCGAACGACGCTGCGTCCAGCGCCTCGGCGAGCGCGTCGCTGCGTACGGCGTCGTCCGGCGAGGAGAGCCCGCCCTTCCCGTAGCGCGGGTTCAGGTGCGTGCCGGTGGCGATCGCGTAGATGCCGTGCCCGTCGAGCGCGTCGCGCACCGCGTCGAGGTTGTCGTGCGAGAGCTCTTGCGGGTAGTGGAACTCGTAGTCGTCCATCAGGTCGCCGAGGCCGGCGACTGCTGTGCGCACCTTGTCGGCGGTGGACGCGCCCGCCAGCTCCGGCTTGTACCCGCCCGGGTTGAAGCGGGTCGCCATGGCGCCGAACGCCCAGATCCCCAGGGAGGTCTTCATCGCACGACCGCCGGGTTGGTGAACACGTCGGACTCGTCGCGGCTCTTCGTGGAGAACTCCGACACGATCGCTCCTTCCTCGCCGGCCCGGAACCAGTGCAGCGTGTCGGGCATGATCGTGAACTGCTCGCCGGGGCGCAGCACGATCTCCTCGTGCCCCGCCACGTGCAGGTGCACGACACCGGTGCGGCAGCGGAACGTCTCCTCCTTGCCGGGCTCGCCGGCGACCGGCGGATGCCGATGCTCGGGGCACGTCTGCCCCGGGAAGAGGACGAGCTCCTTCGCGCACACGCGCTCCGTGTTCACGTAGGTGACGAGCTGCAGGCCGGTCTCCTCGAGGTGCCCGAGCCCGAAGTCGGCCACCTCGATCCGCGTGCGCTCGTCGGGCGTCAGCACGACGCCGGCCTCGGCGAGCATCGCCGCCGCGCGCTCGCGTGCCTCGTTTTCGGTCACGGCTCTACTATCGCGCAATGGAGACCGTCGGCGTCGGGATGCTCGGCTACGCCTTCATGGGGAAGGCGCACTCGGCCGGATATGCGCAGGCGGTGTCGCTCGGCGGCGCGCCCGTGTGCCCGCACCTGCTCGGGATCGCCGGCCGCAACGAGGAAGCGGTCAAAGACGCGGCCGAGCGCTACGGCTGGGAGTACGCGACGACCGAGTGGCGCGACCTGCTCGCCGACGAGCGCATCGTGCTGTTCGACAACGGCGGCCCGAACGCGTTGCACGCCGAGGCGTCGATCGCGGCCGCGGAGGCGGGCAAGCACGTCGTGTGCGAGAAGCCGCTCGGCCGCGACGCCGACGAGTCGTACGAGATCTGGCAGCGCGTCGCGACGACGGGCGTGCAGCACCTGTGCGCGTTCAACTACCGCTTCGTGCCGGCGGTGCGCGTGGCGCGCGAGCTCGTGCAGTCGGGCGAGCTGGGCGAGATCCGCCACTTCCGCGGCCGCTACCTGCAGGACTGGGCGGAGGATCCCGGACTCGATACGTGGCGTTTCGCGCCGGGCGAGGCCGGCTCGGGCGCGCTCGGCGACATCATGAGCCACGTCGTCGACCAGGCACGTTTCCTCGTCGGCGAGATCGCCGCCGTCTCCGGTTCCGCGCGCACCTTCGTCGAGGGCCGCGCGGTCGACGACGCCGCGGCGGCGGCGGTCGAGTTCGCGAGCGGCGCGATCGGCACGCTCGAGGCGACGCGCCTCGCCACAGGCCGCAAGAACGACCTCGCCTGGGAGATCAACGGCTCGCGGGGATCGATCGCGTTCGAGCTGGAGCGGCTGAACGAGCTGTGGATCTCGCGCGGCCGCGGCTTCGAGCGCGTCGTCGTGGATGCCTGGTGGCCGCCCGGACACGTCATAGGCTGGGGCGACACGTTCGTCGCCGAGCTCGCGCACATGCTGCGCTGCATCGCGACGGGGGAGGACGTCGGGCCGGCCGGCGCGACGTTCGAGGACGGCTACCGCTGCGCCGAGGTGTGCGACGCGATCGCGCGCGGCGGGCGCCAGGAGGTTCGGTACCGCTAGTTCAGTACGGGTGGCCCGTGACGAGCGTCGCGATCCCGTACGCGAGCCCGATGAAGAGCGCGACGACGGTGGCCAGCCCGGCGAAGGCGAGGATCGCCGTGCGCGGGAGCGACCGCTCGTGGCGCGCGGTGGCGGCGCGGGCGGCGTCGAGTGCGGGGGCGTCCGGGCGGGCGTGCGCACCGGCGTGCGCGGGGATCACGTGCGCAGACGTCGCGCGCCAGGTCGCCGCGATCGTCCCGTCGGCGCTCGCGATCCGCGGCGGCTCGAGCGCGAGCAGGTCGGCGTCGGGGGCGACGAACACCTCCTGCGCGTCCGGGTCGACCGCACGCACGTCCGCTGCGAGCAGCAGCGCGCGCCGGCCGTCGGGCGTCCGCACGGCGAGCGCGCCGGGGCGGCCGTCCGGGTCGAGCCAGGTCTCCTCGACCCAGCCGAGGCAGCCGTCGGCGTCTTCGACCGTGAAGCCGTCGCAGGTGCCCAGCACCGTGACTGTCGCCATGCCCCGGTTCTTCCCGTTTCCCGCCCGGGCCGAACCTCCTAGAGGCCTGAAACCGCCTCCCGGAAGCAGCGCTCCACGAGGACGCGGACGAGCTGCTCCTTGTACGCAACCGAGCCGTTCGCATCCGCCGCGGCGCCCGCGGCCTCCGCGGCTGCCTCCGCCGCCTCCGAGACGGCAACAGAATCGTCCGGCGCGACCCCGGTCAGCCGCGTCTCCGCGCCCGCCGCGCGAACCGCGCGCCCGCCCACCGAGCCGACCGCCACCCGCGCCTCGGCGACCGAGCCGCGCTCCAGCCGCACCGCACACGTCACCGTCGCGGCCGGCCGCTCGTGGAACGAGAGCTTCCGGTGCACGACGGCCGTGCCCGCGGCGGGAACCGGGATGCAGATCGAGTGCAGGAGCTCCCCCTCGCCGAGCGCCGTCTCGTACGGCCCTTGCAGGAACTCGCGCAGCGACGCACGCTTGCCCGCCCATTCCGCTTCGGCGTCCAAAGCGAGCAGGAACGTGGCCGGGTCGGAGTGAGGGTCCGAGAAGCAGAGGTTGCCGCCGAGCGTGCCGACGTTGCGCACGCGGAGATTCGCGACCCCGTGCTCCATTGCGGCGAGGGCAGGCAGCCGTTCGCGGACGAGCGGCGACCGTTCGATCTCGCGATGCGTGGCCGTCGCGCCGACGACCAGCGTCCCGTTGTCGGCGCGGATCCCGCCGAGCTCCTCGATGCCCCTGATGTCGACGAGGTGCCCGTAGCCGGCGAAGCCGAGCTTCAGCAGCAGCAGCAGCTCGGTGCCGCCGCAGAGGACGGCCGCGTCGTCGCCGTAGCGCGTGAGCAGCTCGCGCGCCTCGTCCACGGCGCGCGCGCGGTGCAGGTCGAACGGCGGCAGCGTCATGCCCGCGGCTCCGTCGCGTCCTCGTCGCGGAAGAAGAGCAACCGCCCGTTCTTGCTCAGCACGCGCTCGACCCCGTCCGGCGGCAGCCCGCTCACCTGCACCTTGGCGATCTCCACGATCGGATGGTGGAAGGGCGTGTCGGTCCCGAACAGGACGCGCGTCTCGCCGACCCGCTCGTACGCCTCGCGGATCTTCGTGTGCATCGGCATCCCCGACGTCTCCAGGTACACGTTCGGGTTGCGCGCCGCGATGTCGATCGCAGCCTGGATGTAGACGGCGTTGCCGTGCCCCATGTGGCCGATGATGATCTCCGCCTCGGGGAAGCTGACGGCCAGCTCCTCGATGCTCCACGGCAGCGAGAAGATCGGATGGCCGCAGTGGATCAGTACCGGCAGGTGCCGCTCCACGATCAGCTCGATCATCGGGTGCACCGACGGGTCGTTCGGCAGGTACCCGTCGACGAGCGGGTGCAGCTTCAGCCCCAGGAACTTCGGATGCTCGAGGTACCGCTCGACGTCCTCGACGTAACCGGGGATGCGCGGGTTCCCCCAGACGAGCCCGTACAGCCCGGGGATCGAGTCGACCACCTCGGCGACGTACGCGTTGTCGGGATAGAAGACCATCCCGTTGTCGATCTCGTGGTCCCGCATCAGCCGGTCGATCCCGTCCCGGTCGATCGCGACGCCGAACGGCCCCTCGAAGGCGCCGACGTGCATGTGCGAGTCGAAGATCATCCAGCCCTCCTTTCGACCGGCAGCAGCAGCCGCGACGGCCGTGACGACGAGTGGAAGACGGCCTGCGTCGCGACGACCGCCGCCATCGCGGGCTCCTCGTAGAGCGCGCCGCCCGTGTTCAGGTTGCGGTCCCACTGCGGGAAGTCGGAGCTGGAGACGTCCAGGCGGATGCGCTGGCCGGCCTCGAGCCGCACGCCGATCGGCCCAAGCGGGATCGCCAGGCGGTAGACCTCGTGCGGGGTCAGCGGCGTCGGCGCCGCGAGCGAGTCGCGGAACCGCGCCCGCACGATCCCCTCCTTCAGGTTCGTGGAGACGCCGTCCGCGTCGACCACGCAGAGCCGCGCCGTGAAGTCGGTGTCCGTCGCGCTCGACGACGCGAACAGCTCGACGGCGGCGTCGCCGAGCAGGACGACGTCGTGGGCGAGCGGCTCGCTCGTGTAGACGAGCACCATCTTCGACGCCTCGTACGGCTCCTGGTCGGCGGGGCCCATCGGCGCGATCGTCTCGGTGCAGCACGAGTGGCCGCCGAGGCTCGGCGCCGGCATCGACGGGTCGTAGATGAAGAGGTCGGCTCGCTCCTCGGCGGGCGGGTCGCTCGAGAGCGTGCCGTCGCCGTACAGCGAGTTCGCGCGCCCCTCCGAGTGCAGGTACCACGCCGTCTCGCGCGAGCCCTCGGGCGGCCACGCGTCGATATCGCGCCAGCCCTCGCCGAGGACGAAGACGCGGCCGGCGGAGTCGAACGTGCCGCGCGGCTCGCCCTTCAGCACCTCGCCGAAGAAGCGCAGGTGCCAGTCGTCGATCTCGTTCGCGCCCGCGTCGCGGCGGCCGGCGGCACCGATTGCGCGCCACGGCGAGTGCTGCCACGGTCCCATCAGGAGCTTCTGCGGGGTGCCCGTGATCCCGCGGAAGTTGGCGACGGCGCCGGCGTGGAAGATGTCGTACCAGCCGCCCGTGTGCAGCGCGGGCACCTCGATTCGGGAGAAGTCCTCGTCGACCGCGGTCGCGCGCCAGTACTCGTCGTAGGCGGGATGCGCGAGCCAGTCGCGGAAGTACGGGGCGTACCGGTCGAGCAGCGGCAGGTAGTCGTTCAGGGGCAGCTTCCAGAAGAGCGCCGGCGCGGCCGCGAGCGCACCGAGCAGCCCCGCGTGCGCGATCTCGTCGCCCGCGCGACGAGCGGAGTCGAGCGCGAGGAACGTCGCCCAGCCCGCCATCGACGCGAGCGAGAACGCGCCGTGGCTGTACGCCCAGCCCTCGTAGAACTGCGCCGACGTGAAGCCGGGCGCGATCGCCGCCAGGCTGGGCGGGCGCGCGACGGCGGCGAGGAGCTGCGTCGCGCCGGGGTACGAGAAGCCGTACATCCCCACCTTCCCGTTGGAGCCGGGCAGGCGCGCGGCCCATTCGACGGACGCATGTCCGTCCTCGGTCTCGTGGACGAACGGCGTGAACTCTCCGTCGGACGCATAGCGCCCACGCACGTCCTGCACGACGACGACGTAGCCGTTCGCGGCGTACCACGCCGGGTGCGCGTATCCCCAGTTCGCCCCGCCGGTCGTCTTGTCGTAGGGCATCCGCATCAGCAGCACCGGCAGCGAGACCTCGTGTGCGGGCCGGTAGACGTCGGCGCGCAGCGCGACGCCGTCCGGCAGCCGACACTCGACGTTCCGCTCGATCGTGACGTTCGGGTGCCCCGGCGCGGCGGTCGCCGTCAAGCGACCGCCCGGCTCGTGCTCGAGATCGCTTCGAGCGCGGCCTCGACGCCGGCGCCGATGTCCACCTGCGCGCCGAGGTCGCGCAGCGTCCGGCCGAGCGCGGCGAGGCCGACGACCGGGTGCAGCGACTGCGCCGACGGCCCCATGTGGCCGATGCGGAGGAGGTTGCCGGCGCCCTGGCCGCTCGAGAGCATCACGCCGTAGCGCTCGCGGCAGTGCGCGCGCACCGCGAGGTCCTCGAGCCCGTCGGGGACGGCGATCGCGGTGACGCACGCGGCCGCGATCTCCTCGCGCCGCGGCCAGAGCCGCAGCCCCATCGCCTGCACGCCGGCGCGGCAGGCCTCCGCCGTCCGCGCGTGGCGCTCGATCGACGCGTCGAGGCCCTCCTCGAGGAGGACGTCGAGCGCCGCCTCGACGCCGTAGATGTCGGACACCGACGGCGTGAACGGGAACTTCTCGCCGTCCACCCACTGCTCTTTCCAGTCGAGCATGGACAGGTACGACGCCCGCGGCGCCGACGCGTTCGCGCGGATGCGCTCCCACGCGCGCTCCGACACCGACATCAACGTCAGTCCCGCCGGCCCGCCGAGGCACTTCTGCGCGCCCGCGACGCAGATGTCGAGGCGCCACTCGTCGGTGTGCAGCGGAATGCCGCCGAGCGACGACACGCAGTCGACGAGCGTCAGCGCGCCGTGTGCGTGCGCGATCGCGCCGATCGCGGCGACGTCCGAGAAGGTGCCCGACGGCGTCTCCGAGTGGACGATCGTCACGACCTCGATCCCCGGGTGCTCGTCGAGGTACCGCTCGACGTCGGCGGGATCGACGGCGTCGTCGTACTCGACCTCCAGCTCGTGCAGTTCGGCGCCGAAGTCGCTGAGCCAGTAGCCCATCCCCTTGCCGAAGACGCCCTGCACGAGGTTCAGCACCTTCGTGCCCGGCGAGACGACGCCGCGCGCGGCCGCCTCGAGCCCGAGGATGGCCTCGCCCTGCATCAGCAGGACGTCGTTCTCGGTCAGGAAGACCTGCTTCGCCTTCTCCGCGGTCTCGCGGAAGCGGGCGAGGAAGACCGGGTCGTAGTGGTAGGTGACGGGCGAGCCGAGCGCCGCGAGCACGCGCGGCCAGACGGTGACGGGGCCTGCGGAGAGCGTGAAGGCGGGTTCGCGCACGTGGGACTCCTTTTCAGCGGGCTCCGCGCACGTACGGCAGCGCGAGCGCAGGTGGCAGGTAGGCGCGCCGCGCGAACACGATCAGCGCGACGATGATCGCTGCGAAGGGCAGCATGTTGACGATCTCGGTGGAGAGGTGATCCCGGCGATCTGCAGGAGCGTCGAGAGCGACAGCGCGATCCCGAACATCAGCGAGAACGCGACGACGGCGAGCGGCCGCCCGCGTGCCAACATCGCGATCACGATCGCCATGTAGCCCTGGCCCTGGGTGAGGAAGGGCTGGAAGCCGCCGGTGCCGGCGATCGCGAGGTAGGCGCCGCCGAGGCCGGCGAGCGCGCCCGTGGCGAGCACCGCGTAGCTGCGGGTCGCCACGACGCTCACGCCGGCGGCGTCGAGCGCCTCCGGCTTCTCGCCGGCCGCGCGCAGGTTCAGCCCGACGTTCGTGCGCCGGAAGACCCATGTCAGCCCGATCGCGAATGCGAGGCCGAGGTAGACGACGAGCGGCTGGCTGAAGAGCGGCGTCTGCCCGTTCACCGCCTTGCCGATCAGCGGGATCCGGTCGAGCAGCGGGATCGGCGCGGTGGCGACGTTCCCGAGCCGCGGCTGCGAGCCGCTGAACCGCGTCTGGTAGAGGACGCTCGTGATCCCCTCGCCGGCCAGGGTGATCGCGATCCCGACGACGATCTGGTCGAGGCCGAGCCAGACGCAGAGGACGACCATCACGAGCGACGCCAACGCGCCCGCCGCGATGCCGGCGAGGTAGCCGATCCACTGGTTGCCCCCGTAGTACGCGCCGAGGAAGCCGCAGTACGCGCCGCACAGCATCATCCCCTCGAGGCCGATGTTCAGCACGCCCGCGCGCTCGGAGATCGTCTCCCCGAGCGCCGTGAACATCAGCGGCAGCCCCGCGAGCAGCCCGCCGGCGATCACCGACGTCCAGAAGATCTGTGTCCACACCTGGCTCGCGAGGATCATGCGGCGGCCTTCTTCCGGAAGAAGCCGCGCGGCCCGCGCAGCGCCTGCCGCAGCCCCGCCGGGAGGTACGACGTGCCGAGCGAGCGCTGCCGCCCCAGGTACTCGATCACGGTCATGAAGAGCAGGATCAGCCCGACGAGGACGTAGATGAAGTCGGTCGGCAGGTTCGCCTGCTGCGCGGCGAGGTCGCCGCCGGTGGACAGCACCGCGAAGAAGGCGATGAACGGGATGACGGCGAGCGCGTTCAGCCGCGCGAGGAAGACGAACGGGATGATCGTGTCCCCGTACGCGGGATCCCAGCCCGTGCGGATGTAGCCCCAGAGGCCCATGATGTCGGCGCACGCGGCGAGCCCGACGAGGCAGCCGGAGCCGAGGAAGCTGACGACGATCAGCCGCTTCAGGTCGATGCCGAAGTGCCGGGCCGCGCGCGGGTTCGCGCCCATGATCTGCAGCCGCAGCCCCCACGAGGTGCGCGTCAGCACGAAGTGGACGACGAGGATGGCGGCGACCGCGACGAGCAGGCCGACGTGGATCCGCGTCCCGGGGATCGGCGGCAGCATCTTCTCCAGCGGCACGACCGCGGTCTGCGGCAGCGGCGTCGTCGGGTCGTGGAACGGGCCCTTGATCAGCAGGCTCGCGATGTCGATGCCGATGAACGACATCATCAGCGTCGTGATGATCTCGTTCGTCCCGTACCAGGCTTTCAGCACGGCGGGCACGAGCGTCCAGAGCGCGCCGACCGCGCCGGCCGCGAGGAAGAGCAGGACGAACGCGAGCCAGAGCGGGACGTGCTCGACGAGCCGGGGCCCGTACCCCGAGACGACGGCGGCCGAGAGCAGGAACTGGCCGTTGTAGCCCAGGTTCCAGATGTTGGCGCGGAAGATCAGCGTCAGCCCGGCGGCGATCAGCAGGAACGGCGCCATCCGGATCGCGCTGTCCTGCCAGGCGCTCCCCTGGACGCCGCCGGTCCAGATGTTCCCGTAGAAGCCGAGCGGGTGGCGGCCGAGCGCGAGCAGCACGATCCCGCCCGCCACGAGCGCCAGCACCACCGGCACGATCGACCGGATCACGACGTCGGCGACTTTCTGCACGCGCAGCGACACGCTGCGCCGTGCCGGCGCCGCAGTCACGGCGCTCTCGCTCACGCGGCCTCCACGGCAGGGTCGCCGACCATCAGCTCGCCGACCCGCTCCGCCGCGCCAGGCTCGTTCGGCACCAACCCGGCCACGCGCCCCCGCGAGAGCACCGCGACGCGGTCGCCGATCTCGAGCAGCTCGTCCAGGTCGGTGGAGATGACGAGCGCGGCACCGCCGCCCGCCGCTAGGTCGCGGATCAGGTCGCGGACGGTCGCGGTCGTCTTGACGTCGAGCCCGTAGGTGGGCTTGTGGAAGACGACGACCTTCGGCTCGAAGCTGAGCTCGCGCGCCAGCAGGACCTTCTGGATGTTGCCGCCCGAGAGCGCGGCGACGCGCGTCGAGAGCGACGGCGTCCGCACGTCGTACTCGCGCACGAGCTCCGCCGCGCGCGCGTCGATCAGGCCGCGCTGCATGCGGCCGTGCCGCCAGAAGGGGCGGTCGCCCACGCGCTTCAGGAAGAGGTTGAGCCCGACCGGCAGGCCGCCGACGATGCCCTCGCCGAGCCGGTCGTCGGTGACGTAGCGCAGGCCGAGCTTCTGCCGCGCGGTCACGGGTAGCCGCACGACGGAGCCGCCGAAGAGCAGGACGTCGCCGTGCGTCGCGCGCCGCTGCCCTGCGATCGCCTCGGCGAGCGCACGCTGTCCGTTGCCGTCCACTCCCGCGACGCCGAGGATCTCGCCCTCGCGCAGCTCGAGCGAGACCTCCTCGATGCCGCGCTCCGTCCCGTCGCCCGGAGCGCTCAGGCCGCGCACCTCGAGCACGACGTCGGCGTCCGGCCGCGCGCGCCGCGGCGCCTTCGCCTCGACGATCTCCTCCTGCAGCTCGGCGACCTCGGCCACCTCCGCCGGCTCGTCGCCGAACATCGTCCGAACGATCTCCGCCCGCAGCTCCTCGGCCGGCTTCGTCCGCATCGCCTCGTTGTCGATGCGGCCGACGATCCGGCCCTGGCGGAGGATCGAGACCTCGTCGCCGAGCGTCAGAGCCTCGTGGAGCTTGTGCGTGATGAAGATGACGGCCTGCCCTTGCGCCGTCAGGCGCTTCAGGACCTTCGCGAGCTCGGCAACGCCCTGCGGCGTCAGCATCGACGTCGGCTCGTCGAGGATCAGCACGCGCGAGCCGCGCCAGAGCGCCTTGACGATCTCCACCTGCTGCTGGTGCCCGAGCGCGAGGTCGACGGCCTTCGCGTCGGGATCGACCTCGATCCCGAGCTGCGCCGCCAGCTCCCGCAGCCGCTCGCGCGCGCCCGCATCGTCGAGCCGCAGGCGGCGCGTGTCCCCGAGCATCAGGTTCTCCAGCACGGTCAGCGCCGGGATCAGCGTCGAGTGCTGGTGGACGGTGCCGATGCCGCGGTCGAGCGCCCGCCGCGGCGATGAGATCGTCGTCACGGCGCCGTCGATCCGGATCGTCCCCTCGTCCGGCTGCGTCAGCCCGGAGAGGATCCCGATCAGCGTCGACTTGCCGGCGCCGTTCTCGCCGAGCAGGCAGTGCACCGCCCCCGCCCGCAACGTCAGGTCGATGTTGTCGTTCGCGAGGACGCCCGGGAAGGCCTTCGTGATGCCGGCGAGCTCGACGAGCGGCGTGACGGACTCGTGTGTGTGGTTCGACACTGTCGACAAGCGAGGCGGCGCGCGCCGCCCCGCCACGAGGCGGAACGGCGCACGCATGTCCGACT
>Ga0207661_10001293_pt1 | contig 16739 bp, 13 predicted proteins | sample KBSC713LmetaG_FD_184337 | JGI IMG/M metagenome (GOLD analysis project Ga0207661, IMG submission 184337) | Corn rhizosphere microbial communities from Kellogg Biological Station, Michigan, USA - KBS C7.1-3L metaG (SPAdes) (version 2) | ecosystem: Host-associated > Plants > Roots > Rhizosphere ...
CCGCATGCGCCGCACTGCCTCCGCCTTAAACTTCGCGCTAAAAATCCGTCTCTTCATCGAGTTCAGTTCTCCATTTACTGTAGAACTGTCCCCTATTTCGGTGTCTCACTTTCGGGGCTCACTCCACGGAACGTTTCCGGGTTTTCGAGCCCGCCAACCGGTCGACTTGCGCCTTTAGAAAACCGGAAACGTTCCGTCTGTCCCCAGGTTATTCCGCCCGTAGCGTCGCGACCGCGTCCTGATCGACTGCCTTCCGCGCCGGCAAGTACGCCGCTACCAGCGACACCGCGACCACCACCGCGCATCCCGCCGCCAGCGTCACAGGATCGTGCGGCGTCACTCCGTAGAGCAGCGACTTCAAATACCGCGTCACCGCCAGTCCGCCTACGACCCCGAGTGCCGCGCCCGCGCACGCTAACCGTACGCCGCGGCCAACCACCATGCCCACGATGTGACCGCGGCGCGCGCCGAGCGCCATCCGGATGCCGATCTCGTGCGTGCGCCGCTCCACCGAGTAAGCGAGGACGCTGTAGATCCCGATCGCCGCCAGCGCGATCGCGATCCCCGCGAAGAGCAGCAGCAATCGCATGACGAAGACCTGCGTGTTCATCAACGCCGCCATGCGCTGGCGCATCGTGTCGACCTCGGCGGGCGGCAGATCGTGGTCCATTGCGGCAATCTGCGCGCGCAGCCACGGCAGCACGACCCGCGGGTCGGCCGTCGAGCGAACGACGATCGAGTTCGTGATCCCGAATTCTCCGCCTTGCACCGCAGGCGGGAAGATCTCGGGTTCCGGCTCGCTGGCCAGGCCGCCCTGCTTCACACTGGCAACCACTCCGACCACCTCGAGCCAGGGCGTGAATGGGGCGACTTTGATCCGCGCCCGAAGCGGCGACGCGCCCGGGAAATATCGGCGCGCCAACTCCTGAGTGATGACCACGACCGGTGGCCGGTCCGCGCCGTCCGACGCGTTGGTGAAGCGACCCGCGATCAGCCGCATCCCCATCGCGCGGAAATAGTCGCCGGACGTGTAATTGACGAGAGCATGCGAGCGCGGCGCATCGGGAGCGCGGCCCTCCACTTGAAGCCAGTTCTTCATCATCCAGCCGCCATACGGCAGGATCGCGGCCGCGCCCGCCGCGTCGACGCCCGGACCGGAGCGCACGCGCTGCAGAATATCGTCGAAGAACTCGCGCTGCCGCTCCGGGGTTTTGTATTTCCAGTACGGCAGCGAGACCGTGGCTGTCATCACGTTGGCCGGCTGGAATCCCGGCGAGATGGCCGTCAACCCGGAGAATGTGCGCAACAAGAGCCCGGCCCCTGCGAGCAGCATCAGCGCGAACGCCGTCTCCGCGACGACCAGGAGTCCTTCCAGCCGCCGGTGCTGCCTGGTGCCGGCGGCCGCCCGTGTCACGCTCCGCAGCGGCGCCAGTCCGAAGAGGACGCCCACGCCGATCGCGATCGAGAAATGGAACGCCAGCACGGCGCCGCCGACGTGCGCATCTTCGATATGGGGAACGCCCTGAGGAGCGATTGCGCGTAACAGCCGCACGCCTGCCACCGCGACGATCACACCGCCGGCGCCTCCCGCGAGAGCGAGCAGCAGCCCCTCGGTCGTCAACTGCCGGAACACGCGCCAGCGTCCCGCGCCCAGCGCCATGCGCACCGCGATCTCCTTCTGCCGCGCGACGGCCCGCGCGAGCAGCAGGTTCGCGACATTCACGCACACGATCAGCAACACCAGTCCGACCGCGCCCGCCAGGACCACCAGCGCCGGGCGCACGTTCCCGACCAGCCGGTCGTGCAGAAGCGTCACTTGCGTCCGCGATTTGAGCTGCGCCCCCGCCCGCAGCCGGTCGTCGATGATCCCGAGATCGGCGGCTGCGCGCTCGGTCGAAATCCCGGGCTTCAACCGTGCGATCGCGCGGCACATTTGCGACGCGCGGGGCGCCACCGCCACCGCGATCGGCTCCGGCATCGGCACCAGGACGCTCACGTCCACGTTCTCGGGGAATTCGAAACTGCGCGGCAGCACGCCGGCTACCGTATACGGCTTTCCCTCGAGGGTCATGCCGCGCGCCAGAATTCCCGGATCGGCATGAAAGCGCCTCGTCCACAGCGAATGGGAGATGAGGGCCACCCTGCCGCCCTGCGGAGTTGCATCCGCGGCCGTGAAATCGCGACCGATGGCGGGCGAAACACCGAGCAGCCGCAGGAAACCGGGAGTCACGGCCTGCGCGCGTAACTGTTCTGCGTCGCCGTCGCCGGTCAACGTCAAGGTGGGCGACGTGTAAGCGGCGAAGCCGTCGAACACCGCCGCCTGATCGCGCCACGCCGCGTACTGATAATCGGCCACAAACGGGCCATTGCCGGGCATGGTGGGCGTGACCAACCGTTCGGCGTCGCGATACGGGAGGGGGTGCAGCAGCACCGCGTCGATCACGCTGAAGATCGCCGTGTTAGCGCCGATCCCGAGCGCGGCGGTGACGATCGCGACCGCCGCGAACCCGCGATTCTTCGCCAGCACACGCACCCCGTACCGCAGATCCTGCGCCAGCCGGTCGAGCCAGCGATAGCCCCAGCTCTCGCGCGTCTCCTCCTGGATCCGCGTCACGTTGCCCAGCGCTCTCCGCGCGGCCCACGGATCGCCGCCCTGCTCCTCGGCCTCCAAGGCCAAGTGATTGCGGAGCTCGCGCTCCAGCTCTTCTTCCCGCTTGCGTCGATCGAACATACTATTCCGCCCGCAGCGTCGCCGCCGCGTCCTGATCGACCGCTTTGCGCGCCGGCAAGTACGCCGCCACCAGCGCCACCGCGACCACCACCGCGCATCCGGCCGCGAGCGTCACCGGATCGTGCGGCGTCACGCCGTAGAGCAGCGACTTCAGGTAGCGCGTCACGGCCAGGGAGCCTATGATGCCCAACGCGGCGCCGGCGGAGGCCAAAAGAAAACCGCGGCCGACCACCATGCCGACGATGTGACCGCGGCGCGCGCCGAGCGCCATCCGGATGCCGATCTCGTGCGTGCGCCGCTCCACCGAGTACGCCAGGACACTGTAGATCCCGATCGCGGCCAGCGCGATCGCGATCCCCGCGAAGAGCAGCAACAAGCGCATGACGAAGACCTGCGTGTTCATCAGAGCTGCCATGCGCTGGCGCATCGTCTCGACCTCGGCGGGCGGCAGATCGTGGTCCATTGCGGTAATCTGCGCGCGCAACCACGGCAGCACGACCCGCGGGTCCGCCGTGGACCGCACCGCGATCGAGGTGGCCGCCCCGAAACCCTTCAACTGCGGCGCTGCTTGGAACATCTCCATCCCGGCCTCGCTCGCCAAGCCCCCCTGCTTCACATTGGCAATCACGCCGACCACTTCGACCCTTGGCATGCGTTCGAGTTGCACGCGCGCTCCGATCGGCGACCGTCCCGGGAAATAGCGGTTGGCCAGCGCCTGGTTGATGACCGCAACCGGCGGCCGGCCGGCGGTGTCGGACGGGTCGATGGCGCGCCCTTCGATGACCCGCACGCCCATCGCGCGGAAGTAATCGCCGGCCGTGTAGTTGATCGAGACGTCGGCCTCATCGGCGCCAGATGCCTCCGGCGGCCGGCCCTCCACTCTGAGTTGGCCCTTCAGCATCCAGCCGCCGTAGGGCAGCACCGCGACGGCGCCCGCCGCCTCGACACCCGGGCCGCCGGCGGTCCGGGCCAGCAACTCGTCGACGAACGCGCGCTGTCGGTCCGGGGTCTTATATTTCCAGTACGGCAGAGAGACTCTGGCCGTCACCACATTCTCCGGCTGGAAGCCGGGCGCGATCGCCGTCAGCCCTGCGAAGGTGCGCAGCAGCAGGCCGGCCCCGGCGAGCAGCATCAGAGCGAAAGCGGTCTCGGCGACGACGAGCAGGCCCTCCAGCCGGCGATGCTGCCGCGCACCGCTCGCGGACCGCGACGCCTGTTTCAACGCGGTCTCCGGGTCGAGACGCGACGCGCTCCGCAGCGGCGCCAGTCCGAACAGAATCCCCGCGCCCACCGCAATCGCGAAATTGAAGGCCAGCACGACGCCGCCCACATGGGCGTTGTCGATGTGCGGGACGCCCTCGGGCGCGATGGCGCGCAGGAGCCGCACACCGGCGACCGCCACCGCCAGTCCGCCGATCCCTCCGGCCAGCGCCAGCAACAGCCCTTCGGTCATCAATTGCCGAAACACCCGCGCGCGGCCGGCGCCGAGCGCGATCCGCACCGCGATCTCCTTCTGCCGCGCCAGCGCTCGCGCCAGCAGCAGATTCGAGATGTTCACGCACACGATCAGCAGCACCAGCGCAACGGCGCCCGCCAGGACCACCAGCGCCGGCCGCACATTCCCGACCAGCCGGTCGTGTAGGCCGACCAAGTCGGTGCGCGCCCAAAGCTTCCTCGGATTCGCCTCCCGCAGCCGCTGATCGATGACCGCTACGTCGGAAACTGCTCGCGACACCGGCACTCCCGGCTTCAACCGCGCGAGCGACCGGTAAAAATACACGACGGACCGTTCCTGCGCCTCCGGCTCGGTCATCGCGACGAGCACGTTCACGTCCAGGTTCTCGGGAAACTCAAAGCCGCGCGGCAGCACCCCGGCGATCGTGTACGGCTTGCCCTGCATCGTCAGGCCGCGCGACAGGATCGCCGGATCCGCTTGGAATCGCCGCGTCCACAGTGCGTGCGAGATCAGCGCCACCGTGCCCCCGCGCGGGGCCGCGTCCGCCGCGGTGAGATCGCGGCCCATCGCCGGCGACACCCCGAGCAGCCGAAGGAACCCCGGTGTCACGATCCCCACCCTGAGTTCCTCCGGATCGCCGGCCCCGGTCACGGTGTACCGTAGCACCGAGTATGCCGCGACGCCGTCGAACACCTTCGCCTCGTCGCGCCACGCCGCATATTGATAATCGGCGACGTTCTCCTGAAGCGGCCCGTCGCTGCGCACCGCCACCGGCGAGACCAGCCGGTCGGCGTCGCGATACGGCAGCGGATGCAGCAGCACCGCGTCGATCACGCTGAAGATCGCCGTGTTAGCGCCCATGCCGAGCGCCGCCGTCACGATCGCGACCGCCGCGAAACTGCGATTCTTTGCCAGCACGCGGACACCGTAGCGGAGGTCCTGCGCCAACCGGTCGAGCCACCGATAGCCCCAGCTCTCGCGCGTCTCTTCCTGAATGCGTCCTACATTGCCGAGTGCGCGCCGCGCGGCCCACGTATCGCCGCCGTGTTCCTCGGCTTCCAGGTCCAGGTGATTGCGGAGCTCGCGCTCCAGCTCTTCTTCCCGCTTCCGCCGATCGAACATCTCAGCTCTCCTCGACCGGCCACATCACGCTCGCGATGGCCTTGGCCATTCGGGCCCATTTCGACTCCTCCGCCGCCAGTTGCTTTCTGCCGGCCGGAGTCAGCCGGTAGTATTTGAACTCCCGCTTCTGGTCCTTCGGAGCTTCCCATTTGGCCGCGATCCAGCCCTTCCGCTCCAACCGGTGCAACGCCGGGTAGAGCGACCCGTGCTCGACCTGCAGAACGTCGTCGGTGGTCCGCTGCAGGTGCTTCGCGATCTGGTGGCCGTGCGCCGGGCCCATCAAAAGCGTGCGCAGGATCAGCATGTCCAGCGTCCCTTGCAGCAGCTCGACTCGTTCGTTCTCCATGTTGGTAGACATTCTACCTCCGATTCCCGACGCAGGGTAGACGCTCGACCCTCGGTTTTGGTTAGGGGGGTTATAATTTTCACTTGTTCGTATGAAGCCTGAACCCGTTCCCGTCTCCGGAGATCTTCGCCAGGTCGCGCTCGACACGATCCGCGACGCCAAGTTCCCGATGTTCGCCAGCATGGATGGCGACCAGCCCCGCGTGCGCCCGGTGTCACCCGTGCGCAACGACGGTTTCACGATCTACGTTGCGTCATTGCGGAGTTCGCATAAGACGGGGGAGGTCGAGGCGAATGAAAAGGTGGAACTCTGCTACATGGCGGAAGGGCACGACCAAGTCCGCATCACCGGTGTCTGCGAGCGGGTCACGGACCGCGCCGTTTTGCAGGATATCTGGGACACGAACCCGCTGCTCCGCGCGTTTTTGCGCAGCATCGACAACCCTGAGTTCATCCTCTATAAGGTCGTGCCGCACCGCGTGCGCTTCATGCGGGAATGGGCGCTCGACTACCTGGAAGTGCCGGTCGATTGATAGGCCCGGTGCAATCTGCGCCGGAGCTTTACTCATTCCAATAGGGTTAGCACCTACTCCCGGTGCAATCGTGCACCGAGAGCCTTACTTTTTCTTCTGGCTTTGGATCGCCTTCACCCGCGCGCCCTCGCGGACGGCGTCGCTGGGATTGACCGCCAGGCGGTCGCCCTCCTGCACTCCGCCGAGCGCTTCGAGGCGATCACCGAGGTCGCGTCCGAGTTGTACGCGCGCGTAGTGGACCGTGCCTTCCGCATTCACGACCGCGACTTGCGGACCGTCCGCCCGCACGACCAGCGTGTCCGCGGGAATCAGCAGCGGGGGATTTTTACGGGGCACCGCGAGATCGACCTGCGTGTACATGCCGGGCATCAGGATGCCCGCGCCGTTCGTCACCTGCACCTCGACCAGCAACGTCCGGCTCGCGGGATCGAGGGCGTTCGCCGTGCGCGCGACCTTGCCTTCGAACTTGCGGCCGGCCAGATCCGGCACGATCAAAACCGCCTTCATTCCCGGGCGGATCGAGTCCGCCTCCGACTGCGGCACGTTCAGGTAGAGACGTAACTGCCCGGTCTGCGCGATGCGGAAGAGCAGCGTGCTGCCTTCGTTCACCAGCGCCCCGGTGTCGATGTTGCGGACCGTGATGACACCCGCGAACGGCGCCCGCACGGTCTGGTAGGTGAGCACATCGTTCAGCCGCGCGAGGTTGGCTTCGCCCGCGCCGACATTGCTCTTCGCCGCGCCGATCGCCTTCTCCAGCGCCTGCACGTTGGCCTGCTGCGCTTCGTACTGCGCCTGATATTGATCCTGCTCCTGACGCGACACCACGCCCTGTTTGGCGAGCGTGTCGTACCGGTCGCGGCTCACGCGCGCGAGATTCAAGTTGGCCTTGCCCTGCACGAGCGCCGCCTCGGCCTGCTGCACCTGCTGCTGTGCCTGGTCGACCGCTGCCGTAGCCTGGTTGATCTGCTGCCCGAGCTCGGGAGCTTCGATGTCGGCGAGCACCTGTCCAGCCTTCACGCGGTCGCCGATATCGACGTACCGCTTCTTGATGTACCCCGTCGAGCGCGCCAGCACCGGCGCCTCGGTGACGGCCTGCAGATTGCCCGGCAGAACGAGGCTCGTCTGGATCCCCGCGCGCTCCACGAGCTCGACGTTGACCACCGGCTGCGCCTCGCCGCCGGCGCGCGATTCGGCCGCCAGGACCTGCTCGCGATGCACCCGCGGCGCGTACCCGAGGAAGTAGCCCGCCACACCCAACCCGGCGAGCAACAGCAGGATCAGCACCAGCGTCCCCATTGAAGGCCCGCCAGCCGCGTGCTTCTTCTGCTCTTCCAATTGCCGCCGCAACTCGGCGACCTCGGCGCGCAGTTGATCTTCGGAGCTGTTGTTCACCTGGTTCATTCGCTTTCCCTCGGGAGCATCATCTCGTCCCTCAGATACTCGTGCTCTTCCTCGATAATCCGCCGCTCATAGTCTACCGGAGCCTTGGTTCGCAGCAGGCTGTATACCATCGGCACGATGAAGAGCGTCGTGATCGTGGCGAAGGTGAGCCCGCCGATTACGGCGCGTCCGAGGGGCGCGTTCTGTTCGCCGCCTTCGCCCATCCCGAGCGCCATCGGCAGCATACCGATGATCATCGCGCTCGCCGTCATGAGGACCGGGCGAATGCGCGTGTGCCCCGCGGCCAGCGCCGCCGAGCGGGCGTCCATACCCTCTTCCCGCTGATCGTTCGCGAACACGACCATCAGAATACTGTTCGCCGTCGCCACACCGACGCACATGATCGCGCCCATGAGAGAGGGCACGCTGAACGTGGTCTGAGTCAGGAACAGGATCCAGACGATGCCCGCCATCGCGCCCGGCAGCGCCATCAGGATGATGAACGGATCGAGCCACGATTGGAAGTTCACAGCCATTAAGAGGTAGACCAGAACCACGGCGAACACCATGCCGAGACCGAGCCGGAAGAACGATTCGTTCATGGTGGCGATCTGGCCGCGGACGGAGAGCGTCGTGCCGCGCGGCAGCTTGGGCGTCATCCGCTGCACGATCTTCTGCACCTCGTTGCCCACGCCGCCGAGGTCGCGCCGGTCGAGATTCGCGTAGACGTCGAACACCGGCTGGACGTTGTAGTGGTTCACGATCTCCGGGGCGACGCCGCGGGTCACCTCGGCGAGGTTCGAGAGCAGTTGCGGGCCGCCTGGGGCCGCGCCGGGGTTGCCGTACGCTGCCGACGCCTGGCTCGGGGCCGCCCCGATCGACGAACTGCCCGCGTTGGCCACGCCCGCCAGCGAATTCGCCGTCGTGACGTTCACTCCGTTCTGCAACGCACCGATCGGCGTCCGCATGATGGCTTCGAGCGAGTTGAGCTTATTCTGCGGCGTCTGCACGGTGACGAAATAGCTGACGCCGCTGCGGAAGTCGAGCCACTGCGTCGGCGAGATCTGGCCGCTGCCGGAGAGCGAGATCAGAAGGTTCGTGCTCACGTCGCGCTGCGTCAGGCCGACCTGGCCCGCCTTGCTACGGTCCACATTCACTTTGATCTCGGGGTAGTCCACGACCTGGTGAATGTGCACGTCGGCCGCGCCGGGGATGTGTTCGATCTCGTGCTTGAGGTTCTCGGCGATCGCGAAGTTGGCCTCGGCATTGCGTCCCAGCACCTGGACGTCGATCGGAGCCGGCAGTCCGAAATTCAGAATCTGGTTGGTGATGTTGGCCGCTTCGAAGAAGAACGTCGTATCGGGGAAGCGATCGTGCAGCCGCTTACGAAGCTTGTCCGTGTACTCCGCGGTCGAGCCGTGGTCGTCGGCCTTAAGGGCGATCAGGATGTCGCCGTCGCTGACGCCGATGGTCGGACTGTCGCCGAAGGCCAGGTTGAAGCCGCCGTTCGGAATGCCGATGTTGTCGGTGATGGTCTCGATTTCGCGCGGCGGGATCACATTGCGGATCTCGTCTTCGATGGCCGCGAAGCGCGTCTCGGTCTCCTCGAGCCGGGTCCCGGCCGGGGCGCGGGCATGAAGCCGCATCTGGCCGGAATCGACGATCGGGAAGAAGTCGCGCCCGATGAACAGGGCGAGTCCCAGCGAGCCGACCACGAACAGCGCGAAGGCCGCGATCACCGGAGCACGATGGTCGAGGCACCAGTGCAGGAGCGAAGTGTAGGACGCGCGCATCAGCTCGAAGCGCCGGTTGAACAGGTAGTGCACGCGCCAGATGAGGCCCTTGCCGCCCTCGGCATGCTCGCCGCGCGCGTAGAGTTTGACCTCCGGGCGAAGCATGTAGTGCACCATGGTCGGGATCAGGGTTCGCGAGAGGAAGTAGGACGCCATCATCGCGAACACCACCGCCTCGGCGAGCGGTGTGAAGAGATACTTCGCCGCGCCGGTCAGCAGCAGCACCGGCACGAACACGATACAAATCGAGAGGGTCGAAACGAACGCCGGGGCCGCGATCTGCTGCGCGCCGTCGAGGACCGCGCGGACGAGCGGTTTCCGCATCGCCATATTGCGGTGGGTATTCTCGATTTCGACGGTCGCGTCGTCGACCAGGATGCCGACCGCCAGCGCCAGGCCGCCGAGCGTCATGACGTTGATCGTCTGTCCCATCGCGCCCATGATGATCAGCGACACCAGGATCGAGAGCGGGATCGAGATGCAGACGATGATGGTGCTGCGCCAGCTCCCGAGGAACATCAGGATCATGAGGCCGGTCAGGATCGCGGCGATCACGGCCTCGCGGACCACGCCTGCAATTGCCGCCCGGACGAACAGCGACTGGTCGAAAAGTTGTCGCACCTGGAGCGCGGGAGGCAGGCCGGCCAGGATTCTGGGAAGCGCTTCCTTGACGCTGTTCACGACCGCCAGCGTCGATGCCTTGCCGTTGCGGAGAATCGTCAGCAGCGTGCCGCGGCTGCCGTTGGTGCGCACGATGCTGGTCTGGACGTTGTACCCGTCGTGAACTTGGGCGACGTCGCGCAGGTAGACGGTCGCGCCGTTGACGACTTTGACGGGCAGGCCGTTCATGTCGTCCAGCACGCGCGGGCTGCTGTTCAGCTTGATCTGATAATCCTTATCGCCGATCTTCGCGGTGCCGGCGGGCAGGATGAGGTTCTGATTGCCGAGCGCGTTCGACACGTCGGCGGGCGAGAGGCCCTTGGCAAACATCTGCTCCGGGTCGAGGTCCACGACGACGCTGCGGAACTTGCCGCCATAGGGCAGCGGCACCGCCGCGCCGGGGATCGTCGCGAGCTGGGTGCGGATGAAGTTCTGCCCCATGTCGAACAGTTCCTGTTCGCTCATGGCGGGGCTTTCCAGACTGAGCTGGAGGATCGGGACGGCGGACGCGTCGTACTTGATGACGCTCGGCGGCGTGGTGCCCGGCGGGAAGATCTTGAGCAGGGTTTGGGAGATCGCGGTGACCTGCGCCAGCGCCATCTCCACCTTCGCGTTCGGCTGGAAGTAAATGCGGGTGACGGAGACGCCGTTATACGACTGCGACTCCATATGCTCGATGTCGTTGACGGTGGTGGTCAGGGAGCGCTCGAAGATGGTGACCATGCGCTTTTCCATCTCTTCGGGCGCAAGACCGCCGTAGTTCCACACGACGCTGACAACCGGAATGTCGATATAGGGAAAAATATCGACGGGCATGGAGACGATCGACGCTACGCCAAGAATGGCGATCAGCACCGACATCACCACAAAGGTATATGGCCGCCGTAAGGCGAGGCGAACAATCCACATGGCAAGAACCCAGCGTGAGCCGAAAGACGCTGAAAGGGGGCTTAGCTATAGGATAACGAATGAATTGAATCGGTTTCGCTGGCTCTTTTGAGTCAACAGAGCCGCGACAGTCATGGAGCGGTTATCTCATGCCGATTCGCTGCGTCAGCGACCGCTCCATCACTGTCGCGGCTCTGTTGAGAGCACTACGGCCGTACGCTGACCTTGTCCGCGGTCGGGAAATCGGCCGGGACCTTTTGGGTGACTTTGCCCGTGGCCGCCCACTCCGCCCCGCGCTGGTACGTCGTGGTAAACCCGACGCACTTGAGGGCCGCGACGTCGTGACCCATCGTCGTGTGGAAAACGCGGCCCTTGCCGTACGAGAGCACCATCAGCATCGGCTCGTCGTGCCCGGTCCCCTTGTTCGCGGGGTCGGAATGCGCGGTCGCGAGCACCTTCATGTTCTCGCCCGGCCCGCGCAGGGTCGCATAAAGCTCGTCCGGGGCGTGCATCCAGACCGGCGGAAGTCCCTTCAGAATCGGGTGCTCCGGGTCGCGCGCCGTCACCTGGAACTGGAGGCGCTGCCCGTGCGATCCGGCGCTCCCCGGCTTGGTGTCCGACACCAGTTTGCCGTCCTGGAAATACCACATCGGACCCGAGGCTTCGGTGCGCCCGCGCCAACCGCCGATCCCGATCATCGCGTTGAAGTCTTTCCACTTGGGGAAGGCGTTGTCGGCCGCGTGGACCACGACCAGACCGCCGCCGTTCTTCATATAGCTCTCGAACGACGCCATGAGGTCGGCCGGCCATTCGGGCGAGTCTAGATTCTGCACGATGACCTGATACTTGGTGAAATCGGGGTGGAAATTCGAGAAGTCGCCGCCCGAAACCGGGGCCGTCACGACGTCGACCTGGAAGAGTCCGGTCTGCTCGAGTTGCTGCTTCAGGACGGGCGTGGTCGCACGCCAGTCATGATACGTCCCGCCGCTCTGCCCGTCGAGGAGCATCACCCGGATCGGGGCCGCGCTCAAGAGCGCCGTTGCGCAAAGTGTCAGGAGGAGAGTTCGCATAGAATTCCGCTTAAAAACAGCATATCCGAAGGGAGGTCGGGGGAGAAGAGAAAGGTAGGACGCCGAGCGGCCGGAACAACGTCCGGCCGCCATCGGACGGGTAAAAATCTATCGGCCGGCAACGGCCGCGGTCGTGCCCTTCCTATCGAGGAAGCACTCGCGGCAAAACACCGGACGGCCTTGCGTCGGCTTGAACGGCACCGTCGTTTCCCGCCCGCACTGCGAGCAGGTAGTCATGGTTTCCGTTTTCGTAAAGCCGGAACCCGCTGAACCTTGGCGCTTGGCCTTGCAGCCTTTGCACCGCTTGGGCTCGTTCTTGAAGTTCTTGTCGTGGAAGAAGTGCTGCTCTCCCGCTGTAAAGGTGAAATCTGCTCCGCAATCAACGCACTTGAGAGTACGATCCTGAAACTCCGGCATGGCAACTGGTCCCCGTATGAGCTTGAACTGGTGTCGGATAGTGCTGGCAGCGGGGGGAACCCCACCACCGCAGAGTTATTCCATTTCCCGGCGATTTTTCTTCCGGTTTCGTTTGCGGGCCAGCGCCTGCTTGACCCGGAGCTTCTCGCCTGGCTTCAAATAGAAGGAGTGACGCTTCACTTCCTTGATAATGTCCTCGGTTTGGACTTTTCGTTTGAAGCGGCGAAGGGCGTTTTCCAAAGTCTCGCCCTCTTGAAGCCTTACTTCAGCCAAATCTAACCACACCTCCCAACACACAAAGTGTCCCCGTGCGTTGCCTGAAGTTCCGAGACCCACCATTTTCGAATGGCGCAAACCCAAAAAATCCTGCGCTACACACAGAAGGTACTGATATCATAGGTGGTTGCCAGATAAAGTCAAGAGCCAAATTCGGACACGATTTCCTGGTTCTAGCGAGGACCTCCACCTTACCGTTTCTTTTCAGGGACTTAGCTGAATGGAAAATGTCTTAGCGATCCTACTGGCGGGAGGCGCGGGAGAGAGGCTGTTTCCGCTGACCAAGGACACTGCCAAACCGGCCGTGCCCTTCGGCGGAGCCTATCGCATCATTGACTTTACCCTCTCCAACTGCATCAATTCCGACGTTCGTAAAATTTTCATTCTGACGCAGTACAAAGCCCTCGATTTGATCCGCCACGTCCGCGACGGCTGGAACATCCTTTCCGCCGAGCTCGGAGAGTACATCGAGATCATTCCGCCGATGAAGCGGGTCTCCGACGATTGGTATCAGGGAACCGCGGACGCCGTCTTCCAGAACTTCCAGAGCATCGAGGCCGAAGCCCCGGACCAGACCCTGATCCTGGCGGGCGACCACATCTACAAAATGAACTACCACGAGATGCTGGACTGGCACCGCCAGCATCACGCGGATATCACGATCGCCACGCTTCAGGTCCCACCCGAGGAGGCTCCGCGCTTCGGGGTCGCCGAGATCGGCGCCGACTACCGGGTGGTCGGCTTCGAGGAGAAGCCGCAGCACGGCAATCCGATCCGGTCGCGCTTCGACCCCGCGATGGTCAGCGCCTCCATGGGGATCTACGTGTTCAACACCGGCGTCCTCCTCGACGCGCTCCATGAGGACGCGCAGGACCCCGATTCCAGCCACGATTTCGGCCGCGACATCCTCCCGCGGCTGCTTTCGCGCGTGCGTGTGATCGCCTACGACTTCCAGGACATGAACGCCAAACAAGTGCGCTATTGGCGCGACGTGGGCACGCTCGACGCCTACTACGAAGCCAATATGGACCTGGTCGCCGTGGTCCCCGAGTTTAACCTGTACGACCGCCGCTGGCCCATCCGGACGAACGTGACGCAGCAGCCCCCCGCGAAATTCGTCTTCGCGCAGGAAGGGCGCCGCATGGGCGTGGCCGTCGACTCGGTCGTGAGCGCCGGGTGCATTGTTTCCGGCGGCCGCGTCCTGCACAGCATCCTTTCGCCGGGCGTGCGCGTGAACAGTTATTGCGAAGTGGAGTATTCGATTCTGATGCCTGGCGCGGAGATCGGCCGTTACAGCCGCCTCCACCGCGCCATCATCAACACCGACGTGAAAGTCCCCGACTCCAGCGTGATTGGGTTCGACCATGACGCGGACCGCGCCCGGGGCTATCACGTCACCGAAGGCGGCATCGTTGTAGTCGCATAACAGGGGCCGGGGGCTGGGGGCCAGGGGCCGGGCAAAGTATGCCGCCTCCTGAAACCCGATCGCCGCCCGAGCCTAAACCGCAATCATAAGAAGCCCGGGCGTCCTCGGAGCTCCGGATCGGCGAAACTACTGCCGGCCCCCGGCCCCCGGCCCCTGGCCCCAGGAGAAATAGTGACCACCATCGTAAAAGTAATCGGAAGAGAGATCCTCGACTCGCGTGGTAATCCCACCGTTGAGGCGGATGTTTACCTTGCCGACGGCAATATGGGACGGGCCGCTGTGCCGTCCGGCGCTTCCACCGGCGAGCACGAGGCCGTCGAACTACGAGACGGAGACAAGTCGCGCTACCTCGGCAAAGGCTCGCTGAAAGCAGTCGGCCACATCAACACCGAGATCGCCGGCGCGCTCCAGGGTAAGGACGCGTCGCACCAGGGCGAGGTCGATCGCATCATGATCGAGCTCGACGGGACGCCCAACAAGGGCCGCCTCGGCGCCAACGCGATCCTCGCCGTGTCGATGGCGGCCGCACGCGCGGCAGCCGCCGCGCAGCGTACGCCGCTCTATCGCTACCTCGGCGGCGCCAACGCCGTCACGCTGCCGGTCCCGATGATGAACATCATCAACGGCGGAGCGCATGCGGACAACTCGGTCGACGTCCAGGAGTTCATGATCGCCCCCTTCGGCGCGGAGAAGTTCTCCGAAGCGCTGCGCATGGGCGTCGAGGTCTTCCATACGCTGAAGAAGGTCCTCAGCAAGAAGGGCTACTCGACCGCGGTCGGCGACGAGGGCGGTTTCGCTCCGATGCTGAAGTCGAACGAAGAGGCGATCGAAAGCTGTCTCGAAGCCATCTCGCAGGCCGGCTACAAGCCCGGCGAGCAGATCGGCATTTGCCTCGACCCCGCCTCCAGCGAGTACTACAAGGAAGGCAAGTACGTCTTCAAGAAATCGGACAACAGCTCGCGCTCTTCGGAACAGATGGTCGAATTCTGGGCCAACTGGGTTCGCCAGTATCCCGCTATTCTCTCGATCGAAGACGGCATGTCCGAGGACGACTGGGCCGGCTGGAAACTGCTCACCGAGACTGTCGGCAAGAAGGTCCAACTGGTCGGCGACGATCTGTTCGTCACCAACAGCACGCGCCTGAAGCGCGGCATCGACGAGGGCATCGCCAACTCGATCCTGGTCAAAGTGAACCAGATCGGCTCGCTCACCGAGACGCTCGACGCGATGGGCATGGCCGCGCGAGCCGGGTACACCGCGGTCGTTTCGCACCGCTCCGGCGAGACCGAAGATCCGTTCATCGCCGACCTCGCGGTCGCTACCAATGCGGGCCAGATCAAGACCGGCTCGGCCAGCCGCACGGACCGCATCGCGAAATACAACCAGCTCCTCCGCATCGAAGAGCGGCTCGGCAAGGACGCGCGCTTCCTCGGCAGAAAGGCGTTCCGTCAATGACGAAACTCGTTCTGGTGCGCCACGGGGAAAGCTCGTGGAACAAGGAAAATCGCTTCACCGGCTGGACCGACGTCGATCTCTCGGAGAAGGGCCGCCAGGAGGCGAAGGAGGCCGGCGAGGTGCTCAAGCGCGAAGGCTACACCTTCGACGTCGCCCACACCTCGGTGCTCAAGCGAGCGATCCGTACTCTCTGGACGGTCCTCGACGAGATGGACCTGATGTGGATTCCGGTGCATCGCACGTGGCGGCTCAACGAGCGCCACTACGGCGCGCTCCAGGGACTCAACAAAGCGGAGACGGCCGAGAAGTTCGGTGAGCAGCAGGTGAAAATCTGGCGCCGCAGCTACGACGTCCCGCCACCCGCGCTGACTGCCGACGATCCGCGCTTCCCTGGCAGCGACCCGCGCTACGCGAAGCTCACGAAGGAGGAATTGCCGCTGACCGAGTGCCTCAAGGACACAGTCGCGCGCTTCCTCCCCTACTGGCATGAGACGATCGCACCGGCGGTGAAGTCCGGGCAGAAAGTCCTCATCGCCGCCCACGGCAACAGCCTACGCGCGTTGGTGAAATACCTCGACAACGTGTCGGAGGCCGACATCGTCGAGCTCAACATCCCGACAGGAATGCCGCTCGTGTATGAGCTGGACGACAATCTGAAACCCCTCAATCGCTACTACCTGGGAGATCCCGAAAAAGTGAAAGCTGCGATGGACGCGGTCGCGAACCAAGGAAAAAAGAAGTAATGCTTATTGGCCACGAACGAACACGAATCAACACGAATAAAACAAATTCTTATTCGTGTGCATTCGTGTTCATTCGTGGCCAAGGATTTGAGAATCGCTCGTCTCGTAGAACTTCTCTGTCAGTGAGGCTTTTCAGGAATTCCACAAGGTCCGTTTTGTTTTGCTTCGTGAGCGGCAGCTTTTTGAGTCTTTCGTCTTTACCCGCGCTCTCGTTCCCGCCCTTCGCGTAGTGCTCCACGACATCTTCCAACGACGCAATGCTCCCGTCGTGCATGTACGGCGCGGTCAGTTCGACGTTGCGTAGAGTGGGTGTCCGGAAACGTTCCGTCTGTTGGGTATGGGCCTTCGGCCCACCGAAGATGATGAAAACCCTCTATAGTGTCAGGTGAGATCGCAGGAGCGACGAGGCCGTCGGGACAGTGGAGAAGTCGAAGCCGTCCGTCT
>Ga0207661_10001295_pt1 | contig 16734 bp, 16 predicted proteins | sample KBSC713LmetaG_FD_184337 | JGI IMG/M metagenome (GOLD analysis project Ga0207661, IMG submission 184337) | Corn rhizosphere microbial communities from Kellogg Biological Station, Michigan, USA - KBS C7.1-3L metaG (SPAdes) (version 2) | ecosystem: Host-associated > Plants > Roots > Rhizosphere ...
GACCACATCGGCATCGGCGTCGCACGGGGGTCGTACGGGGGTTACTCGGCGCTTTACGTGACCGCCGATTTCGGCGGCAACTGAGCGCCCGGGTCGCCGGCGCCGCCGTTCGTTGCACGAGGCATCACTTGGTAGGGTGATGTGGTGATTTCGATCTCAAGATCAGTTGGCGACCGCCCGATAAAGCGGGATGCCGGGACCACTCCGGCACCCCGACCATGGGCGACTACCACGTCAAGAGAATCGTTCTGCCGAGCGGCAAGACCGTCGAGATCGTCTATTACCAGGCGGCCGGCGGTGAGCCGATCATCACCGAGGCCCGCGAGGTCGATGCCGAGCCGGTCCTCGAGTTGCGCGTCCGTCAGATCGAGCTGTGCGCGGGTTGCGGCAGCGAGCGGGTGCACCCGATGGACTGGGTCGAGGTCGAGGACATGCGCTGGAAGCTTTCCGTGCGCTGTCCCGACTGCGAATGGGAGTGCACCGAGGTGTACGAGCAGCCTGAGGTCGAGCGCTACGACGACCTCCTGAACGACTCCACCGACCGCATGATCGAGGAGCTCGACCGCATCACGCGTGAGAACATGGCCGAGATGGTCGAGCGGTTCCGCTACGCGCTCGACAACGACGGCATCACGCCGTTCGATTTCTGAGCGCTGCCGCGGCCGCGTACCATCTGCGCGTGATCACGCTGGACGACGTTCGCGCCGCAGCAGCCCGGATCGACGGGGTTGCGCATCGCACGCCGGTGCTCCGCTCGGCTGCCCTCGACCAGGCGGTGGGGGCGAGGGTGGCCTGCAAGGCAGAGATCTTCCAGCGGGTGGGAGCGTTCAAGTTTCGCGGCGCCTACTCGATGCTGTCCGCCCTTGATGACGACGCGCTCGGCCGTGGAGTCGTCGCCTATTCGTCGGGAAACCACGCCCAGGCGGTGGCCCTGGCCGCGCAGCTGCTGGGCGCCCCGGCCGTGATCGTGATGCCGCGTGACGCCCCCCTGCTGAAGCTCGCGGCCACCCGCGGGTACGGCGGTGAGGTGGTGCTCTACGAGCGGGGCGTCGACGACCGGGTCGCCCTCGCGGAGAGCCTGGCCCGCGAGCGCGGGCTGACGGTTGTGCCCCCGTTCGATCACGAGCTGATCATGGCCGGCCAGGGCACCGTCGCCCTGGAGCTGCTCGACCAGGCGCCCGATCTCGATCTGCTGCTCGTCCCGGTCGGCGGCGGCGGCCTGGTCGCCGGCTGTGCCGCCGCCGCCCGCGCGCTTCGGCCCGGCATCCGAGTGGTCGGGGTCGAGCCGGAGGCCAGCGACGACACCAGGCGCTCGCTGCAGGCAGGGCACCGGGTCTCGGTGCCGCCGCCCGAGACGATCGCCGACGGTCAGCAGCTGACCATCCCCGGCGAGCTGACGTTCGAGGTGGTCAGAAGGCTGGTGGACGAGGTGGTCGCGGTGTCGGACGCCGAGATCGTGGCGGCCATGCGCTTCTGCTTCGAGCGGCTGAAGGTGGTGGTCGAGCCCAGCGGCGCCAGCGCCCTGGCCGCGCTGCTGGCCGGGCGCGTCGACGCGGCCGGGGGGCGGGTCGGGGTGGTGCTGTCAGGCGGGAACGTCGACCCGCAGCGGTTCGGGAGCCTGCTGCTCGACCTCGCCCGGTAGCTCGCGCATCCGGATCAGTGGGGATGGCAGCAGGAACAGCACACCCAGCAAGGCGCCCGCGGTGGCGATCCAGAGCGTGGGCCGCAGGCCGATGCTGCTGCCGAGCAGGCCGCCGGCCAACCCGCCGATCGGGCGCACGCCATAGTTGACCATCATGTACGCCCCCTGCACCCGCGCTCGCAGCCGGTCCGGGATCACCGCGGCGAAGATCGAGCCCAGCGTGATGTCGAGCATCATCACTCCCACACCACTGCCGAACTCGGCCAGGAACAGCAGCGCCAGCACGACACCGTGCGGCCCGCCGGCCAGCGGGACGAGCAGCAGCGGCGCGGGGAACAGCAGGCAGCCGACTGCGCATGCCGGGCCGATCCCCATCCGCCGGCTGAGCGGGGCAGTGACCAGCGATCCCAGCACCCCGCCCACCGCACCGCCGCCCAGCACCAGGCCCAGCGTGCCCGGGCTGACGCCCAGCTCGCGGGTGGCGAAGAGGATGAACAGGGCGAAGAACATGAAGTTGAACAGGTTGACAGTGGCGGTCGCACCGAGGGCGGCCCGGATGATCGGGGAGCCGAGGATGAAGCGGATGCCCGGCATCACGCCGCCGTGCTCCGGCGACTCCGGGTCCGGCTCCCGGGGGTCGATGCGGTGCAGGAAGAACGCGGAGCCGACGAACGAGACCGCGTCGGTCAGCACGGCCACCGGCGCGCTCAGCAGCTGGACGAGGATCCCGCCCACGCTCGGTCCGGCGACGTACGACATGGCTCGCGTCCCGTTCAGGATCGAGTTGCCCTCGACGAACTGCTCGCGAGGCACGATCGAGACGAAGACGGTGCTGTGGGAGACGTAGAACAGCACGCTCAGCGTCCCCACCACGAACGCGACGGCGTACAGCTGACCCATCGTCAGCGCATCCAGCTCGTACGCGGCGGGGATCGTCGCCAGCGCAGCGGCGCGGCCGAGGTCGGCGGCGATCATCATCCGCCGCCGGTGTCCGAGGCGGTCGACCCAGGCGCCGAAGTGCAGCGAGAACAGCAGGTTGGGCACCAGCGCTGCGGCCGTCAGGTAGCCCATGTCGGCGGCGCCCGCGTCCAGGGCCAGCACCGCCACCAGCGGCAGGGCGATCATGCTGATCTGGTCGCCGAACAGCGATATCGCCTCGGCGGTCCAGAGGCTGCGGAACACCGGGTTGCTGCGCAGCAGGTGGGGGATCAGACGGTCAGGCATCGTCGTCCGGGGCGATGTGCGGGAAGGCGTAGAGCATCGCGGTGACCAGCCGCGAGCCTTCCGGCGGCGGCTGGCCGCTCAGCGTTCGCCGGGTGAACTCCTCCGCCAGCTGCCGCAGCCGGGCGGTCAGCTCGGCCAGCTCCTCGGAGGTCAAGTACATCTGCGTGTCGCCGAAGGCCGCCGCCTCCTGCCAGCGCGGCGGCTCCTGCGGCTTGGCCTCCAGCCACCGCATCAGCGACGCGAACTGGTGCCGGCCGATGAACCGCGCCAGCTCCTGCTCGGCAGCCGCCATCTCCGGCGACGTGGTCACGTCCGGCCAGCCGATGAAGTACGAGGTGGCTTGCCACGGTCGCCGCCGTCCGGTGCCGCCGCCGGCCTCCTCGACCAGGCCCCACTTGGCCAACTGGCGCAGGTGGAAGGAGATGTTGGCCGGGCTCTGGTCGAGATGGCGGCCGGCCTCGGTGGCGGTCAGCGGTCCCTCGAAGCGCAGCAGTCCCAGCAGCCGCATGCGAAGCGGATGGGCGAGCGCCCGCAGGGCGCGGGGGTCGGTCAGCTCGGTCTGGCGGCGACGGAAGGGAGGAAGCGGCTTGGCCATTACCGCAACATATCTTTCGAAAGAAATGTTGTCAAACAGAGGTTCTGCACCCGACGCGCTCAGTGCCGGTAGGAGCTCTCCTCGGCGTGCCGCTCCAGCGCGAGCTCGATCAGCTGGTCGAGCAGCTGCGGATACGAGATTCCCGACGCCTCGAACAGCTTCGCGTAGACGCTGGTCGAGGTGAACCCGGGGATTGCGTTGATCTCGTTCAGGACGACCCGATCGTCGGGCGTGACGAAGAAGTCGATGCGGGCCATGCCTGCGCACTCGCAGACCTCGAAGGCGAGACGGGCGGCCTGCTTGAGCTCCGCGGCCACTCCCGCCGCCAGCTTCGCGGGCGCGTCCAGGCGCATCGCCCCCTCGTCGTACTTCGCCGAGTAGTCGTACCACTCGGAATCATTGGCGATCAGGATCTCGCCCGGCACGCTGACCACCGGGTCGGCGTTGCCCAGCACGCCCACCTCGACCTCGCGGCCGGCGATGAACTCCTCGACGATCACCTTGGAGTCGTGCGAGAACGCCAGCTCCATGGCGTCGGCCAGCTCGTCGGGGCCGTGCACCTTGCTGATGCCGACGCTCGAGCCCAGCCGGGCCGGCTTGACAAAGCAGGGATACCCCAGCGGCTCCACCGAGCCGGCGTCCCAGCGGCGGTGGCGGAAGGCCACGCTCTCGGCGACCGCGATCCCGGCCGAGCGGAGCACCATCTTCACCGCGTCCTTGTCCATCGTCAGCGACGACCCCAGCACGCCCGAGCCCACATAGGGCATGTTCAGCATCTCGAGCAGGCCCTGCATCGTCCCGTCCTCGCCGAACGGCCCGTGCAGCACCGGCAGCACGACGTCGATCGCCCCTGCCTCGGCGGGCACCGGCGAACCCGCCGCGGTGGGCACCAGGCTCCGGCTCTCCGCGCCCGGTTCCAGCGACAGCTGGCCGGAGGCCTCGAGCTGCCATGCGCCCTGGCGCCCGATCTGCACCGGCACGACGTCGTAGCGGTCGGGGTCGAGCGCCGCCAGCACCGAGGCGCCGGACATCAGCGAGATGTCGTGCTCGGAGCTGCGGCCGCCGTAGATCACGGCGACGCGGATGCGCCGCGGCCGGCTCACGGGCACGGGTTGGCGGGATCCGCTGTGGAGCGGTAGACCTGGATCGCCACCGTGCTCTTGGCCGGCACGTCGTTGCCGGCCGCCGGATCCTGGGCGACCACGGTTCCCTCGGGCGGCAGGGTGGGATCGGTGGGGTCGATGAAGCAGGCCGTGGCCGCGGTCTTCAGCCCGGCGTCGTGCAGCGTCGCCCGGGCCGCGTTGCTGTCGGAACCGACCACGTCGGGCACGGTGACCGGCGCCGGCCCGCTCGACACCGTCAGTGCCACGGTGGAGCCGCCCGCCACCTGCGTGCCCGCCGACGGGTTCGAGCTGATCACCTGGTCCTGGGGCACGCTGTCGCTGGACTCGTCCGTCCGTGTTGCCTTCAGCCCCACCTGCTTCAGGGCGGTGACGGCCTCGTCGTAGGTCATGCCCGAGGTGTCGGGCACGGTGACGATGCCGCTCGAGACCAACAGCTCGACCTGGGTGGTCACCGGCACCAGCTTGCCGGCCTTCGGGTTCGAGCCCGACACCTTGCCGGACGGCAGCTTCGAGCTGACCTGGGTGATTGTGGGGAACGGCAACCCGAGGTCGGTAAGCTTCGTCACCGCCTCGCTCTGATCCAGCCCTCGCAGCTGCGGGATCGTCACCGTATTCGGCCCCGCGCCGACGAAGATGGTCACCGTCGATCCCTTGTCCGCGGTGCTCCCACCAGACGGGTCGCTGCGGATCACCTTGCCCTTCTGCTCGGCTGTCGATTCGCGCTGTTCGCTCTTGACGTCGAAGCCCTGGGCCTGGAGCCGGTTGGTGGCCTTCTGCTCGGTCAGCCCGACGACGTTGGGCACCTCGACGCCGGCCGTGTCGAACTGGCTGTAGACGTAGTAGCCGACCGCCGCGGCGGCCAGCAGCAGGAGCAGCACCAGCAGCCACGGCAGCACGCTTCGCCTGCTCTGGGCCGGGGGCGGCGGAGGCGGCGGCGCCGGTCGGGCGTAGGCCTCCATCACCTGGGTCTGGGGCGGCACGGCGGCCATCACGCGGGTCGCCTGCTGCGTGTTCTGCGACACCGCCAGGCCGCGGCGTACGCGCTCCAGGTCGTCGGCCATCTCCCGTGCCGACGTGTAGCGTAGCTGTGGGTCCTTGGCCAGCGCCCGCATCACGACCTGCTCCAGGGGAGGCGAGATGAGGCGGTTCAGCTGGCTCGGCGGTGTCGGCGCCTCCTGCACCTGCTTCATCGCGATCTCGACGGCCGAGCCGCCGGTGAAGGGTAGCTCGCCGGTCAGCATCTCGTACAGCACGATGCCCATCGAGTAGATGTCCGACTGGGGGCCGACGGTCTGCCCGCGGGCCTGCTCCGGCGACAGGTACTGGGCGGTGCCGACGATCGAGCCCACCTCGGTCATCTCGCTCATGTTGGCGGCGCGGGCGATGCCGAAGTCGGTCATCTTGAGCACGCCCTCGTCGTTGATCATCATGTTGTGCGGCTTGACGTCGCGATGGATGACGCCGCGGCGATGGGCGAAATCGAGCGCCTGCAGCGCCTGCTGCGCATAGGCGATGGCGTCGGCCTGGGGCAGGGGGGCGTGGGAGTTGATCTCCTCCTTGAGCGTCTCGCCGTCCACATACTCCATCGCGATGTAGTACTGGCCCTCGGCCTGGCCACGGTCGTAGATGCCGACGATGTTCGCGTGGGTCAGGCCGGCGGCCGCCGTGGCCTCCCGGCGAAACCGCTCGATGAACCCCTCGTCACGGGTGTAGCGGTCGGCCAGCAGCTTGATCGCGACCTGCCGGCCGAGGCTCTCGTCCCCGGCCAGGAACACGTCGGCCATGCCGCCGGAGCCGATCTGCCGTTCCAACCGGTAACGGCCGTCGAACATCTCTCCGATCCTGTGCTCGAAGCCCACGACCGCCTACTTTGCCACGCCCGAGGCCAGATAGGCCTCAATCACGTCGCGGGCGATGGGGGCGGCGATGGTGCCGCCGAACTCCGGGGTGCGCTCGATCACGACGGCCACGGCGATGCGCGGCCGCTCGGCTGGCGCGAACGCGATGAACCATGCGTTGTTCAGTCCGGCGGTTCCTGTCTCGGCGGTGCCCGTCTTGCCGGCCACCGACAGGTTTCCTACATTCGCCGCCGTCCCGGTGCCCTCCTCCACCACCCGGCGCATCATCGAGGTCAGGTCCGCCGCGGTTTGCGACGACATGACGCGGGTGATCTGCTCGGGCCGGCTCTCGAACACGGTCTTGCCGCTGGGCGAGACCGCCTTGTCGACCAGCGACGGCGCCATCCGCATGCCGCCGTTGGCGATCGTGGCCGCCACCGTGGCCATCTGCAGCGGGGTCGCCAGCAGCCGCTCCTGGCCGATCGCCACCCGAGCGATGTCCACCGGCGCCGACGGGGACAGGAACCTGCCCCGGCTGTACATGCCGCTTCGCGAGAGCTCGTCGGAGGGGAAGTCGGCCGGCGGTTTCTGGAAGAACCCGTATGCCTGCATCGTTCGGTACAGCCGATCCTTGCCCACCTGCTCGCCGATCTGGGCGAACACGGTGTTGTAGGAGAAGGTCAGAGCTTCGGCCAGTGAGACCTGCCCGGCGGACTCGCCGCCGGCGTTGCACAGGGGCACGGTCTGGATCGTGATGCAGGTGCCCTTGCCATCGATGATCGTGTCGGGCGTGTACCTGCCGCTTTCAAGCGCCGCGGTGGCCGTCACCACCTTGAAGGTGGAGCCCGGTGCGTACAGCCCCTGGGTCGCCCGGTTGAGCAGCGGCGAGCCCGAGCCGGGCGCCGCCGCCCGCTTGATGGCTCCCGCCACGTCGTTGGGGTTGTAGCCCGGCGAGGATGCCATCGCCAGCACGCGGCCGGTCTGCGGCTCGAGCGCCACCACGGCGCCGTGCAGCGCGCCGAGGCCTCGCGCGGCCGCCCGCTGGGCCGGCATCGAGAGGCTGGTCACCAGGTCGTTGCCGGTCACCGTCTGCCCCTGCAGCTTGTCCCCGAGCTTGTCGAACAGCGTCGCCAGGTCGCTGTTGGACGAGGTCAGGTAGTCGTTGTAGTAGAGCTCGAGCGCGGTGCGGCCCTCGCCCACCGTGTTGTACCCGACCGGCTGTGCGAACAGCGGCCCGAACGGGTAGCGGCGGAGGTACAGGGTGATGCCGTTCTTCACGCGTCGCTTGTTGGCGGCCAGCACGGTGCGCCCGCCGGCGTCGTAGATCAGGCCCCGCTTTACCGAAAGCTGGCGGTACACCAGTCGGGCGTTGTCCTCGCGGGCGGCCAGGTCGGGCGCCGCCCAGATCTGCCAGTAGGCGGTCATCGTGACCAGGATCAGGGTGCCCAGGGCGGCGATCCAGAACAGGCGTCCGATCCGCGCGTTCATCTGATCGCCTTCCGTGTCCGGTCGGAGACCATCAGCAGCAGACCCAGCAGCATGAAGTTGGAGACGATCGACGAGCCGCCGTAGCTGACGAAGGGCAGGGTGATCCCCGTCAGCGGCACCACGCGGGTGACACCGCCGACGATCAGGAACGCCTGGAACGAGAAGGCGAACGTCAGCCCCGCCGCCAGCAGCTTGGAGAAGCTGTCGTCGGCCAGCGTGGCCACCTTGAAGCCGCGGTAGGCGAACAGCAGGTAGACGATCAAGAGCCCGGCGGCGCCCGCCAGCCCGGTCTCGTTGGCCCACACGGCGTATATGCCGTCGGTCTGGGCAGCCGGGATGATCGTGCTGCCGTTGTCCAGCAGCTGAAAGCTCCGCCCCAGCCCGGAGCCGAAGAGGCCGCCATCGGCGATCGACTCGATCGTCTGGATCAGCTGGTAGCCGGTGTCACGCGAGTCGGGCCAGGGATTGAGCCAGATGCTGAACCGCTCGCGAACGTGGCCGGCGGTCTCGTAGACGAACCACGAGCCGGCCGCGAACAGTGCCAGGCCGACCACGGTGTACAGCGAGCGGCCGGTGGCGACGTACAGCATGGCCAGGAAGATGCCGAACAGCAGCAGCGCCGTGCCCATGTCGTTCATCACGGCAACCACGGCGAGGGCGATGCCGGTCATGGTCAGGAGCGGTCCCAGGTGGCGCACCGCCGGGAAGCCGATGCCCAGGATGGTGCGGTGCGACATCGAGAGCACCTCCTGCTTCTCGCGCAGGTACCCGGCCAGGAACACCACCAGCAGCAGCTTCGAGAACTCGCCCGGCTGCACCTGGATGCCGCCCAGCCGGATCCACAGCCGGGCACCGTTGATCTCGGTGCCGACGACCATCGTCAGCAGCAACAGCGTCACCGCCAGCGCCCCCAGCGTGTACTTGTAGCTCTCCAGCCGGCGCACGTCGCCGACCAGCAGGATGAGGGCCAGGAAGCCTGCCAGCCCGACGACGATCCAGATCGACTGGTCGCGGGCCAGCGTCGGGTTGAGCCGGTAGATCTCGATCAGGCCGACCGCGGTCAGCAGCGCGGCCAGCGGCAGCAGCCAGGGGTCGGCGTCGGGAAGGCCGGCCCGCAGCCCGATGTGGGCGACCGCGTACAGGGCCAGGAAGTAGCCGGCGTAGATCAGCGACGTCGAGTCGATCTCCTGCTGGCGGGCGGTGTACACGCTGAGGAACCCGACCGCCGTCACCAGAGCGACGAACAGCAGGTTCCAGAGCTCGCGGTAGCGGGCGGATCTCACGGGCTGCCTTCCTCGATCCGGCGCACCGCCTGCCGGGCGCTGTCGAGCGACCGCAGGCGGTGGTCGAACAGCTCCTTGCGCGTCTCCGGGTCGAGGGAGGCATAGGTGACGGGTGACGCGTAGACGGCGTGGTAGAGCTTGATCCCGGCGAACAGGTCGATCGGCACGCCCTGGTAGACCTCGATTCGCCCCGTGCTCTCGTTGGCGCCGACGAAGTGGCTTTCCCGCAGGCCGAGCACTGCCCCGGCGCCCAGTGCGGCGATCACGAGCACCGCAATCGCCGATCGCAGCAGCACGCGCCGCCAGTTCACCGGCGTTCGCTGGTCATCGTCGTCGGGTTCCAGGTCGGGATCCACGGTGAGGATCGTGCGCACCGCCGCCGTGCTGTCGGCCTCGTCGGTCTCGCCCATCCGGAAGGCGATTGCGGTCACGTTGTCCTCTCCGCCGCCGGCCAGGGCGGAGCGGATCAGCCTGCGCACCAGCTGCTCACAGGAGCCGCCCTCCGCCATCACCGAGGCCACCTCGTCCTCGGACACCATGTCGGTGAGCCCGTCGGAGCACAGCAGCAGCAGGTCGTCCGGCTGCGGTTCGATCGAGAAGAGGTCGACCTGTACTGTCGGCTCCGAGCCCAGCACGCGCGTGATCACGTTGCGCTGCGGGTGGACGGCGGCCTCCGCCTCGGTGATCTGGCCGGCGGCCACCAACTCGGCGACGACCGAGTGGTCCTCGGAGATCCGCTGCAGGCTGTCGTCGCGCAGCAGGTAGGCCCGGCTGTCGCCGACGTTGGCGAGGTCGATCCTGCCCGAGCGGTCGACCAGCGCCGCCGTCACGGTCGTCCCCATTCCCGCCAGGCCGGGGTCGCCGGACGCCCGGTCGAAGATCCGCCTGTTCGCCGTTCCGATCGCGTCGCGCAACGCCTGTGGCCCGTTACGGCGGATCAGGTCGATCTCGGCGAACGCCTCGGCGCACATCGTGGAGGCGATCTCGCCGGCCGCCGCGCCGCCCACCCCGTCGGCCACCATGAACAGCGGCCCGCGCATTAGGTAGGAGTCCTCGTTGTCGTGCCGGACATGGCCGGTCTGGGTCTGTCCGGCGCTGTCGATCACGCCCATCATCGGCCGTCCACCTCGTAGCCGAGCTGGGTCTGCCCCAGCGTGACCACATCGCCTTGCTGCAACGGCCGCGCGCCCCGGAGCTGCTCCCCGTTCACGAAGGTCCCGTTGGTGGAGCCCATGTCCTCCACCATGTCCCGCTCCTGTCCGCGCATGAAGCGTGCATGGCGGCCGGAAGCATAACCGTCTGACCCGAGCGGGATCTGGGCGTCATCCGAGCGCCCGGCAAGTAGCTCTGCGTCCAGCTCGAAGACCGCCCCGGCCTCGAGCTCCGGGCTCTCGCGGACGACCAGCCGGGCAACCGGCCGGCGGCTCACGGCGGCCGGCCGCACCGGGGTCAGGATCATGCTCTCCTGGCCGACCGTGACGTCGCGGGACGCCACCCGGATCACGCGCCAGATGAAGAGGTACAGCAGGACGACGAACGCCACCTGCAGGACGAGCAGCGCCTGATCAACCAAGGTGTCGTTCGAACGTGATCTCGGTGGTTCCCACCGAGATCACATCCCCGCTCATGAGCGCGGTCTCCTGGATGCGCTGGCCGTTCACCTCGGTGCCGTTGGTCGAGCCCAGGTCGACCAGCGAATATCCGTCGCCGATGCGGCGGATCTCGGCGTGCCGGCGGGACACGTTCGAGTCGGCCAGGGTGATGTCGCACTCGCTGGAGCGCCCGATCACGGTCACCCGGTTTTCGATCTCGTGGCGGCTGCCGTTCCACTCAAGCGTCGCCGTCTCCGCGCGCTCGGGCTCAGGAGACGGGGTGTAGACCATGGTTGCAGCGGCCGCGGGCGGCTCCTCGACGGGCGGCGGGGCGGGTGGCGCCGGGGGCGGGTCCGGCGTGACCAGCGGTGCGGCGACCGGCGGGGCGGGGGGCGGTGGCGCCGACGTGCGGCCGTTGCCCTCGCCGGCCGCCTCCTGGGTGGCCACGGCGATCCCGAACGTCCCCACCACGAGGTCGGCCTCCGACTCGATCAGCACCAGCGGCCGGGCGGGCAGCGAATACCCCTCCCGGCGCGCGTGCTCGACCAGGTACTCGGCCAGCTCGTTGCGCATCTGCGTCTCGTAGGCCGCGAACTGCTCTCGGTCCTGGGGGTTCAGGAAGATCGTGTACTCGTCCGGTACGTAGACCCGGTGGATGGAGATGGTCTTGTGCTCGTCCATCTCCTTGGCGAGCTTGCGGGCCAGCTCGACCGGTTGCACCGAGGAACGGAAGGTACGGTTGAACACGCCCTCGAACAGGCCGCCGATCTTGCGCTCGATGTTGCGAAGGACGCTCAACGCAGCTGGGTGGGTGGTTCGCTCCACGGCGCCCGCGGCCTTAGCGGCCGAAGGAGAGACGAGGCCCGGCGAGCGCCCTGATGCAGGCCAGTATACCCACCAATCCGGCAGCTCCCGCCGTTGGCAAGAGCGACGCGGGGCGGGCTTCGAGCACGTGCGGGAAGGCAACGGTCGCCAGCGCGAATGCCAGCGTCCACAGGGCCAGCGCCTGGCCGCGGCGACCCGGCTCCTGTTGTGTCGCGAGCGCCATCAGCGGTGCGAACAGGGCCACGGCGGCCCACACGCACAGTGCGGCCGGGGCGGCTCCCAGAGCCGTCATGTAGGCAAGCGGGTTATCGGCCCCGGCCAGCGGCGTGCGGGCGGCGTGCGGCACCAGGCCACCGGCGATGACGATGATCAGGCCGCCCGCCAGGCCCTCGGCCAAGCGTCGCCGTGGTGTCGGTGCAGCGGCAGCCACCAGCACGTACGCGGGGCCGAGCCCGACGAAGGCCAGTGGCGCGGCAGCCAGCGGCGCGGCCAGCCGTCCGCCCCAACCCCGTCCTGCCCGCAGCCACACCACCGCGAGCGGTGCGTAGATCAACGCGCCTGCCTGGCTGAAGTTCCAGATCGCGGGCAGGCCGAGCACCGCCCCGGCGGCCACCGCCGCGAACGGGGAGCGCCAGCCGAGGACGCCCAGCAGGACGGCCAGCGGCAGTGTCCACGAGGGCGGGTAGACGGGGAACGCTGTCAGCAGCCACGCCGCGCCGACGCCGATGGCCACAGCCGCCGCCAGTCGGCCGGCCGGCATCGCCGGCGTGCGCAGCTGCACGATCGGCGACCGCTCGTCCTCCGTGGCCGGGCGCAGCGCGGCGATCAGCAGGTCGCGAAGCTCGATCGCGGATGGGCGGCGCTCGGGGCTCTCGTCCAGCGCGCGGCGAAGCGCCTTGCCCAGCGCGGGGGGCAGGTCGGGCCGGGTGTGGGCCAGCGGCGGCGCGCCCTTGCCCAGCCGGTCGAGCAGGTCGGAGAGCGACTTGGTGCGGAAGGGATTGCTGCCCGACAGGCATTCGTACAAGGTCAGCGCGGCGGCCCAGACGTCGGTCTTGCCGGTGGCCTGCTCGCCTCGCGCCTGCTCCGGCGCCATGTAGCTGAGGGTGCCGAGCACCTTCTCGTCCATCGTCTGGTCGCGGGCGTCGCGATCGCGGGCGATGCCGAAATCGGTCAGGACGACGCTGCCGTCGTCGGCGATCAGGATGTTGGACGGCTTGACGTCGCGGTGAATGACGTTGCGTTCGTGCGCGTGGGCGAGGGCGTCGCACACCGCCGCGATCGCCCGCACCGCTTCCTGGTCGCCCAGCCCGCTGCGGTCGAAGCGCTGACCCACGACCAGCCGCGAGATCAGGTAGGCGTGATCCGCGTCCTCCTCGACCCCCAGCACCTGGTGGACGCAGGGATGGTCGAGCTTGAGCGCGGTTCGGGCCTCGCGGGCCGCCCGGGGGGCGAATCCCTCTGTCCGGCTGAACACCTTGACGGCGACCTCGCCCGCGCCGGTCAGATCCCGCCCCGAGTAGACGGTGCCGAACCCGCCGCGGCCGAGCTGCCCGGTCAGCAGGTAGCGGCCGGCGATCGTCCGTCCGGACATCCGGCCGCTCTGAGGTGCTGCTGCGGTCTGCGCCACGGGGATGTGTTTTGCCGGAGGGGGCCGATGTCCTTCTTCCTGACGCGGATCCGGGGGCCGCGCCGGGCGTCCGCTGGCCCGCTGGCCCAGCCGCAGGCGGTGATAGGGTCATCCGGTGCCGCCGGACGACTTTTTTGACGACCAGTGGGACGAGCCCAGCCGCACACAGGAGACGGCTCCCACACGCCCCGCCGGGGAGCCGCAGCAACCTCGCCGACCGGAGCCGGAGCAGCAGCCGGCGGGCGCGCCGCCGCCTCGCCGCCGGCGCCCCGCGGCCGGCGGAGGGGGAGGCCGTGGGCCGAACATCCCCCGGCCGGCGGCCATGCAGAATCTCGAGGTGGGGCGGCTGGCGGTGGTGGCCATCGGGGTGCTGGTCGTCCTGCTCGTGTTCGTGTTCCTGATCCGGTCGTGCGGGGGCAGCTCCACCGCCAGCAAGAACCAGGACTACGTCGACGCGGTGAAGGAGCAGGTGCTCTCGAAGTCCGACCAGGCATCCCATCAGCTGCAGGACGTGTTCGAGGCGCCCAGGCCGCTGAAGGCGCAGGCCGCCGTGACCAACGTGGGGCGGGCGCTCGATCTCGAGAAGCAGGCGCTCTCCACTGCCGAGAAGATCCAGCCGACCAAACAAGCCGAGCCGTACCACCCGTCGCTGATCGAGGCGCTGTCGTTCCGGGTCACTGGGCTCGAATGCCTGCAGAAGGGCATGGCGCAGGCATACCGCTCCAAGCCGCCGGTGGCCGGCGGCAAGCTGCTGGTGCCCTGCACGCAGCGGCTGCTGGCATCGGACGTGGTCTATACCGACCGGTACGCCGCCCGGCTCAACAACGCCCTGGCCGACGCCGGGGTCGACGCCCGGGTGCCCACCTCCGCCTTCCTGCCGCCGAAGCTGCAGGGCACGGTCACGCCCGCCGGGATGGGGCTCGTGCTGCAGCGGCTGAAGCCGGGGGCGGTCAAGGGGCTGCACGGCATGAGCCTGGACACGGTGATCGTCCAGACGGGCGGAAAGAGCATCACCCTGCGACCCGGCGGCGACGTCAACCAGGTGCCGGCCTCCACCGACCTGGTGTTCGTGGTCTCGGCCACCAACGGGGGCAACTTCCAGGAGTTCAACGTCCCGGTGACGATCCGGCTGGGGACAGGAAAAAATGCGCCGTCCAAGAAGGCGACAATCGACCAGGTCGGGCCAGGTGACACGGCGACGGTCGAGGTCACGGGGCTGACCACCGACGCGTCGTCGCTGGACTTTGGAAGCGACGTCAAGGTGACCGTGGCCGTTGGCCCGGTGCCCGGCGAGCGCAATGCGTCCAACAACAGGGCGGTCTACACGGTCGCCTTCCTCGTTCCCACGTGAGCACCGCGGATACCGCTCTGGCCGTCGCGGTCGGCGCCGCCGTCGCGGCCGGCCTGTTGCTGCTGATCGTCATCTGGCAGGCGGTGCAGCTACGGCGGCTGCGCCGTGGTCAGCGGCTGCTGCTGGGCACCGACCAGCGCGATCTGGTGGAGTACGCCGTCGGCCTGCTGGCCCGGGTCGAGCACGTCGAGGTCCGGGCGGGCGAGGTCGAGCAGCAGGTGGCGGCGGCGCGCGCCCAACTCGACTCGGCCACCCAGCGGATCGGGCTCGTGCGGTACGATGCACTCGAAGGGACCGGCGGCAGACAGTCCGTTTCGGTGGCACTGCTGAACGCTCGCGGGAACGGCGTGGTGCTGACCGCGATCCAGGATCGTGACTATGCCCGGATCTATGTCAAAGAGCTTCGCGACGGGGTGGCCGACCTCGAGCTCGCGCCCGAAGAGCGTCGCGCAGTCGAGGCGGCCGGTGGAGCGCCTCCATCCGGTCGGGGGTGACCGCCGCCGTGCCTGAGCTGCAGATCCGCCAGGCACAGACGGGCGACCTCGAGGAGCTGCGGCGGATGGCCGCAGAGGCCCTCGGCCCCGACGTCGTCGCCGCCGGCGGAGCTCTTCAGGCCCCTCGCACCGAGCGAGTGCTGGGCGGCGACCTGGTGTTCGTGGCCGAGGCCGGACGGCACCTGGCCGGATACGCGGCGGTGTCCGAGCGCGACGGCGAGCTCGTGCTCGACCAGCTGGTGATCGCCCCCACCGATGAGGGGGTCGGGGTCGGCAACCGGCTGCTGGACTGGGTCGAGGGCTACGGCTGCAGTCGCGAGCTGCGGGCGGTGCGGATCGCGGTCGAGCCGGGCAACGAGCGCGCTCGCGATTTCTACTCCCGCCGCGGGTACCTGCCGGGCGGCGACGGCCTGGTCATCCGGGAGCTGGCTCACCGCTGAGGCGGCAGGCCGTGCCGGCCTGGCCGGTCGGGCACCCGGCGGATCTCGTGCAGTCTGCCCTCCTCGCCCTCCCGCTCCACCTGGAGGGTGGTGTGCTCGACCGCGAAGTGGCGGCGGAGCATCTCGGCCGTGCGCGTCCGCACCAGCCAGGGTTCGGCGTCGGGCCTGACGGTGATGTGCGCCGCGACGGCGAGAAATCCCGAGGTCACCGTCCATACGTGAAGGTCGTGAACCTCGGTGACGCCGTCCACCCGGGCGATCGCGGTGCCCATCTGGGCGACATCGACGTCTGCCGGAGCGGCCTCCATCAGCACGTCGACGGCCTCGCGGACGATGCGGATGCCGCCGACCAGGATCAGGGCGGCGATGCCCAGGCTGGCGATCGGGTCGGCCTGCGTCCAGCCGGTCAACACGATGATCGCCGCGGCGATGATCACCCCCACCGATGAGATCGCGTCGGCCAGCACGTGGCCGAGCGCCGCCCGCACGTTGAGGCCGCCGCCCGAGCGCATCAGCACTCCGGCGGCGGCGACATTGACGAGCAGGCCGGCCGTCGCCACGATCAGGGTGATGCCGCCATCGACCTCGGGCGGGTCGGACAGCCGGCCGGCGGCCGCCCACACGGTGACCAGCGCGATCGCGATCAGCGCGCCGCCGTTCACCAGCGCTGCCAGGATTTCGGCCCGCTGCCAGCCGAAGGTGTGACGGCCGCTGGGGGGCCGGGCCGCCATCCGCACGGCCACCAAGGCCAGCAGCAGCGAGCTCGCGTCGGCCAGCACGTGGCCGGCATCGGCCAGCAGCGCCAGGCTGCCGCCGATCAGCCCGCCGGCCACCTGTGCGACGAAGATGCTGCAGGTGAGCAGCAGCGCAATGGCCAGTCCGCGGGCGCCGGCCTCGCGGGCGGCGCCGTGATCGTGGCCGTGATGATGCCCGTGGTGGGCGTGCGCGTGGCCCATCGTGGGCACGTTACAGCGGGTCGAGCGACCCTGTCTGGGTCGTCACCGCACGTCGGCAGCTGACCCGGGTCGGGGTGCTGGCGCTGGTGCGGCGGGCGATTCCCCTTCGTCGCCACGGCCACCATCCGCACCAGACGGGCACCTGGCCGGCACCTGTGGTGTTTCGCATTGGGCTGGAGTGGGGAGTGGAGCCGTCGTGCACGTGCGCTCGTCGGCATCAGTATGGGGAACCGGCCGGACGTTGGTGCTCCCCAA